>Ga0136617_10004934_pt1 | contig 11936 bp, 12 predicted proteins | sample AntDrymUQ3222106_2_FD_129672 | JGI IMG/M metagenome (GOLD analysis project Ga0136617, IMG submission 129672) | Polar desert sand microbial communities from Dry Valleys, Antarctica - metaG UQ322 (21.06) | ecosystem: Environmental > Terrestrial > Soil > Desert | place: Antarctica: Dry Valley...
ATCCCGATGATGGGCGAGTACGTGATCCCGCTCGTGCTCGGCGGCGGGCGCGTCGACCTCATCGGGAACGTGATCCAGCGGTTGTTCCTGGAGGCGCAGGACTACGCGCTCGGCTCGGCGCTCGCGCTGCTCGTGATGGGCGCGCTGTCGTTCTTCGTCGCGCTCTACCTCTACCTCTCCACGCGGACCGAGCAGGAGTACGGTGCCTGACGCGCTGCGCCGGCTCGGCGCGTTCGCGGGCGCGCTGGGTCTCGTATGCGGGCTGATCGCCGTCGCCGCGTTCCCGATCTCGCTGAGCGCAGGGAACGTCTCGGGCCGCAGCGCCGTGGCGCTGGTGCTCGGGGCGGCCGCGGTGGTGCTCGTGCCGCGGCTGGTCTCGATCCCGTCGCTGCTCGGCGGCTACAGCGCGCTCGTCTACGCGTTCCTGTTCGCGCCGATCGTCGTGGTGGTCGTCTACGCCTTCAACTCCGGCACGAGCGTCGCCGGCTTCGAGGGTTTCTCCACCCGCTGGTTTCAGCGCGCGCTCGAGGACGACACGATCACGTCGGCGATCGGCCGCTCGCTGCAGATCGCAGCCGCGTCCGCGGCGGTCGCGACCGTGTTCGGCACGGCCGCGGCGCTCGCGCTCTCCCGCGTCAGCCGCCGGGTGCGCAACCCGTTCGACGTGCTGGTCTTCCTCACGCTCGTGGTGCCCGAGCTGGTGATCGCCGTCTCGTCGCTGATCTTCTTCGTCAACGTCGGGTTCGACCTGGGCCTCGTGACGATGTTCCTGGCCCACACGACGTTCAACGCCTCGCTGGTGCTGCTCGTCGTGCGTGCCCGCTTCGTCTCGATGGGCTCGTCGCTGGAGGAGGCGAGCCGCGACCTCGGCGCCTCCGCGATCGCCACGTTCCGGCAGGTCACGCTGCCGCGGCTCGCGCCCGCGATCGTCGCCGGCGCGATGCTGTCGTTCACGTTCTCCTTCGACGACGTGGTGATCTCCAACTTCACCGCGGGCGCCGGCAACGACACCTGGCCGCTGCGGATCCTCGCGGGTCTGCGCTTCGGCCTCGGGCCCGATCTCAACGCCGCGGCGACGATGATGCTCGGGGTCACGCTGGTCGGGCTCGGGGCTTCGGCTCTCATCCTGCGGCGCGCGGTGCGCACGCAGGGCAGCGCTGGGAGCGACGTTGCCTGAGCGCCGGACGGGCGTCGTCTACGACGAGCGCTGCCTGGGCCATCGCCCGCCCGGCCGGGCGCGGGGCAGGGCGCTGCCGGGCTGGGCGGCGGTGCCGGCGTTCGAGCGTCCCGAGCGGCTCGGCCTCACGTGGCAGGCGCTGGAGCGCAGCGGCGTCCTGGCCGAGCTGACCGAGCTCGCGCCGCGGTTCGCGACCGCGGCGGAGCTGCGGCTGGTACACACCGAGGCGCACGTCCGGCGGGTCATGGAGGCGGCCGCGAGCGGCGAGCGGGTCGAGCTCGGCCCCGACGCGTGGACCGGCCCGGGCACGCATGACGCGATCCTGCTGGCCGCCGGCGGGCTGCTCGCCGCCGTCGAGGCGGTGCTCGACGGGAGCGTGGACAACGCGTTCGCGCTGCTGCGCCCGCCCGGCCACCATGCCGGGCGCGAGACGGCGATGGGCTTCTGCCTGTTCAACAACACGGCGATCGCGTCGCGCTGGGCGCAGCGCGTGCACGGGCTGGAGCGCGTCGCCATACTCGACTGGGACGTGCACCACGGCAACGGGAGCGAGGAGATCTTCCTCGACGACCCGTCCGTGCTGACCATCTCGCTGCACCAGGACGGCCTCTATCCGGCCGGTCGCGGCGGCCGGGACGCTCGCGGCGACGGGGCGGGCACGGGCTTCAACGTCAACGTCCCGCTGCCGGCGGGGACGGGCGATCACGGCTACGCGCACGCGTTCGAGCGCGTGGTCGAACCGGTCGCGCGGGCGTTCCGGCCCGAGCTGCTCCTGATCGCGGCGGGGCAGGACGCGTCCGCGACCGATCCGCTGGGGCGCATGTCGATCACCGTCCCCGGCTTCCGAGCGCTGATCGACCGTGCCGTGGCGCTGGCCGGCGAGCTGTGCGGCGGGCGGCTGGTGGCGATGCTCGAGGGCGGCTACTCGCTGCTGCACCTGCCCCTGGCCAACCACGCGATCCTCGAGGGCCTCGCCGGGCTCGCCCCGACGTTCACGAGCGATCCTGTCGGCGTCGACGTCCCGATCGCCCTGCGCGACGTCGAGCGCGCCGCGGTGGCCGACGCCGAGCGGACGCAGGAGGCCTGATGCGCCACGACGCGCACGGATTCTGGATCGCTGAGGCCGGCAGCCCGGACGTGCTGGCGCCGCTGACGGGCGACCACCGCGCCGACGTCGTGGTGGTGGGCGGCGGCTACACCGGGCTGTGGACCGCGTGGCACGTCCTGGCGGCCGAGCCCGACGCCGACGTCGTGGTGCTCGAGGGCGGGCGCTGCGGGCACGGGCCGAGCGGGCGCAACGGCGGCTTCGTGTCGAGCATGGACCTCAGCGCGCCCGCGCTGCGGCGCGCCTACGGCGACGCGGACGCGCAGGCGTGGCTGGCCGCGGCACGCGAGACGGTGGACGCGCTGGGCGCCTGGTGCGAGGCGGAGCGCGTCGACGCGTGGTATCGCCGGGGCGGTGAGCTGTGCGTCCGCACCGCACCTGCGCAGGGCCGCGTCGCCGCCGAGGCCGTCGACGGGGAGCGGGTGCTGGGCCAGAGCGCGGCCGAGGCCCGTGCGCGCTGCGCCTCGCCGGTGTTCGGCGACGGCGTGTTCGTCCGGGCCGTCGCGACCGTGCACCCGGCGCGGCTCGCGTTCGGCCTGCGCGAGCGGCTGCTCGCACGCGGAGCGCGGATCTTCGAGGGCAGTCGCGCGGTCGGGATGCGGCCGGTGCCCGCCGGCATCGCGGTGCGGACGGCGCGCGGGGAGGTGCGGGCCGCGACGGCCGTGCTGGCGGTCAACGCCTCGACCGGCACGCTCGCGCCGCTGCGCAACCGCCTCACCGTGTCCTCCAGCCACATCCTCTGCACCGAGCCGGTGCCCGACGTGCTCGAGGCGCTGGGCTGGGACGGCGGCGAGGCGATCTCCGACGCGCGATCGCTGCTGCACTACACGCGGACCACGCGCGACGGTCGCATCCTGTTCGGCTGGGCCGGCGGGCGGATGGCGGCCGGCGCCCGGTCGCGCGGACGCATGGAGGTCGATCGCCAGGTCGTCGAGCAGATCCGGCGCGACCTCGTGCGCTTCTTCCCGCAGCTCGAAGGGCGCCGGATGGCGCACGCGTGGGGCGGGCCGATCGACGTCTCCCCGACGCACCGCCCGGCGATCGTCGGGCTGCCCGCGCTGTCGGCCTGGGCCGCGTTCGGGTTCACGGGCAACGGCGTCGGCCCCGCGCACCTGTTCGGCCGCACGCTGGCGGCGCTGGCGCTCGACCGCCGCGACGGCGTGACCCGGCTCCCGTTCGTCGACCCACCGCCGCGCCGCGTCCCGCCCGAGCCGCTGCGCATCGCGGGCGCCGCCGTCATCCGGCGTGCACTGGTGCGCAAGGAGGCCGCCGAGGAGGCCGGGCGCCGTCCCGACGCGATCTCGGCGGGGCTGGCCACGCTGCCGGGCCTGCTCGGCCTGCACGTCGTGCGCTGAATAACTCCCGGCGCGAACGCCTCGTCGACATGAGCACACGGCGCGAACGCCCCGTCGAGATAAGCACGCATATTGTGCTTATGTCGACGAGCGGCTGGACGCCGAGCACCGCGCTCATCGGTAGGCTCGGAGGCCATGGAAGTGCTGATCGCCGGCGGCCACGGGCAGATCGCCCGTCGCCTCATCCGCCTCCTCGCCCGTGACGGCCACACCGCGCGGGGCCTGATCCGCAACCCCGATCACGCGCCCGACCTCGATGCCGACGGCGGCGTGTCGGTCCTGTGCGACCTCGAGCGCGACGAGGTGACCCCGCACGTGGGCGGCGCGGACGCGATCGTGTTCGCGGCGGGCGCCGGCCCCGGCTCCGGGACGGAGCGCAAGCGCACCGTCGACCTCGGTGCGGCGGTCAAGTGCGTCGAGGCCGCCGAGGCGCTCGGCGTCGCGCGCTTCGTGATCGTCTCCTCGATCGGCGCCCAGGACCCCGACGCGGGTCCTGAGGCGATGCGGCCGTACCTGCGCGCCAAGGCGGAGGCCGACGCGCGGGTGGCGGCGAGCACCCTCGACTGGACGATCGTGCGGCCCGGGAGCCTGCAGGACGGCCCGGGCACCGGGCTCGTCGACGTGTCGAGCGCGCTCGGGCGCCGCGGGCCGGTGCCGCGCGACGACGTCGCGCTGGTGCTCGCCGAGACGCTGCAGGCGCCGGGCTCGATCCACGCGACGTTCGAGGTGCTCGCGGGCGACGTGCCGGCGCGCGAAGCGGTTCGGGCGCTGGGGGCCGGGCGCTGAGCTACAGCGAGACCGCGCGACCGGCGAGGAAGCCGTCGGACTGCGCGATCGCCGCGACGACGTCGCGCGGGAGCGGCGAGTCGGTCGTCACGACCATCACGGCGACCTCGTTGCGGCGGCCGTCCTCGACGGGCGGCTGGCGGCCGACCGCGGCCGAGGAGATGTTCACGCCGCGCTCTCCCAGCACGGTCCCGACCCTTCCCATCATGCCCGGGAGGTCGCGGTAGCGGAACAGCGCGAGGTGGGCGCCGTCCTCGAGCTGGAGGTTGAAGCGCTGGCCCCATGCCTCGAGCAGGTGCGGACGGTCCTGGCGCCCGAGCGTGGTGCCGGCCACGCGGTAGCGCTCGTCACCCGACACGATCGAGATCCGCACGAGGTCGGTGAAGTCGCGCGCCGCGGTCTGCTTGCGCTCGGAGACGCCGATGCCACGCTCCTCGGCCAGGCTCGGCGCGTTGACCAGGTTGACGTCCTCCTCGCAGTGCCCGGCGAGCACGCCCTGCAGGACGGCGAGCGTGAGCAGGCGGGTGTCGCGCTCGGCGATGCGCCCGAAGTACTCGACCTCGACGCGGTCGACGCTCGAGCCCTCGGCCAGCGTCATCGCCAGCCGGCCCAGCCGGTCGGTCAGCGGCAGGAACGGGCCGAGGATGCCCATGTCCTCGGCGGAGATCGCCGGCACGTTCACCGCGGTCGAGACGACTCCGCCGGTGAGCGCCGCGACCACCTGCTCGGCGGTCTGCACGCCCGCGCGATCCTGCGCCTCCGTCGTCGACGCGCCCAGATGCGGCGTCACGACCACGTTCGGATAGCCACGAAACAGCGGATAGTCCGTGATCGGCTCGGACGGGAAGACGTCCAGCGCCGCCCCGGCCACCTTCCCGGAGTCCAGCGCGTCCTTCAGCGCCCGGTCGTCGACCAGCTCGCCGCGCGCGCAGTTGACGATCCGTACGCCGTCGCGCATCTGCGCGAACGCCTCCGCGTTCAACCAGCCCCGCGTCTCCGGCGTCGTGGGCAGGTGGACCGTGACGAAGTCGGCCTGCGCGTACAGGTCGGCGGAGGAGTCGGCCTTCTCGGCGCCGAGCTCGCGGAACCGCTCTGCGCTCACGAACGGATCGAACGCCACGATCCGCATCCCGAACGCCTTCGCGCGCGCGGCGACCAGCTGCCCGATCCGGCCGAAGCCGAGGACGCCGAGCGTCTTCTCGTACACCTCCACCCCGCCGAACCGCGACCGCTCCCACCTCCCCGACGTCAACGACCCATGCGCCTGCGGGATGTTGCGCGCCAGCGCCAGCATCAACGCGATCGTGTGCTCCGCCGCCGCCACGATGTTCGACTGCGGCGCGTTGGCCACGATGATCCCGCGCTTCGTCGCCGCCGCCACGTCGACGTTGTCGACGCCGATCCCCGCCCGCCCGATGACCTTGAGCTTCTCGGCGCGGCCGATCACGTCGCCCGTGAGCTGCGTGGCGGATCGGATCAGCACGCCGTGATAGCCGCCGATGCGCTCTGCCAGCTCGTCCGCCGAGAGGTCCGTCGCCACATCCACGTCGAACCGCTCGCGCAGGAGCGCCACGCCGGCGTCGGCGATCTTCTCCGCGACCAGGATCCGGTAGGGCTCGCCGAGAACGGTCACGCGGCCGCGAGGACGCCGGCCTCGAGGAACACGCGCTGCGCGGCGCCCACCCCGGCGCCGTGCTCGACGTCGCGGCCGAGCTGATCCAGCACGATCTCCAGGCCCGAGAGCGACGTGAGGATGTCGAACGCTCCGAAGTAGCCGCAGTGCGCGATCCGCAGGATGCGGGCCTTGAGCTCGTCCTGGCCTCCGTTGGCGGTGATCCCGAGCTTGCGCAGCGCCCCGGGGACCTTGCCGCCGTCGACGTCGCCGGGCAGGTCGATCGCCGTCACGACGGTCGAGCGGTCGTCGGGGTCGCCGTAGAGGTCCAGGCCGAGCGCGAGCGCTCCGGCGCGCGTGGCGCGGGCGAGCAGCTCGTGGCGCGCCCAGACGTTCTCCAGGCCCTCCTGCTCGATCATCCCGAGCGCGACGTCGAGTCCTCCGAACAGCGACACCGCCGGCGTGAACGGGCTCGCGCCCTTGGCCTGGCTCTTCGCCGTCCGCCCCCAGTCGAAGTAGTAGCGCCCCGCGCCATCGGCGCACGCCGCCTCCAGCGCGCGCTCGGAGACCGACGCGAACGCCAGCCCGGGCGGGCACATCAGCGCCTTCTGGGAGCCGGCGACGACGACGTCGATGCCCCACTCGTCCTGCTGCAGGCGCGCGGCGCCCAGGCCGGAGACCGCGTCGACGACCAGGATCGCGTCGTGGCGGCGCACGACCTCGGCGATCGCGCGAACGTCGTGCACGATGCCGGTGGACGTCTCGCTGTGCGTGGCGAACACCACCTCGATGCCGGGGTTGCGCTCCAGCAGCCGATCGACCTCGGCGGGGTCCAAGCGCACGCCCCAGCCCGGCTCGTGCCTGACGAGCTCGGCGCCGTAGGCCTCGCAGAGCGCGATCCAGCGCTCGCCGAACTTGCCGGCCGCGCAGGCGAGGGCCTTCGTGCCCGGGCGGACGAGGTTGGCGACGGCCGACTCCAGCGCGCCCGAGCCGCTCGCGGCGAACGCGAGCACCGGATTGCGGGTGACGAAGACGTCGGGCAGCCGGCTCAGCACGCGCTCGTAGAGCTCGTCGAACGCGGGCGCCCGGTGATAGAGCATCGGGGCGGCCATGGCCTGGGACACGGCGGGCGGGACCGGGGTCGGGCCGGCGGTCATCAGGTACTGCTTGACGAAGGGATCGGGCGTCACGCGCGGGGAGGGTCGAAGCCGGCCGGAGCGGCGAAGCCTAGCGTCCGGTCAGCGCCCGCAGCCCGGCGATGCTCGCGCGGACGCCGTCGCTCGGCCCGTCCCCGTCGTCCGGGCGGCTCTGGCGCCGATCGAGCTCGCGCTGGAGATCGTCGCGGAACTGCTCGAGGTCGAAGCCCAAGGCCAGCAGCCCGATGAAGATGACCATGGCGGCTACGCCGGCGATCACGCCGATGCGGGCGATCCACAGCGCCGCGGCCGCTTGGCCCTCGCCGTAGGACGTCTCGCCGCGCTCGAGGCGAGCGCGCGCCCGGGCGGCCAGGATCCAGGCGCCCGCCGAGCACGGCAGCGTGAGGATGAACAGGGTGCCGAGCGACACCAGCAGCAGCGCCAGGCCGGTGACGGCGAGCACCAGCGCCCAGACGGCGGGGGTGTTCGCGATGGCCGGGTCCGGCTTGGCGAACGCGGGGCGCCGCGCCGGCGCGGGCGGCCGCGCGCCCGGGGCGACGGGCGGCAGCCAGCCGGAGGGGGTGGTGCGCTCGTCGGCCATCACCCCATTCTGGCAGCGACTACCCGGCGTGGAACTCCGTGTCGATCCAGTCCATCATCGAGCGCAGCTGCTTGCCCTCGCGCTCGATCTGGTGGTCGGCGCCCTCCTGGCGCATGCGCTGGAAGTTCTCCTGGCCGGCGCGGTTCTCCGCGATCCACTCGCGCGCGAACGCTCCCGACTGGATCTCGCCGAGGATGTCCTTCATCGCCTGGCGCGTCGTCTCGGAGATCACCCGCTTGCCGCGAGTCAAGTCGCCGTACTCGGCGGTGTTGGAGATCGAGTAGCGCATCCCGGTGATGCCCTTCTCGTAGATCAGGTCGACGATCAGCTTGAGCTCGTGCAGGCACTCGAAGTAGGCCAGGCGCGGGTCATATCCGGCCTCGACGAGCGTCTCGTAGCCCGCGCTCACGAGCTCGGAGACGCCGCCGCACAGCACGGCCTGCTCCCCGAACAGATCGGTCTCGGTCTCGTCCTTGAACGTCGTCTCGATCACGCCGCCGCGCGTGCAGCCGATGCCCTTGGCGTAGGCGAGGGTCAGCGACCGGGCCGTGCCGCTCGCGTCCTGCTGGACCGCGATCAGGCCAGGGACGCCTGAGCCCTCGGTGTACTGGCGCCGGACGAGGTGGCCCGGGCCCTTGGGTGCGACGAGGGCGACGTCGACGTCGGCGGGCGGCTCAACCTCGCCGTAGTGAATCGAGAAGCCGTGGCTGAACAGGAGCAGGTTGCCGGGCGCGATGCCGTCGGCGATCTGCCCGCGGTAGACCTCGCCGTGGCGCTCGTCGGGCGCCAGCACCATCACGGCGTCGCCCCGCGACGCGGCCTCGGTGATTTCGGCCACCTCGAGCCCGGCGTCCTTCGCCTTGGCCACCGAGGATGAATCGGAGCGGAGGCCGACCACGACGTCGACGCCGGAGTCCTTGAGGTTCAGGGCGTGGGCGTGCCCCTGGGAGCCGTACCCGATGATGGCGACGGTCTTGCCGTCGAGGAGTGTGAGATCTGCGTCGTCGTCGTAGAACATGGCGGGCAGGCACCCTACTAACTTGTCGTCGCATGACCCATTCGATCACGGTGCCCGTTGCGCCCGACCGGGCGTTCGCTTCCTTCACCGAGGGCATGGGGTCATGGTGGCCGCCCGAGTACACGTGGGCGCAGCAGGCGCTCGAGGAGATCGCGATCGAGCCGCGCGAGGGCGGCCGCTGCTTCGAGCGCGGGCCGCACGGCTTCAGCTGCGACTGGGGCCGCGTCGTCGCGTGGGAGCCGCCGAAGCGGCTGGCGTTCACGTGGCAGATCAGTCCGCAGCGCGTCCCGCAACCCGACCCGGACCGCGCCAGCCTGGTCGAGGTGCGCTTCAGCGCCGAGGGCGACGCGACCCGCTTGGAGCTCGAGCACCGCGACTTCGACCGCCACGGCGAGGGCGCCGACGGCTACCGCGCCGCGATGGAGTCACCGCAAGGCTGGCCGTTCATCCTCGAGCGGTTCGCGGCCGGCGCGCGCTGACTGCGGCTCAGGCGGTCGCCCAGGCGACCCAGGTACGGGCAGGGAGCCGCAGCGTGCCGTCGCCCGCGCGGAACCGCTCGGCGTGGCGCTCGACGGCTGCACGCACCGCGGCCACGTCCTCCTCCCCAGCCTGGCGCAGCGCGCCGGAGAAGCGGTTCGAGAGCTCGGACTGCGCCGTCCACCAGTCATCCGTGGAGCGGTAGTCGATCGTGAAGTCGAGCGCCTCGACGTGGTGCTCGACGAAGCCGCCCGCGTCCAGGTGCTCGGCGATCAGGCCCTCCTCGGCCCACGTGAACTGGTGCGGCACGTCGGGGTCCTGCGGCCCGCCGAGGCCGCGCTCGCTCAGCTCCCGGTTGGGCAGCACGCTCCACGGGTTGTCCTCCGGCCCCGCCCAGGCGGCGAGCGCGACGCGCCGCCCGGGCTTGAGGACCCGGCGCGTCTCGCGCAGCGCGCTCTCGGGATCGGCCATGAGCATGTAGCCCCAGCGGCACAGCACGCCGTCCAGGCTCGCGGCCTCGACGTCGATGCTCGTCTCCGCGTCGATCTGCTTGAAGCGCACGTTCGCGATCCCCAGCTCATCGGCCCGGCGGTGGGCCGTGGCGAGCATCTCGGGCGCGAAGTCCGAGCAGATCAGCGTGCCGGTCGGGGCGATCAGCTCGGCGGCCAGCAGCCCGGTGTCGCCCGTGCCGGCGGCCAGCTCGAGCAGCGTCTGGCCCGGCTGTGGGTCGAGCGCGTCGATCATCCAGGCCGAGACCGGCATGGTGGCGGCCCGCAGCGGGTCGCGGCGCGACTCCCAGCCCGCGGCTTGGTCGTCCCAGCGGTTGCGGCTCTGCGCGCGGAAGTCGTCGGCAATCCCCACGAACGGCGGCACGCTAGCGGGTCGGGACGAGCGCCGGCCTGCGCCGGCGGCCCAGCAGGCCGTGGCGCGCGGGCTTGGCGGTCGGCGAGGGCCAGCCGGCCGGCGCGGGCTCCGCAGCCCGCGCGGGCTCCGCGGGCGGGACCGGCCACCCGGGCCGCTCAGCCTCGCGGGCGCGCACGAACCGGGCGACCGCGTCGCCCTTCAGCGGCTGGTTGGTGCTGCCGACGCGCCGCAGCAGGCGCCCGTCGGGCGTCGTCACGATCCGGTCGCGCACCGCCGGGACGAGCACGAGCGTGAGCGGGACGCGCCCGACGCGGATCGCGCGGACCTCGACCTCCACGCCCGACTCGTAGGCGACGGACGTGATCCGGTCGAGCGTCTCCTGGTCTAGCGGCCGTCCGACGAGGCGGCGATCGTCGCTCACGCCGAGCGCGATCACGCCGCCTCGACTCATCGCCATCGCGGGCACCGCCTCGCGCAGGTGGTTGGCCGAGCGCTTGAAGTCGAGCGCCTCGTGCTCCACGCGCCCGACGACGCGCCAGAAGGCCCGCGGGCGCAGCGCGGCGCCGTCGGCGGGGAGATGATGCCATGGGTCCTGCATGGTGCTCACCAACTTAGCGGCTGGTCCGGACGGAGCGCGCTGCGTCTGACGCGGGTGCGATAGTCGGCGGATGACCGAGCCGCGCGCCGACGACTCCCTCGGCGGTGTCCTCCGGCGCGCGCGCGCCGCCGCCGGGCTGAGCCTGCGCGACGTCGAGCGCCGCACGGGCATCCGCAACGCGCACCTCTCCCAGATCGAGACCGACACGATCGCCAAGCCGGAGATGGCGATGCTGTGGGACCTCGCGGCACTCTATGACCTGGACTTCGCGCGCCTGCTCGCCCTGGCCGGTCACGCGGGTGGCGGCGACACGTCCGGCCGCCAGCGCCAGCGGATGACCGTCGCGCTGCGCGCGCTCGGCCGCCTCTCGCCCGACGATCAGGCCGAGGCGCTGCGCTTCATGGCCGAGCTGCAGGCGCGGCGCGACGATGGCTGAGCCCGACCTGTTCACCCGCGGGCGGCTGGAGCGGCTCGCCGAGCACGCGCTGCTCGAGGCGGGCGTGGCCGGCCGCCTGCCGACGCCGCTCGAGGAGGTGCAGCGCGCCGCGGGCATCACGGCACGCCACGACATCGGCCGGCTCCCGCCCGAGCTCGCGACGCCGGGCCGCCGCCTGCTCGGCGCCCTCTGGTACGAGCGCCGCGAGGTGTTCGTGGACCTGACGCAGCCCGAGCCGCGGCGCCGCTTCACCGACGCGCACGAGGCCATGCACGCGCTCTGCCCGTGGCACGAAGCGGTGCTGCGCGAGGACACGGAGGACGAGCTGTTCCGCGACGCGCGGGTGGCGATCGAGGCCGAGGCCAACTTCGGCGCCGGGCTGCTCATCTTCCAGGGGCGGCGCTTCGCCGAGCAGGTCGCTGGCGCGCCGCGCGACATGGCGACGGCGCTCGCGCTCGCCGGCCGGCACGGAGCGTCGCGCCAGGCCACGCTGCACCACTTCGCCCAGCACCACCCCTCCCCCGTCGCGCTGCTGCTGGTCGGCCGCTTCCCGCAGCACGACGGCCGGCTGCCGGTCTGGCGGACCGTCGCGTCACCGGCGTTCCGCCGCCGCTTCGGACGCGTCGCGGCCGACCTCGCGCCGGGCCGCCCGCTGCGCGAGCTCGTCGAGGCCGCGCGCCGCTTCACCGCCCCGGCCGCCGCTCGCCTGCGCCTACCGGACGGCTCGGGCACCGTGCGCCGGTGGCCCGCCGAGGTGCACTACAACCGGCG
>Ga0136617_10004935_pt1 | contig 11935 bp, 11 predicted proteins | sample AntDrymUQ3222106_2_FD_129672 | JGI IMG/M metagenome (GOLD analysis project Ga0136617, IMG submission 129672) | Polar desert sand microbial communities from Dry Valleys, Antarctica - metaG UQ322 (21.06) | ecosystem: Environmental > Terrestrial > Soil > Desert | place: Antarctica: Dry Valley...
CCGACCTGCGACCTGGCATGAAGGACGACGCCCCACGCCCGCAAGATTCCCTGCAACCAGCAGGAATCCTGCACCACCCGCCGACGCCCGCACCGAACTCAGGACCCGCTAACTCAATACCAACCAGCATGCGTGCTGCTGTGCAAGCTTCGACGCGCGCCGGGGTGGTGCGCCGCACGCGCGCGGCCGCGCTGCTGCTCGCGGGCACGACGATCCTCGGCGGGGGAACCGACGCGGACGGCGACGAGGCGCCCGTCAACCGCGATCCGGTCCAGGCAGCAAGCATGGACGCGATGCTCGATCGCCTGCCGAGCGACACGATCGAGATCAACACGCTGGATCTCGTCGCCGCCAAGCGCAAGCTCGGCCTGCCCGGCGACGCCGACCCGAGTGTCGACAGCGACCGACCACCTGCCCAGGAGACACTCAACATCACCGCGGGGATCGTCCTGTCCAAGCTCGCGGGCAGCGCTGGCACGAAGGTCGAGCCGATCGCGGACCTCAGGCGCGTGACCGCCGCGGTACAGGCCCCCAACTACGCGCTGGACAGCGTGGTGCTGCTCGCCACGCGACAGCCGCGTGCCGAGATCGAGCGCGTGCGAGCTCCTACGTACGAGGATGTCGAGCCCGGTGTCGGCCGCGAGCTCCATCATCTCGAAGGTCAGGCTGAGGTCGCCGACGACCGCGTACTGGAAGTCCTTGACGCCGGTCCGGTGGATGCCCACGTTGTGCGCGGCCCAGCGAGTCGGAACGTCTCGCTGCGCGTGGAAAGCTCGCCGATGAGATCGGACGTCGGCTGCGGTCGCCGCGGGTCGTCATGCCGCCGGTTCCATCTCGGCGTGCCGGCAACCATGACCGGTTGTGTGACGGCGGTGGTCGACGCCCCGCGCGCTGTCTCGACGAGGCCGGCGATCGCGTCGGCGAGCTGGTGGCGCAGTTCCGGATCTTTGAGCGCGCCGTCGGGGCCGAAGGCCTCATGCGCCTGGCCGACGGGAACCTCGTCGTCGAGCACGCGCGCGCCCGTCGCCGCCAGGGCCTTTCTGACCTCGGCCTGTGCCCACACGGCACCGAAGATGCCGGTGCTCGCGCCGACGACGCTGACGGGCTTGCCACGCAGCACGTTGGTGGCATACGGGCGCGAGGCCCAGTCCAGCGCGTTCTTGAGCTGGCCGGGCACCGAGTGGTTGTACTCGGGCGTCGCGATCACGACCGCGTCGGCCTGTGCGATCGCGGTCCGCAACGCAACGACGCCGCGCGGCGCGATGTCCCCGTCGTCGTCCTCGCAGTACGGCGCGACGGCCGCCAGCTCACCGAACAGCTGGAACTGCGTGCCGGGCGGCAGCTCTAGAGCTGCCGCCCGCAGGAGCGCGGTGTTGTACGAGGAGCGGCGCAGAGATCCGGAGATCGCCAGGACGCGCACGCTAGCCGGCGTCCTTGATCAGCTCGAGGCGGGCGTCCAGCTTGACCTCCCAGCCGAGCGCGTCGCCGCCCTTGGGCAGCGCGGCCTGCCAGGTGATGCCGAAGTCGCGGCGGTCTACGACGGCCTGCAGTTCGAGCGCCATGCGAACGCCGCCGTAGGGATCCTCGACCGGCTCGCGCCACGTTCCGGTGGCCCTGAGCGGCCGGGCGATTCCCTTGATGGCAAGCTCACCGTCGAGCTCGGCGGTGCCGTCAACATTGAGCTCCAGCCGCCCGGAAGAGAACACGATCTCGGGATGGTTGGTGGCGTCGAAGAAGTCCGCGCCGTTGACGACGTGCTCGCGGAACTCCGGCGGGTTGTGGATCGAGATCGACTCGACCTGAGCGCGTCCCTCGAGGCGCACGCCGTCCGCATCGGCCGTCAGGCGCGCGTCGATGTCGGAGAACGTCGTCCGAAACGAGCCGACCGCCATGTGGCGTGCGCCGGCCTGGAAGCTCGAATGGATGGGATCGGTCTGGTACGTACCTTCGGCGATGCGCGTTGCTGTCGTCACGGGGAGGACCTCCCTGAAGGAAACAAGAACAACGTTCCGGTTAGAACATTGCCCGCAAGGTATCAGTCCCGGAACATGTTCCGGGACTGATACCGTCCACGACATGAGCTCTGGGGTTTCCCGCGCCGAGATCCCGTGGTTGGATGGCGCGATGACCGAGCCGCCCGAGATCGAGCAGCCTCGCATCGACCTCCCGCTGCAGATGGCGGGGGCCGTGTCCGAGCGCCGCGACGCGCTTGCCAACCGCCGGCGCGTGCTCGCCGCCGCCCACGGGCTCCTGACCGCGAGGGGCGTCGAGGCCGTCGACATCCGCAACGTCGCGCGCGCGGCCGGGGTCGGTGTCGGGACGGTGTATCGGCGCTTCGGCGACAAGGGTGGCCTCGTGGCAGCCCTGCTCGATGAGCGCGAGCGTGTCTTTCAGGACCGTCTTCTCGGCGGTCCCCCGCCGCTCGGCCCGGGAGCCGCGCCACGAGAGCGCCTGATCGCCTTCCTCCACGCGCTCGCCGAGATGACCGACGAGAACCTGCCGCTACTGCGCACGCTGCAGGGGTTCAAGCCCGGTACGCGCTTTCACGTCGGCGCCTACCGCGCGTGGCGGCTGCACGCCACCGTGCTGCTGCAGGAGGCCGCGCCGGCCATCGACGCGGCGTGGTTCGCCGAGCTCGTGCTCGCGCCACTCGCCGCCGACCTGTACTACCACCAGCGCTACGAGCTCGGCGTCTCCCCCGAGCAGCTGCGACACAACCTCGAGGTGGCCGTCGACGCCGTGCTCACCGCGGGCGGCGGGACGAGCGTCAGCCCAGCCGGGCCGGGACGCTGAGGCGGACGGCCGGCGGGGCAGTTGCCGGCGTCCGCGGCACCTGCTCGGCCGCCCGTGTCAGCTCCAGCGGCGAGATCGACGGCGTGTTTGATGAGCGCACTGGGCGCGACGCACCTCCTGCGCGAGTACCGCCTCGCTACTGCGACGTGATGCGAACCGGCGTCTGGCATCAAAGCTCCGCCGAGGACGGCTCGTCCTCGCGTCACAAGCACTGACCAGCTCATGACACGTCACAACACCATCACCTGGTGCTGCCATCTGAGCTTGAGCCTCTCGGCGTCGTCAACGGCGTCGATCCATGTCCCCGAACGATCCGCCCGAGCAGCACCGACCGAGCCGGCGGCCCGCCTCCAACGCTGCGCACGCGACCACGAGCCATACGACGGGGTTGCACCCGGCCCCCGCCGCGCGCCCGGCGCGGCCAGCGCCGACCTAGCAGGTGATCCAGGCGGTGGCTGCGCGTCGTTATCTATCAGGTGTTGAGCCGTTACCGTGCCACCGGCGCCGACCTGCCCTTCTCGGACCCCTGCCGTGCACACGGCGTTGCCACGGAGGGCTACTTCTGGCGCCTGACCGACGACCGCGCGCGACGCACGATCATCGCGATGTGCGCGATCAACCGCGACGCCGACGGCCGCGAATGGGCCTTCGTCGGGCTCGCCGCGCAGCCCGGCAACTTCGCGCGTTACGCCGTCGTGCCGACCGCCGGCGCGGACTCCCGCCGGCTCGGCCTGTGGGCGGGCGTGGGGATCCTGCGCGCCGACGGCGAGCACCTGCACATCGATCTCGGGCCCGACGCGATGCTGCGCGTGCGGTTGGACGGAGCGGCGGGCTGGCGCCGCCCGCGGGCCTACGGCGCGCTGGGCGTCGCCCATGCGATCCCCGCGCTCGGCCAGTACTGGCATCCGCATGGGCTGGGCGCCGACGCGACCGGCGTCGCCGTCCTCGGAGGTGTGCGAATCGCCCTCGCCGACGCGCGCGTGTACGCCGAGAAGAACTGGAGCCACTCCGGATTTCCGGACACGTGGTGGTGGGGGCAGGCGCACAGCTTCACCGGCCGCGCCGACGTGTGCGCGGCGTTCGCCGGCGGCGATGTCCGCGTCGGGGGCGTCCCGCTCAGCGCGACCGCGGTGGTCGTCCGGATCGGCGAGCGGATCGTACGGTTCGGCAACCCGCTCCTGGCGCCGGTCCGGGCGCGGGTCGGTGAGGACCGCTGGGCGCTGCGCGGAACGAGCGCGCGCTACACGGTGGAGATCGAGGGCCGCGCCGATCCCGGCGAGGCCCACGTGCTGCCGGTTCCGCTGCCCGCGCAACGCACGCACGTTCCGGGCTCGCTGCAGCATCTCGACGCGTCGATGCGCCTCGTGCTGCGCCGTCACGGCCGCGTGCTGTTCGCGGGAGAGTCCACGCTCGCGGGACTCGAGCACGGAGATCGCGCGCACGCCGAAGCCCAGCGCGCACGTGCCGGCGACGGTCTCGCCCTGGCCGCGTAGCGCGCCGCGACGTTTGGTGTTGGCCAGCGAGTTGACCCGTGCGCCGGATCCGGTCAGAACCGGGTCCGCGGCACCCGCACGCTGGCCATCGAATCACGGGCGCCGCCTTCACCCCAGCCCTCGGCACACGCAACGCTCTCCGGCGAGCGCGACCGGCTGTCGGGCCGCATCATGTCGCGGGTAGGCATGATGCTGCAGGTGGCGTACGACGAAGATCTCGCAAGCCGCATTCGCGAGTTGATTGCCGGCGATCCTGATGTCACCGAGAAGCCCATGTTCGGGGGACTGGCCTTCCTCGTCGCGGGCAACATGTCGGTCGCCGCCAGCGGCCAGGGCGGCCTCTTGGTCCGCGTTGACCCCGCGCAGACCGATGCCCTCGTCGAGGAGCCGCATACCGAGCCTGTTGTGATGCGCGGACGTGCGATGCGAGGTTGGTTACGAGTCGACACAGACGGCGTGCTCACCACGCACCAGCTCGAGCCCTGGGTCAGGCGCGGCGTCGCGTACGCGCGCTCGCTTCCGCCGAAGCGGTGAGGTATGTCGGGTGTCTCCATCGTCGGGAGCGGCACAACCGCGCGGCGTCGCCCGATAAGCCTTTCCGCGCCGACGCGCGTGGGATGCGACCGGCGCGCGGCCCGGCGGCCGCTGTCGCGCGAGTACTGGTCCGGCGGCCGGGTCGCTCGGCTGCGTCCGAGGGTCACCTCGCTGCCAGCCGTCACCGAGATTCGCGCCCTGCTCGACGAGCTTTCGTGGTACGGCATCGGCCGCGAGATCGCATGGCGCGACGCGAGCCTGCGCCGCGACCGACCGCGGCCGCCACGGCGGCGGCCTGACCGGTCGCAAGCGCGATCGGCGTGACGCGTAGGAGGAATGCGCGTGTGTGCCGGAGATGCAGCGCCCGCCAACCGAGTGCGCGGTAAGACGCGGCCGTTACCGAGAACTGGGTTCCCGATCGCGATGTGGTCCTCGGCTGCGCTCCTGGTTCGACGGCTCGCCCTAGTCGGCGTTCTCCTCGAGCCGTTCGCTGGCCGGCAGCGTCAGGAACTCGACGAACTCTTCGGCCAGCGTCACCGCCTCGAAGATCTCTCGCGAGAGGTCCGGGCGGCCCTCGTTCTCGAACCACGCGTCGTCGGCGATCTCCGCGCGGATCTTCTCCAGCTCCGAGGTCTCGAGCTCGCGCACGAGCTCGGCGGTGACCGGACGTCCGTCATCGAGCTCGGCGCCGTGGCGGACCCACTGCCACACCTGCCCGCGTGCGATCTCGGCCGTGGCCGCGTCCTCCATCATCCCGTAGATGGCGGCCGCGCCGACGCCGCGCAGCCATGAGGAGATGTACTGGATGCCTACGTTGATGTTGCTGCGCAGTCCCGACTCGGTGATGTCGCCGTCGGTGGCCGGCACGTCGAGCAGTTGCTGGGCGGTCACCTCGACGTCGTCTCGCCGGCGATGGACCTGGTGCGGCTGATCTCCCAGGACCTTGTCGAACTCCTCCATGGCCGCGGCCACCGAGTCGGGGTGCGCCACCCAGGTGCCATCGAACCCGTCGGAGGCCTCGCGCCGCTTGTCCTCGCGCAGGGCGGCAAAGGCCTTCTCGTTGGCCTTCTCGTCCGTGCGGCTGGGGATCTGCGCTGCCATGCCGCCCATCGCGTGGGCGCCGCGCCGATGGCAGGTCTTGACGAGCAGCTCGGTGTAGGCGCGCATGAACGGCACGGTCATCGTGACCAGGCTGCGGTTGGGCGTGACGAACTCGGCGCGCGTGCGGAAGCGCTTGATCGCCGAGAAGATGTAGTCCCAGCGCCCGGCGTTCAGGCCCGCCGAGTGCTCTCGCAGCTCGTGGAGGATCTCGTCCATCTCAAACGCGGCCGGGAGCGTCTCGATCAGGACCGTCGCCTTGATCGTCCCGCGCTGCAGCCCGATGTGGTCCTCGGCCAGCTTGAAGACGTCGTTCCACAACCGCGCCTCGCGGTGCGACTCCATCTTGGGCAGGTAGAAGTACGGGCCGGCGCCACGATCGAGCAGCTCGCGGGCGTTGTGGAAGACGTAGAAGCCGAAGTCCACGAGCCCGCCGGCCACCGGCTCGCCGTCGACCAGCAGATGGCGCTCGACAAGATGCCAGCCGCGCGGTCGCACCAGCAGCGTGGCGACCGCGTCGTTGAGCCTGTAGTGCTTGCCGTTCTCCTCGTGCTCGATCGAGCGGCGAATCGCGTCGGCAAGGTTCACCTGGCCGCCGATCATGTTCCTCCAGGTCGGCGAGTTCGAGTCCTCGAAGTCCGCCATGAACCCCGACGCACCCGAGTTCAGCGCGTTGATGACCATCTTGCGGCTCGTCGGCCCGGTGATCTCGACGCGACGGTTCTGCAGCGCGTCGGGTTCGGGCGCAATCGTCCAGTCGCCCTCGCGCACGTCCTTGGTCTCCGACAGGAAGTCGAGCGTGCCGCCCGCGTCGAGCTCCTTCTGGCGCTCCATCCGCGCGGCCAGCAGCTCGCGACGGGTGCGATCGAACTCGCGGTGCAACCGCGCCACGAACTTCAGCGCGTCCGACGTCAGGATCTCATCGAAGCGCTCGCCCTGCGACCCCTTGATCCCCACTCCTTCCACCTGCATGTTCACGATGCCTCCCCGACGAGGTTCAACAACACGATTCCGCGACACAGCCGTGTGGTACGCATCATCGCCGACCGCCACGTCGCATCGCAGCGACGGTCGAGCGCACGCGAGGGAGCGCCAGGCGCAGAGCACGCCACGTCAAGCCGCGAGGGACACTTCGACGATCAACGGTAGGTGATCTGAACCTGGCAGTGCCGGCACGCTTTCGCGCCGAACCCGGAGGTGCGGCGAGACGAGCGCATAGTCGATGCGCGCCTTCGGCTCGGACGCCGGAAACGTGAAGCCGTCGCCTTCGCCGGCAAGATCCCAAGCGTCGCGGAAGCGCTCAAACAGCGGCGCCAGCTCCGGTGCGGTCGGCCGCGCGTTGAGATCGCCTAGCAGCGCGCACGGTCCCGATGTCTTCTCGACCTCATCGAGGATCGCCTGGACCTGAAGTCGCCGCTCGTCGGCGCTGACGCCCAGATGCGTGTTGTGCAGGCGAAACGGTTCGCCGCCCAGATCGACGTCGAGCACGAGCAGCCCGCGTTGCTCGTTGTTGGGGCTCGTCCGCGGCAACGAGACGTTCTCGCTGGCCAACACCGGCCACGCGCTGAGCGTCGCGGTGCCGTACTGCCGGCGCGGCGCGCCCGGCTCGAGCGGGTCGCGGTCGAGGTTGGCGCCGAATACTGGCGTCATCTCCAGCAGGCGCTCGAGTTCGGCGGCCTGGTCGCGAAAGTCGCTGTCAGCAGACCAGTGCCGACCAACCTCCTGGAGCGCCACCAGATCGGGGTTCTGCGCACGGATGACAGCGGCGATCCGACCCAGGTCTAGGCGAGCCGCAACATCCCGACCCTGGTGGATGTTGTAGCTCATCGCGGTCAGCACCTTCGTCACCCGGCGGCATGCTAACGCGGGAGGTTGTGCGACAGCCCGCGTCCGCCACCACGCTCGCTTCAAGCGGCAGCCGCGTACGCCGAATGCGGGCTCCGGATGCCGTGCTGGGGGTGGCGGGCGTCGGGCCGAGATTGTTCCCCCAGCGCGGCCGCGAACTCGGCGACGAGGTCGCGGACCATCGCGGGCGGGTCGGCTGCCTCCGCGGCGGCGCGTACGAGGCGGCTGCCGACGATGACGCCGTCCGCGCGGGCGGTCGCGGCCTGCGCTGCCGGCTCGGGGGAAGAGATTCCGAAGCCGAGCGCGACGGGCGCCGCGCTGTGGGCCTTGGCCTAGCGACCTCGATATCGGAGGTGGTCGGCGCGAGCCGTCGGCGTATGCATCGCCGATCTCCCGCGACGCTTCCAGGCTCGGAAAGCCGCCTATGAAGAACGGCATCAGCGCCGCCCGCCCGCAAACGTCCCCGGCGCCAGCGAGCGCCGCGGCGATCCTCCGCTCGGCCTGCGGGCGACCTCAGGCTCGGAAATCTGACGTCCTGTCGCATCGCCGGACGGAGCCCGGGACCCGCCGCCACGACACTCATACCGTTGCCACTCCGCCGCGCACCACCAATCCGCGGCGGCATGCGCCGCGTCCGCGATCACCGGCGTGTGGCTGAGCTTCCCCCTCACCGCTCGCGCCGACGGCGCTGGCAAGCCGGGCGGTGGCCTACGGGGAGCCGCCCATTGGCGGCAGGCGGTGTGCGATGTCACACGGGCGGTGCTGCCTGCTGATAACCGTCAGCTCGCAGCCCGCCGGGGGCTACCCGCTGGCCCTGCCTGGAGGTACACGGTTACGACGGTGTCTTCGGGGCACCGGCCGACGCGCGCAGCGTGAGTGGACGAGCCCGGACCTGGAGTCGCCAGTCCTCCCCATGCATCGAGAAGGTCCACTCGATGCTGCCCTCGTCGTCGGGGTCGCCCGTCGGGATCTCGACCGCCCGTTCGCGCTTCGCGGTGGTCAGAGCGAGCCGCGGCAGCATCTGCGCGACGTGCCAGCGGACCTCTTGCTGGGGCACCGCCGCAACCCCGTCGAGCAGTCGCTGCTTGCACGAGTTCAACAGATCGGAGCGACGGCGCGTGACCTTTCCCGCGGCGTCCGCGGCACGCATGCGCACGACGGGATCAGGCGCCGTCGTCGCGTCGATCAGCGCGCTGAAGAGTTCGGGTTTCGGCGAGCACGTCGCGGACCATCTCTGCGGAGCGGCCGATCGAACGCCTGTCGGCGCCTCGCAACTTGTCGATGAGCGCAGCGGCGTCCAGAGCGGCTGAACTCTCTCGCACTCTTGACCGCCCGCGAGAGTCGCGGATGCTGCCATGGATGGTCCGGGTCGACGGCGCTCCTGAGCGTGCCTGTCTCGTCCTGACGGTGCGGCTACGCCGCGGTCCGTAGCTCGTCCGGGTCGCTCGCCGATCGGAGGAACAGCAGGCCGATGGCGGTGGTGACGAGCATGACCGCGAGCGAGCCGCCGACGAGGATGCCCAACTGCGTCCACGGCACCGGCACGTTGACCATTCGCGCGGCGACGTTGACCTGGCGGTCGTCGACGATGGCCGTGTCGAGGTGCTGCACGCGCGTGCCGAAGACCCCGCGCGCGGCGAGGATGCCGGTCGCGGCCGCGAGCACGACGCCGGGGATCAGCGGCAGCAGCGTCTCGGCGAGTGCGGCGCGGGCCAGCACCGGTCGCGGCATGCCCGCGGCGACGAGCGCCGCGTACGTGCGCCGGCGGCTGACGATGCCCTCGGCTGCGTTGACCAGCAGGCCGGCAGCGGCGATCACGATCGCGAGCGCGAGCGCGAGATCGATCAGGTCAAACGTGCTCGCGTAGAACTCCTGGCTGTGGTTGGTCGACAGCAGGATGTTCACGCGCAGGCCCTCGACGAGTGCCGCGATCAGCACCGCCAGCATGATCGCCGACCCCGTCCGGCCCGCCGACGATGGCAGCGCGATCATCCGCCGGCTGGCGATCAGCAGCGAGGCCCGCCGCACGCGCGGCGCGAGGAAGCGACCCAGCACGGAAGCGACAGACGCGGTTCCGAGGATCAGCCCGATCGCGGCGGCCGCGAACAGCACGGTGAACAGGGCCGCTCCGAGGACGAACGGTCGGTGATCGAGATCCAGCAGCTCCACGATCGCCGCGAACACCGCCATGCCGCCGGCGCCGAGCCCGAGCAGCACCGCGGGTAGCGCGCGCGGCGGCGCGGGGCGCCGGCCGCGCAGGACCCCGAACGGTGTGACTGCGACGCGCCGCAGCGCGACGGCGCTGAACAGCGTGGCCGCGAGCGGCAGGCCGGCCGCGATCGCCAGCAGCGCCCACCACGGGGGCAGGACGTCGGTCGGCAGCGAGCGCACGACCTCCGCGCCCCGCGCGGTCGGATCGTCGAGGATCCGGCGGCCCGCGAGGTAGACGAGCAGGCCCGCAATCGCGCCCGCACCGGCCGCGATGCCCGACTCCACAGCGGCGATCAGCGTCACGTCGCCGGGCCGCGCGCCCGCCATGCGCAGCGACGCCAGGCGACGGTCGCGAGCCGGCGCACCGATACGGCTGCACTGGCCGACGAACGTCAGCAGCGGGACGCACAACAGCACGAATGTCATGACGACGCCGGCGTGCAGGCCGCGCTGGTCGAGCAGGTCGCTGGAGTACGGGCCGTCGCCGCTGCCGATGGTGGCGACGGTCAGCGCACACAACAGCGCGACCGTGCCGGCGGCGGCGCCGACCGCCGTCGCCGTGATCCGCAGGCCGTCCTGGCGCCCGCCGGTCGTGGCGAGGCGCAGCAGCGTCGAGGTCCTCACCGGATCAGCCCGTCTCGCACGACGATCTCGCGGTCGCCGTAGGAGGCGACGCGCGCGTCGTGGGTCACGAGCAGGACGGCCGTACCGGCGTCGCGCGCGACGCGCGTCAACTCGGTCATCACCGCTTCGCCGGCGAGGGTGTCGAGCGCGCCCGTCGGCTCGTCGGCGAACAGCACGGCGGGCTCGGTGACGAGCGCTCGAGCGACGGCGACACGCTGGCTCTGGCCGCCGGACATCTCGCTAGGCAGCTCGTCGGAGAGCTCCGCGATGCCCAGGCGCGCGAGCCATCCGCGGGCCGCCGCCTGCGCGGGACGCCGGCGCGCCCCGCCCAGCAGCAGCGGCAGCGCGACGTTCTCCGCGGCGGTCATCTCCGCGACCAGCTGGCCGAACTGAAACAGCACGCCGAACTCGCGCCGGCGCAACGCCGAGCGCGCCGACTCCCCCGCATCGTCGATCCGCCGGCCGTCGAAGCGGATCTCGCCCGAGTCGAGCCGCAGCACGCCGGCGAGACACAGCAGCAGCGTTGACTTGCCCGAACCGGAGGGTCCGGTGACGGCGAGGATCTCGCCGCGGCGAAGCTCGACCGACGCGCCGCGCAGGGCCAGGGAGCTCCCGTAGCTCTTGACCAGCTCGCGCCCGGACAGCACCACCTCGGGCGCCGTGGCGGAGACGACGTGGGGGGCCGGCGTGATCATGGGCCTGGGCATGAGTGGATCTCCTTGTTGAGGTCGGCGACACGGCTCATCGCGGCATCGATCCAGCGCAGGTCGGCGTCGAGGTGCGTCAGAGCGTAGTCGGCGGCGAGCACCTCGAGGAGTGAGCTCGGGCGCTCGACCTTGAGGCGGGTGTACTCGCGCATGCGCTGCAGGTGCGCTTCGCGCTGGCGGCGCAGGTAGTCTTCGGCGACCGCCTCGTCGGTTGTCAGCAGTGCCAGCGTCACCTTGACGGAGAGTGGGTTGGAGACGAACGGCGACGGCGCCTCCACCTCCGTCAGCCAGCGTTCGAGCTCTGCGCGCCCCGCCTCGGTCATCGCATATGGGGTGCGTTCCGGTCCATCGACCTTGACGCTCGCCGCGGCATGGACGAGGCCGCGTGCGCGCAGCCGCTCGAGCGTCGCGTAGACCTGCCCGAAGGCCAGCGGGCGCGCCACCGGGAAGCGCGCGTCGTGCTCCCGCTTGAGCTCATAGCCGTGGCGCGCGCCGCTGGCGAGCAGTCCTAGTGTCCCGACGCATTAGTTGTGTTGCAGTATGAGGCGAGCGATTCGAGGATCTGGTCGGCAGTCTTGGTCGACACGTAGGGTTTGGGGTCTGCGTTCCAGCGCTCGATCCAGTCGCGGA
>Ga0136617_10004936_pt1 | contig 11934 bp, 8 predicted proteins | sample AntDrymUQ3222106_2_FD_129672 | JGI IMG/M metagenome (GOLD analysis project Ga0136617, IMG submission 129672) | Polar desert sand microbial communities from Dry Valleys, Antarctica - metaG UQ322 (21.06) | ecosystem: Environmental > Terrestrial > Soil > Desert | place: Antarctica: Dry Valley...
GGCCTTACGGCGTTATCCCTTCAGTGTGACTTCGACGACTTCGCAGTTCGCAAGCGCGTGTCCAATCAAATGGAACAAGAAGGTACCGTGACCGACCACTGCAATCAGCCGTTCCGGCCGCTCCAATAAGAAGCGCTTGAACTCGTCGGCTCTGGACCGAACCAGTTCGACAGGCTCGATGCACACCCCTCGGTTGTCTGGACTCTCATGGGTGTGCCACCATACTTCCGGGAGATGATCGAACGCGAACGAAGGAAATTCCTTCGAGAGCAATGCAGGGCTGCGACCGACATCACAACTGTTCTCAACCCGCTCCCGGTGCAAGGATTGCACAAGAATCGGCGGCGAAGAGGGATGATCCGCGAATAGACCCGCGGTCGTTTGCAGCGCTCGTGTCAGCGGTGTTGTGATGACCAAGTCAATTGGCACGTCACGCAGGACTGCCCGTGCCTTCGCCGTCTGCTGCCGGCCGAGCTGACTCAGGGGAGCATCGTAGTGGAGCGGATCGCCCCCGCTGCCTGGTGCCATTGCATTGAAGGTCGACTCGCCATGGCGAATGCACAGGATTGTCTTTGACGTCATTTGCGAGGCCGCTTGCGCTCACGGGCCGGAACGAGGTGGCGCCACGGCGGCGCCCTCGATGCCGTGCCGCTGCAACGCGCTGGACACGAAGCCAGAGGCCTTCATCTCCTCGATGAACCCGCTCAGCCAGGCCTGCGCCGCCAACCGGCCCTTGGGGACACCCATGGCCTGCTCGATCACCATGAAGCGTCCCGGCAGCAGGCGCACGCTGCCCACGCGCTTCGCGTCCGCTTGCAGCTGCTGTTTCACACCAGCGGCCACTTCCAGATTCTGGGCGAGAAACAAATCGGTGACCGCAGGAGAAGTCGGCGCACGCACCAGCGTTGCCGACTTTAGTTCGCGAGTGAGGAACAAATCATAGGCACTGCCGCGGCCGACGGCGACACGCGTGCCGGCGCGATCCACGTCTTCGTTACGCTGCAGCGGTGAGCCGTCGCGCACCATGTAGGCGCCTTCGATGATCACATAGGGCGCGGTGGATTCCATGTCGACGGCACGCACCGGGTCGATTGCCACGAAAGCAAGGTCGACTTGGCGCGCCTTGACGGCTTCGACGACGTTGCCAGCCGAGTTGAACTGGATCAGCTCAATGGACAGTCCGAGCCGGCGTGCAGCCTCGCGCGCGAGGTCTACCGACACGCCTTGCGGCTCGCCGCGGGCGTCCTTGCTGGCAAGGATCGGGTTGCCGAAGTTGATCGCAGCGCGCAGCTTGCCCGTGGAGCTCAACTCTGCGATCGCGTCGGCACGCCGATCGGTTGGGGTCGCGGCACAGCCGGCCATTAACAGCGCGCCGCAGCCCGCGACGGCCGCGAGCATCGATGGCAGGACCAGGAAGACGAATCTCTGCATGGGTTCTCTTTCATGTTTGAAATGGAAACCGCCGGAGGAACATGGGTCACCGATTTATTCCAGCTTGACGTTGGCGCTCTTGACCAGGTTCGCCCAGAACTTGCTGTCGTCCGCCAGGAAACTCGCGAACTGCTCAGATGAGGTCGAGACGGAAACCTCGGTACCTTCTCGCGCCAGAATCGTCTTGACCGACGCCTGCTGCATCGCGGAGATGGTTGCGTCGTAGATTTTCTTCACGATCGCTGGCGGTGTGCCAGTCGGCACGAACATGCCGTACCAGAACTCGAGGTTGTACTCCGGCAGCCCGGCCTCTCTCATCCCGGGAAGGTCGGGCACGAGTGGTGAGCGCTCGCGCGTGCTGACGGCGATCACGCGCAGCCTTCCGCCGCTTGCCTGCGGCAGCACGGTGGGCGAGGTCCCGAAGGTCAACTGCGTGTCCCCTGCGATGACCGACTGGATTGCCGGCGCACCACCGCGATAGGGAATGTGCGTCATCTGCGCACCGGTCAGCTGCGTGAAGAGTGCCGCGCCGAGGTGCGGCGCCGAACCATTCCCCGACGTCGAGTAATTCAGCTTGCCCGGGTCCTTTTTCGCGGCGGCGATCAGTTCTGAAACGGAGTGGATGCCCGTGGTGGGGTTGACCGCGAGCACCAGTTGCGATGTCGTCATCTTCGTGACGGGCGCTAAGTCGGCCGGCGTGTACGACAGGTTGGGATTCAATGCCGGGTTCACTGAAATGCTGCTCGGACTGGCGATCAGCAGCGTGTAACCGTCCGCCGGTGACTTCGCCACAAACTCTGCGGCGATGCTCGATCCGTTCCCCGGCTTGTTCTCGACCACCACCGTCTGTCCAAGTGCCTTGCCGAAGGCGTCGCTCATCGCGCGTGCCACGGAGTCCGCGGCCCCACCGGGCGCGAAGCCGATGACCAGGCGGATCGGTTTGCTGGGATAGGCAGCAGGCTGCGCCCAGGCTGTACCGGCGCAGGCAACGAAGGCGGCCAGCGCCAAAAGCAACGTCGTACGTCTCATCGGGTTGTCTCCTTGTGCGAGCTTTTGAATCAGGATGCGGCCGGCATGCGCAGGACGATCTTTCCGACATGTGCGCCGGACTCCATGCGCGCCTTGGCGTCCGGGAGCCTCGCAAAATCCATGACCTGGTCGATCTGGGGTTGTATGCGTCCGGTCGCGAAGTAGGGCAGAACATCTGCAACGAAGCGAGGGACGGCCGCCGCCCGTTGCTCCTTCGTGCGTAACTTGTTGGACACGCCGAACACGGTCAGGCGCTTTCCGTGCAGTGCCTCGAGATCGATGTCGGAGTGCACCACGCCGTCCACGTAGCCCACGGTAGCGAGTCGGCCCTCGAAGGCAAGGACGCGCAGGTTCTCGGCGAACACGGTGCCTCCAACGGAGTTGACGATCAGGTCCGCGCCGTGCTGGCCCGTCGCGTCCATGACCGCCTGCGCGAAATCCGGCTTGCGCGTGCATATACCCACATCCAGGCCGAGCGGTTTGAGCGATGTCAGCTTGTCGGCTGAACCCGAGGTGCCGATGACACGCGCATCGAGCGCCTTGCCGAGTTGAAGTGAAGCCACGCCTACGCCGGACGACACGCCGTTGACGAGGAGCCATTCGCTGGGCTTCAGGCGGCCCTGCAGCACCAGCATGTCGTAGGCGACCAGGAAGGTGAGCGGAATGCTGGCCGCTTGCTCCCACGAGAGTCTGGCCGGCACCGTCATGGCTTCCGCGGCCTCCATCAGCGCGTACTCGGAAAAGGCGCCGGCGCAGCGGCCCATCACGCGGTCGCCCGATCCGAAACCCGTAACGCCTGAACCGACGGCTACGACCTCGCCCGCGCCTTCCCCGCCGATCGCCTTCCATGTACCGGGCTTGCCGTGCAAACCATGTCCCAGCAGAAACTCGCCGCGGTTGAGTCCGGCGGCGTACATCCGCACCAGCAACTGCCGCGCACCCGTCTCCGGCACGGGACTTTCGCGCCGCTCCAGCACAGTGTCCGTCTCGGTCATCTGCATCCAGTAAGACCGCATGGTCGATCTCATCGCTCCTGTCGCGACGCGAAACGTCGCGCGGGCTAGCGGCCCGTAAACACCGGCTTGCTCTTTTGCATGAACGCCGTGCGGCCTTCCGCGTAGTCCGCGCTTTCGAAGCAACCGCGAATCAGCGACGTGCACAGCGTCATGTCGACGTCCGGCGATGCCTTCAAGATCTCGCGCGTGATCGCCTTCCCGGCCATCACCGTGAGCGGCGCGTTTTCCGCGAGTGCCATGGCGTACTCGGCGAGCAGTCCTTCCAGCGCTTCCGGCGCGCAGTGTCGCGACACCAGGCCCAGCGCCTTCGCCTCGGCGCAGTCGATGCGTCGCGCCGTGAAGAACAGATCCTTCGCTGCACCGGGGCCGATGAGGTCGACCAGGTTCTTCATCGCGGAGTAGCGGTAGCCGAGGCCCAGTCGTGCGGCAGGGATGGAGAACACCGAATCCGTGGAAGCGATACGGATGTCGCAGGCAATCGCGACGTTCACGCCGCCGCCAATGCAATAGCCGCGAATGCAGGCGAGCGTCGGCTTCGGAAAATCGTAGATACCTGTCAGCGTCTCCTCGGCCACCTTTTCATAGTGGGAGACTGCGTCGCGCGCGGCGCGCATGTCGTCGAATTGCGAGATGTCGGCGCCGGACACAAAGGCCTTCTCACCCGCGCCCGAGAAGACGACAAGGCGTATCTGATCGTCATCGCGCGCGCGTTCGAGCAAGGACGGAACAGCCGCCCACATGTCGACCGACAGCGCGTTGTGCTTCGCGGGGTTGTTGAAGCGGATGTGGAGTGTCCTGTCATTCATCCAGGTCTGGACGCGGTCAGTACTGGATGCGTAGATGGGCTCCGCCATCAATAGACCCCAGTGGCTTTCATGCGGTCGAGATCGTCGCGACCGAGGCCGAGCTCGAGCAGAATCTCCTCCGAGTGCTCTCCGCGGCGTGGGGCGGCGCGGGCGATCGTGCTGGGGGTGCGCTCGAGCTGCATGGGTTGGCCCACAAGCCGCTGCCGGCCGTGCCAGCGCGACTTGACTTCCTTCACGAGCCCCAAGTGCTGGACCTGCGGCTCTTCGAAGACCTCGCGCATGTCGTTGATCACGCCGCAGGCAACACCGCCCTCGTTGAACTGCTTGATCCAGTGGCTCCGGTCATGCGCGGCAAGACGGCCGTTGATTTCCGCGTTCAGCGACTCCCGATTGCCGGAACGCGACAGCTTGTCGTGGTAGCGCTTGTCCCTGATCCATTCGGGCGCGCCGAGGATGTTGCAGAACCGCTCCCAGATCCTGGAGCCAAATACGGCGATGTTCATGTAGCCGTCGCGGGCCTTGTAGACGCCGGTGGGAATGCTGGTGGGATGGTAGTTGCCCGCTTGCGTCGCGACCTCGCCGTCAATCGAGAAACGCGATGACTGGAAGTCCATCATGTAGACCATGGACTCCAGCAACGACGTATGGACCCACTGTCCCTTTCCCGACGATTCCCGCTCCAGAAGTGCGACCAGGACGCCTTGAGCCGCGAAGATGCCGGCGCTTAAGTCGGCGATCGGGATGCCGACGCGCACTGGCCCGTCGCCAGGAATTCCCGTCACCGACATCAATCCGCCCAGTCCCTGCGCGATCTGGTCGAACCCGGGTCGTGCGGCCAGCGGCCCTGTCTGGCCGAAGCCGGAGATGCTGGCGTACACCAGGCGAGGGTTGTCGGCCGAGAGCGTTTGGTAGTCGATGCCTAGCCGGTGCTTGACGTCGGGCCGGAAGTTCTCCACCACCACGTCGGCACTGTGTATGAGCCGCTTCAGCGTGGCGATGCCCTCTGCCTGCTTCAAGTCGAGCGTGATCGAGCGCTTGTTGCGATGCGTGTACTGATAGTCGGACCCGTCCTGTCCGCCGAGCGTGTCGTCGCCACGCATGTGGTCGGGCATTTGCACCTGGATCACGTCGGCCCCCCAGTCGGCCAGCTGGCGACAGGCCGTAGGACCCGCGCGGACTTGCGTGAGGTCGATCACGCGAAAGCGCTGCAGAGCGGAGGAAGCAGGCAGGTGGGGCATGGAAAGAGTCTCCTCAATTCTTCGCATCGCCAAGGATACTTCCCTGAGCCGGGAGGTGGGCGCGGCGACACATGCAGCGACATAAGGCCGACGAATGCAAGGCGATGCTGCTTCAGCCGCTCCGGCGGTCGGGCGGTTTGCGCACTTGTGCGAAGCGCCGCGCGCGCCTTTCCCTGTCGCTAACCGACAGACGCGATCGCCGGGGACCTGGTCGTCGTAACGCAGCGCGATTGACTGATGGCAGTGCGGCGTTGAGGCATGGTCGTTCTCGTCGTCAACGGCGCTAGCATATCGTGGTCTTGCGCTCCATTACGAGGGCTGAGGTCATGATCGCGCCGTGCGCACAAACGCGTCTCTGCGCGCGCCATTCCTGATCGACAGGGCAAGCCCGTGACGTGGAGGAGGCAACGCCGGCGCGCCAGTGCGTGCAAGCGGCACGCGCGCCGGCGCAAAATCAAGTACGCTTGCAAACGGGCGCCGAGTGGCTTGTGCGCTTGGCCCCGCCTCACATATAACCTTGGGAGATTCGAACGATGATCAAGCGCTTGACCTCGCTTTTCGCTTTGGCATTGCTGGTGCTCTTGCCGTGTCTTCCGGCGTGGGCCGACGAATACAGCGACACGATTGCAGTGTTTAAGAAAGCCGGAGAGAGCAGCCGGTACTTCAACACCGCGTACGGCTATGCCGTGTTCCCGACGATTGGCAAGGCCGGCGTGGGAATCGGCGGTGCGCATGGTACGGGCCGGGTCTACGAGAAGGGCAAATACATTGGCGATGCCTCGATGACGCAGGTGACTGTGGGCTTCCAGCTAGGCGGCCAGGCGTTCAGCGAAATCATCTTCTTCGAAGACCAGCGCGCGCTGACGGAATTCACCAGCGGCAACTTCGAGTTCGGTGCGGAAGCGTCGGCGGTCGCCATCACTGCCGCGGCCAGCGCCCAGGCGGGCAGCACGGGTGCATCGGCGGCCGCGAGCGGTACGAAGAACGACGCCAGAACCGCCGGCCGGTACTACAAGGGTGTTGCGATTTTCACCGTCGCCAAGGGCGGCCTGATGTTCGAAGCCGCGATCGGCGGCCAGAAGTTCAACTACAAGCGCCGCTGACGCCAAGCGCTGTCTGTTGCAAGATGCGCACGGCAAGAGAGCACGTCGCCAACGTCGTTGCGTCGCTAGCCGATATTGCCGACGATCGAACTTGCGACGCAGTCGCGCTTTTCGCGACCGACGCCGCGAGCGCTTCCGCCTCGTCGTAATCGCTCATCAGGCTCTGGATCTGCAGGTTGCCGAGCTTGTCCTGTCCGACGTGGTATCCGAAAAGCCGTGGGTCGCCTTCAACCCGAGTGGCATGCGTAACTGGCGCGTATTCGACGTCACGGTCAAGAAAATCTGAATAACGGGGTCTGAGTCAGCGCCGTCGGCGCGATATAGCGCCTGCGCAGCGTCACGTGGCGCGAGCGGTTCGGCGAGAGGCTGGACGATGATGTCCTTTCTTGTCCGTGCAGCCGCAAGCGCGCCAGAAACGCACACAACAGATTGATGCCCATATCCACACTGCCGTAAGGTGCTCGTTGGATTCTTTCAATCTCGCCGGAACCCTCAAACCGAACATGACCGGAAAGCAGTTGCTGTCCGCAGCGCGACTCACGACGGTCCGGCAGCGTGGCCCAGCGCTGTCGCAATGGTGCCCGTGACGAACGGCGCGTGGTGGTCGCCGGAACGCTGGTCCGGCGATGTGTCCGGCGGCCTAGCCGGGGCGGTCGTCAGCCTCGCATTCGCTCTGTCGTTCGGATTGCTCGCATTCGCACCACTGGGCGCCGCTTATGCGGGCGTGGGCGTCGTTGCCGGTTTCGCGAGCGCTATCTACGGTCAGCTCGTCGCGGGCAGCATGGGCGGTACGGTTCATCCCGGAAGCACTCCACGCGCAGCGGCTTGCCTTGTCTTGAGCGGCCTCGTGGCGGTTCTCATGCAGAATCCGGCACTCGCGCCTTCGACGACGCAGGGGCCGGAGCGCATCATCGCGCTCGCGGGAGCCGCCGTCGCCTTATCCGGTGTCCTGCAATTGCTGATCGCGTGGCTGAAGCTCGGTCAGCTCGCGCGCTACGTTCCGTTTCCCTTCATCGCCGGCTTCATGTGCGGCATCTCGGCATTGATCATTCTGGAGCAGTTCTGGCCGCTGATCGGTGTCGATCGCGCAACGAGCGCCGACGGCCTGAGTGCTGTCTTTGAAGGTTTCCAGCCCGCCACACTTGGCATCGGCCTCGCGACATACGTCGTCATCGCCTGGGCCGAAAAGGTGCCCAAGATTCCATCGCTCCTGGTGGGGCTGATCTTTGGAAGCGCGCTTTATTACGCGGTCGATTGGCTGGTGCCGGATGTGTCGCTCGGTCACGTCATCGGCCCGGTGCCGGGGACGTTGCCACCGCCGACGATGCTGCTTCCCCTTGCCGCGACTTCGTACGACGTGCTCATGCAGGCGTTGCCCGCGGTCGCGGCAACCGCAGCCCTGCTGGCGGCCATCGGCACGCTCGACACGCTGGTCGGCGCCGTCGCGGTCGATCACGCCACGGATGGCCGCCACGACCCTCGTCGCGAAATACTTGCACACGGGGTCGCGAACATCGCCAGCGGCATCTGTGGCGGTGCGCCGGTCGTCTACTCTCCCGTGCGCGCGCTCGCAAGCTGGAACGCCGGCGGGCGCACGTCGCGGACGCTCTGGATCGTCGTCATCGCACTCATTGTCATGGTGGTTGCCGGGAATCGGTTGATCGCCAGCATTCCTCTGGTCGCGCTCGCCGCGGTGATCGTCGTCAATTCATTCGGTCTCATCGATCGCTGGGTCAAGGGTCTTGTTGCGCGATTGCCGAAGGATGCGCGGCGCCACGATCCACGGCGCATGCTGTCGATTGCCACCGTGTTCATCGTCGCGGTGGTCACCGTCGCGTTCGGGTTCATCGCGGCGCTCATCACCGGTCTCGTCCTCTCGCTGATGCTGCTCATGATCGAAATGAACCGGTCCCTCGTGCGGCGCATCGTCGCCGGCACGCTGCGTCCCTCGCGGCGGGTGTGGGGTGCTGCCGATCTTCCCGGCGTTCAGCAGGCGCTCTCGCGCACGCGCGTGGTCGAGCTCGAGGGCCCGCTATTCTTTGGCAGCGCCGAGCGCCTCGCCGAAGAGGTGGAACCGCTTTCCGGAAGCGTCGATGTCGTGGTGCTCGACTGCCGACACATCACCCACATCGATGCCACCGGCGCACTGTTGCTCGAGCGATTGACGCGACGCATGGAAAAGCGCGGTGCGACCCTGGTGCTTGCGGGAATAAGTGCCAACGGCCGTCTCGGCAACCTGCTTCTCTCGCACAACGCGTTCGTGGGGCGCCGCGACCGACACTGGTTCGCCGATGCAGACAAAGCGATGGAGTGGGCCGAGTGGGAGGCACTGAAAAAAGCGGGACGAAGCGCAGTCCAGGAAATTCCGCTGAACGAGTTCGCATTCCTTCGGGGCTTATCCGAGGACGAAGTCGCCATCGTCGAACAGCGCGCGATCCGCCAGAGCGTCGAGCGGGGCCGCGTTCTCTTCAGGGAGGGGGATTCCGGGGATACGCTCTTCCTCCTTGCGGCCGGTGCGGTCGAGATCAGCATCACCGTTGGCGAGCGTCGCCGGCAGCGGCTCGTCACGATGTCAGCCGGTGCGTTGTTCGGCGAAGCGGCGCTGCTCGACGGACGTCCTCGCTCGGCGACCGCCGCCGCGGTCGAGCCGTCGGTGTTTTACGCGCTCACCGGGGCAGTGGTCGACGAGCTCGCGATTTCGCATCCGCGGATCGCGATCACCCTCCTGCGCAATCTGGCGAGCGAGTTGTCGCGCCGCATGCGGGATACCAACAGAATCCTTCGCAGTCTCGATGATTCGCACGGTTGACCTTAGATGAATGCGAATCGAGCGCCATGAATCATCGCTGATCGCAGGCTCGCACGTCACTGGTCACGCCAAACGTTCCGCTAAGCGGTGCAAGTCGGCATCGTTGCCTGACCTGCCGGCAACCTCCGTCCGTGGCGGTGCGCGGTGACTCTGGTACGCTCAATGCGCCTTGAACGGGCGAAGACGGACGCTAGCCAATGCAGTGTCTAACGTGTCGCGCCGAACTTGTTGCGTCGGCCAAATTCTGCACCGAATGTGGCGCTCCCGCGCCGGCGACCTGCGCGGCATGTGGGCATCCCAACCACGCCCGCGCTCACTACTGCGCTGCATGTGGGGCGCGGCTTGGGAGGGCACCGCCGCCGCGCACCAGCTCTCCCGCTCGGGACAACCTGACTAACGTCGCTGAGCGCCGCCAGCTCACGGTCGTGTTCTGCGACATGGTTGACTCGACAGCGCGTTCTTTCCGGCTCGATCCCGAAATATTGCGTGAGGTCATCGCCGCCTACCGCCAATGCGTGACCGGAACGATTGACCGCTTTCAGGGCTTCGTCGCGCAATTCGTGGGCGACGGTGTGCTGATCTATTTCGGCTATCCGCGGGCACAAGAGGATGCGGCGGAGCGTGCGGTGCTGGCTGGGCTCGCCCTGGTAGCTAGCGTTGCGAGGCTGAAGGTCAGAGATGAGCATCTCGGCGCACGCGTCGGCATTGCCACGGGCTTGGTCGTCGTAGGAGAGTTGGCCAAGGGAAGTGCGGCGCCGGAGCGGACTGCACTAGGTGAAACGCCGAACCTCGCCGCGCGGCTCCTGGCGCTCTCCAAGCCGGGTACAGTGGTCATTGCCGAGAGCACCAAGCGTTTGCTCGATGGCGGATTCGCCTACCGGGAGTTGGGGCCCCATACGTTGAAGGGCTTCGATGCACCCGTTCGAGCGTGGGAGGTGACGGGCGAGCATGCGCGCGCGAGCCGCTTCGACGCGCATCCAACGACGCCGGCGTTCGACGGGGACACGCCTGCGGGCGTAACGCCGCTCGTGGGCCGGGACCAGGAACTGGCATTGCTTCGCGACTACTGGGACCAGGCGACTGAAGGCAATGGCCGCGTCGTTCTGTTGACTGGGGACGCTGGCATCGGCAAGTCCCGGCTCGTGCAGGCTTTGCTATCCGGGCTCGAGCAGCAGGCACATTCATTGATCGAGTTGCGCTGCTCGCCCTATCACGCCAACAGTCCGCTCTATCCGGTCATTGCCGTGCTGCCAGCCATGCTCGGCTGGAGTCGAGACGATTCGACCGACTCCAAAGTCTTCAAGCTGCAAGAATTTTGCGCGGTGCATAAGCTTAGCCATGACGCGGTCCCTCTTCTCACGTTCCTGCTTTCGCTCCCGGCGCCCGAGCGTACGCCTCTCCCGGCGATGAGCGCAGAGCGCCAGAAGCAACGCACGTTGCAGACGTTGCTCGATGTGATTCTCTCGTTTGCCGCAGAGAGTGCCGTGCTCCTTCTCGCGGAGGATTTGTACTGGCTGGATCCGACGACGATGGCGTTGTTTGCGCTGCTGACCGACCAGGTGCCGACCATTCGTTTGCTGGCGCTGTTCACCGCTCGGGTGCAATTCCAGGCATCCTGGTCTCCTCACTCGCACGTCACCCCCATCATGTTGACGCGTTTGACCCGGAACCAGGCCGAGCAGATGGTGAAGCGCGTGTCTGGAGGGGCGCAACTCGCTCCAACAGTGATGAAAGAGATCATCGCCAGAACCGATGGCGTTCCGCTATTCATCGAGGAGCTGACGAAGACGGTGCTCGAGTCGGGGCTCGTGGAGGACATGGGACTAGGCGAAGCGGGCAACGAGCCGCAACCCGTCGCCATTCCAACGACCCTGCAGGACTCGCTGACAGCTCGGCTTGATCACCTGACCACGGCGAAGGGGGTCGCCCAGCTCGGCGCAACTCTTGGACGCGATTTCTCCTATGCGATGCTCAGGACAATCTGCGATTTGGACGAGGAGGCACTGCAGCGCGAGCTTGGTCGGCTCGTCGAAGCCGAGTTGCTGTACCAGCGCGGCACACCTCCTGAGTCTACGTACGTGTTCAAGCACGTATTGATCCAGGAAACGGCCTACCAATCCCTGCTGCGAAGCACACGACAGCAGTATCACAAACGCATCGCGGGAGTACTCGTTGGCCCTCTTGCTGACGAGGCGAAGGCGCATCCGGAAATGGTCGCGATGCATTACACCGAGGCGGGAGAAGAGGACGCGGCTGTGCAGTGGTGGCAGAAAGCGGGGCAGCATGCGTTCGGGCGTGCCGCATACGCAGAAGCGATCGCTCATTATCGGAAGGGCTTGCGCGTGTTGCAGTCCATGCCCGCTTCCAGCCAGCGTGATCAGCTCGAACTCGGGCTGCAGGTTGAGCTCGGATATGCGCTGATTCCGGTCCGGGGATGGGCGGCGGCAGAGACGGCACAGACATTCACGCGAGCCGGCGAGTTGTGCCGTGAGATTCGCGACA
>Ga0136617_10004937_pt1 | contig 11933 bp, 8 predicted proteins | sample AntDrymUQ3222106_2_FD_129672 | JGI IMG/M metagenome (GOLD analysis project Ga0136617, IMG submission 129672) | Polar desert sand microbial communities from Dry Valleys, Antarctica - metaG UQ322 (21.06) | ecosystem: Environmental > Terrestrial > Soil > Desert | place: Antarctica: Dry Valley...
CAGCCGCCGGTCGCGGCCGAACGCCCGCAGCGAGATCTTCGGTCCGGGTGGGTACTGCCGCCGCTTGTGCTCCGCGGTGTCGGTCAGTCGCAGCACCTTCTCGACCAGCGCCCGCTCGAAGCCAGCACCGACGAGGTCGGCGAGACCGCGATCGCGCTCGACGTAGTCGTCGAGCACGTCGTCGAGCACGTCGTAGGACGGCAACGAGTCGCTGTCGAGCTGGCCGGGCCGCAGCTCAGCAGACGGCTCCTTGGTGATCGAGCTCTCCGGGACGGGCGGCTTGTCGCCGCGCCCGGCCGCCTCCTCGTTGCGCCAGCGCGCCAGGGCCCACACCAGCGTCTTGGGCACGTCCTTCAGCGGCGCGAAGGCGCCCACGGAGTCCCCGTAGAGGGTGGAGTAGCCCACCGCGAGCTCGCTCTTGTTCCCGGTGGCGAGGACGAGATGCCCGTGCTGGTTGGACAGCGCCATCAGCAGGGTGCCGCGGACCCGGGCCTGCAGGTTCTCCTCGGCCAGCCCGGTGATGGGCAGGTTCGCGAGGTAGGCGTCGACCATGGGGGCGATCGGCTGGGTCTGCAGCTGGAGACCGGTGCGGTCGGCCAGCTCGCGGGCGTCGGCGATCGAGTGATCCGAGGAGTAGGCGCTGGGCATCGCCACCCCGTGGACGTTCGCCGGTCCGAGCGCGTCGCAGGCGACAACGGCGGTCAGCGCCGAGTCGATGCCACCGGAGAGACCGAGCAGCACACTGGTGAAGCCATTCTTGCCGACGTAGTCGCGCACCGCGGTGACCAGCGCTGCGTAGACCTCTGCCTCGTCCGCGATGCGTGGAGCGACCCCGGCAGCGACTCGCGGATAGGGAGGAAGAGGGTCGCGGGACAGCGTCACCCGCGTGATCGAGATCGCGCCGCGGTCGGCGGCCTCGACGCCGCTCGTCGCCGTACCGTCAGGTGCCGTTGTCGCCGCGGGCAGGTCCAGGTCGACGACCAGGCAGCCTTCCTCGAACTGCGGTGCCCGTGCGAGCACTGCTCCATCCGGCGAGACGACGATCGAGTCGCCGTCGAAGACGAGCTCGTCCTGCCCGCCGACCATGTTGACGTAGGCGAGGGTGCAGCCGGCGCTCGCTGCGCGGCGCCGGACCAGGTCGAGGCGGACGTCGTCCTTGTTGCGCTCGTAGGGTGAGCCGTTGATGACCAGCAGCAGCCCGGCGTCCGCCTCGCGGGCCGCGGCGACCGGCCCACCCTCCTGCCAGATGTCCTCGCAGATGACGACGGCGACGTCCACGCCGTGGACACGGGCCACGGTCAACGAGGCGCCGGGAACGAAGTAGCGGTACTCGTCGAAGACCCCGTAGTTGGGCAGGTGGTGCTTGGCGTAGCGCCCGACGACCTCCCCGCGGTGCAGCAGGCCCGCGGCGTTCTGCGGGGCGCCGGCCGGAGTGCCGAGGACCGGTACGGCGCCGGCCGCCCCGTCGAGGTAGCCCACGACGACGAGCGTCTCGCCGAGTCCCTCGGCGGCCAGCCGGCCGGCAAGCCCGGTGAGCGCGGCACGGGACGCGTGCACGAACGACGGGCGCAGGGCCAGGTCCTCGACCGGGTAACCCGGAAGAGCCATCTCCGGGAACGCGATGATGTGGGCGCCCTGCTCACCGGCGTGTCGGGCCCACCGCAGCACACCTTCGGTGTTGCCCTCGATGTCCCCGACGGTCGGGTTGATCTGGGCCAGGGCAAGCCGGAGCGAGGGCACCAGCCGAGACTAACCGCGCGAGAGGCCACTCCCCGGGGCGGATCGGATCGCTGCGTAACGTCGGCGAAACACCGAACCGGCAGGATCGCCGGCATGGACAAGCAGCAGGAGTTCGTGCTCCGCACGCTCGAGGAACGCGACATCCGGTTCGTCCGGCTGTGGTTCACCGACGTGCTCGGCTTTCTCAAGTCGGTGGCCATCGCCCCGGCGGAGCTGGAGGGGGCCTTCGCGGAGGGGATCGGCTTCGACGGCTCCTCCATCGAGGGCTTCGCCCGGGTCTACGAGTCCGACATGCTGGCCCGGCCCGACCCGTCGACCTTCCAGGTGCTGCCGTGGCGCTCGGAGCAGTCGGGCAGTGCCCGGATGTTCTGCGACATCCTGATGCCCGACGGCTCACCGTCCTATGCGGACCCTCGCCACGTGCTGAAGCGGACGTTGAGCAAAGCGGCCGACCTCGGTTTCTCGTTCTACACCCACCCCGAGATCGAGTTCTTCCTGTTCCGTGGCACTCCGGTGCCGGGTCAGGTGCCGGAGCCGATCGACTCGGGCGGCTACTTCGACCACGTCGCGCACGGTGCGGGACACGACTTCCGCCGCGACGCGATCACGATGCTGGAGGCGATGGGCATCTCGGTGGAGTTCAGCCACCACGAGGGCGCGCCCGGCCAGCAGGAGATCGACCTGCGCTACGCCGACGCGCTGTCCACCGCGGACAACATCATGACGTTCCGCCTGGTCATGAAGGAGGTCGCGCTGAGCCAGGGCGTGCACGCGTCGTTCATGCCCAAGCCGTTCACCGAGCATCCCGGGTCAGGGATGCACACCCACCTGTCGCTGTTCGAGGGCGACCGCAACGCGTTCTACGAGGCCGGCGCGCAGTACCAGCTGTCCAAGGTGGGTGGCGCGTTCATCGCCGGGCTGCTGCGGCACGCGCACGAGATGAGCGCCGTCACCAACCAGTGGGTCAACTCCTACAAGCGCCTCTCCGGTGGTGGCGAGGCCCCGGCCTACGTCTCGTGGGGGCACAACAACCGGTCGGCCCTGGTGCGGGTCCCGATGTACAAGCCGCAGAAGGGCAACTCCACCCGGGTGGAGCTGCGCTCGCCGGACAGCGCGTGCAACCCCTACCTGGCCTTCGCGGTGATCCTGGCCGCCGGGCTCAAGGGCATCGAGGAGGGCTACGAGCTGCCCGACGGCGCGGAGGACAACGTTTGGGAGCTGACCGACGCCGAGCGGCGCGCGCTCGGGATCGAGCCGCTGCCCTCCAGCCTCACCGACGCGGTCCGTGCGATGGAGGGCAGCGAGCTGGTCGCGGAGACCCTCGGGGAGCACGTGTTCGATTTCTTCCTGCGCAACAAGCGGCAGGAATGGGCCGACTACCGCCGCCAGGTCACCGCCTTCGAGCTCGACCGCTACCTGCCGGTGCTGTGACGCCGACGGCGGCGCCGCCCACCGTGCTCGTCGTACAGCACGAGGCGAGCACCGGACCCGGCTGGTTCGGCGGTTGGCTCGAGGCGGGCGGGGTGACCCTGGACATCGCCCACCCCTATCTCGGCGCGGGGTTGCCGGAGATCACGGGGTACGACGGGGTGCTGGTGCTCGGCGGGGCGATGGGGCCGGCAGACGACGACCGGTGCCCGTGGCTCCCCGCGACCCGTGCGCTGTTGTCCGAGGCGGTGGACCGGTCGGTCCCGACGTTCGGGATCTGTCTCGGCGGTGAGCTGCTCGCGCTGGCGCGCGGCGGAGCGGTGGCGCACGGGCAGCGTGGCCCGGAGCTGGGAGTCCACCCGGTGCACCTGCGTCGCGAGGCCGCGGACGACCCGGTCTTCGGCGGGCTGCCCGCGAGCGCACCTGTCGTGCAGTGGCACTGGGAGGAGATCACCGAGCTTCCGCCGGCGGCGGTGTGGCTCGGGTCGGGCATCGCCTACCCGCACCAGGCGTTCCGGGTCGGACCGGCCGCGTGGGGTGTGCAGGGCCATCCCGAGGTGACCGCCGCCATCGCTGCGGCGTGGGCCCGCGAGGACAGCCCGCTGCTCGTCGCGGCCGGCGTGCGTCCCGAGGCACTCGTCGCCGAGATCGCCGCCGCCGAGCAGACACTCACCGAGACCTGGGCGCCGCTGGCTGGGCGGTTCGCCGCGGTCGTCGTCGCAGGCGCCCGCGCCCGGGGGGTGCCAGGATGACCAGCCGTGACCTCACGGCGAGACACCAGCGCCACCGCCCGGCTGGCGCGGTTCGGCTTCGCTGACCCGTCGGGCGCCGAGTCGGCCCTGCTGTCGCCGGAGCTGGGCGCGCTGGCCGACGACGAGGCCGTGCTGGTCGCGCTGGGAGCAGTGGCAGATCCCGACGCCGCACTGGGTGCGCTGAGGCTGCTGGTCACCTCGCTGGGCGCCGCCGGGGGCGCTGCGGAGGCCGCCCGGCTGGTGTCAGCGGTGCGCGAGGACGCCCGCCTGCGGTCCCGGCTGCTGGCAGTGGTCGGCGCCAGCCCGGCGCTGGCCGACCACCTGTCCCGCCACCCGACCCACTGGGCGGCGCTGCGTCCAGAGCGCGAGGTGCGACCGACTGGACTGGGCCTGCGGCGGGAGCTGCTGGCGGCAGTGGAAGCGGACTCCGAGGCAGCCGAACCGGTCGCCCGCTCCTCCGATGCTGCGACGCTGGACGCACTGCGGGTCGCCTACCGGCGGCGGCTGCTCGAGCTGGCCGGGCGCGACCTCACCGGTGACATCGAGGTCGACGACGTTGCTGCCGAGCTGGCGGACCTGGCCGGTGCGACGCTGGAGGCCGCCCTCGCGGTTGCGCGCAGCGAGCTGCCCGGGGACGCAACCCCCTGCCGGCTCGCCGTGATCGCGATGGGCAAGTGCGGCGGGCGGGAGCTGAACTACGTCAGCGACGTCGACGTCGTGTTCGTCGCGGAGCCCGCCGGGAAGGTCGACGAGACTGCCGCCCTGAAGACAGCCGCCGTTCTTGCTGCCGCACTGATGCGGGTCTGCTCGGCGAGCACCGGCGAGGGCACCATCTGGCCCGTCGACGCGGCGCTGCGCCCGGAGGGCAAGGCCGGACCGCTCGTGCGGTCGCTGGCGAGTCACGTCGCCTATTACGAGCGCTGGGCGACGACGTGGGAGTTCCAGGCGCTGCTCAAGGCCCGTTTCGTCGCCGGCGACCGCGAGCTCGGGGCCCGCTACACCGCCGCGGTCGCGCCGCTGGTGTGGGGGGCGGCGGACCGGGACAACTTCGTGGTCGACGTGCAGAAGATGCGCCGCCGGGTGGAGTCGACGCTGCCTGCGGCGGCGAGTCATCGCCAGCTCAAGCTCGGTCCCGGCGGACTGCGCGACGTGGAGTTCTCGGTGCAGCTGCTGCAGCTCGTGCACGGCCGCACCGACCAGACGCTGCGCAGCGGCAGCACCATGGTGGCGCTGGACGCGCTGGCGCTGGGCGGCTACGTCGGGCGCGACGATGCGCGCACTCTCGCCGCGGCCTACCGCTTCCTGCGCACGATCGAGCACCGGCTGCAGCTGCACCGGCTGCGTCGCACCCATGTCATGCCCGAGGACCCCATCGAGCTGCGCCGGCTCGGGCGGTCGGTCGGGCTGCGAACGGCCCCGGTCGAGGAGCTGCACGAGCAGTGGCGCCAGCATGCGCGCGAGGTCCGTCGGCTGCACGAGAAGCTCTTCTACCGGCCGCTACTGAGCTCGGTGGCCCGGCTCGGCTCGGAGCAGGCCCGGCTCACCCCCGAGGCGGCCCGGGCCCGGCTGGAGGCGCTGGGCTACCTCGACCCGGCGGGCGCCCTGCGCCACCTCGAGGCGCTGACCAACGGCGTGAGCCGCCGGGCTGCGATCCAGCGCACCCTGCTGCCGGTGATGCTGGCGTGGTTCGCCGACGCCCCGGATCCCGACGGTGGCCTGCTGGCGTTCCGGCAGGTCAGCGAGGCGCTCGGCTCGACCCACTGGTATCTGCGGCTGCTGCGGGACGAGGGCGCGGTGGCCGAACGGCTGGCGCACGTGCTCGCGAGCAGCCGCTTTCTCGTCGACCTGCTGCTGCGTGCCCCGGAGGCGGTGGCAATGCTCGCCGACGACGCGGAGCTGGCACCGCGGCCGCGGGCCGCGCTGCAGGCCGAGCTCGCCGCGGCGGTCGCGCGCCACGACGACGGCGAGGTCGCGGTCGCGGCGGCACGGGCGGTACGCCGGCGCGAGCTCTTCCGGGTGGCCGTCGCGGACCTGCTCGGACTCCTCGACGTGGAGGCCGTCGGCGCGGCGCTGACCGACGTGACGGCGGCAACCGTGCAGGCCGCCCTGGACGTCGCGGTCCGCTCGGTGGCGCGCGGCGACCTCGGCGGCCGCCACGGGGTGCTGCCGACCCGTGTTGCCGTGATCGCGATGGGCCGGTTCGGCGGACAGGAGCTGGGCTACGGAAGTGACGCTGACGTGCTGTTCGTGCACGACCCGGTGGCAGGGGCCGACGAGGCCCGCGCCACGGACGCGGCACACGCAGTGGCCAACGAGCTGCGCCGCCTGCTCGCCGTACCTGCTCCTGATCCTGCGCTCGTCATCGACCCGGACCTGCGTCCGGAAGGCCGGCAGGGACCGCTCGTGCGAACGATCGCGTCCTACCAGGCCTACTACCAGCGCTGGTCGCAGCCGTGGGAGAGCCAGGCGCTGCTGCGCGCCGAACCGGTCGCGGGCGACCAGGAGCTGGGTAACCGGTTCGTGGCGCTGATCGACCCGCTGCGCTATCCCGCCGGAGGGATCGACGAGGGCGCGGTGCGCGAGATCCGCCGGATCAAGGCGCGGGTGGATGCCGAACGACTGCCGCGGGGAGCGGACCCGGCCCGGCACACCAAGCTCGGGCCCGGCGGGCTGGCCGACATCGAGTGGACCGTGCAGCTGCTCCAGCTGCGACACGCGGCCGGGCTGACGGGTCTGCGTACCACCCGCACAGTGCCCGCTCTGATGGCGGCAGCCGCGGCCGGCCTGGTGCAGCCGGCCGAGGCCGCCACGCTCGTCCAGGCGTGGCGCCAGGTGAGCCGGGTGCGCAACGCCATGCTGCTCGTGCGCGGGAAGCCGGGGGACAGCCTGCCCACCGACCTGCGGGAGTTGTCCGGAATCGGGCGTGTCCTGGGCTACCCTCCCGGCGCAGCAGGCACGATGGTCGATGACTACCGACGTGCGACCCGACGTGCCAGGACGGTGGTGGACGGGGTGTTCTTCCGGTGAGCGCAGCGCTGAGCGCCGAGCACGTTGCGCTGCCGGACCGGCCGGGGACCTACCGCGAGTCGCTGCGCAACCGCGAGTTCCGCGGGCTGGTCATCGCCCAGGTCACCAGCGAATGGGGCGACCACATCGCAAGGGTGGCGCTCGCCTCCATCGTGCTGCGGCGTACCGACAGCGCCTTTCTCGCCGTGCTGGCCTTTGCGGTGAGCTTTGTGCCCGCGGTCTTCGGCTCCGCGGTGCTGGGGTCTCTTGCCGACCGGCTGCCGCGCAAGGTGATCCTGCTGGGCTGCGACCTCGCGCGCCTGCTGATCGTGGCGCTCCTGGCGGCTCTTGCGGTGTCCTCTACGCCGGTGTGGGTGTTGCTGGTGCTCCTGCTCGTGGCCGAGTCGTTCACCGCGCCGTTCGAGGTCGCGCAGCGCTCGGTGGTGCCCGACGTGCTCACCGATCCCAAGCACTACCTCGCCGGCAACAGCCTGATGCGGTTCCTGTCCCAGCTCGACCAGGTGATCGGGATCGCCTTGGCCGGAGTGATCCTGCTGGCGATCGGTGAGCGGTGGGGGCTGCTGCTCAACGCGTCCACGTTCGCCGTCTCCTTCCTCGTCATCGCGGTGACGTTGCGGTGGCGGCCCGCACCTCGCGACGCAGCGGAGCCGACGACCAGCCTCCTCACCGACCTGCGGGCCGGCTGGCGGCTGGTGTTCGACGACCCGGCCCTGCGCGCGCTGGTGGTTCTCGGTTGGAGTGCGTCGGTGTTTCTCATCGCACCGGAGGCGGTCGCGCTGGCCTACGCGCGCGCCGACGGTGCCTCCGCCGCGATCGGGGCCGCGCTGATGGCCAGCGTGCCCGCCGGGGCCGCGATCGGCGCCTACCTGGTGGGGCGGCTCGGCCCGATGCGGCAGGTGCGGGCCATCGTCCCTCTCGCCGTGCTCACCTGTTTGCCGCTTCTGGGGACCGCCCTATCGCCGCCGTGGGAGGTTGCAATCGTGCTGTGGTTCGCGAGTGGTCTCGGTCAGGGCTTCATGGTGCCGCTGATCGCAACCGTCAACCTGGTCAGCCCGGCCAAGTTCCGCGGGCGGGTGATCGGACTGGCGGCCGCGGGCTTCAGCGCGACCACCGCATCGACCTACCTCCTGTCGGGGCTGGTCGCCGACCTGACGTCTCCAGCGGTCGCGGTGACGGTTGCCGCAGTGCTCGGACTCGGCCTGGTCGGCGTCGCGCACCGGACGTGGCCGCGGGCGGCGATCCGGCGGGCCGCGACGAGGGTCTACTCCTCGTAGGACATCGTCGTCGGCCCTGATGACGGCCTGCAGGGTGAGCAGGCCGACGCCAGTGGCGCGAGACAGGACAGAGCTGCCGCCAGTTTTCCCCTAGCGGCAGGTGCCGACAGCGTGCGCGTGACCGGGCTTCCGGGCCAGAACACGCCGAGTGGGGCGGGCCGCCACGCCTACGCGGCGGACACAATGGGCCCAATTGGGCCGTTCTGACCATGCGGAGGCACCGCTGGCCCCATACTTTCCCTGCGGGGGGCTGCGCGTCCCCCATTTCGTCGCCGCCTTGGGAGCCAGCCGTGCCGCATCTCGACCGACCGCTCCGCACCGCCCGTGCGGTCTCTCTCGCCGCAGCGGGCGCGCTGGCGATTGCCTTGCTCCCGGCCGAGCCGGCGGTGGCAGCCAACTCCATCGACTCGCGGTTCTTCGGCGTGCACGACTCGCAGCCCGTCGGGACCGGGGTCGGGGGATGGGCCAGGGCGCCAGTCGGGTCGCTGCGCGTCTGGGACGCCGGTGCGTCGTGGCGGGAGATCGAGAAGACCAGGGGCAACTTCGACTTCAGTCGCCTGGATGCCATCGTGAGTCAGGCGCGGGCCAAGGGCTCGGAGGTCCTGCTCGTCCTGGGCCAGACCCCGGTGTTCCACTCGACCAACAAGACCGTTCCCGGCTTCTACGGCCCCGGTGCCGCGGCGATGCCCAACCTGACGGCGTGGCGGACCTACGTCCGCAAGGTCGTCCGCCGCTACGGCACCCGGGTGAAGTACCAGGTGTGGAACGAGGCCAACGTGACCGGGTTCTGGAGAGGGACGCCAGAACAGATGGCGTTGCTCACCAAGGTCACCGACACCGTGCTCCGCGAGGAGAACCGCGGTGCGTTCCTGGTCGCGCCGGCGATGGGCACCCGGCTCGGTGGCATGAGTGGCACTGGGTTCATCGACAGGTTCTACGGGACTCGGGTGAGCGGACAGCGGGTCGCTGCCTTCGTCGACGCGGTGTCGTTGCAGCTCTACCCGCGCGCCGACGGGTCGCCCGAGTCGTCGATGAGCCAGCTGCGGTCGGTCCGGGGGATTCTCGCCAAGCACCGGGTCGCCAAGCCGATCTGGAACACCGAGATCAACTACGGCCTCACCGGCGGTGTCGTCAACAAGGTCTCGTACCTCAGCAACAGCCGTCAGGCCGCCTTCGTCGCTCGCACCTACCTGCTGAACGCCGCCAACGGCGTCAAGCGTGTCTACTGGTACTCCTGGGACCTGCACAGCATCGCCAACACCCGGATGGTCTACTCCGACAGGCACACCCTCACGCCTGCGGGCAAGGCTTTCGGCGTCGTGCGGTCGTGGATGGTGAACACCCGGATGGAGGGTTGCTCACGCAACTCCCGCGGCACCTACACCTGCCTGATCAGCTACGGCTCGGGCAAGAAGCGCGTCTACTGGAACCCCTCGCGAACCGTCTACGTGAAGACGGCAGCCAGTGCGACCTGGTGGCAGGGAGTGGGCGGAGCCAAGCACACGATCCGCGGCGGCAGGTCACTCAAGATCGGCTCGTCTCCGATCCTGGTCCGCTCCCGCCGTTAGGTCGGCGCTGGTTGCCACTTTCCAATGTGGAAAGTTCGTGTCATACTTTCCAACATGGAAAATGTGAGCGCACCCCCACCCAACCCGGCCAGCGACCTTGCTGCCGCCGAGGCCGCCCGCCGGCTGCTGACTGAGTCCCTCCGACTCCCCTCCTGGTTCCACACTTCGGTCGGAGTGGCGGTCGCGGTCCAAATCGCGGGCCTGGCCTACGGGGTGGCGGCGGACAGCGGGCGCGGGCTCGTCGCGCTGGCGGCGGGATGCACGATCTTCCTCGCGGTAGCCGGCCTCCAGCTAGCCCGGTTCCAGCGGCTGAACCGGGTCCGGGTCGACGGCCTGTACAGCAGGGCGGTGATGGGGACGTCGGCCAGCTCCTCCCTCGCCTACGCGGCCGGCCTGGGCGGCGGGGTGTGGGCGGCGATCGAAGGGCAGTGGTGGCTCACCGGCCTGGCCTCGCTCGCGGGTGGCGTCGGGTACGCCGTCAGCGGGCGCGCTTGGTGGCGGACGTACCTGCGTGATCCCGAGACACACGCACGTGCCGAGTCGCGCGCGACCCTGCTCGTGGGCGCCGGACTCGCGGTCGTTGGGTTGCTGGTCCTGGTGGCACTGACCTGATGCCCGAGCTTGAGCCGCTCATCCACCCACCGGTCAGGCTGCAGCTCATGACGATGTTGGCCGCGGTGAGCGAGGCGGAGTTCCTGACCCTGCGCGAGGCGCTCGCCGTCAGCGACTCGACGCTCTCCAAGCACATCTCGGCTCTCGCCGGAAACGGTTACGTCGCCAGCCGCAAGGGGGTGCAGGCGGGCAGACGGACAACGTGGGTGTCGCTGACGAAGTCCGGCGCGCGTGCGCTGCGGGAGCACGTGGCCGCCCTCCGGTCGCTGATCGAGGCGGTCGAGACGGCCGATTGAGACCCGCATGACGACCGTCCCGTCGCATGCGAACTGACTAGCGAGTGCAAGGATGTTCACGAAATGGTCGGCTTCCTAGGCTTGGGAAACATGGGGGCGCCAATGGCGCTCAACCTCGTTCGCGCAGGCACGCCAGTCGCCGCGTGGACCAGGTCGCAAGGCAAGGCCTCGGAGTTCATAGACGCTGGCGGCCGTCTGCTCGACACTCCCGACCAGGTGTTCGCTGAGTCTCGGATCGTCATCGTGATCCTCGCGAACGGTGACGCGATCGATCACGTCACCGGCCGGGGAAGTGATCGGTTCTCCAGCAACGTTGCCGGGCGGATAGTCGTCCATATGGGCACGACATCGCCCCTTTACTCACTTTCCCTGGCCGAGGATGTCGCGGCAAACAGCGGACAGTATGTCGAAGCGCCTGTCTCCGGATCACGCGGGCCGGCCGAAGCCGGTCAGTTGGTGTGCATGCTCGCCGGAGACGCCGCGAGCGTCGAGGAAGTGCGGCCTGTCCTTGAACCAATGCTGCTCAAGAGCGTCGATTGTGGTGCAGTCCCAGGCGCCCTTCGGATGAAGCTGGCAGTCAACCTGTTCCTCATCACGCAGGTAGTCGGGCTTGCCGAAGCGTTCCAGTTCGCCGAAGGACACGGCCTGAGTCTCGAGACATTCCAGCAGGTGCTCGACTCAGGCCCGATGGCCAGTGCCGTGTCTCGGATGAAGCTGGACAAGCTGGTCAGAGGCGATTTCGACGTCCAGGCCTCCGTGCGCGACGTCCACTACAACAGCGCTCTGGTCAGCGGCGCAGCCCGAGAGCGGACGCTGGCATCCCCACTGATCGACGCTTGCGACTCCCTTTTCGACCGGGCCGAAGCCCTCGGCTTCGGCGACGCTGATATGGCCGCCGTTGTGCGGGCCTTGGAGGATCGCACTCAGGCACTGTCGGAGCGCAATTGACCCTGAGCTCGCCCCACTCAAGATCGGCAATGACCCGCCTGCTAGACGAGAGCGATATTCGGCTCAGATGTCGTAGTAGAGCTCGAACTCGGCATGCTTGGCGCCGACCCGCGGAAATGCGTCTCGACAGGCCATTGACCTGCAGTTTGTCCGTTGGTCGTTGTTGGTCATAGTTGGTCCGGTGCGACAGTCTTGCGGACTTTCTGCGGACTGAACGAACGACCGCGGCCGGTCTGGCGCGTCGTCGTCCCGGCTAAAGCGGGGGAGTGAAGAGGTCCACGTAGGACC
>Ga0136617_10004938_pt1 | contig 11931 bp, 10 predicted proteins | sample AntDrymUQ3222106_2_FD_129672 | JGI IMG/M metagenome (GOLD analysis project Ga0136617, IMG submission 129672) | Polar desert sand microbial communities from Dry Valleys, Antarctica - metaG UQ322 (21.06) | ecosystem: Environmental > Terrestrial > Soil > Desert | place: Antarctica: Dry Valley...
ACTGTAGATGTCCACGCCAAGCGGCGTCGACGGCTGATTGCTATCCCACGCCCAGCCCGCAATCTGGCTACAGCTCGCGACGTCGTGATAGCCCTCGAAACTCGCCGGCGCGGGACCACCGCCACCGCCCCCACCCCCGCCACAGGTGATCGTCTTCGGGGTGTTAAAGAGGTTGGTCGAGGTCCCGGCAAACTTGACGGCGATGCTATGGGGCTGGCCATCATTGACGTTTACAGGAGTGCTCACGTCGAATCCGTGCACGCCGTTGCCCTTTCCCGCATCGCGCACGTCGGGACGGAGCACGTTGGCGAGCACTGTCGCAATCGACGCCATCGCTATAAATGTCCACACTGATCGGCGTGTTCGGGCGGTTGCCATCCCACGCCCAACCGGCGATTCTCCCGCAATCGGCGACGTCGTGATTGCCCTCATACGCGGGCACCGTCGTTGCGACGAGCTTACTGATGGTCCCACCGAGCCCAACGACGTAGAGCTCTCCGAGCTCATCTTCTCCAAAGGAGGAAATATTGAGTCCCGTGACGAGTAGGGGATTTTGCACACCCAGTTCACGGGTAAAAACCTCGCCGCTACAAAAATCGCCGAAGACATAGGTGCCAGCCGGCAGCGCCCCTGAAAGGCCCCGATAAACGTATCCGCCAGTCACCGAGCAACGCCCCCCGGAATGGCCGTACTGAAGGATGGGCGCGACAAAATTAGCCGGTACGCATAGCTGCGGTTCGAGATTGGTGCAGTTCGTCCCTTCATAGACCCGCCAGCCATAATTTCCGCCCCTGGTGATGATATCCACCTCTTCCAGCGCACCCTGCCCCACGTCGCCGGCGTACAGTTGCCCGGTCTGTCGGTCAAAGGAAAAGCGGAAGGGATTGCGCAGGCCGACGGCGTAAATTTCATCGCGTCCATCGGTCGCGCCGAAAAAGGGATTGTCCGCAGGGGATGAATAAAGAAGTCCATTAGCCGGCCGGTCGATGTCGATCCGCAAGAACTTTCCCAGCAGGTCATTGATGTTCTGCGCGCGGCGACCGGGGTCGTTGGCCGATCCGCCATCGCCCGTTCCGATGTAGAGGTAGCCGTCGGGTCCGAACTCGATCGAGCCGCCGTTATGGTTCGCGAAGGGGTGCGCGATGGTCAACAGGATCGTTTCGCTGCTCGCAGTCGCCGCAGGGTCGGACAACGCCCGATATTCAGCGATGACCGTCGCACCGTCGGGTTGGCGGGTGTAGTTCACGAAGAACCGCGAGTTGGTCGCGAATCCGGGGTGAAAGGCGAGGCCCAATAGGCCTTGCTCGCCTCCCGATTTCACTTTCGCCACGATGTCGAGAAACACGCTCGGCGTCGACGATCCAGAGGAAAGAACCTTGATGCGCCCGGGTTGCTCGACAATAAACAGCCGATTGCTGCCATCCCGCGCATGCGTGACGTAGAGCGGGCTCGTCAAGCCAGTGACAACGGTCTCGAGCCGCGCCGGGCCCGATTGCGCGTTCGCCACGCTGGCGCAGAACCACAACATCAAGAGAAAGGAAACAAAGTCTGAGCGCGTCGATGATTTCATCGATTGATCCTTTTGCGAGGTCTCGATAGAGCTTGGGTTAGACGATCGGACGGTGATCCCGAGTCCAACTGTTCGTCCCGACAACGCCTTCTAAGGCCGGTCAAGAAACCGATCGGCCTCGTCATGCTCGCGCGTTAGACGTAACGGACGGCCAAAATGTCATAGCTGCGGACTCCGCCCGGGGCGTGCACGTCCGCGGTGTCGCCTTCGTGCTTGCCAATCAGCGCACGGGCGATCGGCGAGCTGACGGAGATTTTACCGTCCTTGATTTCTGCCTCGTCATCGCCGACGATCTGATAGGTGACCTGCTCGCCGTTCCCGGCGTCTGCGAGGTCGACGGTCGCACCGAACACGATCCGGTTGCCGGCCCCGAGCGCTGCCGGATCGATCACCTGCGCATTCGCGAGCTTGCTTTCAACTTCCATAATGCGCCCTTCGATGAAACCCTGCTGGTGCTTGGCTGCATCATAGTCGGCATTCTCTGAGAGATCGCCGTGCGCACGTGCTTCGGCCAGCGCCAGAATGACGGCCGGCCGCTCGATCGTGCGCAGCCGGTGAAGCTCGGATTTCAGGCGCTGCGCGCCTTCCACGGTCATGGGCACTTTACGCATGGTCGCCATCACGCATTGTCGTCATTACACATAAGGATGATGCGAATGAATTTACGTTAGACGAGTCGCGCATGCAACGACTGCAGCGAATAGGGTATGAGGGTGCGCATCGACCGCATGCCAACCGCCGCCGCGCGCGCTCCCGCTAGCGTAGTAAACGTCGGCACTTGGTCGACGAGCGATGCGCGGCGAATCTGATAGCTATCCTGAATCGCCGCGCGTTTTTCCTCGACCGTATTGACAACCAGCGCGATTTCGTCGTTCTTCAACAAATCGACGATGTGCGGGCGCCCCTCGGCGACCTTGTTGACCATCGCCACCGTCAAGCCTGCGGCCGCAAGCGCCGCCGCCGTTCCGCGGGTGGCGACGAGCCCGAAGCCCAAGTCAGCCAACATTCGCGCTGTCTCGACCACTTTGGGCTTGTCGCTGTTCTTGACGCTGATGAACACTTTGCCTCTGTCGGGCAACTTCACTCCAGCCGCCAATTGGCTCTTGACGAAGGCCTCGCCGAACGATTGGCCAACGCCCATCACTTCTCCGGTGGATTTCATCTCCGGTCCAAGGATGGTATCGACCCCCGGAAACTTGATGAACGGAAACACCGCCTCCTTGACCGAAAAATAGGGCGGCACAATTTCGTCGCTGATGCCTTGCGCCCGCAATCCTTGACCAACCATGCAGCGAGCGGCAATTTTCGCGAGCGGTCGTCCGGTAGCCTTGGACACGAATGGCACGGTGCGCGAAGCGCGCGGGTTGACTTCAAGGACGTAGACAACGCCTTCCTGGATCGCGAACTGCACGTTCATGAGGCCAACGACGTTCAAGGCCTTGGCCATCGCGATCGTCTGGACGCGCAATTCTTCCTGAACCCCAACGGACAGGGAGAATGGAGGCAGTGAGCACGCCGAATCACCCGAGTGCACGCCCGCCTGCTCAATATGCTCCATGACACCACCGATCAAGACCTCGCTGCCGTCGCACACGGCGTCGACGTCGACCTCGCACGCGTCGTTCAAAAACCGATCGAGCAACACGGGTGAATCATGCGAGACCTTGACCGCTTCGCGCATGTAGCGCTCGAGCTCCCGCTGCTCGTGGACGATCTCCATTGCGCGCCCCCCAAGCACATACGAAGGCCGAACGACCAACGGATAACCGATCTCGCCGGCCGCGACGATCGCCGCCGCTTCCGTGCGTGCGGTGCGGTTCGGCGGCTGCTTCAAGTGCAAGCGATGGAGCAATAGCTGGAACCGTTCGCGGTCCTCGGCCATGTCGATCATGTCCGGAGAGGTTCCGATGATCGGAACGCCGTACTTCTCCAGATCGCGGGCGAGCTTTAACGGCGTCTGGCCGCCGAATTGAACAATGACTCCGGACGGTTTTTCCACATGCACGATTTCGAGCACGTCCTCGAGCGTCAGCGGCTCGAAGTAGAGCCGGTCCGACGTGTCGTAGTCGGTCGAAACAGTCTCGGGATTGCAATTGACCATGATCGTTTCGAACCCGTCTTCGCGCAACGCCATCGCGGCGTGCACGCAGCAATAGTCGAATTCGATGCCCTGGCCGATGCGGTTGGGCCCGCCGCCTAATACCACGATTTTCTTGCGGCTCGTCGGTTTGGCTTCGCACTCGTCTTCGTAGGTCGAATAAAGATAAGCTGTTGTCGTTGCGAACTCAGCGGCGCAGGTATCCACGCGCTTGTAGACCGGGCGCAGCCCGAACGCATGCCGCTGCTCGCGCACATCGGTTTCCGTCACCTTGAGGAGATGCGCAAGTCGCCGATCCGAAAACCCTCTGCGCTTCAATTCGCGCAGCTCATCGCGAGTAATCGAGGGCAATGTGCGGTGCTCGAGCTTGAGCTCGAGATCAACGATCTCCTTGATTTGCGCGAGGAACCACGGGTCGATCTTGGTATGGCCGTGCATTTCGTCGAGCGTCATGCCGATGCCGAACGCGTCGGCGACATACCAAAGACGCTCTGCGCGCGGATACGCGAGCTCGTCGGCGACCTTCTCCGGATCGACCGTTTTCAGATTGAAGCCGTCGACTCCGGCTTCGAGCCCTCGCAACGCCTTCTGTAGCGATTCCTGGAATGTGCGCCCGATGGCCATCACCTCGCCCACCGATTTCATCTGGGTCGTCAGCCGATCGTCGGCTTGGGTAAACTTTTCAAACGCGAAACGGGGGACCTTGGTCACCACGTAATCGATCGTTGGCTCGAACGATGCCGGCATGAAATGGCCGCCGGAGCCGCCGGTGATGTCGTTGCGCAATTCATCGAGCGTGTAGCCAATGGCAAGCTTGGCGGCGACCTTGGCGATCGGAAATCCAGTCGCTTTCGAAGCCAACGCCGAAGACCGCGAGACGCGCGGGTTCATCTCGATGACGATCATGCGGCCGTCGGCAGGATTGATCGCGAACTGGACATTCGAGCCACCCGTATCGACGCCGATCTCGCGGAGCACGGCAATCGATGCGTCGCGCATGATCTGGTACTCCTTGTCGGTCAGCGTCTGCGCCGGCGCCACCGTGATCGAGTCACCCGTATGGACGCCCATTGGGTCGACGTTCTCGATCGCGCAGACGATGATGCAGTTGTCCTTTTTGTCGCGGACGACTTCCATCTCGAATTCTTTCCATCCGAGCAGCGACTCCTCGATCAGCAATTCCCGCGTGGGCGATGAGTCGAGGCCGTGCTTGCACATTTCGACAAATTCATCTTTGTTGTACGCGATGCCGCCGCCCGTGCCGCCAAGCGTGAAAGAGGGCCGGATCACGGCAGGAAACCCGATGCCTGCCTGCACGTCGAGCGCCTGCTCCAGGTTGTGCGCAATTCCTGACCGCGCTGAAGCGAGCCCGATGCGCGTCATCGCCGCCTTGAACTTTTCGCGATCTTCCGCCTTGTCGATCGCTTTTTTCGACGCTCCGATCAGCTCGACATCGAACTTGTTCAATATGCCTTCGCGTGCAAGATCAAGCGCACAATTGAGCGCGGTCTGTCCGCCCATCGTCGGCAGCAGCGCGTCCGGGCGCTCGCGTTCAATAATGCTCGCGACCATCGGCCAAGTGATGGGTTCGATATAAGTGACATCGGCCATCTCGGGATCGGTCATGATCGTCGCCGGATTCGAGTTGACGAGAATGACTCGATATCCTTCCTCGCGTAGCGCCTTGCACGCCTGCGCGCCGGAATAGTCGAACTCGCACGCCTGCCCGATGATGATCGGACCAGCGCCGATGATCAGAATCGATTGGAGGTCGGTGCGCTTGGGCATTGTCTATGCAAGCCGACAGAAGTGAAATCTGCTTTTGCGGGGTTGGCGTCCCGCCAATCGGCGCTCATTTGGCAACTTTAGTTGCCAACGCGACCGGACGATTCGCGGCGGAAAAGGCGACTAGGGATTAGCGAGCGCTCCGTTGCCGCTGGGTCGACTTCTTGCCCATGAGGGAGACGAACCGATCGAAGAGATAACCCATGTCGTGCGGGCCGGGACTCGCTTCGGGGTGTCCTTGAAAACCGAACGCCGGACGGTCGCTACGCGCAATTCCTTGCACGCTGCCATCGAAGAGCGACACGTGCGTGATGCGCACATTCGCCGGAAGCGAGGCGGCATCAACGGCGAACCCATGATTTTGACTGCTGATGAGCACCTGTCCAGTGTCGCGATCGAGGACCGGATGATTTGCTCCGTGATGGCCGAATTTCATCTTCGTCGTCTTACCGCCTGCGGCGAGCGCCAGCAGTTGATGGCCAAGGCAAATTCCGAAGGTCGGCGTGCCGTTATCGACGATTTCGCGAATCGCGCTGATCGCGTAGTCACACGGTTCGGGATCGCCAGGTCCGTTGGAAAGAAAGATTCCGTCGGGCTGCAATGCCAGTGCGTCCCGCGCCGTGGTCTGCGCCGGCACGATGGTCAAGCGACACCCACGTTTCGCGAGATTGCGCAGGATGTTGTGCTTGATTCCGTAGTCATAGGCGACGACATGGAACGCCGCGGCGCCCATCGCCCGGTATCCTGCTCCCAGCGCCCACGTGCTCGCCGTCCAATCGTAGCGCGCGTGACATGTCACCGCTTGCGCGAGATCAAGGCCGGCCATCGCCGGAGCGGCCCTCGCCAGAGTCACCGCTCGCGCAGCATCCGCGTCCGTCGGTACCGGCGCCGCAACGATGCAACCGTTTTGGGCGCCTTTTTCGCGCAGGAGCCGCGTCAGTTGCCGCGTGTCGATCTCGGCGATCGCGACGATAGCGTTCTCGCGCAAGTATGCCGCGAGACCACGCGTACTGCGCCAACTCGATTCGAGCTGCGGCAAGTCCCGGATCACCAGTCCCGCTGCATGAATTTTTTTTGCCTCGACGTCGTCGGCGTTAACGCCGACGTTACCAACGTGCGGATAGGTGAGCGTCACGATCTGGCCGGCGTACGAAGGATCGGTCAGGATTTCCTGATAGCCCGTCATCGCGGTGTTGAATACGACTTCGCCGACGGCACTCCCCATGGCGCCGATCGCTCGGCCGCGTAGGACCGTCCCGTCGGCGAGCGCAAGCAACGCTGGCTGCACCGGCGCGAATAATGGCGCGGATGCGGCAGTGGCGGCGAGGTCAGGAGCGTTCATCTAGTTCCGATTAGACGGATGGCATCAGGGTGCGCCGCGCGCAGGGACCGCCTCGAGACTGGGATCACCGGATTGAACGTGCAAGCGGGGAAGGTTTTGCCTTCCCCGCCGTCGACCGGAACGACATTATCGCAGAACGCGTGCGCGTTCAAACCGACAGAGATCAATACGCCGCGGTGAAGCCGCCGTCCACGTAGAGCAGATGTCCAGTCACGTAATCGGCGGCGGCCGACGCGAGAAATACGGCAGCCCCGGCGATTTCCACCGGTTCTGCCCAGCGGCCCGCCGGCGTGCGCTTTGCCACCCATGCCGAAAACTCGCGGTCCGCCACCAATGCCGCGTTCATCTCGGTTTTGACAAATCCAGGAGCGATACCATTGACCTGGATATTGTGCGGTGCGAGCTCGACCGCCAGTGCGCGGGTCATCATCTTGAGTCCGCCTTTGCTCGCGGCGTAGGCGACAATGTTGGGCCGCCCCAAATCGGAGGCAAGGGAGCAGAGATTGATGATCTTGCCCCGTCGTTGCGCCTTCATGGCAGGCAGAACGCCCCGAGTGACGAGAAACGGGCCATCGAAATTCGTGGCATGAACGCTTCGCCATTCAGCGAGCGAATATTCATCGAACGGCTTACGCAGATTGACGGCCGCGTTGTTGATCAGAATATCGATCGGACCCTCCGCGCGTTCGATCGCCGCGAGGCCATCGCTCACTGCAGATTCGCTTGTCACATCGAATACGCATGCGGTTGCCTCATGCCCAGCGGTCGCCATGTCGGTGACAGCGGCATCGAGCTTCTGCCGGCTCCGGCCATTCAGCACGACGCGCGCTCCGGCCTTCGCCAGCGCTTGAGAAATCGCGAGACCGATACCTGACCCTCCGCCGGTGACCAAAGCTAACCGCCCAGCGAGATCGAAAGGGTGAGTCGCGGTCATGAGCGAGCGCTACCGGCGAATTCCCAGCACGTCGCGTATGTCGTAGAGACCGGTTTCGCCCGCCGCGCGCTTGCTCGCGACGAACTCTGCCGCGCGCAAACCCCCAGCCGCGAATGTCTGCCGCGACGTTGCGCGATGGACGAGCTCGATGCGCTCGCCGCTACCGGCGAACACGACCGTGTGGTCACCGACAACGTCGCCGCCACGCAGACTCGCAAAACCGATCGTCCCGGCCCGCCGCTCGGCCGACACTCCCTCGCGCGCGTACACGGCGCAGTCGGGAAGCGCTTGACCGCTGCCGGCCGCAGCGGCCTCGCCCAGGGACAACGCAGTTCCTGATGGCGCGTCGACCTTGTGCCTGTGGTGCATCTCGACGATTTCGATGTCGTAGGCCGGACCCAATGCACGCGCAGCGGTCTCGACCAGCGTCAGCAGAACATTGACGCCGACGCTCATATTGGCCGCGAAGACAATGGGAATGGCTCTCGCATGGTCGGCTATAGCCGCCTTCTGCGAGTGATTCATTCCGGTGGTTCCAACGACCGCCGCGACGCTCGCGCTCACGCACTCAGCCAAGTGGTCAAGCGTGCCCTCTGGTCGCGTGAAATCGATAAGGACATCGGCCGCGCGCAGCGCCCCGCTGACGTCGCTGCCAACCCGGACGCCGGTTTCACGTCCAATGCGCTCTCCCGCATCCGCGCCGATCGCAGCGCTCCCGGCACGGTCGAAGGCGGAGCCGAGCGTCAGGGCGGGCGACGACAGTACGGCTTCGATGAGTGCTTGCCCCATCCGACCCCCGGCACCAGCGATCGCAATGCGAATGGGCAAAGCGGAAAGCTCCCTACAACTTCTTGAAGAAATCGATGATCTTGCCCATGACACCGGCGTCCTCTGGCTCCTCCGGCAGGGTGCGCGCCGCAGCCGCGCGGTTCAAGTCCGCGACCGACGCCGGCATCGAGTCGCCCTCCCAGCGCGCCAGCGTATCGTCCTTGAAATAGGCGGTGAACTGGCGATGCTCGCGGAGTCGACCGTCCTTGGAATATTCGTAAACGTAGTCCCAGCGATTGTCGCGAAATGCGCTCGTCACGAGCGGCGTGCCGAGCACCACACGCACCTGTTGCCTGGTCATGCCATTCTTCAACTTGTCGACCATGTCCTGCGAGATAAAATTGCCTTGATTGATGTCGAGCCTGTACACACCGATTTGACTGATGATTGGTACATAGTTCTCGATCGTCGCGCATCCAGTCAGCGCGACCAATCCAGCGCAGAGTGCCACTCGGCTGAGCCACGAGCGGGTATGCAAAGCAGCAATGGCGGCTCTCTTCATCGTTGATTTCTCGTCCACTCGTTCGCAAATACCAGTGCCGTGCGAAGGGGTGACCAGCGAACAGGCTTTGCCCACGGCCTTTAGGGCGATTGATTTTTCGCGCCACCTAGCTGTTCAACCGCTATTATAACCGCGACGCCGATCACGACTCCGATGAGCTCCCCACACGACCTGAAGAATGTTGGCCTCAAAGCCACGTTGCCGCGGCTTAAGATTATCAATCTGTTCGAGTCGTCGAAGGTGCGGCACCTATCCGCTGAGGATGTCTATCGATTGCTCATCGCGGAAGGACTCGACACCGGTCTCGCGACGGTCTACCGCGTGCTCACGCAGTTCGAGCAGGCGGGCCTGCTGATCCGCCACCATTTCGAATCCGGCAAGGCCGTCTTCGAGCTCAATCAGGGCCCGCACCACGATCACCTGGTCTGCCTGCAGTGCGGCCGCGTCGAGGAATTCTATGACGCCGAGATCGAAAGACGTCAGATCAAGATCGCCCGGGAGCGCGGGTTCGAGATCAGCGAACACGCGCTGCACCTATACGCGGATTGCACCAAGCCACGGTGTCCGCATCGGAAATGAAGTATCTCACTCGCGCCCTCCTTGGACCCGGTAGCGAGGCCGGAGCCGTTGCGCGTCGGTTGCTGCTCGGTCGCGCGGCGACGGCCCTGCGGGGCTTGGCTTCGCCCGCCGCGCTCACTCGATCTCCCGCCGATTAAAGTCGCGCAAGCGAAATCCGAGCAGGAACAGCGCCGCAAAATAAACGCTCGATCCCGCGAGGACGAGCCCCGCGAGGCGCGCGACCTTCGCCCACAAGCCAGCGTTCAGCCAGAACGAAGCCGGACCAGCGAGCCAAAGTAAGACGGCGGCAAATACGCCAAGAGCAATTGTCAGCTTGCAGACGAAGGCTAGCCAGCCCGACTGCGGCATAAACCAGCCGCGCTTACGCAAGAACCAGAATAGGCAGCTCGCATTGAATATGGCGCCCAGGCTCGTCGCGAGGGTCAACCCCGCGTGACCGAGCGGCCACATCAGCGTCGCTGCGAATAGCTGCGTGACTAAGATGGTGACGAGCGCGATCCGCACAGGCGTCTTCAAGTTCTGGCGTGCATAAAAGCCGGGGGCGAGGATCTTCACGACGATCAACCCCAAGAGCCCGACGCTGTAACCGAGCAAAGCGGAACGCGTCTGCCATACATCGTTGACGGTGAACAAAGCGCCGTAATGGTAGAGGGTTGCCACCAGCGGCAGCGCGAGCAGCCACAGCGCCAGAGCGGCCGGCAAGGCAAGCGCGAACGCTAGGCGCAGGCCCCAGTCGAGTAGCGCGGAATACTCGTCCTGCTTGGCGTCGCTATGATGCCGTGCAAGCGTGGGCAACAAAACCGTGCCAAGAGCAACCCCTAAGAGCGCGCTCGGGAATTCCATCAAACGGTCAGCGTAGCCGATCCACGATACACGTCCGTCACCCAAGAAAGCAGCAAACTGCGTGTTGATCAACGCCGATATTTGCGCCGCCGACACGCCGAGCAACGCGGGCCCCATCGCCCCGAGCACTCGGCGAACACCCTCGTCACGCCAATCGAAGCGCGGCATGGGCAACATCTTGAGCCGAGCGAGTGGCCACAGCTGAAACAGCAACTGCGCGATGCCGCCGATCAGCACGCCCCAAGCCAGCGCCTTGATGGGCGGATCGAAATAGCGTGCAAGAAAGATAGCGGAAAGAATGATCGCGACGTTGAGCAAGACCGGGGTAAAAGCTGGTATCGCGAAACGGCGGAACACATTCAGGACTCCGCCGGCGAGCGAGACCAGCGATACGAAGAGGATGTACGGAAACACGATGCGGATCAGGTCGCCTGTCAACTCGACTTTGCCCGGAGTTTTCGCGAAGCCGCTCGCTAATGCGTAAACGAGCCACGGAGCGGCGAGAACGCCCAGCACCGACACACCCAGCAAGACAACCGCGAGTAACGTGCCGACGCCGCCGATGAGCTTCCTGGTTGCGTCTTCTCCTCGCTGGCGATGGTATTCAGCGAGGATGGGCACGAACGCTTGCGAAAACGCGCCTTCCGCAAACATCCGGCGAAGAATGTTGGGCAGTCTAAATGCCGCCTCGAAAGCGTCCATCTGAACGCCTGCGCCGAAGAGCGTCGCCTTCAAGCTTTCGCGCAGAAGTCCGGTCACGCGGGAGAGGAACGTCATCCCGCTGACCGTCGAAAGGGCTCGGATCAGGTTCAAGCGCGAAACGCGAGAGCTTTGAGTAATGTCTTGCTGGTGGAGGGGAAATTGGCTATCATATTCGGCTTTCTACAGCTATCAATTCAGGATCCCTATCAATGGCTAATTCGGCGCAAGCACGCAAGCGTGCCCGGCAGGCGGAAGTGACGCGCAAGCGCAATGCGAGCCTTAAGTCGGCGCTGCGTACAGCGGTGAAAAAAGTGAGAAAAGCGATTGCCAACGGGGACAAGACCGTCGCGGCCAAGACTTTCCAAGAGTCGCAGTCCATTCTGGACAATATCGCCGACAAGAGAATCGTCCACAAGAATCTTGTATCGCGTACGAAGTCACGGTTGTCTTCGGCGATCAAGAGCCTCGCGGCGTGACCACTTAGTGACCACTTAACGAGCTCGTATTTGGAAGGCGCCTCGCAGGCGCCTTTTTTGTCGTCGCGATTTTTGTTTTTGGCTCGACTCGGGAAGGACCGGCAGAAGAACTTTAGCATTGGATGGCGGGCGTCCCGGCTCGCCCGTGCATTCGCGCTAAAATCTCCCTCGAAGCACGCTGTCATGTGTCATGGAGTGCGCGCGGATTTGTTGTCGCCTTGTCCTGCGAATCGGCCCGACCGCGGTAGGGTTTACTCCTGTCAGGATGTCTA
>Ga0136617_10004939_pt1 | contig 11931 bp, 11 predicted proteins | sample AntDrymUQ3222106_2_FD_129672 | JGI IMG/M metagenome (GOLD analysis project Ga0136617, IMG submission 129672) | Polar desert sand microbial communities from Dry Valleys, Antarctica - metaG UQ322 (21.06) | ecosystem: Environmental > Terrestrial > Soil > Desert | place: Antarctica: Dry Valley...
GCCGAGCAGCCAGAGGGCTGTGCACGCTCCGCTTCTGACAGGAAAATACGTTTGAGCCCTACGCGGCGTTGGCGTCGTTGGCCCTCACGCTGCTTTGGCCTCTTGCAGGGTGACCGTGTGGCCGAGGCGTTCGAGCTGGGCGACGAGGCGTTTGGTGGTCTTGTCGGGATCGCGGCGCTGGAAGTAGTCGCCGCCGAGGTCGTTGTAGATCTCGCCGGTGCTGAGCATGTGCCAGCACGCGACGATGATCGAGTGCTTGACGGCGCCGAGTGCTTTCTTGTGGCCGCGGCGCGGCCGCAGTCGCTGGTATTGGGCGGCGAGGTAGGTGTCCTTGGAGCGCGTCGCGGCGAGCGCGGCCTCTTCGAGCGCCCTGTCCAGCCACTTGGAGCCCTTGCGCGTCTTGCCCGAGCGGCGCTTGCCAGCGGACTGGTCGTTGCCGGGGCACAGTCCCGCCCACGAGGCCAGTTCCTTGGCCGACGCGAAGATGCTCATGTCGACGCCGATCTCGGCGATGATGCATTCGGCGGTGCGCCGTTGAACGCCGGGGATCGTGCAGAGCAACTCAACGGCCTTCTCGAAAGGGACGATCTGCTCGGCGATCATCTCGGTCAGACCGCTGATCTGCTCATCGAGGAAATCGGTGTGCGCGAGGATCGAACCGATCCACAGCGCGTGCATGCGATCAAAACGGCCCTGCAGCGCCTCACGCAGCGCTGGCAGCTTCGCGCGCAGCCGGCCGCGGGCGAGATCGGCCAGCACCCCGGGGTCCGTGGTGCCCGACACGAGCGCGTCGAGCATCGCGCGGCCGGACACGCCGAGGATGTCCGAGGCGACGCAATCGAGCTTGATGCCGGTGTCCTCCAGGGCCTTGTGCAGCCGGTTGGCCTCACGGGCGCGCTCCTGGATCTGCGTCTTGCGATAGCGCGTGAGGTTGCGCAGCGTGCGGATCGGCTTGGGCGGCACGAAGCTCGCCCTGAGCAGGCCGGCCTCGGCGAGCTGGCACAGCCACGCCGCATCGGACATGTCGGTCTTGCGACCGGGGACCTGTTTGACGTGACGGGCGTTGACCAGCAGCAGCTCGAAGTCGTCCTCGAGGATCGCCCAGACCGGCTTCCAGTAGACGCCGGTGGCCTCCATCGTGACCTGCGTGACGCCGTGCGCGGCCAGCCAGTCGCGCAGCGTCAAGAGCCCCGCGACCGTCGTCGCAAACTCCGCGAAATGCGCCTCACGCCCGCCACCGGGCTTGGGTGTGCGCACGCACGCCGTCACCTGCGCCTTGTGGACATCAAGCGCCCCCGGGCGCTCTACGATCGTCTCCATCCGGCCTCCCAGAACGTGATCGACAACGCGCCGCCCGAGGGCCTCAGAGAACTAACGAGTCTGACAAGCGTGCTCATGGCAACAGTCCGGAACACCGGGGAGACCCCCACGCCAAACTAGCCTCGGGCTCACCAGCACCAAGAAGAAGTCGGCGTCAAGGACGACCGCGCAAGCATGCACCAATTTTCATCCGCCCGCGAACGGCCGAAGGCCAGCCCAACTAGCCTGCAGACGGCCCAGGCGGATGACGGGTTGCGCTTTGGACGACGAGCAGAAGCACGGCGACGCGCTGCCGAGAGCACCGCTATGCGCGAGATCCAGCACTCTCGCCACCCCGGACGGACCGCTCTTCGTCGTCCGGAAGGATATTCCGCACAGCCCCTGGACGACGACGCGCAACGCTCAAGCACGATCGCTGCGGGACGTCTCTTGCTGAGGCGCAGCCTTGATCTTCGCCGCAAGCCGATCGACCGACGGTGCCGTGATGACCTCAGCAAGTAGTGCGTCAGCAACTACGTCCGCGCCGTCGTTCAAGCGCCTCTGACCTTGAACGGCGAGCGTCGCGATAGGAAGCATCCCGACAAGCCAGACCCAATGATCCTGAAATGCCAAAGTCACGAGAATCGCCGCACCCGGCAACACAACGCTCCATCGAAGGTGCCCCTCCGCGTCGAATCGCTCGGCCTCGGCGGCCAATAGCGGCTCGGTCACGAGGAGCCGAGTTCGAAGGAGTCCGTGCTCGCGAAACAGTTCGTCAGTGACCTCGGGCATAAGCGCCTCCCAATCCCCGACATGGATTCCGTCAGCCACCCGATGCTCCGTGGGTAGGCCGAGCGCGACGCGAACGTCGGGATAGCCCTTCTCGTGGGCCCTGGCCGCAAGCGCCGCTAGGGCGCTACCGAGGTACTCCATCATCGATGCTTCGCCTCGCCGCGAACCGATCGTCCTGAAGCGGCCGCGACGACGAGCGAGCGTCGCCGCGCGCCACCGAACCCACGGGCCGTTTGCAATTAGCCATCGCCGAGCTTCCTCCGATAGAGAACCTATGAAGTAGGCACCGACCGTGACGATGGCGATCATCCCCGGACGGCCGATAGCGTCAGCCAACTCGACCAGTTCCGCGCGCGCTCCGCCCTGCGTTTCGACCTCCATGCGCGCTGGCAGATCAATCCACAACCAGAGCGCCACGAGCCACAGAAAGCCGGCGATGAGCGGGCCTCGAAGCTCACGCAGCCCGGGCAGCAGTGACGCCAGCATGTCGCGCTGTTTAGCGGCGTGCCCAAGCGCGCGCAACGCAAGCAAGTAGCCGTTCAGGGATTCCGGGCGCACCGGCGGCGGGAACCGCTCAACAAGTTCGTCAAGGGGCGTCGCTCGCGCCGCCGGACCTCCGCCGCACGATCAAACGGGGCGCGAGAGCGCTCCAGTCGTCCTTGACATGGCACTCTTCCTGGCCGCAGCGCGCTTCAGCGTCATTAGGTCGAGAGCGAAGACGTCGGCGAGTTCCTCATCGGCAAGCCATCCCCGTCGTGTACACGGACTGCATCTGGGCAGTCCAAGCCTCGGCCTCTTCGTCATTCATTGCGGCGACGTCGGACCACCGCTTGCCGCCCAGCTCAGGGATGCCGAGCGCGTGACCGGTAGCGAGGAACCGCTCCAAGCGCTCGTTTGAGAACCATCTCGACCCCATGCATCCTCGGAAACCTCGGCCGGCTGCCCGCCTCGGGGAAGCAACTCCGCCCCGCTTCCGCTCCTGGACGAAACGAGTACTCGTACATCCGCCCTGCGGTCGCTACGAGCCACTGGGCGCCGAGTCCCCGTTGGGTGCTTGGCAAGGGTCACCCGCCCCTGGCTTGCCTTTGTCAGGCGCGCAGCTCATTGGTGAGCCGCGTGAGCTCGCGGGCAACGACGCTTGAGTTCGTGGTGCGGGCGATGGCGAGCGCTCTACGGCCCTCGGCGCGGGCGCGGTCGAGTTCGCCAGCGTCCACGCAGGCTCGTGCCAGGCGCGCGAGGTACAGCCCGCCGTCGCGTGTCCGGCCGCGCGGCCAGTCGCGCAGGACCTCGTCGTACAGCGTGACGCCCGTGGCTGGCTCGAGCGCCGCCCAGCAGCGCGCCTCCCAGCGGCGCACGACGTGTTCGCGGACGGGCAGGCTCGCAGCCAGCGGCGGCGCAGGGCTGGCCTGCGCGGCCAGCTCGTGCGCCTCGGCGAGCATGCGCTCGACCGCCTTGGCGTCCCCGATGTGCGCATGGGCGTGCGCCGCGCGGACGGCGCACAGCGCTCGCGTGTGCGCGCCGGCGCGCGGCGTGCGCAGGCCCGCCTCGGCGAGGCGGATCGCGCGCGGCGCGTCGCTCCACTGCGCCTGCCGGGCGCGAGCCCACGCGACCAGATCGGGATGATCAGCCTCGCGCGCGAGGCACATCGCGCGCTCCACGAGCGCGACGCGCCCGCGCCGGTCCCCCGTGTCCTCACACAGCCAGCCCACGAACAGCGCCCAACGCGCCTCGACGCCCATGAGCGCGATGCGCAGCTTGCCGCACGCGACCTGGCGATGCTCGGCGATCAACCGCAGCTCCCGGCGAGCAGCACCGAGCACCCCCTGCGGACCATGCGCGTCATCGTGCGTCCCGATGACCGCCAGCAGACGCTCCCAGTGACCGGGCAGCTCCGGGTTGACCTCGCGCGCAGCCGCGGGCGCAGCGGCCACGCCGCGCCCGAGGGCGTCAGCACCGCCGGTCCCGGCCAGACCGCAACGCTCGGCCGGGCCCGCGTCGTCCTCGCGGTCTCCGTGGATGGCGGCGCCGCGCCGGGCCGCGACGCGAGCCGAAGGACGGCGCGCGGCCTCGAGGATGACATCCGGCAGCAGCCGCATGAGCGCGCCGTCAGCACCGAGCTCGGTTTCGCAGGCCTGCACGAATGCCTCGGTGACGGTGGTGCGGCCGCGCTCGACCTCGCTGATGTGCTGGCTCGAATAGTCGATTCGCGCCGAGAGCGCTTCAAGCGTCAGGCGGTGCGCGGTGCGCAGAGCGCGAAGCTCGGCGCCCAACCGGGCGGCGCGCGAGGCGTCGGGGTCAAGCGGCTTCGGGGGTCTACCGCGGCGAGGCTTCGCGCGCGGCTCCGAGTTCCTGGGAGCGCCGTTCACGAGCCCGCGCCCCGGCATGGCGTGGGCTTCGGGGCCGAACAGGGAATGACGCGTTCGTGGCTCATGTGTCTGGCGGCACGCGCCGCAGCTCGCACGCGCAGTGCTTGAACTGCTTGAGCGCCCCGAGCGCCTCGTGGAGCGCGTCACGGCGCTGCGCGTCGCGCGGGGTCAGCTCGCGCTTGGCCCAGCGCGTGAGCTGGCGCTGGCCGGCGAAGCGAAGCGCGTCGATGCCGTCGGCGGACAACCGCGAGACGCCCTCGCCGGTCATGCCATGGTCTCGCCGGACGTCGGTTTCGCGGTGCGCGCGGCCCTCCACCCCGAAGGGACCGCGCGCCCGCCGCGCGAACCCGTCCGCACGTCCGCTCGGTGTGTAGGAGGCGACACGCGCAGCAGGCTCCCGCACGATGCACGGACCGCCCATGCCGCATTGCGGCTAACCGATATGCGCGGCACGTATATGCGCGTGCCAAGACGTGCGCTGGGATCTACTCTGGCGACGATGAGCCTTTCGAGCCGGCCCAGCTCCACCCATCCCTCGACGGCGGCGCGCGCCGCGGTCCGGTTCTGCCGGTCGTGCGGAGCGCGCCTTGCCCGCGATCACGATGCGCCCCTGTGCGATGCGTGTGAAGCGACGGCCCGCGAGGCTGCGGCGGCGCCGCCCGAACTGCCTCGGGGCTTCTGGTCTGCCGCGCAGCTTCAGCAGGCGCTCGCCGCGAGGCACATGGGGCACATCTCCCGGGCCTATCGCCTGCACCCATTTCACGCTCGCGTGTTCGGCCCGAGTGGGATCTCGCAGGCCGTGCTCGCCGAGTGGCTGGGGCTCACGCAGCCGCAGGTGTGCCGGATCGAGAAGGGCCCACCGGTCCGCGACCTCGACCGGCTGGCCCACTGGGCGAACACCCTGCGCATTCCGCCCGAGCACCTGTGGTTCGAGCTCCCGGGCGAGTCCGGTGGTGGATCCGGGCGCCACGTGACGGTCCGCCCCAGCGGCGGCGTCGACTCGCCGGTGTTCGTCAGCCAACACCAGTGGAAAGCGGTGCGCCGCTATCTCAATCGCCACCGCGCGGAGCTGGCAGGGGTCGCGGTGGGCCTCTACCAGCCCGCGATCCGGCTGCGCGGCACGCCGCTGCTCGCGCGCGCCGACTGGATCCCGCGACGACCGGTGCGTCTCGAGGACATCGAGCTCGCGTGGGTGGACGATCCACCGCCGGTGGCGGTCGACGGCAGCGAGCCCGAGGCCCACGGTCTGCTCCCGCTGCGGACGAACCGCTACGGCTACGACCGCTACACCTCGGCGATCCGCTACGTCGACGCGCCGACCCTGTTCGAGAACCGGCCGAGCTATCGCCTTCTCGATCTCTGCTGGACCGACGCCGGCCGCGGCAGGATGGCGTTCGGCCCTTCGACGTACTTCGAGAAGCTCGACATCAGCGAGGCGGTTGGTCATGAGCTCGCCGCCGTCGGGCTCGGCGAGGACCACCGAGGTGGCGGCTCGTCGGAGGTCCGGTCCGCTCGCCAGCATTGGGGGCAGCTCCCGTTCCGGCGCCTCGTCGGCGATGCGTTCGATCTCGGCGCTCGCGCGGTCATCCCCGCGATCTCGACCCTCATGCTGCGACGTCGCAAGGACGGCCACGCATCGTTCCTGCTGCATTGGCGTGACCCCGCGAAGGTGGCGACCGCCGGCGGGCTCTACGACGTCATGCCTGCCGGCGGGTTCCAGCCGGCAGGGGTGGGGTCGTGCGATCGCAGCGAGGACTTCGACCTGTGGCGCAACATCGTCCGCGAGCTTAGCGAGGAGCTGCTCGGCACTCCCGAGCACGACGGGAGCCATAGCCGCCCGATCGCCTACGAGGAGTGGCCGCTGTACCGGACGCTGCATCGAGCACGATGCGAGGACCGGCTGCGCGTCTCCTGCCTGGGCGTCGGCTTCGACGCGCTGACGCTGGCCGCCACGATCCCGACTGTGCTCGTCATCGACGACGAGGTCTTCGACGAGGTGTTCGGCGAGATCGTGCGCACCAACGCCGAAGGCGTCACGCTCGCAGCGCTGCCCGGCGAGCGGCCCGCGGCCGGAATCGCATTCACCGAGGAGAACGTCAGACGCTTTCTGCAGCGCGAGCCGCTGGCGTCCCCGGGCGCTGCCTGCCTCGCGCTCGCCTGGCGCCACCGCGGCGCGCTGCTGGCATGAAGCCGAGCGGGGCGCGCCGGGCCCACCCGGCATGACGCGCGGACACGGATCCCCGCGGCAGACGCAGGAGCAGTGGCGCCACGTCCGGCGCCACCTCAACGAGCACCGCCACGACCTCGCGCGGCTCGCAACGCAGCTGTACCCGACGGCCTGGCAGGTGGCCGACAGCCCACTGCTGGCCCGCCAGGACTGGATCCCCGCTTCGCCGATGTCGCTGGAGGACCTCGAGCTCACGTGGTGCGAGCGGCCGATCCAGCGACGGCCGGCCGACAGCGACAGTGCGTCGCGGTCGGTCCTTCCGCTGCGTCGCGACGGGCGGCGCTTCGCCTCGTACTCGCAGGCTCTGGCGGAGCTCGACCCGCCGCGGCTGCTCGAAGACCGCACCGCCTACCGGTTGCTGGACATCGGCCTGCGCGCGCAGACGGCGGAGCTGTCGTTCGCCCGTGGCTCGTACTTCGACGTGATCGACATCTGCGAAGCCGTCGCGCACGAGCTGGCCGGCAGCGTGCTGGTAAGCGACGGCTCCGCCGCCGTCCCGACGATGCGTCAGCTCCCGTTGCGAGCGTCGATCGGTGACCCGACCGACCTGACGTGCCGGCCGGTGATACCCGCGATCAGCGTGCTGACGCTCAGGCGCGCGGGTTCGGGAGCGGCCGAGTGCCTGCTGCACTGGCGCGACCCGGCGAAGGTCGCCAGTGGCGGCGGCCTGTACCAGGTCAGCCCCGTCGGCATGTTCCAGCCCTCAAGCGACGCGCCCTTCAACGAGGCCAACGACTTCGACCTGTGGCGCTCGATCGTACGCGAGCTCAACGAGGAGCTCCTCGGCGCCTCCGAGGATTACGGCAGCGACCGCCGACCGATTGACTACGATCGCTGGCCCTTCCAGAGGACCCTTGCCGCGGCGCGCCGCAACGCCACGCTGCGCATCTTCTGGCTCGGTCTCGGCATCGATCCGCTCACGCTCGTCACAGATTTGCTCGTCGTCGCCGTGTTCGATGCTGAGCTGTTCGACGCCGTGTTCCCACGGCTCGCCTCGAGCAACGACGAGGGCCACCTCGTCCGGCTGCACGACGAGACCGGCGCAACGACCGGCGTGCCGTTCACCAAGCAGACCGTCGAGCGCTTCACCACGAACGAGCCGGTGCAACCCGCCGGTGCAGCCCTGCTACGGCTCGCCTGGCGCCACCGCGACGCGCTGCTGCCCCGCTGAGCGACCCCTCGTCCCTGCGGCGACCACGCGTCTCCGTCCGTGACGCCATCGCCGCGCATCGGCGTCGCCTGGGCCGGATGACCGACCGGGTCCGGCCGCCTTGTGTCACTGCGCCTTCGGCGGCATGACGCGCAGGCCGATATTCGCCGACGTGCCTGAAAACCGGCTCGCGCGATAAGACGGCGACATGACGCTGGTCATCGCTTCCGTCTGGCTGGCGGCAATGATCGGCCTGTTCGGATGGTTGCTGTGGTGGGATCGCTCAGAAGGGCGCGATCAGCAGCCGCCCCTGCCGACGCTCGAGGCGATCCTCGACCGCGTGGCAGTCCGCGCGCTGGACGGCGACGAGGCCTGCGAGCGCTTGCTGTGGGAGACCCTGGCCGGCTACCTCAGCGACTATCGCGATCTGCGCTTGATGCTGGAGTACGCACGCGAGCACCCCCGCACATGAGCGCCCCAGACCAAACCCAGACTGAAACCAGCCGACACCGAAGCGGACCTCTGGCATCGACTGCAGTCAGACTGTTGGTCCCGGCAGGGCTCGAGTCGCGCGCGGCCAGGGGTCGCCGTCCGATACCCATCGAGGCTATTGCGCCCCGCGATCCCCGGTGCGGTGCACTATTGCAGCGCTTTTCCCAGCGCCCCGGGCAGGATTCGAACCTGCGACCTGCGGATTAGAAGTCCGCTGCTCTATCCAGCTGAGCTACCGGGGCTTGTGCCGGACGGTGGCCGGCGACCGTGATGATCCCATCGTCTGAGCGCTGACACCCGTGCGCACGCGGAGCATTTCGTAGCCGCTGCTCCCGGCATCCTCTCGCACGGATCTGCCCAGGTCCCGCATCGGCATCGCATAGGTCGATCTCGTCTCCCCTCCCGAAGCCAGCCCTCCTGTTTCGGCGCCGCTGCGTTGCTCGTCGCGTTCGCGGTCGTGGCTTCTCGACGCGGCGGCCTCACGCCTGCGGTCGGTAGGCCAGGTAGACCACACCGTTCTCGTAGGACTCACAGGCCGCAAGCGACAGCTTGCCGGGCGCGGCTTCCTCGGGGAAGAGCCGCGGACCGGACCCGCGGGTGAGCGGGTAGACGAACAGATCCAGCTCGTCGACCAGGCCGTCCGCGAGCATCGCTCGGACCAGCGTGCCGCTCCCGCTGACGTAGAGATCGCCGTCGACCTCGTCCTTCAGGCTGCCGATCGCGTCGGGGTCGTACGGCCCGATGATCTTCGAATTGCGCCACGTCGCAGTCGTGAGCGTCGCGGAGACGACGTACTTGGTGGTGTCGTTGAAGAACGGCGCCCCCGGATCGTCCTCCACGGTCCGCACCGACCACGCCGGCTCGAACATCTCGTATGTCGTGCGCCCGAGCAGGATGCCTCGGCAACGCTCCGTGACCGCGCCGATGGCCTCTCCCATCTGAGGGTCGAAGCCGTAGTCGAACGTCCACGTCGGCGCGTCGATCACGCCGTCGAGGCTCATGAACTCGTGCACGTGTATTGCTCCCATTGCGCTCACCTCCGTGTCGATGTTGCCGTGTAGACCTCGCCATCGCCGCGAAATCATCGATCGGCGGGGAGCCCGGCGCCGGCAGCTCGTGCTGCGCACCCAGTCGCACAGCCCGTCCCAGGCGTCCGGGGCACGTCAATCGTGATCTTCGCGCATGGCGCAACCGGCCGGAGCCGGCGCTCGCGCGTGAGGATCTGCCATCGGGATGGCCGGATTCGAACCGACGACCCCCGCGTCCCAAACGCGGTGCTCTACCAGGCTGAGCTACATCCCGTTGCGTGCTGAACGGTAGGGCCTCCCGCGATCGCGCGCTGCAAACGCCTGGCGCACCCACTCGTACAGCCGCCGATGCAGATCGGCCGGTGCCCCTCCACCGTTCGTCCAGACCCGTCGCCGCGCGGTGGCGGACGGAAGGGCGAGCGCCGATCGGGGTGGCATGGCCCACACACACCCCCTCACGTCGTCTGCTTGCCCCCGCCGCCCTCGCCTGCCTCGCCGTCGCGTTGCCGGTCTCCTCCGCTGCCGCCGCGCCCTGCGCGAATGGCGGCCTCATGCCGACCACGGCGAACGGCGCGCAGGTCCGCGCCGGGACCCTGTGCCTCATCAACCGCGAGCGCACGAGTCGCGGGCTGCGTGCGCTGCGCCACGACAGCCAACTGCGCAAGGTCGCCGGCCGCTACAGCCGGCAGATGGTGCGCGACAGCTTCTTCGACCACGTCGGCCCCAGCGGCAGCACGGTCCGCAGCCGCATCCGCGGCACGACCTACCTCAGCCGCGCCGCGACGTGGTCGCTGGGCGAGAACCTCTACTGGGGATCCGGAGATCGCGCCACTCCGCAGGAGAGCGTCGAGGGCTGGATGCACTCCCCCGGCCACCGTCGCAACGTGCTCGACCGCCGCTTCCGGGACATCGGCATCGGGATCGCGATCGGCGCGCCCGAGGACGTCGCGGGTACGCCGTCGGCGACCTACACGACCGACTTCGGGGCGCGGACCTACCGCAAGTAACCGCGGGCGGGCGACACCACGTCGCGGCCCACTAGGCTCTCGCGGCGATGGCCCGCGTCGAGCCGCTCGCAGCCCTGCACTACGGCCCCGCCGTGGCGGGGTCGCTGCAGACGCTGGCGGCGCCACCGTACGACGTCATCGATCCCGAGCAGCGCGCGGAGCTGCAGTCGCGCTCGCCCCACAACGTCGTCGCGATCGACCTCCCCGAGGACCCCGACGGGGGCGACCGCTACGCCCACGCCGCCCGGGTGCTGGACGCCTGGCGCGCCGAGGGAGCGGTCGTGCGCGACGACGAGCCCGCGCTCTGGGCGCTCGTCCAGGACTACACCGCGCCCGACGGCCGCCGACTGACGCGCAACGGCTTCTTCGCTCGCGTGCGCATCGAGGACTACGGTCCCGGCACGATCCGCCCCCACGAGCGCACGCACCCGGGGCCGAAGGAGGATCGCCTGCGCCTCACGCGCGCCACGCACGCGAACCTCTCGCCGATCTTCTCCCTCTACTCCGACCCCGAGCTGCGCGCCTGGCGCGCGCTCGAGCCGGCGACGCAGCAGGAGCCGTTCGGCGAGGTCGCCGAGTCCGACGGCACCCGCAGCCGGCTGTGGCGGGTCACCGATCCCGACGCCATCGCGACCGTGGGCGACGCGCTCACCGACGTCGAGCTGCTCATCGCCGATGGCCATCACCGCTACGAGACCGCCCGCGTCTACGCCGAGGAGGTCGGCGGAGAGGGACCGCACCGCTACGTGCTCATGTGCCTCGTCGCGCTGCAGGACGAGGGCCTGACGGTCTTTCCCACCCACCGACTCGTCAGCGGCCTGAAGGGCACCGACAAGCCCGAGACGCTCGCCGCCACGCTGCGGGCGGCCTTCGACATCGAGCCGATCGAGGCCGACGACCTCGTTCCGCCCGACGACGGCGACGGCATCCAGATGGGCTACATGGACAGCCACTTCCGCCGCGCGTTCCGCCTCACGCTGAAGGACCAGACCGTCGCCGACGAGGCCCTGCGCGACATGCCCGAGCCCTACCGGCGCCTGGACACCGCGGTGCTCGAGGCGCTCGTGCTCAAGGGTCCGCTCGGCCTCAGCGAGGACGACATCTCGCACCTGCGCGGCCTCGGGTACGCGCGCTCCTTCGAGGAGGCCCGCGAGCTCGTCGAGTCGGGCCGGTTCGACGCCGGCTTCTTCCTGCGCGGGATCCCCGTCACCCAGATTCAGGAGATCGCCGTGGCCGGCGTCAACATGCCGCCGAAGTCGACGTACTTCTTTCCCAAGATTCCGACCGGACTGCTGTTCCACCCACTGTCTGGCCCGGAGTAGCATCATGTCCGTGCGGGCATCAGCGCAGCGGATCGGCGGCTTTCGACACGTCGTCAAGGTGCGTCATCACCGGCTGAACTGCGACGAGCCCTCCGACGCCGGCGGCGACGACGCGGCCCCCTCGTCGCAGGAGCTGCTGGCAGCAAGCCTCGCGTCGTGCACGGCCGTGACGATCGAGATGTACGCCGCCCGCAAGGGCTGGGAGCTGCGCGACGTCGAGGTCGAGTGCGAGTACACACCGGCCGAGC
>Ga0136617_10004940_pt1 | contig 11930 bp, 15 predicted proteins | sample AntDrymUQ3222106_2_FD_129672 | JGI IMG/M metagenome (GOLD analysis project Ga0136617, IMG submission 129672) | Polar desert sand microbial communities from Dry Valleys, Antarctica - metaG UQ322 (21.06) | ecosystem: Environmental > Terrestrial > Soil > Desert | place: Antarctica: Dry Valley...
AACACCCATGGCGATCCGGGTCGCTGCGACGCTCCGGCTGGCTGATCACATCGCCGTGGGTCGCCGCACAGCCGACGCTCTCGTGGCGTCGACGGGGGCCGTCGCGGACACGCTGGGCCGCCTGCTTGCTCATCTGGTGACCGCCGGGGTAGTCGATCGCGACGGCGCTGGCGCCTACTCGCTCACCGCCTTAGGCGAGCACCTGCGTGACGACGCCGCTCGATCGGCGTCCTTCGACGCCTTGATGGCGCCTGGCTGGCCGCCGAAGCACCTGTGATCGCTGGCGCCTTCGACTGGGGGGTGTTGCGGCGAGTCGTCGACGTCGGCGGCGGCAACGCCTCGCTGCTGATCGCGCTGCCGCACGCTCACCCGCACCTGCGCGGCACCGTTGTGGCTTGGCCGGCCCGGCTGCCGCCGCCGAGCGGGCCATCGGAGCCGCAGGCCTCGCCGACCGGGCCGATGTCGTGGCCGGCAGCTTCTTCGAATCCCTCCCGGCAGGGGCTGGCGGCTACGTGCTCTCGGCGGTGATCCACGACTGGGACGACGCCGACGACGGACGCATCCTGGGTCGCTGCGCCGAGGCAGCCGGGCCTGACGGAGCAGTGCTCGTCGTGGAGAGCGTCACTTCCGACGGCGCCGAGTCGCCCAGCACCGAGATGGACTTGCGCATGCTCACCTACGTGCGTGGCCGTGAACGCAGCCTGGACCAGCTTACCGACCTCGCCGCGACCGTCGGTTTGCGAGTCACCTCGGTCACCCCGGCGCGCTACAGGTCCATCATCGAGCTACAGCCACCTGACTGAACGCAGCTCACCGAGCTGACGCGGCCCTGGCAGCCACCAGCACCATCCGAACCACTCGGAGCGTCTCGGCACCCGCGCCTCTCGCCAGATCGGGTCGGTCGAGGATCCGCTTGCGGGCACCGCTCGCCGACCAGCGCTTGGTCTTGTCCGGCCTCAACCGGCGCCGATAGCATGCCTCAGGCCGGTTCGGTTTCTGTCCGATGCCGAACTCCCCCGGCTCAGCGAATGGCCGGACGAGATTGCCGATGACGACCTGGTCACGTACTTCACGCTGACCGATTCGGACCTGGATTGGCTCAGCTCGAACTACCGCTTCGAGAACCGCCTGGGCGCTGCCATGCAGTGTGCACCGTGCCGTGGCTGGGCTGGATACCGGAGGAGCTGAGCACATGCCCATCTCCGGCAGGTGGATCGTCTCGCTGACCAGCTTGGGATCGCCGTCGGCGAGGCTGCAGCGCTGGTCGCCTCCTACGGCGGTTGGGAAGGCCGCACGCGCCGCGATCATCGTGTCCAGGTGCTCAACCGGCTCGGTTGGCGGACCTCCCGTGCCGGGGACCGCGAGCAGCTGGACGAGTTCCTGCTCGTCCGGGCGCTGGAACACGGCGTGCCCGGAGTTCCTACGTCGGCATGGCGCGGACCGACTCGACCTGTCCGGCTTGCCCGCTGGCCGCCGGCGGATGCTTGCCGAGACCGGGCGCCACTCCACCAATCAGGCGTTGCAACGCGCGGATGTCGACAGGCGGCACCCGATCTTGCTCGCGACGCTTGCCGAGACCTACGTCGAAGTTCTGGACGAGCTGGTGCAACTGCTCGATCAGGCATTGGCCGGCGCGGACTCGCGGGCGCGTCATGAGCTGTCTCAGCGGGTGGTCGATCGCGCCGGCACCGAGGTCGAGCGCGGTCGCTGCATGCCAGCAGCCGACAGAACTCGCTCGCCCGAGCGCTGCAGGAGTACGGACGGCTCGTGCGCACCATCTACCTGTGCCGCTACGTTGCCAACGAAGAACTCCACCGGCGCGTGCGGCGGCAGCTGAACAAGGGTGAGAGCCTGCACGCGCTGCGCCGCGATCTGTTCTTCGCCCACCAGAGGCACGCCCGCCGGGGCCACGTCGACGACCAGGGGGATCAGGTCCTCTGCCTGACCCTGGTCACCAACGCCGCAGTCCTGTGGACGACGACCTATCTCGGCGACGCCCTCGACGCATTGCGTGCCGCCGGCTACCCGGTTACATACGAGGCCGCCGCGCACCTAACACCCGCGCAGCATGACCACATGAACTTCTACGGCACCTACTCCGTTGCTAAGGGAACCCCCAGACGGTTTGACGGCGTCGCGTTGACGCTCAGAACCATCCGTCGCGATACCGCCGACTACCCCGCTTTCATGATCCAGGCGCCGTAGGTGTTGCTACGGCAGCACCAGGTCCGCCTGGATCATGAAGCGGGTCGAGGCTAGTCCCGCAGAGGGGAACCTTCACCAGCCGGAAGCTAGTTGATCCCTCGGTCCCGCCCGCGCCAGTACGGTTCGCGCAGCTTGAACTTCTGCACCTTGCCGGTGGCTGTCCGCGGGATGGACCCGGGGAATTCCACAGAGGTCGGCGCCTTGAAGCCGGCTAGCCGCTCCTTGCAGTGCGCGATGATCTCGGCCTCGTCGACGTCGGCACCGTCGGCGCGGACGACGAGAGCCTTCACGGTCTCGCCCCAACGCTCGTGCGGCACCCCGATCACCGCGACCTCAGCCACCCCCGGATGCTGATAGATCGCGTCCTCGACTTCGATCGATGAGACGTTCTCGCCGCCAGTGATGATCACGTCCTTCTTGCGGTCGCGGATCGTCAGGTAGCCGTCGTCGTCGATCTCGCCGCCGTCGCCGGTGTGGAACCAATCGTCTCTGAGCGCGTCCTCGGTCGCGCCGGGGTTGGCCCAGTAGCCGGCGAGGATCACGTTGGATCGAGCCAGCACCTCGCCGTCATCGGCCAGCCCCAGGCGCACGCCTAGGGCCGGGGCGCCGGCCCGCGACAGCCGCGCAGCACGCTCCTCGTCGGTCAAGCCGTCGTACTCTGCCCGGCTGCGGTTGATGGTGAGCAGCGGCGATGTCTCGGTCAGCCCGTAGATCTGGATGAACTCCCACCCCAGCTCCGCCTCGATCCGCTCGATCGTGCGGGTCGGCGGCGGTGCCCCGGCGCAGATGATCCGGACCCGGCTGCAGCCGGGGATCTCACCGGACCTGTCGCCGGCCGCCTCGAGCACCGCGTTGAGCACGGCGGGCGCCGCGCACATGAAGGTCACGCCGTGGGTCTCGACTCGGCGCAGGATCTCGGCACCGTCGATCTTGCGCAGGACGATCTGCCGCACGCCGAGCCCAGCGACGACCCAGGGCATCCCCCAGCCGTTGGCGTGGAACATCGGCAAAGTGTGCAGGTATACGTCGCGGTCGGAGATGCCGGCGTGCAGCCCGAAGGTCAGCGCGTTGAGGTAGATGTTGCGGTGGGTGAGCTGGACGCCCTTGGGTCGGGCCGTTGTCCCGCTGGTGTAGTTGACTGTTGCCGTCGCGTTCTCGTCGGGGTCGGCCCAGGCGCCGGCTCGCGGCCAGGCCGCAGGAGCGCTTCGTCAGAGGACGCGCCCAGCACGATCCGGTGCGCAGCTGTCACCTTGGCCAGCGATTCATCGACATCGGGGTCGAGGAGCAGCACCGATGCGCCGGAGTGCTCGACGATGTAGCTCACCTCGTCTGGGCGCAGCCGGAAGTTCACCGGGACGAGGATCCGGCCGTATGCGGGGACGGCGTACATCAACTCGAGCAGCCGCGCGGCGTTGTGGCTGACCACGGCCACCCGCTGCCCGGCGGCGACGCCGAGTTCGTCAAGCCCCGCGGCAAGGGCGCGGGCCCGGTCGGCGACGTCTCGATAGGTCAGTGAGCCGAGTGTCGCTGCGGGCTGGTCGGGCTCGTCTACTACCGCCGTGCGCTCTGCGTACACCGCTTCGGCGCGGTCAAGGAAGTCACTGGTCAGCAGTGGTACACGCATCGGCACCTCCGTGCGACGGCGGGGGCGGGTTCTTTCGCCGTCGCCACCGGCGTTCCCCGAAGCCAACCGCGACGAACACCACCACGGTGACTGCCCAGCCGGCGAAGATGTCGATCAGGTAATGCTCGGAGAAATAGATCAGGACCCAGCCCATCGCCACGGGATACAACAGCAGCAACAGCGTCCACGCCTTGCGGATCCGCAGGATGAAGAACAGCACCACGAACAGTGCGAAAGCTGAGTGCAGCGACGGCATCGCGGCCACCGGGTTGACCACACCCTGGCCCTTGGTCACCAGCCGACCAGCCGAGTGCAGCCCGATAGCGTCCCAGCCGCGGTTAGTGATCCGCGGGGCGGCGTCGAGCAGATCCGTGTGCAGGGCCGCCCACCAGGGCGGCGCCATCGGGTACACGATGTAGATCGCCAGCCCCACCACGTCGAGGGCGATGAACCGGCGCATGAACGGCGCCCACGAGTCGTGCGTACGCACCCAGAGCACCGCGGCCACGATCATCGCGGTGACGAAGTGCGAGAAGTAGATGAACGCGCCCACGACGTCGTACCACTGCACCGTGCCGGGCGTGTACAGGTGCTCCTGCAGCCACAACGTCGGGATCTGGCCATCGGTAAACCACCCAGTGAGCCATTCGTCAACCCTGATCGGCTCGCTCACATGCAGCGGGAATCCCAGGTTGTCGGCGGCGCCACGGCTGAAGTTGTACGCCACGATGACGACGATCAATGGAGCCCAGTCGCGGGCGAATCGCAGGTGATCACGCCAGGGGGCGGCAGCGTTCCAGGCAGCGATCCCGACCCAGAGGATCAGGAAGATCAAGACCGGGTCGGTCGGCAGCCCAAGGATCTTCCAGTACAGGACGAAGGCGATCGCGTACGCGGTCAGCGCCGCAAATCGCAGCCGTCGATCCCGGGCCGTGCTGGGGGGGGTGGGGTCCGGCGGTCGTGGCGTGTCCTCGACTTCTGCTTGCACCGCCACGGGTGGAAGTCTACGGGAGCGAATCGGCGGCCAAGGCGCGGGCAACGAGGGCAGGCAGTGCCTCGCCGATCGGCTCCCGGAGCACGCAATCAGCGAGTTCGTCGTACGGGGTGGGCTGGGCGTTGACGATGATGATCCGAGCGCCAGAGCGATGGGCCAGGCCCGTCAGCGCAGCGACGGGGTGCACGGACAGTGAGCTACCGACGGCCATGAACACATCGCAATCCCCGGCCGCCGCCACTGCCTGCTCAAGCACTTCCGGGACGAGCGACTGGCCGAATGAGATCGTCGCCGACTTCAGCACACCGCCACTTGATGGCACGGTGGATCGGACCCCCCCGCATCGACCCGGCGCAGGATCTCGAGCATGGGCCGACGATCGCCGCAGGACAGGCACTGGGTCTCGTGGATCGTTCCGTGGACCTCGATCACCCGATCCGGTGAACTGCCGGCGCCCTGATGCAGGCCGTCGATGTTCTGCGTGACGATGGCCCGGAGCACGCCGGCGCGCTCGAGTTGCACCAGCGCTGCATGCGCCCGGTTCGGCATCACCGTCCAGGCCGGGTGCTCGCGACGGGTGCGCCAGGCCCGGCGGCGCACCTCCGGGTCAGCCAGATAGTTCTGCAAGGTGAACAGCCGCTGCGCGGCCGGATCCTTGGTCCACACGCCGTTGGGGCCCCGGAAGTCCGGGATCCCGCTGTCGGTGGAGATCCCGGCGCCCGTGAGCACGGTGATGGCGTGCGATGAGGTGAGCCAGCCACCGGCCTGGTCAACGGACATGCGGCCGAGGCTAGGTGGGCTAGCGCGCTGCCGCCAGATCCCCGCCGGAGGAGGCGTGCGATCGCGGTGAGGTAGGCGTTATCGATGTGACGGCACCCCGGCGCGTCGGGCGCAAGTGGACGACGTCACCGGGCCTGAGCTTCAGCCGATCGCTCTCGTCACGGGTGACCTGAACCCAGATCCGGTTGCCTTCGGCAGAGCCGTTCAGCACTGCCTCGACCCGGACCTCGAAGCCCAGCCGGAGCACGCGGTCGATCGTCGCCGGCACCGTTGTGTCGTCGGCTGAGCCGCGCAGCTCGACGTCGTGTGGCCGGATCAGCTGCTTGCCCAGTTGCGTGACCGGCCCGAGGAAGCTCATCACGAAGTCGTTGGCCGGCCGCTCGTAGAGGTCGTCAGGGGTGCCGATCTGCTCGACCTTGCCACCGGCGATCACCACGATCTCGTTGGCGACATCCATGGCCTCTTCCTGATCGTGGGTCACGAAGATGGTCGTCACGTGTACCTCCTCGTGCAACTGCCGCAGCCAGGCGCGCAACTCCTTGCGTACCTGGGCATCCAGCGCGCCGAATGGCTCGTCGAGGAGCAGCACGGCCGGCTCCACGGCAAGGGCGCGGGCCAGTGCCATGCGCTGCCGCTGGCCACCGGAGAGCTGAGCGGGATATCGCCCGGCGAACTGCTCCAGGTGCACCAGCTCGAGCAACTCGTTGACCCGCTTCTTGATCTCGACCTTCGGCCGCTTGCGAATCTCCAGGCCGAAGGCGACATTGCGATAGACCGTCAGATGCTTGAACGGCGCATAGTGCTGGAAGACGAAACCCACGTTGCGGCGCTGCGGCGGGTGGTTGGTGTGGTCCTGGCCGGAGATCTCCACGATGCCGGAGTCCGGCTGCTCGAGGCCGGCGATGATGCGCAGCAGGGTCGACTTGCCGCCGCCGCTGGGCCCCAAGAGTGCGGTGAGCGACCCGTCCGGAATGTCGATCGACACATCTTCGAGCGCGGTGAAGTCACCGAACTTCTTGTTGATGTTGCGTACCGAAATGGTCATGAGACGTCCCCTTTGGGTCTGAGTAGCTTGATCGTGAGCAGGATGATCACGGCGACCAGAGCTAGGACGAACGACGCCGAATATGCAGTGATGGGATCGAAGTTCTGGAACCGTTCCTCGACGAGCAAGGTCAGCGTCTGGGTCTGGCCGACCAGGCGCCCCGACACAACTGCGACCGCTCCGTACTCACCCAAGGAGCGCGCGAGCGCGAGCACGATGCCGTACGCCAGCGCCCACCGGATGGCCGGCAGGGTGATCCGCCGGAAGGTGACAAACGAGCGGGCACCAAGCGTCCAGGCCGCCTGCTCCTGCTCGATCCCAATCTCTTCCAGCACCGGAGCCACCGCGCGGACGACCAGCGGCAGCGAGACGAAGATGGTGGCCATTACCATGCCCGGCGTGGAGAAGATGATCTCGATCCCGTGATCGGTGAGCCAGCCGCCGGCTGGCGCGAACGTTCCGTACACGAGGATCAGGGCGAGACCTACGACGACCGGCGACACTGCCAGCGGCAGGTCGATGAGGGCATTGAGCAGGCGTTTGCCGGGGAACGAATGGCGGACCAACAGTACTGCCGCACCAACGCCGAAGACGGTGTTGGCGATAACTGAGAGCACAGCGACGATCGCCGTCACCTGAAATGCGTGCAGCGCTTCGAAGGAGATCAGGGACGTGATGACCGGGCCGAGCCCGCTCTCGAACGTCCGCCACACGATGACTCCGAGTGGCAGAACCAGCAGGAACAGCAGGTAGGTCAAGGCGGCCCAGCGGATGGCGTGCTTGGTGAGGGTGGAACTAGCCACGGAGCTAGCCACGTCGGGCCCCCCATCTCTGCAGGACATCGAGGGAGACCAGGACCACGAGAGCGATGACCAGCAGTACGGCGGACACGACGGCAGCACCGTGCACGTTGTCGCTCTCGATCTGGCCGAATATGTGCACTGAAGAGACCTGGGTCTGGAACGGGATGTTTCCGGAGATCAGGACGGTGGCCCCGAACTCGCTCATCGCCCGGGCGAAGGCCAACGCCGTGCCGGACAGCATGGCCGGCAGCAGGTTGGGCAGGATGATCCGCCTGAAGGTCGCCGCACTACTTGCCCCGAGCGACGTCGCTGCCTCCTCCATGCTCTTGTCGAGTTCCAGCAGCACCGGCTGCACGGTACGAACGACGAACGGCAGCGTCACAAAGAGCAGCGCGACGACGACGCCGACCCGTGCGTACGCGATGTTGACGTGCAACGGACTGCCCGGCCCGTACAGCGCGAGGAGGACCAGACCGGCGACGATCGTCGGCAATGCGAATGGCAGGTCGATCAACATGTCGACAACCGCCTTGCCAGGGAAGTTGTCCCGGACCAGCACCCAGGCGATGAGCGTGCCCATCACCAGGTTGATCAGGGCCACGATGACCGCCGCGCCGACTGTCAGCTTGAGCGACGACAATGCCTCCGGGGTGGTCATCGCCTGCCAGAAGTCGCCCGGCCCGCCTTCGGCCGACCGCCACAGAACCGCGGCCAGCGGGATCAGGACGAGCAGGCTGAGATAGATCGTCGCGATTCCCAGGCCAAGGGTGGCGCCCGGCGTGGGACGCGACCGCCCGGCCGACGACGTGCCGCGCCTGGACACATCGCCCGGGCCGCCCCCCGCCGGCTGGGCAGTGCCCAGCCGGTCGTCGGGGGTCAGCGTCGAGCTACTTCTTGGCAACGGAAACGCCGATCTTGCGCTCGACGCCGGCCATGATGCCCTTGTCGGTGTCGAAGAACTTCGTCGTCACGTCAGCCCAGCCACCGAAGTCTGCGATGGTGAACAGGTTCTTCGGGGTCGGGAACTTGCTGGCAGCGCCGATCTTGGTCACCGGCCGGTACCCGTTCGCGGCGAAGATCCCCTGTGCTTTGTCCGCGTACAGGTAGTCGAGGAAGGCCTTGGCTTCCTTCGGGTGCTTGGAACGAGTGGTGATCGCGACCGGATTCTCGATCAGAATTGTGTCGTCGGGCACGACGTAGTCGATCTTCTGCCCCTTCTGCTGAGCAAAGATGGCCTCGTTCTCGTAGGCGAGGAGCACGTCGCCCTTGCCGCTGGTGAAGGTCTGCAGCGACTTGCGCGCAGTGTCGTCCTGCACCGGCACATGCGTGAACAGGTCCTCCAGGTACTTAACGCCCTCAGCTTCGGACTTACCGGTCTTGATCTGCGCGCCGTACGCAGCCATGACGTTCCACCTGGCCCCGCCGGAGGTGAAGGGATTGGGAGTAATGACCTCGACGCCCGGCTTAGTCAGGTCGCTCCAGGTCTTGATCCCCTTCGGGTTGCCCTTGCGCGTGACGAGGACGACCACCGAATCGGTGACCATGCCTTTCTGTTCGCCGGCATTCCAGTCAGCTGGCACCAACTTCGCCTTGACCAGCCGGGTGATGTCGGGTTCTAGGGAGAAGGCGACGATGTCGGCCGTCAGCCCGGAGGCAACGGCGCGGCTTTGGTCGCCGGAGGCCCCGAAGGACTTCCGGAATGTCACGTTCTTGCCCTCTGGGGTGGACTGGTAGGCCTTGATGATCTGCGCGTAGGCCTCTTGCGGTGTGGAGTACGCCACCAGAGAGAGCTGAACCTTGCCACCACCGCTGGCCGACGAACTCCCGCAGGCCGCTCCCCCGAGTGCGAGTGCAAGGACGACACCGAACACCATGGCCACCTTGGACTTGTTCGTTCTCCAGCGCATGTATATCCCCACTAACTCAATAGGCGAGACCGGGAAACTAGCACGTCAGTGACGCCGGCTACACGCTTTCGGCAAGACGGGCATGATGAGGGCGTGCACATCTCTGCCCGAACCGAATACGGACTCCGCGCCCTGCTCGCTCTTGCCGCCGAACCCGACGGTGCTCCGCTCACCGGCGAGGAGCTCGCCGCGCGCGAGTGCCTGCCGCAGAAGTTCCTCGAGGGGCTCCTCAGCGACGTTCGCCGGGCCGGACTCGTGCGGAGCCAGCGCGGGCGGGGCGGCGGCTACCGGCTGGCCCGCAAGGCCGCGGACATCACCGTGGCTGATGTGATGCGGGCCCTCGATGGGCCGCTGGCCGACGTCCGGGGACTGCGCCCGGAGTCGGTGTCGTACGTCGGACCAGCCGAGCACCTCCCCGAGGTCTGGGTCGCGGCCAGAGCCAGCTTGCGCAACGTCCTCGACCACGTCTCCATCGCTGACGTCGTTGCCGGCAACCTGCCAGCAAAGGTGCGCCGACTGACCGCTCAGCCGGATGCCTGGCTCTCGGGCTGACCGGCCGGTGACTTCCGCGCTGCTACTGCGTGAGATCGGCTCGCCGATGGCTCTAGCGCAGGTGCGTCTGCGCTCCCTCGGCCCCCACGATGTGCGCGTCCGGCTAGCTGCCTCGGGCGTCTGCCACTCGGATCTGTCCCTGGCCCGGGGGGTGCTGCGCCAGCGGGTGCCCGCCGTGCTGGGTCATGAGGGAGCCGGAACCGTCGTTGACGCGGGCAGCGCGGTCACCACCGTGTCGGCAGGCGATCGGGTAGTACTGATCTGGGCGCCACCCTGCCGGGAGTGCTGGTTCTGCGGTGCCGGCGAGCCGTGGCTGTGCGAGCGGGCGCTGGAGGCCGCCAATCAGCCGTACGCAACCATCGACGATGTACCGGTCTATCCCGGGCTCGGCACGGCAGCCTTTGGTGCCGAGACCGTGGTGCCGGATCGGGCACTCGTCGCGCTGCCGGACGACATGGCGTTCGACACCGCCGCATTGCTCGGCTGCGCGGTGCTGACCGGCTTCGGGGCAGTGACCAACACTGCCGGCGTGCGCGCGGGTGACTCGGTGCTGATCATGGGGTTGGGCGGGGTCGGCCTCACTGCCGTCCAAGCGGCGCGCATCGCCGGCGCGTCTCCGGTGATCGCCGTGGACCCCGACCCCGGCAAGCAATTGCTGGCGGGGCGACTGGGAGCCGACAGCGCCTTCCCGCCCGATGCCGACCTCGCCGCAGCCGTGCGCACGCTGACCGGTGGCCGCGGCGTCGACGTCGCCGTCGAGTGCGTTGGCCGGGCGGGCACGATCAGGAGCGCCTGGTCGCTGTGCCGGCGCGGCGGGCACACCGTGATCGTCGGCATCGGCGGCAAGGACGAAGAGATCACGTGGAACGCGTTGGAGTTGTTCCACTTCGGCCGCACAATTTCCGGCTGCGTCTACGGCTCTACCGACCCGGCTCGCGATGTGCCGGTGCTCATCAAGCACGTCCGATCGGGTGAGCTTGACCTCGAAGCGCTGGTCACCCGACGGATCGGTCTGGGCGACGTCGAGGGTGCCTTCGCGGACATGGATGCCGGCCGAGGCGCCCGCGCGCTCGTGATCCACTGAGCCGATGGACAGCAGCGGTCAGCCCGGCTACAACACGGCCCTTGAGGAACATCGAAACGGAAAGTCCCGGCTACGCGCCGCCGTCGACCTGCCGCTCGACAGGTTGGCTCGGTAGGTTTCGACGATGCCGGTGGAGTTCCGCACTGATGAGTGGGCGGCGCGCTACGGACGGTTCGTCGAGGCGCCGTCGCGCGCGGATCTGGATCGGTTGTGTTTGCTGGATGACGCCGATCGCCGGCTGGTTGCCCGCCGGCGTGCGACGTTTCGCGGCTGGGTTTCGCGCTTCAGTTGGTGACGGTTCGGTCGCTGGGCACGTTCCTGACAGATCCGCTGGACGTGCCGACGTCGGTGCTGGACTTCGTCGCCGAGCAGCTCGGGATCGCCGATCCGTCGTGTGTGAAGGCCTATATGGGAGCGGCGGAGCACACGCTTCAAGCACGCGGCCGAGATTGGCCGCGAGCGCGGTTACTGCGAGTTCTCGTCGTCGAGCCCGAGTTGCTCGAAGCCGACAACCTCGACATCGGCCGGCCCGAACAGGTCGAACTGATCTCCGCCGGCCGCCGGGTCCGGCCCGGCCACGCACTGGCCACCCCGGAGATCTTCAAGACCAAGGTCGTCACCCGCGGCGTCGACGTCACGGTCAACGCCTTCTACCGGCACTCCCGGATCAAGCAGTACCTCAAAGACGGTCGCGCACTACGTGTCGAGACCGTGATCAACGACCCCTACGACCTGGGCTGCCAACGCCGCCTGCACAACCTGCCCGAACTCCAGACCAAGGCCCGCGCGGTCAACCGCCTGCTCGATACTGAACGGGTCGGCCAGAGCTGCGTCCTCGCGAGTCCAGCCTTTGAGCGGATCGCGCACCCGACCACCTCGGTGGACGGGCGGAGGGCCCCAGCCCGGCGGTTCGGCGACCCCCGGGTCCAAGCCCTG
>Ga0136617_10004941_pt1 | contig 11930 bp, 8 predicted proteins | sample AntDrymUQ3222106_2_FD_129672 | JGI IMG/M metagenome (GOLD analysis project Ga0136617, IMG submission 129672) | Polar desert sand microbial communities from Dry Valleys, Antarctica - metaG UQ322 (21.06) | ecosystem: Environmental > Terrestrial > Soil > Desert | place: Antarctica: Dry Valley...
ACGCCCAGCTGTTCCTCCGGGTCGAGCCGCTTGATTTCCTCGATGATCTGAGTTGCGGTCACGCCCGCATTCTAGACCGCCTGCGTTGAGCGGGCAATCCTGCCGATGCTCCGGGCTGCGTCAACGATTTCTTCTTCCCTCTGCCTTCCCTTTGCAGCGCCGTTCCCTCCGGAGCCGCGGAGAAAGGAGGTTTGCGCGGAGCCGTCATCGAGCGCTCTTGTCGGCCCAGGTCGATGTCAAGCCGCCCATGATGCTGGATGAACCGTGGAGACGTTCCTGGCTAAGGATCCCACAGGCGACTGCCCGACCGCGCGCGAAGAATCATCCGGGCTTTAGCGTCATCTAATGTGGAGCTAGAAAATCGTTTACCCGAGCCGGTATAGGACAGCGGATGTCCTACAAGCGGCGATAGGGTGGAGAGCATGAGGCAAAAAATTTTAAGAATTTGCCCTGACCAACGGAGAACGAGCGCTTTCGATCCTCTCTTCTGTGGCGCGCGGGCATGAACTCTCTCGACCACGGAGCGATTCTCATATTATCCAGATGCGTTGCGCGTCCCATCAACCAAGGCAACGAGTACACAGGGCGCCATTGGCTAACTGGCTAGATATTCAGACATGCTAGGCTCCCAGCTTCTATCACAACTTACTCCGGCGTTTTTCGGCCTTCTTACCGGACCAAACGCAAGCTTGTACCTTGACGTGATTGACTCGCTGGAAAAGGAGACGCCGGAATCGGGAGGCTCGCTTGAGTATGCAGACGCGTTGGCGATCATCGCGCGTTGCGTCGAAAGCCAACGTTTGCACCCGGAGGAAGACGACGAATCAGAAGAGCCGACGCAGCAATCAGCCGTAATTTATCGGCGGCTGGTAGCGGCAAAATGGATCGAAGAAGAAAAGCATTCGGATTATCGACGCACAGTATTTCTGGATCCCGCCGCTCAGACACTTCTCGAAGCGTTCCGGATCATCGTCAGTCAAAGCATCGCCTCCTTCACAGGCAAATTGCGGCTTGTTTGTGACCGGCTCGCGGACCTGCGGTTACCTCATTCACGGGCAGAATTCATCTGGGAGGAGTTGAAAAATTGCCTGGCGCAGGTGCGATCGGGGTTGCGCGAGTTGCGATTGATTCGCAAGCAGGTAGAACGCTACGCGCACCGGCAACTTAAGGCTCTAACGCTCGCTGAGGCGCTAGACTTGATTTATAACGAGTTCTCTCAGCTCATCACGCAACGCTGTTATCGGGAGCTTATTCATGCCCGACTTCCGGAGCGCCTGAGAGAAGCGATGGCTGGGCTGACAGAACTCGAACAGGACGACCTCGCCCTGCAACGGTTACGTGAGGATTTCCTGCGCGTGGAGACAGAAGGGGACGCCGGACGTGCGATGGCGACGATCGTTCGCACGATCGAGGAACTCTCCCTTGCCATTGGTGACGTGGAGCCAACGGCGGATCGCGTGGACACAAGCACGGCGGACTTTGCGCGCCGTTCGCGCTCGCGTATCCGCTATATCCAGGACGTCGGTTCCGCGCATCGTCAGCAGGTAAAGACGATCTTCGATTATGTCCGCGAGCACTTGCCAGCGCCACGTCTGGCCGATCTCGAAGAAAAACTTTCGCTGCCTGCGTTGCGCCTTGCAGATAAGGGTTTGGTGGGAATGGCGTCGCTATCCCCCGTCCGCCGTTCGGCGTTACGGTCGTCTCGAAGACGAGTGGCCGCAGAACTGACGGATGAAGATCGGGAGGAGAGTTTACGCGACATGGATCGTAATGTACGTAATGCGCTCCGTTTGGACCGGGCCAACCGGTTCGTGGATCGCCTCGGTCTGGAATCAGGTCAGACAATTTGTTCCGCAAATCTGCCTATTCGAGCCGAAGAGGACATTCTCGACGTGATTTCGTGTCTTGTTTTCGCACCGGCAGGCGGAGCAAATTACCGGCTCCAGATCGACCGTGAAATTCTGCCTTCCGGACCGATTGGGTTCGATGCCAAAGCTGGCTTCGACATCGAGCGTTTCGAGTTAGAGAAGAAATGATCAACGAACTGCCTGCTGCGCCGCTCGGCGGAAAATTGCTGCCCGATCTCTCGGACTCTGAGCGCGAGCAACTCCAATCTGCTGTGAGCGAGCTTTTTTCGCGTCAAGCCATCGTGCGGGATCTGCAGGGTGACCGCGAATTGTATGATTGGGCTCGATCACATTTTCCGTGGGTGCGCGAAGTGTGCGCATTGGTTGGCTTCGAGGCCGTACTGAATGAAGATGATCAGCTCATTTACGCGTTGCCTGGCGACCGAACGACACTTCGTCGACTGCGTGTCGAATGGACGCTCGTGTTGTTGAGCCTTTGGTATGATTACGACGTTCAATTGCGCGGTGAGGGCGCGCCCGTGATTTTCTCGGTCGAAGTATTTAACGAGTCCTTAAAGACAAAGCTTGGCGATCGGCAGCCCACCATTTCCTCCTTGCGAGAGATCCTGGCCTTCTTCGGCTCCCGGAAGCTGGTGCGCATGGAATATGGAGAGGACTTCCCTCGGTCGCGAATCGAAGTGCTACCGACGATCCGTTTCGTCCTCCCCTTTGGTGAAATCCAAAAGGTGGCAGAAACGCTCGATGAATTGATGACTGGCGAAGCTGAGCCCGTGGAGTCTGAGAATGGCTAGTCGTTGTATCCGCTTAACGCGAATGCACGCGATCCAGTGGTTCGGCTACTGCGACACCTTCGACGTCCATGGCAACCTGCTAGTCGCTGGCCGTACAGGTGCAGGCAAATCCGTGCTGATGGATTTGCTCCAACTTGTTTTGATCGGGGATCAACGCTCGAAGTACAATGCTGCAAGCGACGGTCGCAGTCACACGTCCGGTCGCGACAAGAAAGGTTACTGCCTCTGCGATACGCAAGAGGATGTGAACGGTGTTCCGCAATTCGCTAGAGACGGCGGCATCACCTACATCGCCCTCGAATTTACCTGGCCTGATGGTGAAACCACTGAGACGTGGGGAATGCGCATCGAATACGGCGACGCCGGAACTCAGAGTCCCGATGAGGAATTTTTTCGTATTCCTGCGCGACTTGGGCGTGAAGATTTCGTCACCGCGGATGGCTTTGCGCTAGAGCTTGATGGCTTTCGTCTTCTGCTAAAAAAGCATGATGGCGAAACCTTTCGCAACATCAGCGAATACCGGAAGCGGCTGGCCGGACATTTGAATTTCCACCGGGAGACGATCGACTTTTTGATGCCGTCGGCAATGTCGTTCGCCTTCCTACCGAAATTCGACGCGTTTTGCCGGAGCTACGTTCTCCAAGCAGACGATATCAAAATCGAGCCCGTGCAGCAAAGCTATCGGAGCTATCTTCGCATCCGAGAAGAACTCGATAAGTTGAGTGACAAAGCGGATCGTCTGAATCGCATTGTCGCGGCGCGTCGTGAATGGGAAGAGGCGCGGCGCGATGCGGATGTTTTTCACTTTCTCGAAGTGGAATTTCGGCGCGAGGCAGCGCGATTGGACCTCACCGAGCTGCAACAGAAGCTTGCGGATATCGACAAACGCCAAGGTCGGCAACGAGAGGAATTTGATCTGGTTAGTCGGACCTTCGACGCGAAAAAGCAGGATCTCGATTCGCTCAAGAATCTTTTCCGCGATGAAGGTGGCTCGGTGCTGTTGGAACTGAAAGCGCAGATCAAGAATGCAGTTGATCGTATTGAGGCACTCAAGAAAATCGGCGAGACAGTCGATCTAGAGAAGGCTCGGCGTCTCCGCGCGACGGCCGAATTTCAAAAGCGCGCTGCCGCATTTCTCGCCGAACGAAATGGCGGAAATACGGGTGAACTGGACTACGTCCTAACGGTCTTGGTTGATGCTCGCGGGGACGGTTTGAAATCTGCATTGCGCCAGCTCGTGCTTGCGGTGCGAGCAGTAGCGGAGCGACTGCGAGCGTCCGTCAAACCGGAGAGCGAAATGCTTCAGAAGACCAGGGACGAATTGAGATTGTTGCAGGAGCAACTTCGTAACCTGGAATTCAATCGCGTCATTCCTTCGCCGTTGCTCGACGAGATGAACAAACGTTTGCCGCGGCGTGGACGCGAAAACCCTGCTCGGCAGTTGCGGGAATTATGCGAAATCCAAGACGAAGACTGGCGTCCAGCGATCGAATTGGCCTTTGCGCGTAAGTTCGCGATCGTTGTCAGTCGAGACGACTACGCCGAAGCGCTCCGTGTTTACAAAGATTTTGGTCATGACAGTGAACGCGAGTCTCTGGTTGATCCTGATCGGGCGCTCGCGCGGAAGCCTAAGGTCCGGGATGATTCTCTCGCACTTAAAATCGACACCTCGGATCCGATCGCTCGCATCGTCGTAGACGAACTTTTTGGGGCCGTGGTGTGCGTAGACTCGTTGGAAGATTTGCGGAAACATCCCGACGCAATTATGCGCGACGGATTCCGGTTGCGGGGTCTCTTTGCGGAGCGTCCACGACGCTACGATCAACGTCCTTGCATTGGTGCCAAAGGTGTTTCCAGATTGAAGGCGCATCTCACGGCGAACGCTGATGAATGTTCGGCACGGCTGCGCCATCTCGAACCACTTCTCACCCGTGAGGCGCAAATCGAAGGTCTGATTTCCGAGCATCGCTTAGATTCCGATGACATTGACGCCGACCTCGCGGCGGCTCGGCAGCTCGGCGACTTCGTGGTCGAACGTGATCGGTTAATCAAACTTCGATCAGCCGCGACAACCCCGGAGCTCGACGAGCGCGAACGCGCAATTGGTGCGTTGGAAAACGGAGTAAAAGAACTCGACGAACGTAGGCTTGACCTCCACGGGAAGCTTCAGTCGAGCGAACGCCGTGATGTCGAAATGAGGTGCGAGGAAGCAAGGAGAACAAAAGATCGCGCTGAGAAAGATTATGATTCTATCGTCAGCGATCTGGGAGAGAGCTTAGTCATCGCGCGGTCTGATGAACTGCGGATCGAGATGAAGAATCAGTTTGGTAGCGACGCAGTTCGTGCCTCGCAAAGCGGACAACAGCAACGCGATCTTGAGAACAAGCTACCGGGAATTGCGGAGCGATTGCAGTTACTACGGGAGGGATTGGCTGATCAGCATCCTGAGCTGCGCGCCGAACCAGATTTCGACCCAAAGACCGCGTGGAACTCGTCGTATGCGAAGCTACTCGAACGCATACGAGTGGACGATATGCCAGCTCGGCAGCAGCAGGCTCGGGAGGAGGAGCAACGCTGGCAGGACCTCTTTCGGACCACAGTCGCGGCACGACTCGCCAGTGCGATCCGAGACGTGCGCAAGACAATCACGGATCTGAATCTGCAACTGCGCAAACCGATCGGCGATAGCCAGTATCACATTAAGGTAGAAGACAGTCCCGTACGAGAGTTTCAGGAATATCGGCGAGTGCTGGATGCCTGCGCCATCACTCAAGAGGGTGAGTCAATCTTCGCCTCACTCGAAGGCGACACGCGTGCCGCTGTCGAACGCGTTTTTCGTGCGTTGGTCGATGAACCAGAAGGGAAGCTGGCTGAGTCATTTTTGGATTACCGCAGTTATTTTCGTTACGACATGGAAGTAAGCGATCCTCGGCGACCCGAGCTCGGTGCCAAGAGCCTCAACCGGCACGCCGATAAGTTTAGCGGCGGCGAAAAGCAAACGCCGTTCTATATCTCGATTCTAGCGTGCTACCTCCGCGCCTATAAACGCCATCTGCCGCAGCGTTACACCGAACCCTCGCTCGGTATTGTGCCGATCGATGAGGCATTTTCGAAAATGTCGGGCGAGCGCATCACGGATGCGATCCGCGCACTTCGCGACGTTGATCTCCAAGGAATTCTTTCCATGTCGAGCGGAAATTGGCCTTACGCCATTAGCGAATGCGACCAAGTCTTGGCGGTGCATCAACGCGAAAGCTTTGCTGACGGTCGCAAACATATTCGCAACATCGGGGCGCTCCTAAACCGGCAACAGGCGCTTGAGCGCTCGAAAGAGTGGGAGTGAGCCCTGCGGTCACATTACTCGCACGTAAGTATCGCGTTCGCCGAATTGGCCGCACCAGCGTAGCGATTCGCGATCTCATTGTGCCCTTCAATGACCTTTTGAAAGAAGCTGGCTGCCTCTACGGCCCGCTTCGAAGCGAAGCGGAGCAAGAGTTTAAAAACTTAGAAACTCGCGGACTGCTAAAGCTCGAATGCGCAAGCCGTGATCCCAACACGATTCTCAAGGTGCGGCTTATGCCAGCTGCCGAAACGACGTTTTTTGATCACATCGGCGAGACGGCGCCAAACGCCGAACGCACCAACCTTACCGCGATTTTCGAGAACGCCGCTAAATCAGATGTGCCGACTATGTTTCGTGAACCGTGGCAAGAGTTTTGTCGCAAATGTGCGGACTCGGCAAACACGGGCGCGAGTCTTGCCCCATGTTTCGATCGCACAAATGTTGCCCAAGTCGCTCAGATTCTCGCCGCACTCCCGCGACTTTTGTCTTGGAACGGCGAATCCTTCCGCCGCTTCGCGAGCGCCGCACTCTTCGGCGACTCGAAGGTATTGGAGATTCTACAGCCGCGAATTGAAGCGTGTCTTCGTGGTATCGGCGTCGAACACCTCAAGAATCTCGCCGACCTCGGAATCCGTGAAAATCCTCGCGGCGTTATCGTGCACGGTCCGCTCATATTGGAGCTACCAGCCGGTAGTCTCGAAGTAGGTCACCTTCGTGCGTCGGTTCGTATCGGCGTGGCTGACCTTCAACTGTCGCGCCTGACCACAACCGCTACTAGATGCGTCACGATTGAAAACTCTGCCATGCTGCACGAGCTAGCGAAACTGCAGAGCGGCGTGATTTTAGCTAGCAGCGGCGTCGACGGCGGATTCGCGCATGCACCTATCTACAATTTCCTGCGAAGCCTCCCGCCTGAAGTGGATCTCTATCATTTCGGAGATTCCGATCCGGCGGGTTTCGACATTCTGCGCCATCTGCGCGAACGGACCGGTCGCAGCATGGTATCGCTACATATGACCTATCGGGAATCTCGCGTTTCCGCTCCGCTTAGCCTCGATGATTCCAAGACTGTCGAACGCCTTCTCCGTTCCGCGTATTTGACCGATTTAGAGAAGGTCGAGCTTAGAAAAATGAAAGAGTCGGGCAGCAAAGGAGCATTCGAACAGGAGAGCCTGGGAATGCCGCAAGCAAGCTGGCCGTTTTACTCCGCGTAAACGGGCGATCCCTATCAATGCTCAGCAAAGATTCCCTTCCCTGATTGACACGTGCTGCCCTGACCATCTCGGACGAATTAACCAACTAGCGCACATGCATACCCGCCTTTTTTGATGACTGCGTTGAAGTATGCGCCCTGAGACGGCGCAGCCATCAATTGCTCGTGCACTTCGGTGGGCACTCCAAAGTATTGGTAAATGCCGGTCTTCTGAAACTCGAGTTCAAGCACGCTCGTGGATTCATCATAACCTACCGAGATCAATGTAGTGGAACTAACTGGTATCCGATCCATTGGCTTCCGTCCGTTGTTTCCCGTCCACTGTACGTTGTCGACGCCATGACGTAACAGCGTTTTCGTACGGAGCGTCTTGCACGCGCGGCTCCTTCCAACGCTTGGCGATTTCAGGATCGTCACTCCTCGGCCGCGGCTCAATTAATGGAAAGCGTACTCGACTTGGAATGTGAACCGCTTCACCGAGCACAAGCGCCTCGCCCGTTCGGAGTGCAGGCAACATGTCGATTAGCCCAGCCAGAGCATCAGGTACCGTAGACTTAATCCGGGACTGGTCATCACTGTTCGAAAGTCTTAGCGCGATGAAGGTTCCACATTGAGAAAGAACAGTTTCATCAAGTTCCGACGGGCGCTGGCTGACCACGAGTGAGCCAACACCATACTTACGACCCTCTTTGAAGATGCGTCGCACGGCGCGGCTTGCGTATCCGGCAATAAATTGGCTCCCGCCACCTTTAGGCAAGTAGCCATGCGCTTCCTCGTAAACGATCAAAAGCGGGCGCTGTTTCCCAATACCCGCAAGATCTCGTCCCCAGAACATCCCTTCATATAAAATTCGGGTCATAGCGCCTACGACGAGATCGATGACCTCGAACGGAACTCCTCCGAGATCAAAAACTGTGATGGAGTGCTCATGGTCAATCCACTCGTGCAAGAGATCGCTTAAGTCTTTTTGTTGCCCATCATAGGCGCCGCGGTTTAACAGGAAATCGAATCGTCGGTCCTTCAGACGCGCTATGATTTTGTTTACATGACCCCCCATGAAGGTCGGAGGCTGCGGTTTGAAAGGAGCTGCGCTGCCTGCTCCAGGAGCTTTGAAGCTAGCCGGCTTTAGGGTTGCGGCATTCCCTTCCGAGACCAATGCCTCTTTGGTTCTCCCCATGTCCTCGTAGGTAGCACGCTCCCTTCGGTCGAAGTAATACCACACCTCCTCGATCGAGAAGGGCACAGGCGAGTCCACCGTAATGTCCTCGGGTATCAGCGCGCCCGCTTTCAATTTTTCCGTGTTCGCCCGCCTGCAATCGAAAATGTGATCGCGTAACAATAAATCCTGCTGCGATTCCGATGCGGTCTTGCGATCCACCAGAAACCACGCCAACTCATCGAATGACAGCGCCCAGAACGGCACCTGCAAAGGATGTTGGGCATCTCCAATCGAGAATACGCGCGCGTGACCTTTCAATGCCGCTGCGTATTCGCCATGGGGATCAATAACAACTATCCGAGCGCTGGGGAATGCCCCATCCGTGAGAGCCTTAAGAAGTCCCGCAACGGTGTTGGACTTGCCGCTACCAGTTGATCCGATGATGGCGCCATGACGCGTCACGAGCCGATCAAGATTTACCATTGCAGGAAGGCTCTCCGACGCCGCAAGACTTCCTATCTCCACCATTGAAGGACCGGAGGCCCCGAAGATGATCGCCAAATCATCTTCCGTAACAATGTGAACACGGTCATCAAGTGTCGGAAAAACACTTACGCCGCGCTGAAATCCGCCCGTGCCATACGACTCGCCCACGAGTTGAACCTCGACCCAGCGAAGCCCATGGATCGGGTCGCTGTCATCGTCATTGATCTGCGGCGCCTCTGAAGCGCCCACTGTGGACACGATCCCGTAAAGACTAAGCGACCCGAGCGGAATTCGGACAAAGGAACCAACTTGGCCAAGGCGATAAATCCTTCCGTTGATTATCGGACTAGCGGAAGGAATCTCCGCCGAGATCTCTACGTGGACGCGGGCGCCTACAACCCTTCGGACGATCCCGAAAAAAGTTACTTCTCTATCCATCAGACTTCAGGCGCGAGTTCGACCTTCTTTTCGGCTGCGAGGTGAGTGACTGCGCGCGTGCGCGGATCAAATCCAATAAACATCTCGAGGAATCGCGCAAAGGCTCTGAAGTCTCCGAGACGAAAGGTTTCCTTTTCCGCATCCCAGAATGGCCAGCTTTTGCTCTCTGCAGCGCGGCTCGTGGCTGCCCAAGGTGCAACTATTCCCCCAATGGATGCCTTATCCGGTCCATAAATCGTCAGATTCCTATGCTCACGTCCATACGCTGCGAGACGCTCGGGCAGGAAATGCGAGGTATTATTTTCACCTTCTGCCCTTTCGCCAAAAACTAGCGCTGTGATCGCTAAGTGGGGATTCGACCGGAGGGCTTGCAATATCAGCTCGTTTATATGCTGATCAGAAAAGCTATATCCCAAAATCACCAGAAGCCGATCGCCACCGCTCAAGAATCTGCGGAACCGATCCTGCATCGCGACAAACGGGAGCTTCCTAGACTGCGAATACTTATCGCGCGCCGGAAAGATCGCTAGCTCTTCCCCGGCTTTATCATCCGAAGGGGACAATCGCGTGATCTGCTCAGTGTCGGAATCCCCAGAACGGACGTGCCAGTTGATTGAGCCATGTAGCTTCCACAACCGAGTCCAGGCTTTGCACGGATAAACGTGGGCATCCGTCCGCGTACCTTCCGACTCAATGCATTCAGGCGCGAAGAATGGATTCACCGCACCGACGAATCCATCGAAAAAAGGAACACCAGACGTCTCCAACGCTTCCTCAAACACGACATCGTAGTTGGTGGTAAACACCTCTACCGGCCAATCTCGCCGACTGTGCAAAGCGCGAAGCCACTGGGCAAAGATGAGGTGCGGTTCGCCGGAGGTTATTTGTTTGCCGCGAACGCTTTCCGAAATCGCGCGGCAAATCGCTGTGTCGAGATCACGTGCTTCTTTGGGGCCCTTGATTTTGCAGAATTCCCGCTCGGGTTGTTTTCCGATCACTTCACGGTAGAGGCGAATTCTGTCGAGAACCTGCTCTACGTTTGCACCGGGTGGCAGATCGGCGCCAATGGCACTGAATTGCTCTTGGAGTTTAGCATCTAGTTGTTTGGTTACTTGCTCCGTTAGCTGCTGAATCCCAGGCAACCCAACGGACATTGATGTCCCGGCTCCGAAAAAGAAACTGAGGCGTCTTTCGTTACTCGCCAATTGCGCGCGAAGTTCGTCCGCGGCACGGAATACGTCATGAGTTGCAGCCATCATTGGTGCCATATCAGATGCATGGCGGACCGGAAAGCCCCAAGGTAAAGAACGATCCTGCCGCCGTTCCACCTCCGCGCGCATCACGGGCTGCTTAAAGCATTCGAGTCCAAATCTCCACTGAGCTGAAGATGAGCTCCTGCGACTTGAGACGGCGCTACTGCTCGCGCGCCTGACGGGTACTCCGCGAAACGACTAGCCGGGTTGGCTTTGCCTTGGGAGCTGGTTTGCTCGGTTTGGGTGATTTTGTATTTCGCGACGGTTTGCTGGATTTCGGGGCGCTTGGCGGGGTCGACTCCGGGGAGGATGTCGGTGCCGCCGGGAAACACGGTAAGCAGACGGGCGGAAGTTGCTTTGAGAGGCGCATCCGGTCATGCTCGGGCATGCAAAAGATCACGCCCTTTCTTTGGTTTGATGCGCAGGCGGAGGAGGCGGTCGGGTTTTATCTCTCGGTCTTCAAAGGCGGGAAGATTTATACGACGACGCGTTACCCGGAGAATGGGCCGAGACCTGCGGGCACGGTGATGACGATCGCGTTCGAGCTGCAGGGGGAGCAGTTTGTGGCTCTCAATGGCGGGCCGGGCTTTCCCTTTACCAACGCGGTCTCGCTGGTGGTGAACTGCGAGTCGCAGGCGGAGATCGATTACTATTGGGAGAAGCTGGCTGCCGATGGGGGCGAGCAGATCCAGTGCGGTTGGCTGAAGGATAAATTCGGCATGCCGTGGCAGATCGTGCCCGGCAAGGTGTGGGATTGGCTGGGGGGCGATGATCCCGCGCGCGTGCAACGGGTCACAGCTGCGGTCTGGCAGATGGAGAAGCTGGACCTGGCCGAGCTAGAACGCGCGGCGAATGGCGGCTAGGGGTGTAGGAACGGAATAACATCGATTCCGGGCTCAACCGGGACGATGGCAGCGCGACCGAGAATGCCCAGGCAACGCACGGCCTGACCCATCGTCACCGTCCTGCCCACGAGCTTAATCGCGTTACGCACACCGCATCTCCCGCGCGGTATCGGATATCGAATGCTTAAAGCATTCGACCAGCCACCGCGCCTGATAGTCGAAGGATCACCCCAACTTCTTCTTGGGTTTCTCAATTCATCGAAGCTGATCTGATCGCCCTATTCGAGTTTGAACCGACGACGAGGGACTACGTGTCAGAACGGAGCCGCCATTACCATCTCGTTCCCGCAGACCAACTGACGGAGGAGAACTGCGGCGATACGCCGTGCCATCCGGCTCCGTCTGATCAGTTTTTTTGGTGACGCGAGTCTGGTTCAGTCGCCAGATTGGCGCTCTGCGATTTTCCACTTGCGCTGCCTACCCGGCTCGTCGGCTAGAGAGAAGGCCTGTGAGCATCTCAACCAGCTCCTCGCT
>Ga0136617_10004942_pt1 | contig 11927 bp, 8 predicted proteins | sample AntDrymUQ3222106_2_FD_129672 | JGI IMG/M metagenome (GOLD analysis project Ga0136617, IMG submission 129672) | Polar desert sand microbial communities from Dry Valleys, Antarctica - metaG UQ322 (21.06) | ecosystem: Environmental > Terrestrial > Soil > Desert | place: Antarctica: Dry Valley...
ACTTCCTGGGTGGACAGCAGTCAGGCCACATGGACGCGCTCGGGTTCGATCTATACACACAGATGCTCGAGCGCACGGTAGCCGAACTTCGCGGCGAACAGGTGGATGATGAGACCAGCGTTTCCATCAACCTCGGCGTCAATGTTGCTATTCCCGATGATTACATTCAGGACATGGGCCAGCGGCTCAGAACCTATAAGAGAGTGTCCTCGGCACGCGACGAAGGAACCTTAGCGAATATTCGCCGGGAGACTGAAGATCGTTACGGACGATTACCCCCCCCGGTGGAAGAACTCTTCGCTTACGCCCGCTTGCGGCGGTTGGCGGAAGAAGTCGGAGTGATTTCAATAGACAAAACAGCCGATGGAATTGCGATAAAGTTTGGCGAGAAAGCGCGCATTTCACCCGAGAAGCTGCGTATTTTAGTGAGCACCAGAACGCGAGCCACCTTCACCCCGAGCGGCGTGTTACGCATGGACCTGAGCGAGGAAGAAGCTGACGGCGTGCTGCGTGTGGCGCGCGAGGCGTTGCTGGAACTTCGGGTGGAAGACTAGAATACAACGACGCGCATTTGAGGTCAGTTGTCAGTGGTCAGTTGTTCTTTGTACTTTGTACTTAGTTCTTGTCCTTCGGCTTATGCGGACACCAAGTTCAAAGCACAAAGTACAAAGAACAATTGCCCACTGACTACGGACCAATTCAATGCCAGGAGTAATCTTGTGAAATCTAGATTCGTATCACTTACATTTGCGGTGCTGATGCTTTTTGCGCTGCTCTCTTTTGTTTCATCGGCCGTATTAGCCCAGGAGGGTGAACTCAAAGTCGTTGATGAAGTGATTGCCCAGGTGAACGAGGAGGTGATCACGCTATCGATGGTGAGGCGCGAAACCAAACAGCGCATCGAAGCGCTTAAGCAGGGCGGCATGCCTGAGCAACAGGCCATCGATGAAGTTACGAAGCGCCAGGCTGACCTGATTGCCACGCTCATCAACGAGCAGCTCCTGATGCAAAGGGGCAAGGAACTTGATCTGGCGAGCGAGGTCGAAGCGGAAGTTAACCGCCGCATGCTGGAAGTGGCGAAAGAGCAGGGCATCACCACCATCGAGAAACTGGATGAAGCGATGAGAGAAAGCGGGCTGGATCCCGTTGCCACACGTCAGACCCTGCGCACTGAGATTATGAAGCAGGCAGTGATTCAGCAGGAAGTAGACCGAAAGATCTTTTTCGGTCTTCCTTTGGATGAACTGAAGAAATACTTTGAAGCCAACCGCGCCAAATTCACTAAACCGGAAAGTGTCGTTCTCTCGGAGATATTTCTTAGTTATGCCGGTAAGAACGAAGCCGACGTCAGGGCCCGGGCGATGGAGCTGGTCACGCAGTTGCGAGCCGGCGCCGACTTTGGGGCGCTCGCTGCAGCTAACTCAGAACGCGAGCTGAATGGGGTCCGCGTAGCGCCCCAGAACAAGGGCAAGGTGGGCCGTTTTGAAATGCCAAATCTTCGCGACGAGATTGCCAAGCAAATCAAGGGTGTGAAAGTAGGCGGCGTCAGCGAACCGCTGAAGATTAATGATGGCTATCAAGTCCTCCGCGTTGATGAGCGTACCGAGGCGAGCAGTGCGGCAGTCTTCAATGAAAATCAGGTGCGCGAGGCTATTACTATCGAACGCTCGCCTAAGGAACGAGAGATGTATCTCCGCAATTTGCTCAACGACGCCTACATCAAGATTTCCGACAGTTACCGTGCATCTGTCGAGCCACTGCTAAAGCTCAACACTGCAGCCGCGGCCAAGTCTGATGAGTCCACGTCCGGAAAAAACTCCGACAAGAACAAGAATAAGAAGCCTTAGTCATTTTATAACGTGAATGATTGAAACCTGTCACCCACTCATCGTTTAATGCGTCTCGATATCTTTCTCAAAGCAAGTCGTCTCTGCCAGCGGCGCACGGTTGCGCAGAAGTTGTGCGCGGCGGGACTTGTACTCATTAATGCGAAACCTGCCAAGTCTGCCAACACGGTAAAGCCAGGTGACGAAATAACGATTCGACGTCGGGATCGAATAGCCAGAGTGCGAGTTCTCTCAATGCCTGCAGCTCGCCAATCTTCCCGCAAAGATGCAAGCGCTCTTTTTGAAATCCTTAGTGAAGAGTCCTTCCAACGAGCATGTTTGAGTTATGATCGGGTCGTCTTTAAGGAGCTGTAAGAGTCGGTGGAGATAGGGACCCCTGTTACGCTTAAGCCGTGATGCCAGAGATCAAAACGTTCAAAATTAGGAACATTGAAATTAATCCGCCGCTTATCCTTTCGCCCATGGCGGGTGTAACAGACGTGTCTTTTCGCCGTCTACTCAAACGATGCGGCGGCGTCGGGCTTACCGTTTCGGAGTTCATCTCGGTCGAAGGCTTAACTCGCAGCAATCCGAAATCGAAGCGCCAGATGCGTTTCTATGCAGAGGAGCGGCCATTTGCAGCGCAGATCTTTGGCGGTCAGCCTGAGCGAATGCGTATGGCGGCGGAGATGGCGGAAGAAGTTGGTGCAGATATTCTCGATGTTAACTGTGGTTGTCCGGCGCCGAAAGTAGTGAAACACGGGGGCGGCTCCGGCCTCTTGAAGGATCATGAACGGCTGGAAACAATTCTTAAAGAGATCAAGAAGGCGATCACGATTCCATTGACGATCAAGATTCGCGCGGGCTTTTACGATCTCACAATTAATGCCGTGGAAACCGCCAAGCTTGCCGAAGCATGCGGCGTCGAACACATCGCTCTTCACGGTCGCACGAAGGAACAGGGCTATCGAGGACTGGCGAATTGGGACCTGGTAAAGCAAGTCAAGGAGGCGGTGAAGGTGCCGGTGTCTGGCAGCGGCGACGTCACTACCATCGAGGGCGCCTTTGCGCGTTTTCGTGAGACAGGCTGCGATGGCGTTTTGATTGGCCGCGGGGCGATGGCGAATCCATGGATCTTTCGTCAGATTGAAGATGCCCGCCAGGGTCGCGAGGCCTTTCAACCTTCACTCGCCGAAAAACGTGAGATCCTACTCGAGTATTTCGATATGTTGCGCGAAGACATGCCTGAGACGCCAGCCATCAATCGCATGAAACAGCTCGCCGGCCAATTTACTCGCGGGCTTCAAGGCGGCGCACTCTTCCGCACCTCGCTCTATCACTCACACACCGTGGCGGAGATCCTCTTACGTATCGAGGAATACTTTTCAGCAATTGAATCGGGCCGGCCTTACCACGGAGAAGCTGGAGCACAGGTGGAAGAGGCACCTGTGCTCGATTCATGTGAAGCCGCGGCATAGTCACGACATCGTCGGCAATCAGGTTTTAGCTTTCCGCGTCCCCGTACCTCTACCTGCCATCGCCGGGTAACCCTTACCCTTCAAAGCCGCAATGTTAATAACAATCTCTTTCTTGCCTTTGAAATTGCGGGTGATTCGTGCGCTCTTTTGAACTACAGCTTTGGGCGAAGAAACTGGTGAGGCGCTCGGAGAAGCCGTACTCGCAGTAGATGCCCCAGTAGATGCCATAGGACCTTGGGCTAGTTTACCCTTCGGATCGCGAGACATTTCCTCCAATGCTTCAAGAATCTGTGAACGTTCTTCCTCTGTTAAGTCTTCGAGCTTGACGCCGTTAGCCTCCAACACGGCGCGGAGATTCTCCTCCGTGTTGGTGAGGCGACCATAAACGTCGCGATAGAGGTGCAGCTTCCCGTCCTCCGCCACAATGGTTTCGTAGCGCAGCTCCACCGGCACCGGGTTGCTGAGCGTGACTTGCTTGGTCTCACTCCTGTTCTTTTTGTAATTGGCGATATCTGCGTCAGACAGTTTTTGGTTGGCTAGCTGCGCCAGCACCTTGGCGAAGTCCTGTACGAGAGCATCCGTTAATCCAACGCATCCGTGCGAGGAAAAAGTGCCGAGTTTCGCGAGGGTCTTACCGCCATGAATCAGTGATGGGGATCCGATGGGAATCTTCAAGAGACCAAGCGGGTTAAGTTTGCTGCCCGCCTCGACTTTTTCCCCGACCTTGACCTTCGAAGAAGGCGACTCAACCCAGGGCTCATCCGGAGGAGTCCATGTTGGATTGAAAATGATCGCCTTAGCTTTGCGCAGGCCTGTGGGTAGAGGAAACTCCGGGTAACCGATTCCCACCTTATACGACTTGATCAGGCGCCCGCCTTCGAACACGTCCATCCTGTAGGCAGGCGCGTTAACCACGATGCGGGAGTCGGTAGGCACGGCATTAGGCGAGGTGGCGACGCTCTCTGTCGAGGTCTTCTCGTTCTTGGCGTCGAGGTCATCACCGCCTGCGCGCCACCGTTCACTGACGAACGCAGCGAGCTGGGACCCCTTGTCCGCTCCCACGATTTCCTTCATTCGGCTTGCTGCGAGCTCACGAGCTTCTGCCGTTGTGCCGCCGTAATCGCCAGTCTCGGTTTCCCGAAGTTTGCTGGTTTCTTCTCGGGCGACTGCTCGCAATTGTGCTATTTGGTCGTCGGTCAGGCTGAGTCTTGTCTTCAGTTCTGGGGTGAACGCTTCGTCCGATGCGAAGAACGCGTCGAGCACGGGTAAGGTGACCGGGACGCCCGTCACTTCGGTTGTCGCTGCGACTGTTGGTGACGCCAATGGCGATGGTGTTGCTCTACCTATTTCGGAATTCGAATTGCTGGTTGGTTCAGTGACGCAAGCCGCTCCGCTTATGGCCAACGTGAGGCCCAAAGCGAGCCTTGATAATTTACAGTTTCGCTTCATGATGATTCTTCCTTCCTGATTAGGGCTTGCCTAATATCTTAGGCTTGGGCGTCGATTCTCCACTTGAGCGGCATATCCAGCAACAGGTGTTCCCACAGAAGTTGGGCGTGTATTGCCTCTGTTAGCGCGGTCGTGACTACTGTCCTACAGACCGGCCTGCACGATAAGCGAACGCCGGGCCTAGCTCGAACGTTCCATAGAGCGTTGAGTTAGCGGATGATTCATCTGTTTCTCAACAGCGAGTAGGGATTGATGTTGGTACCTTCCCAATAGCGCTTAGGATCCGATACGACCGCAATTGAGAAGTGCAGGTGGTAATTGCCGGGTCCGGCATTTCCCGTGTCTCCGACGTAACCAATGACCTCGCCCTGACGCGCAACCCTACCTTCGCTTAAACCATCGGCATAGCGCTGAAGGTGAGCATAGTAAAACATTAGTTTCTTGTCCGTACTTAACTGGTAAATGGCTGTGCCTCCGCGTTCACTCTGAAACAGTTTGATTATCTGGCCGTCCGCGACGGCAACGACCGGCGTCCCCTGAGCTGCGGGAATATCGATTGCGTCGTGCGCTCGTCCATCAGAACGCGAGTTTGTGAAAGTGTCCTGTAGCTGATTTGGCTGAACGCCTGCAACCGGTACGATAAGTTTCAGCGTTACTACAAACCCAATCGGAGGCGCCGCGGGATTTGAAGTGGCCTCGGCCCGGAACGGTGTGGGTGACGCAGAGTCTGTTTCGGGGACGGGGCTGGCCGAGACCGGAGGCGTATCGGGCACCGTTGGCGATGGTTCGGGAGATGGCTTGGCGGTGTCTGGGGTCAAGGCTGGGGCAGTAGTAGGTCGTAGGTCGTCTACGCTGGGGCGGTAGTGACCGGAGCGTCTTTGCAGAAACGCCACAATCACCACCAGCAAGCCGATGCCAATCAGTAAAGTGAGAAAGACTCGTCCGCGCGCGGATATCATCACAGGCTTTCTGCCGAAGCTAAGTGTCTTGCTGAATTCCCAGGGGCAACAGGGGACGTGGAGTTGTACCTTCAAAAAACCAACTAGCCCCAACTCTCAGGCGGTGGTGCCAGGTGGGAAGACGCGAGGTGTAGATGGCAAAGCGTGCCTGGCGTGCGAGTGGTCCACCAAAGGCCTTGCCTCCTGCCAACACTGCCGCGCGTTCAGTCCCCAAGCTAACCGCTTCTCCCATCTCCTCGAAGTGTTTTGTGTGCAGTTGCTCTCCGTCGATTAAAGCGCGAACGTTGCGAGCGACAAGACCGGCTTGTTGGAAAGCTAGTTGTGCGGTGCCGGCCAGGGTTGGCGTAGCATCTTGGAAGAAGGCGATATCACCCAGCGCAAAAACGTTCTCGTGCGCGGGAACCTGGAGTGTTGGTTCCACAAGTATCAGACCACGATCGGTTTTCTCGATGGCCAGCCTGTCGACCGCGGGGTTTACTCGAACGCCGCCAGTCCACACGACGGCAGCAGTTTCAATGTCCGTCCACGCACCATTATGTTCGACGGTCACCGTGTTTGGAGTGATACGCACCACCCGAGTAAGGGTGTGAACTTCGACGCGCGACTTGGTTAGAGCTTCTGCGACAAACTCTCGAATCGGGTCACCCATGCCGGGTACAATCGTCTGTCCCATCTCGATCACGAGCACGCGCGGCTCACCCGTCAACGCGCGCCGTTCGAAAGCATCGCGCAGGAGATCGGCCATTTTCGTGGAGAGCTCCACGCCGCTCGCCCCAGCACCAACAACGGCGAAAGTGAGCGCGCGGCGCGTGTCCTGCGGTGGAAGATTCGGAGGCACATGATCGAGGGCTGCCACCAGGCGACTCCGAAGCAGATCCGCGTGGGCGATCTTGCGGAACGGTATTGCAAATTCCTCGGCGCCCGGAACCCCTGCGTAGTTTGTAACTCCGCCGACGGCAAGTACCAGGATGTCGTACTCAATTGGCTCGCCCGCGGCTTCGACCGTGACGAGTTTTTGAGTCAAATCGACATTTGCCACAGCACCCTGAACCGATCTGATGTTCTCGTCGAGCAGCTCCCTATATTTTGGGGCAATATGCCACTCTTCCACTTCGCCGCTCAGATACTCGTAGAGCATAGGCGTAAAGAGAAAATGGTCTTCGTCGCTGATGAGGGTGACGGATCCTGCCCCTGCAAGTTCAAGGGCGGAAAACAGGCCACCAAAGCCGCCGCCTACTATTACTATCCGGGGTTCTGCCTTTGGCATTAACCGTCCTCTGAGGAAACTGATTGATGACGAAATGGCTCAGATGGTAACAAACTGTGCGGGATGAAGCACGGAGGCGGCGTCCCAAGTGTCCGCAGGATGCGATTCAGGGCTCTCTGCTGGACAGTGCCGGAATGGGCGTGTTAGATTGGAGCGCTTTTTAAGTTTAGCGGTTGCCGTCTTTAGACGGACTTACTGCTCCGAGGAGCATCATCTAAGCAGTGTCGTTAGCAAAAGAGACAAAAGAACAGATTGTTACCGATTTTCGAACCCACGAGACCGACACCGGCTCACCCCAAGTCCAGGTTGCTTTGTTAAGCAAGAGGATCAACGAACTAACCGAGCATTTCAAGACGCACAAGAAGGACAATCATTCGCGGCGCGGCCTGCTTAAGATGGTCTCGCAGCGCAGAAGTATGCTGGATTATTTGAAACGCACAGATATAGAGCGTTACCACGAGGTAGTGAATCGTCTGGGCCTGCGTCGTTAGGACTAAGCTATTACTCTAGCGTAAGAGAGATCTTCGAATTTCTCATTTTTGTAACGCCCGCGTCTATCGAAGAGCTTGCGGCAGTGCCGAACGTGACGGCGATGACTGGTAGCAAGCGGACGTGTCAGGCCTAATAGTAAGCACCAAAGGCGGCTGAGCTTCACGGTTAAGAGGCTTTGCCGCCTTTTGAATTGTGAGTGGTTTTCGAGTTCCCACGCTTCACGTTGGCCCGGGTTGACTCGAAACGAAGGAATTTAAACCAAAAGAAGCGAGGCGGATGAGACGCCCGCGCGCCTGAACTCAGGCGTCATTGTCCGGAAGGAGACAAAAATATGCCAGTTAAGAAGTACCTCAAAGAATCGATTAAGTTAGGCGACAAAGAACTGACAGTGGAAACTGGGCGGGTAGCCAAGCAGGCTGACGGCTCAGTCGTGATTCGTTACGGCGATACGATGTTGTTGGTGGCGGCTGTTAGCGCCTCCACCCAGCGCGAAGGAATTGATTTCTTCCCCCTGACGGTGGAATACCGTGAATCCCAGTTTGCGGCCGGGCGTATTCCCGGAAACTATTTTCGGCGCGAAGGACGGCCGAACGAAAAAGAAGTGCTAACCAGCCGCCTGATTGACCGACCATGCAGGCCCTTGTTTGCTGAAGGCTACCGCAATGAAACGCAGGTTATTGCCAGTGTCATCTCGGCCGACCCCGATAACAACCCCGATGTGATCGCGATTACGGGCGCCTCGTGCGCGCTCTATCTGTCGGACATTCCGTTCATGAATCCCATCGCGGCTGTGCGCGTGGGTCTGATTGATGGCCGCTACATCATTAATCCGACCTACGATGAAGTGCGCGAATCGCGTTTGAACCTAATAGTGGCCGGGACTGAAGAGGCCATTGTCATGGTGGAGGCCGGAGCCGAGGAGGTCTCAGAAGAAATCATGGTTGAGGCCCTGATGCTGGCCCATAAGGAGATCAATCGCCTCTGCCGTTGGCAAAATGAGCTCTATAAAGCGTTGGAAATCCAGAAGCGTGAAGTGGTGCAGCCGGAGCTCAATGAAGAGATGTTGGGCGAGATACTGAAAAACTATAGCGAACGTTTGCGCGCAGCACTCGACACCACCAACCAGGAAAAGCGGACGAGCTATTCTGTGGTTGATGCTCTGAAAAAAGAGGTTGTGGAGGCTTATCCCGAAGATCAGCCCGCGCTGCGGCAAATGGCCAAGACAAGCTATGACCACTTGAAGGAGAAGATTTTCCGCGAGGATATTCTCGATAAACGGCGTCGCCCGGACGGCCGGCGGTTCTCTGAGATTCGACCTATCACTTGCGAAGTGGGCTGGCTGCCGCGCGCCCACGGTTCTGCACTCTTCACCCGAGGGGAAACTCAGGCTCTGGTAACGACCACCCTGGGGACGAAGGAAGATGAGCAATATATGGACGACCTGGAAAAAGGCGAGGTCAAGCGCCGCTTTCTGCTCCATTACAACTTCCCGCATTACTCAGTTGGTGAGGTGGGACGGTTTGGCTCATCGAGCCGCCGCGAAATCGGGCACGGTGCTCTGGCTCGGCGCGCGATTGAAGCCGTATTGCCCGAGGATTCAGTTTTCCCTTACACCATCCGTATCGTTTCGGACATTACTGAGTCAAATGGCTCTTCATCCATGGCCTCGGTTTGCGGAGGCATTCTTTCGTTGATGGATGCTGGTGTGCCATTAAAGGCGCCGGTGGCCGGCGTGGCCATGGGTTTGGTGATGGAGGGGAATAAGTACGCCATTCTCTCAGATATCGCCGGCGCTGAAGATCACTATGGTGATATGGATTTTAAGGTCACGGGAACGCGAGAAGGTATCACGGCCCTGCAGATGGACATCAAGATCGCCGGCATCAATGCGCAGATCATGGCGGAGGCGCTTGAGCAGGCTAAGAAAGGACGATTGTATATTCTGGATGTAATGGCAAAAGCGCTGCCCGAATCGCGTACTGAGATTTCGTCATACGCGCCGCGCATCATCCAAATCAAAATCAACCCTGACAAGATTCGAGACGTCATTGGACCAGGGGGCAAGATAATCCGTTCGCTCGTCGAAGAGACGGGAGCGAAGATTGACGTATCCGACGACGGAACGATCTCGATTGCAACTTCCAGTGGCGAAGCTGCCGAAGCCGCCGTCGCTCGAATCCGTGGCCTCACCGCTGAAGCGGAGGTGGGGCAGAGTTACCTGGGCACGGTGTCGAGAATTGTAGATTTCGGTGCTTTTGTTGAAATCTTTCCTGGAACGGATGGTCTGCTGCACATTTCGGAGATTGCCGACCGTAGGGTTAAAGACGTGCGCGACGAGTTGAAGGAAGGACAGCAGATCCTGGTGAAGTGCATTGGCAAGGAGGGCAATAAGATCAAGCTTTCACGTAAGGCCGTCTTGCGCGATGAGGGTCGCAAAGCAGAAGCTACTAGCGCCAGTGACAGCGACTAGGACGAGAGTCAGTTCGATCCATCGCTTGACCTAGGAAAAGTCCGACTCCGCTTTCATTCGTTAAGACCTGGTGACGACTACCCGCGGCGAGCCGTTTGTCTGAGGTCTAGAATTAATGTCTAAGATCTGGACTGCCGTCTTCTTTTTCTGCGCACCTCAGATAATCTTGGATGAAAGACCTGAGCTTTTGGACCATCACTTCGGGATTTAGTCACTGTCGGTGCGTGGACTGCGATTTGCTGCATGTCGAGGGTCGGTCTGTCTTAATCCAAATTTTCGGAGTGCTGCAACCTCTTTTTACCGGAAATTGCTAGAGTCCATCTGGACGAGGCCTTGCACAGCAACAGCCAGACACTCTGGTGATCTGCTAAGCATCTGGTAATTAAAAGGTTCAACTTGACTTTGAACTGGAATTCCTAGTTAATTAATCGTCTCCTCGTAACACGAACGGTGACGATTTCGACCCGAACTTCGCAAGATGTTTAAACGATGCAAATCATCTAACGATATTTCGTCATCCCGGAGCAGAAACGCCAAGAGGCACGGCCACACGATGAGGATTCCAGGCTTCCGCCGTATTGCTGCGATACTCAGCATCTTCCTTTTGACCGGAGGACCGGTCCACGCTACACCTGTGGCAATCAGCGAAGTAATCCAGGTGATTGGCAGTTACCAGAATCCTCCAGAGCTTCGCCTCCGCAGTCTGAGCGGGAGCACACCGGTATCAGGAGTTAAGGGTTCAATTGTCACGTCAAGGGTCAAAAAACCCAACTCCGATGATCCACCTGCGATTCTTGACGGCTCTGCCTCTGTTAAGGCTGCTTCCGCTTCGCTTCTCTCGGGGGTCGCACTTAACTCCATTGATCCGCAGCGCGGTGTTGAAATCATCGATCAAGGTGACGTCGAAGGTACAATCTGTGACTGCGGCGAGATTCTAATTCCGGTAGCCGGCTTCCCCAAGTGGCCTCTGCTTTTCCTGGCAGCGATACCCTTCTTTTTCATAGACACTAGTGACGATATCGATAGACCTACTTTCACGCCTTCGCCGCAGCCTACGCCGCCGGCTACTCCGACGCCGCCTCCCCAGATTCCGATACCCGAGCCGGCATCACTATTGTTGTTTGGGACAGGATTGGCGGTTTTTGGAGCCGGTTTCCGCCGGCGGCATGCTAAGGCAAAACTGGCGGCCCAGGCTGCTAATACGAAGGAGGCCTAGTGAACATGAAAGTTAAAATGGCCTCTCATCGATACCTGACCTACGGTAGATTTGCCTTCGCCGCTTTGCTCGCGATTACTTGCTGCCTGGCCCCTCCAGCACCCACTGCACACGCGAAGAAAAAGCCCGCTAAACATGGCACGATCAAAGTTCAGACGACGCCCGCTGGTCTTCCTATCGAAGTCGACGGCAAGCCCGAGGGTCAGACTACATCTGACTGGCGAGCCTGGGATCGCGATCCCGGCGTGCACACCGTCGTTATTGTGCTGCCCAACGGCCAGCGTTGGACTCGTGAAATTATTCTTGAGGCCGGACGCATTAAGTGTGTAGCGCTCAATTACAGACCAGGTCAGCCAGTTCCAGCGACATCCCCTTGCCCCTTCCCGGTAAACCTCTCCGCACCTTCTTCGGTCAGTGACGGCGAGATAATAGCCTACACGGCAGATACCACGTACAAAGGGTCTTCAGCTCTTAACTACACCTGGACAGTAAGTCCGGCGAATGCCAAAGTTGTTAGTGGCGCGGGAACCCCTACGATTTCGGTTGATTCAACTGGATTGGCCGGACAACGAATTACGGCCACGCTATTAGTCGATGACGGCTCGGGCGATCCACTGTGTCGGCAAACAGCGCAGGCTTCAACCATGATTCCAGCTTTGCCTCCGCACGATTATCCCCCCCGGGAGTTTGACGTTTGTTGCAATTGCTCGTTCGACGACCAAAAGGCTCGTCTTGACAACCTTGCGGTTGAGCTTCAGAACGATCAGTCG
>Ga0136617_10004943_pt1 | contig 11926 bp, 8 predicted proteins | sample AntDrymUQ3222106_2_FD_129672 | JGI IMG/M metagenome (GOLD analysis project Ga0136617, IMG submission 129672) | Polar desert sand microbial communities from Dry Valleys, Antarctica - metaG UQ322 (21.06) | ecosystem: Environmental > Terrestrial > Soil > Desert | place: Antarctica: Dry Valley...
CGCGCTTCGAAGGCCTGCCGCTCGTGCCGATCGAGGCGCTGCACGCGGGCGTGCCGGTCGTCGCGGCGGACATCGACGGCCTGCGCAGCGTCGTCGGCGACGCCGGCGTGCTCGTCGCGGCCGACGACGTGGACGCGCTCGGAGCGGCGGTCGGTGCGCTGGCCGCCGACCCCGGACGGCGGGCGCAGCTCGCCGAGCGCGGGCGCGAGCGGGCGGCCGAGCTGTTCAGCGTGCAGCGGATGGCGGCGCAGACACAGGCCGTCTACGCGCGCGTCGCGCGACCGCCGCGTCGCCGTCACCCTCTGTCAGGATACGCGCGTGACCCTCGCTGACCTCGCCGCGGCACTGCGGCGCTTCCGGCTGCTGGCGATCGGCCTCTTCGTCGCGACGGTCGCCGCGGGCGTGGGCGCCGCCCTGCTGCCGGGCGAGCGCTACCGCACGAGTGCCGTCGTCTCGGTCGAGCCGATCTCCCAGAGCGTCGGCTTCGAGACCCAGCAGGCGATCCAGCTCACGATCCCCCCGACGATCGCGCGGCTCGTCTCGCCCACCTTCGAGCAGAGCGTGCGGGCGCTCATGGTGCCCGGCACGCGCGACGCGCCGCTGGCGATCAAGGCCGTGCACGAACCCGGCACCGCGATCATCGACATGACGGTCGAGAGCTCGACGCCGCGAACCGCCGGGGACGCTGCGCAGATCGCCGCTCAGCGGCTCGTGCAGGAGCCGCGCTCGGACCGCTTCCGCGTCAACGTCGTGAGTCCGCCCGGACCCGCCTCGTCGGTCAGGGCGAGCCGTGTGCCACCGCTGCTCATCGGGTCGCTCGTGCTGGGACTCATCCTGGCGGTGCTGGCCGCCGCGGCGCTGCACCGCCTGCTGCCGACGATCCCGCGCGGCGCCCTGTTCCGCACGCGCTACGGCCACGACGTGCTCGGCGAGATCCCGCGGACACGCAAGCGCGCCAAGCCGCTCAGCCGGGGGCCGCTGGATGACAGCGCCCCGGGCGAGCTGCGCGAGGCGTTTCGCAGCCTGGAGGCGCGCGTCGCGCAGCGCGTCGCCGAACGCACCGGCAACAGCGATGCGATGTCGATCGTCGTGACCTCGTGGAGCAAGGCCGAGGGCAAGACGACCGTCGTCGCGCACCTCGCCTGCGCCCTGGCAGCCCACGGCCGCCACGTCACGGTCGTCGACGGCGACCTGCGCCGGCCGCGCATCCACACGCTGCTGGGCTGCTCGCTCGAGCCGGGCCTGTCCGACATCGCCGACGGCAAGCCCGTCGGCAGCGCGCTGCAGAGCACGCCACTGCCGTCGCTGGACTTCGTGGCCGCCGGGCACGGCCCGCCGGCACGCCACCCGGCGGAGATCATGCAGGACGCGATCGCGCTCGTGCTGTCGGTACTCGGCGACCGCATCGTGCTGATCGACGCGCCGCCGCTCTTCACCGCCGAAACCACGGCGCTCGTCGGCGAGGCCGACGCCGTGCTGCTCGTCGCCGACGTTCGCAAGCGCCGGCCCGCCGACGTCGACGCGGCGCTGGCGGACATCGAACTCGGCGGGACACCCTTGCTGGGCGTCGTCCTCAACCGCGTCAGCGACCCCGACACGCGCGGACGCGAGAGCTACCTGTACAACCCGGCCGTCCCCGCCAAGGCACCGCCTGCCAAGGCGGCTCGGCGTGCCAAGGCGGCTCGGCGTGCCAAGGCGGCTCGGCGTGCCAAGGCCCCACCGCCACCCGCCGAGACCGACAGCCCGCCGCCCGCCGACGCCGAGACGCCGCCGCCCGCTGACGGCGACGGCGACCAGCCCGCCGACAACGGCGCGCCCGCCGAGGCCCCGGGCCCCGCCAAGGTCGCGGCGCGGCAGGCGAAGCGGCGCGCCTGAGCCACGCGGACCTGGTCGGGCATCGCGATGACCGCCCTCGCGGCCCTCATCCTCGTCGCCGGCCTGTTCGTCTGGTTCGGCCGGCTGGAGCGCACCGGCCACAGCGTCACCGTCGTCGCGACCGTCTTCGCGATCGTGCTGCTGGACACGGTGATCTACCAGGACCAGAACGAGGTCCCGCTCGGGCTCTTTCACCCGGAGTACCGCGACCAGTCCTTCCGGCTGCTGGACATCCTCATCCCGGTGGCGATCCTCGCGCGCCTCCTGCACCGGCCGCGGACGCCGGGCAGCCCCGTCGCGCTGCTGTGGCTCGCCTGGCTGGTCTGGCTCGCCACGGCGGGCATCGTCGGGGTCTACGAGGGCAACTCACTGTCGCTGGTCGCCTACGAGGGCAAGGCGATCATCTACGTCGGCGCGTTCCTCGTCGCCAGCGGGGTGCCCCTCGAGCAGTACGTGGCGGACCGGCGACTGGAGCACGCACTGGCCTGGGCGGCGGCGCTGGCGCTGGTGCTGGTCGCCACGGATCTCGCCGGCGTCGCGCTGTCGGCCAACCTTCCGCTGCTGGCGCTCGACGACTTCGGCGTGCTCGGCTCCGACGCGGCGACGATGTTCAGCGGCCTCGGCGTGCTCGCGCTCGCGCTGGGGTTGCTGGCGGACGCTCGCCGTGGGCGCCTGCTGGCGATCGCGCTCGTGCTTCTCCTGACCCCGGCGTTCGCCGATCAGCGCGCCGCCTTCGTCGCGCTCGGTGTCGCCGTGGCGATCGTCGCGGTGGCCCTCGCGCTCTCCCCCCGTCGGCTGCGGGTGACGCCGACGGAGGCGGGACTGGCGGCGCTCGCGATCGCCGGCCTGCTGCTGCTCAGCACCGTGCCGGCGGTCGTCGGCAACCGCACCGTCAAGCTGCCGCTGCAGGACCAGCTGACCACGACGTTCGGGTCCTACGAAGAGGTGCTGACGACCAAGGACCGGCTCAACCAGTGGGCGGCCGCGGTGCCCCTCATCGCCGAGCGTCCCGTGTACGGGCACGGGCTCGGCTACGAGTACGTCTTCTGGGACGAGGGCTACTTCTTCTTCAAGAAGACCGACCTGACGCACAACATCTTCGGCGACCTGCTGCTGCGCTCCGGCGTCGTCGGCCTTGCGCTGTTCCTGGTCGCGTTCGCCATGACGTCGATCGCGGTCGCGCGCACGTGGTGGTCGCAGCAGTCAGACCGGACGGCGGCGTTCGCGCTCGGTGTCGGGGCCGCGGTCGCAGGGCTCGTCGGTAAGGCGATGGCCGAGTCGTTGTTCGAGAAGTACCGGCTCGCAGCCGCGCTCGGGCTCGGGCTCGGCGTGATGCTGTCCGCGGGCCTGCCGACGCTCAGGGCGCGCCCAGCACCTGATGTGAACGCATCTCGCCCCGCATCCGCAGCCGCTCGTAGCCGGTGAACAGCGTGTAGGCGTGCACCGTTGCCGTGCGATCGGCGATCGCGGCGCGCGCGGCACGCGTGAGCTGCGCCTGCAGCGTCCACCGGCCCTTGCGGATCGGCGCGCGGAACTCGAGCGTGCGCGCGCGGTCGGCGGTCGCGAACTGCAGCTCGACGCGCACGACGCCCCGCGCGCGCGGGCTGACCCTGCCGGAGGCGCGAAGCCGGCCCTGTGCGCTGAGCGTCGGCCGGCCGGCGACCAGCCGGGCCGGGCGGGCCGCGGCCCGCAGCCGCACCGTCTGCGGCAGCGTGGCGTCGTTGCCCTTGTAGTTCAGCGTCAGGATGCCGGTGCCAAGCCGCGCCTGCCTGGCGGGGATCGGGCGCAGCACGCGGATGCGGCGCTTGCGGGCATCGACCGGGCTCGACAGGCGCGTGCGCAGGCCGGCGGCGCGCAGCTCGACGCCGACGCGCCCCGAGGCCAGCGCGCTGATCGGCGCGACCACGTCGAGCTGCCGACTGGCGCGGCGGATCGCGGCGCGCTGCAGCGCGAGCTTGGCGGGGAGCTTCGCGCGCGGGCCAGCGGGCTTTGGCGCGGATGGTCCGATCGGAGCGGGCGCCTCGTCCGACGGCGGCCTGGTGTAGGGCTCGCTGCGCTGCGTGCCATCGGGGTTGACGCAGCGGCGACCCTGCGGGTTCGGCCAGTCGCCGCCCACCGTCACCGGCGTCACTCCCCCGCGCTCGGCCGCGGCAGCGGCGGGCGGCAGCACGTGGACCCAGCGAGCCTCCGACGGCGTGCCGTCCTCCTCGACGACGAAGAGCATGTAGTACCCGGGTGGCGCGATCGACGCCGTCGCCGGCATCGTGACGTTCAGCCCACCCCCCGCCACGCGCGCGTTCACCGCCAGCGGGACGAGGCGCTGGTTCATGTCGAAGCTATGCGTCGTCGCCGCCGGCGCGACGAGCGCGGCCGTCATGCCACGGCCCGCGTGCTCGCTGAAGATGCCGAGCTGCTCGCCGTACGTCAGCGTCGCCCACTGGCGCGCGCCGGCCGGCGGGCCGCCCGGCGCCCCGACCCCGCGGATCACGGGACGCAGTGCGCAGTCGTTGCCTTCGAAGAGATTCGGCGGCCAGAAGATCTCGGCGTTGTCGCGACTCGCGCTGAGCTTCGCGCGGCCGTCGTCGCCGGCGGAGACGATCCGGCCGTCGGGCAGCAGCGCCGCCGTCGAGTGATACGCGCGGTACTCGCGCTGCGCGGCGCCGAGCCGCCAGCTGCGCTCGCCGGGCCGGCGCAGCTCGACCTGCTTGAGCTGGGGCGGCGGTCCGCCGGGCTCGTTCTCGCCGACGTACCAGAGGCCCGGCGGCTCTCCCAACGCGCCGAGCCCACCGCCGACGACGGCGATCCCGCCGTCGGGCAGCAGCACGCTGTTGGCGTACAGGCGGCCCTGGTTGAGGTTCGCGTCGTGCGTCCAGCGCCGCACGCCCGGACGGGTGTCGAACCGGTCGACGACCGGGTTCGCAGGCTTGTACTCCCCCGCGACCGCGTAGTCCGAGCCGGCCATCGCGAGCACGTTCCACGAGCCCTGGAATCCCTGCGTATCGGGCTCCATCAGGCCCATGCCGCCCTGATGGAGCCTGGACGGATACGTGCCCTCCTCCAACTGCCCGGGCAGCGGGCCCGGCTTCATGATCTGTGTCCACGCCGAGCCGGGCTGGCGGCCGCGGTCCAGCGCGGCGGCGGTGTCGAGGATCGCCGAGTCCTGCTGGCCGGGGCCGGCAAGCGCGACGCTGCCGTCGGGCAGCGTGTGCATGAACGGGTACAGCGACAACCCGAACTGCGCGTCGGGGGCGAGATTGGGGGTCGGGGTCTCGCGGGGGTCGCTGCGCTCGCCGGCGGGATAGGGATCAAGCGGCGTGAGCGGGACGGCCTCGCTCTCGCCGGGACGCCAGATGTCCAGCCAGCCGTTGCGCGACCCCTGTCCGTTCTCGTCGAAGCCGCCGGCGATCAGGACGTCGCCGCTGGACAGCCGCGTGAGCGTCGGGTACCAGCGCCCGTGCGTCATTCGCGGACCGACCTCCCAGGGATCGGCCTCGTTCCACGGATCGAAGATGAACGTGCGGTCCAGCCCTGAGAACTCCGGCCTGCCGGGACCCGGACCGGACAGGTTTCCGCCGGCGATCAGGACGCGACCGTCGGACAGCAGCGTCTGGCCGGCGCAGAAGAGCGGGGCCGGCATTCCGGCGTTCTCGGGCACCGGCGGCGGGGGGACGTGGCGCGTTGCGCCCGTCAGCGGGTCGAAGAGCCGCGCCGAGCCCATGTTCGAGCGCGTGCCGTCGTCGCCATATGGCTCACGACCGAAGATGAGGAGCTTGTTCGTCGGCAGCATGATCGTGTTGATCGCGTAGTCGGGCAGCGGGTAGAGCGTCGGATCCCAGTGGCCGACGTCGTCGCGCCCGCCCGCCAGCCTGGCGTTGAACGTCTGCGTCTCGCGCCGCGACCGGGCGAGGCGCTGCCGGCGCTGCGCGGGCGTCCCGCGCTCCAGCCGCTGCCGGCGCGCCTCGTCCATCCCGCGCGCCATCGCATGCGCCCGGGCGTGCGACGTGCCAAGCCGGGCGGCCTCGGCGGGGTCAGCCGCGACCTCGTGCGCGGGTGCCGCCGGGGCGAGCGCCAGCCACAACATGCAGCTGAGCGCCAGCACGCTGGCGCCGCGCCCGAGGAGCGTCGCTAACGGTCGTCGTAGCGCAGGATGGCACCGGGCGTCAGCAGCAGGATCTTGAGGTCGAACCATGGACTCCAATTCTCGATGTAAACGTTGTCCCACTCGATCCGATCCTGCAGCGAGGTCTGACCCCGCAGACCGTTGACCTGCGCCCAGCCTGTCAGACCGGATTTCACCCTGTGACGGTCACCATAACGGTAAACGTGCTGGCCGAACGTGCTAGCCGGGGCGGTGCGCTCGGGGCGCGGACCGATGAACGACATCTCGCCGCGGACGATGTTCAGCAACTGCGGCAGCTCGTCCAGCGACGTACGCCGCAGGAAGCGACCGACCGCGGTGCGCCGATCCTCGGAGCGTGCCGACAGCGCGGCCTCGTCGCCCAGCGCCTGCGCGATCCATTGCGCGGCCTCGACCTGGCGGTCCCCGCCTACCCGCATCGTGCGGAACTTCAGGATGTCGAACTCGCGGTCGTCGAGGCCGACGCGCCGCTGGCGGAAGAACACGGGACCCGGTGAGCTGAGCTTGACGGCCAGCGCGACCGACAGCATCAGCGGCGCGGTCAGCGCGAGCAGCGTCACGCCCAGGATCCGGTCGATGGCGTACTTGCACTCGAACTGCCAGCCACGCGGGTCGGTACGGTCCACGCGCGCGAGCGCGATGCCGCCGACATGCTCGATCGTCACGCGGCGCGACATCTCCTCGAACAGCCGCGGCACGAGCGACACGTCGAGCCCGAGCGCGCGGCAGCGCCGGACGAGGCTCAGCATGACGTGATGCGGCGCGTTGGAGAACGCGACGATGACGTGCTCGACGGCGTGCTGGCGCACGACCTCCTCGAGATCCCAGCTCGCGCCCAGCACCGGCACGCCGTCCTGCTCGCCACCGCGATCGATCAGCGGATCGTTGTCGAGGAAGCCGATCGGCTTCAGACCCAGCTCGGGACGCTCGTTGAGCCGGCGGGCGAGCGTGTTGCCGATCTCTCCCGAGCCGATGATCAGCGTGTTCAGCGCGGCGCTGACGGTCCGCCGTGCCGCGAGCTCGGCCGCCACCCGGCCGCTGATGAGGTAGACGGTCGAGAAGGCCCAGATGCGAACCACCTGCTCGGCGGCGTCGGGGTCGGGACTCAGGACGACGCGTGCGGTGATGATCAGCGTCGCGGCCACCGCCGTGGCTCCGAGGATCTGGCCGACGTACTCGAAGGGCGAGGTCTTCAGCCGGAAGCGGTAGCCCTGGCGCACGGCGATCACCGCGATCGTCAGGCCGAGGTACAGCGCGAGCCAGATCGCGGGACCGACGGTCGCGTCCGCCGCCGACGCCCCGAGCGCGTTGGCGACGACGGCCAGGCAGAGGGTGAACAGGTCGAGGGCCAGCAGCAGCGTTCCGCGCCGCCGTCGCCGCGAGACGGGCGCCGGCTCGGGCATCTGGCGCGGTGTGCGGTACGCGACGTCGAGGCCGGTGTCGTGCGCCGCCTCCTGATCCTCGGCGGACGTCCAGGGAGCCGACCTGCCGAGCCAGTGCACGGCGGTGGCGACGCGCAGCGCGCCGAACGTCGGCGCTCGCGTCACCCGCCCGGGTGGCGTCGCCCCGCGCTTGCGTCCCGCCGGCGCGGAGCCACGGTGGGTGCGCTGGCTGACGTCATGCTCCCCCACGTCGCCGTCCTTGTCTTGGTCGGGTCGTCCGGTTCCGGTATCAGCCATAGGCCTTGGCTCGTCAGCGAAGGTTAGGAGAGGTGGGAGGTGTTTTCAACGCGCCGTATCCGGGACCTGCACAGTACTCACACGTCGGACGATAGCCCGGATGGCAGTGCATCTAGCGGTCCGTCAACGCGCCCTGTAGCTCGGCAGTAGCCTCCTTTGCCGTGGCCGAAACGCCGCTCCTGCCACCCGACGTCCTCGTGCTCGCCAGCGGCGGGACGCTCGGCGAGGCGTGGATGAGCGGCGTCCTCGCCGGGATCGAGGACGCCACGGGGCACGACTTCCGCACGACGGAGTCGCTCGTCGGGACGTCCGCGGGGTCGCTGGTCGCGGCGGCGCTCGTCGCGGGCCAGCGGCCGCGCCGCCCGCGCCCGCAGGGCGAGCTGCTCGGCCTGCCGTCGGGCGATAGGACGGGGGACGTCGCGTCGGAGACCTCGTCGCGGCTGGCAACCCAGTGGCTGCCGCTGCCGCGCTCGATCCTGCAGAGCGTCGGGCGCGAGGCGGTGCGGATCGCCGGTGCGGCCGCGACGCCGCTGGCGCCGATGGCGCTCGCCGCGGGCTCGAACGGCAGCACCGCCCTGCGCGCCGCGCTGCTCGGGCGTACGCCGGGCAGCGACACCTCGCTCGAGGCGATGCGCGACGGGATCGACAGGTCCGCCGCGCGCTGGGACGGGCGCCTACGCGTCGTCGCGGTCGATCGCGGCAACGGGCGTCGCGTCGTGTTCGGAGCGCCCGGCGCCCCCGAGGCGACGGTCGCCCAGGCCGTGCAGGCGTCCTGCTCGGTGCCTTGGATCTTCGCGCCGGTGAGGATCGGCGAGCGCGAGTACGTCGACGGCGGGGTCTGGAGCAACACGAATCTCGACATCGCGCCGGCGGGACGCGCGACGCAGGTGCTCTGCCTGAACCCGATCATGAGCCTCGACATCGCGATGGCGTCCGCGTTCGGGCTGCTGCGCGCGATCGCCGGCAGCACGGCGGCACTCGAGACGCTCGCGCTGCGCAGCCGCGGCGCGAAGGTGCGGATGATCGGCCCGGCCCACGACATCGCCCGCGTGATGGCTCCGAACCTCATGGACGCGGGCCGGCGCGAGGAGGTCCTGGCGGGCGGCTACGCGCAGGGCCTCGAGGTCGGCAAGGCCGCCGCCTGAGCAGTCGGCGCTGCAAGCACGACGAAGGCGGGTACGCCAGGCGACGTGCCAGACGACGCCAACAAGCGCAGCGCCAACACGATGCTCGCCGTGCGCTACGGCCTGCCGGCGGCGATCGCGCTTGCCGGCCTGCTCGTGCTGGTCTTCAACCGGTCGATCAACGGCCTCGAGGGCTTCGCGATGGGCATCGGCGTCGCGGGCTCGATCCTGCTGCTCAACGTCCTGTACCGCGTCGGCGTCAGCGGCGACCGCGAGCGCGACGAGGAGGAGGCCGCGCGCGTCTACTTCGACGAGCACGGCCGCTGGCCGGACGAGTAGGCGGCCCCGGCGCGCTCAGATGGTCTACCCGGCCTCCTGGCGCGGGGTCCACACGAAGAAGCGCAGCGCCAGCAGCAGGCCCGCGACGCCCCAGGCGGTGAGCACAAGGAGGTCGCCGACCTCGAAACCCAGCCCCGTCGTGCGGGGGTCGAAGGCCGCCGTCAGCGCATCGACGAACGGCTTGACCGGCAGCACGTCGGCGACGCGCCGCAGCCCCTCGGGTAGCTGGCTGACCGGCACGAACACACCCGAGACGAAGTACAGCGGCAGCACGACCGCGTTGGTCATCGCGGGCGCGGCGTCGTCGCTGGGGATCAGGCGGGTGTACGCGATGCCCAGCGCGCAGAACGATGCCGCGCCGAGCAGCAGCGTCACCACCAGCCCCGGCAGGGTCGTGGTCGGGAGGGTCACGTCGAAGGCCAGCGCACCGATCGCGCAGAGGATCGCCGTCACGACGACGGCGCTCACCACGGCGGTGCCGATCCGTCCGGCGAAGACGATCCCCGGCGGCGCCGGGGTTCCGCGGACGCGCTTGAGCACGCCGTTCTCGCGGACGTTGGTCAGCCCGATCGCCAGGCTGACGAATGAGGCCGACACGACCGCCAGCGCGATGAAGGCCGGCACCTGCAGCGTCGAGATGCGGATGTCGCCGTACTCGCCGCCGGCGGGCTCGTTGCCGAAGATCGCGACGAACATCGTCAGGAAGACGACCGGCAGGATGGCCGTGAAGAACAGCGCGGCCGGGTTGCGCACGAAGACCTTCAGATCGGAGCGCAGCTGGACGGGGAAGATGCGCAGGACGTTCATGTCGCGCCCGCCCCGTCGCCGGTGGCGATCAGCGCGAGATAGACGTCCTCGAGGGTCGGGCGGGTGACCTCGAGGCGCTCGAGCTCGATGCCGTGAGCGACGGCCCAGCCGCACAGCTCGGCCAGCAGTCGCGTGGGCAGCTCGCTGCGCAGCACCGCAAAGCCGTTGACGAGCTCCATCGCGGGCCCACCGGGGATCTCGCCGAGGCCGAGGCCAGCAGGCACGACGAACCTGATCTCGGTGGCGGCCGCCTGCCCTGCGCCGAGCGACTCAGGCGCGCCCTCCGCGACGATGACGCCCGCCTTGATGATCGCCACGCGGTCGGCGAGCGCCTGCGCCTCGTCGAGGTAGTGCGTCGTCAGGAACACCGTCTTGCCGAGGTCGCGCAGGCCCGCGATGACCGACCAGGCCGCCCGCCGGGCGGCGGGATCAAAGCCGGTCGTGGGCTCGTCGAGGAAGATGAGCTCGGGGTCCCCGATCAGCGCGAGGCCGACGTCCAGGCGCCGGCGCTGCCCGCCCGACAGCCGGGCTACGCGCTCGTCGGCCTTGTCCTCCAGGCCGACGAGCGCGATCGTCTCGGCGAGCGGCTTGGGGTGCGGGTAGTAGGCCGACCACAGCGCCAGCGTCTCGCGCACGGTCAGGTTGGCCTGCGCGCGGCCCTCCTGCAGGACGATCCCGATCCGCGCGCGCCAGTGGCGATCGCCGCGCTGGGGGTCGACCCCCAGCACGCGCACGTCGCCACCGTCACGCCGGCGAAAGCCCTCGAGGATCTCGACCGTCGTGGTCTTGCCGGCCCCGTTGGGCCCGAGAAACGCGAAGATCTCCCCGCGGCGGACGTGCAGCGACAGCCCGCGGACGGCCCATGTAACGTCGTCCGCAGGTCGGAGCTTGCGACGACCGGAGGACGAAACCCCCGGATAGGACTTGCGCAGGCCGTCGATCTCGATCGCCGCCTCGGCGCGCGCAGGGTCGACCATCACGCCGCCGAGATCTACGGTGTCGCGACCGGCTCGCCAGCACCGAGATCGACGGCGAGCGCGGCGGCCTGCACCTTGCGCACGACGTTCGACAGCGCGCGCACGTACGCCGTGCCGGCCGCCTCGATGATGTCGGTCGCGACGCCCTGGCCGGAGGCCGACTGGCCCTCGTACTCGAGCACGACCGACGACTCGCCGAGCGCGTCCTGGCCGCCGGTGACGGCGTCGACACGGAAGACGCGCAGCTGCGCGTCAAAGCCGGTGGCGGCGTTGATCGCCGCGAAGACCGAGTCGATCGGGCCGTCGCCGGTGCCCGTCGCGGTGGCGGTCGCGCCGTCGGGCAGCGTGACCGTGACCTCCGCGTGCGGCTCGCGTCCCGAGGCTGCCGCGACCATGAAGCTGTCGAAGGTGTAGCTCGCCAGCTCGTTGCGCAGGTCGTCGGTGACGAGCGCCTCGAGGTCCATCGCCGTCACCTGCTTCTTCTTGTCGGCGATCTCCTTGAAGCGCTTGAAGGCCGTGTTCAGCGCCGCCCCCTCGACGACGAAGCCCAGCTCGGCGAGCGTCTGCTTGAGCGCCGCGCGGCCGGAGTGCTTGCCGAGGACGAGCGAGTTGGCGTCCAGCCCGACGCTCGTCGCGTCCATGATCTCGTAGGTCGTGCGCTCCTTGATGACGCCGTCCTGGTGGATGCCCGACTCGTGCGCGAAGGCGTTGCGACCGACGATCGCCTTGTTGGGCTGCACGACGTAGCCGGTCAGCCGCGAGACGAGCCGCGACGTGCGCGCCAGCTCCTTCGTGACGACGGTCGTGTGCAACCCCGAGACGTCGCCGCGGGTGTGCAGCAGCATCACGATCTCCTCGAGCGAGGCGTTGCCCGCGCGCTCGCCGATCCCGTTGATCGCGCACTCGATCTGGCGCGCGCCCGCGAGCGCGCCCGCGTAGGAGTTCGCGACGGCGAGGCCGAGGTCGTCGTGGCAGTGCGTCGAGACG
>Ga0136617_10004944_pt1 | contig 11925 bp, 11 predicted proteins | sample AntDrymUQ3222106_2_FD_129672 | JGI IMG/M metagenome (GOLD analysis project Ga0136617, IMG submission 129672) | Polar desert sand microbial communities from Dry Valleys, Antarctica - metaG UQ322 (21.06) | ecosystem: Environmental > Terrestrial > Soil > Desert | place: Antarctica: Dry Valley...
AAGCTCCTGAGCGAGCCGGCCGTAGAGCGCTTCTGCGCCGACCTGGTCCGCGATGCGGGCGTGCTGCTTTTACCGGGTGGCGCTTACAGCCACGCGGGCAATCACTTCCGCGTCGGCTTCGGTCGCCGCAACCTGCCCGAGGCGCTCGAGCACCTCGACCGTTTCATGGACGGGCGGCCACGCGCGGGTTCTCGAGCGGCTTGACCGTCGCCTCGATGTCCGCGCGGCGCCCCTCGAGGAAGGGCGGGATCGAAAGCTTCTCGCCCAGGTGCTCGAGCTCCTCGTCGACACTGAAGCCGGGCGAGCGGGTGGCGATCTCGAACAGCACGCCGCTGGGCTCGCGAAAGTAGATCGAGCGAAAGTAGTGGCGGTCGATCACCGGCGTGGGCCGCGCACCGCCCTCCTGTGCGCGCTCGCGCCAGGCCTCGTGATCCTCGTCGTCGGAGGTCCACGCCACGTGGTGGACGCTGCCCGCGCCCTGGATACCTCGCTTGGACCGGGGAGCGTCGTAGATGTACAGAGAGCCGCGCTGCGCTCCGCGCACTTCCCAGCCCTGGTCGCTCGACTCGAAGTCGAGCGTCTCGAGCAGGCGTTGGCTGCCTTCGGGGCGCGAGGAGTAGGCGCGCACAGCATGGAAGCCCTGCAGCGCGTGCTCGGCCGGCACGTCGGGATGCTCCGCCGTCAGCGGCTCGTCGCTCACCTCGACAGCGAGCAACTCGTGGTCGAGAGCCTCGGGGTCGCTGAAGCGCAGGCTCGCGCCCGAGCGCTCGCTTACGATCTCGTGCTCAGCCAGCCGCGTCTCCCAGAAGCCGAGAGCATCCTCGCCCGACACGCGCCAAACGACACGATGGACCATGCCGTCGCCCGCCCGGCCCGGCGCCGCGCCCGGATACTCGAAGAAGGTGAGGTCGAGCCCGGGGTGGGCGTGTTCGTCGCCGTAGAAGAGGTGGTAGACCGTGGGGTCGTCCTGGTTGACGGACTTCTTGACCAGGCGCAACCCGAGCACGCCGGCGTAGAAGTCGACGTTGCGCTGGGCGTCGCCGGTGATCGCGGTGATGTGGTGAATGCCGTCGAGCTTCATGCGGCGCCAGCCTAGCGGCCGCGCTTAGCCCGCTTGGCTCGCAGCACCGCTCGCATCCCCAGCGCCTCGTGGCCATCGAGCGAGCAGAACACCGTGTAGCGGCCCGGGCGACGCAGCCTCACGGTCAGCCGCCCGGTGGAAGCGGGCTCGATCTCGGGCAGCGCGCCGAGCAGCTTGCCGCGGCGGTTGCGCACGGCGAGGTCGTGACCGTCTTCGCCGAAGTTGCGCACGTTGAGGCGCACGCGTCCCACTGGCACGTGCGAGCGGTAGAGCGCGATCCGCCACTCGCGCTCGCCCACGCCAACCGCCGTCGGGGGCCGTCCCGCGGATCCCGAGGCGCCGGCGGCGAGCGCGAGCGCGAAGGTCAGGCCGGCCAGAAGCGCCGCGAACGCGAGGCTGCGCGTCACGTTACGAGCGCCACCCGGCCAAAGCCGCCGGAGTTCGGAATGACCGAGCTGGCGTCGGTGCCCATCCACTGCTCGAGCAGGCTCGAGTAGACGCGCCGGAAGTCGATCGTCACCTGCAGGTTGTCCTGATCGTCGAGCGCGCTCAGATTCGGGTAGTCGCTGTGCACGCCGGGACGAGCCCGGTCGCCCATCACCCAGGCCAGTCCGCCAGCTCCGTGGTCGGTACCGGAGCCGTTCTCCTCCGGGCGGCGTCCGAACTCCGACCAGACGAAGGTCAGCGTCCGGTGCGCCGCTCCGCGGGCCTCGAGGTCGGCCTGGAAGGCGGACAGGCTTTCGCTCACGTCGACCAGCAGGTCGCCGAGCTCGGCCTGGTCGTCGTGGGTGTCGAAATCACCGTCGGCGTGGACGTCGGCCACGCGGACCCCGAGCGGCTTGGAGATCATTGCCGCGAGGTAGCGCAGGCGCGTGCCGAACTCGCTCTCGGCGGGGTAGGAGATGCTGGAGGCGAGGGGGTCGACGCCGTCCTTCTCGGCGTAGGGCTCGAGCTGGTCGGCCACCTGCTTGGCCAGCCGCGCCGCCGTGCGCGAGGCCTGGAGCGCGCGGCTGCCGCCCTTGCCGTGGCCCAGGCGCCCGTACGTCGCGATGGCCTCGTCCTGGGCTTCGCCCCAGACGTTGCGAACCCAGAAGTCGGCGTTGCTCGGCGAGTTGACTGCGGCCACCGGCGCGCCGCCCGAGCGCATCACCGGAGAGAGCCCATAACCCATCGATACGCCCTGCAGCGGATTGTCCGTGCCTCCGCTGCGGTCGAGCATGCGCCCGAGCCAGCCCGGAGCGCTGCGGTCGGTGATCAGCCCGGTCTCCCAGAAATGGCGTGACGCAAAGTGCGACAGGTCGGGATTGGCGTAGTCGATGCCCGGCAGGAAGCCCACCTTGCCCCGTTCATAGAGCCCCTTGATGCCGCCCCCGACGCCGCTCGCCAGGGAGGGATGAAGGCCGAAGGGGGTGCCCGGCAGCGCGACCCCCTCCACGCGCAGCTGCGGATGCAGGTCGGCGTAGCGGCCGTAGTCGTGCAGCGGCACGAGGGTGTCGAGCAGGTCGACTCCTCCGGGCAGGAACACCGATACGAGCACCGGAGCGTCCGGCGCCGCGGCGGCCTCGGCGGCGGCGGCTTCGAACATCTCGGTCAGCGGCATCGCCCGGCTCGTGTAGAGCGCGAGCCCGGCGCCCAAGCCGGCTCCCAGGATCTGTCGCCGCGTGAGCGCGGGCCCGCCCAGGTAGTCGCGGCGCACGCTCTCGGAGCTGCGGTGGAAGTCGTCGCAGGCATGGTGGCGGCTCATCGTCAGTGCACCTGTGCGTCGGGTCCGGAGAGCAGTAGCTGGCGCAGTACGCGCTGGCACATGTCGGCGCGCTCCTGCTTGGGTGGGCGCCACTGGCCGTTCGGGCAGCTCGCGCTCGCTTAGCAGGCGCCGCGCCAGGGCGAGCAGCTCGCGGCGGGTGCGCTTGGAGATCCAGGGGTCGCCCACCGCGCGACGCGCGCGGGCGAGGGCCCGCGCGGGGGAGAGCCCTTCGGGGGTAGTCTCGTCGGTGACGGCCAGCCGCGGGGTGTCAACGAGGTAGTTGGCCACGTCGAAGCGCACGCGCATGCTGTTGGTGGAGAGCCAGGCGGTGCCCCAGTCCCAGCCCGCCACCGAGGGGGGGCGAAAGGGCGCCTGTCCCATCAGGTGAAGCAGCCAGGCCCAGTTGTCGCGCTCGATCCCCTGGCCACTGGTGCGAAGGGCCCCCGCCAGGAAGACCACCGGCGCCTTGACCATCCCGGGCGAGTCGAGCTCCCGGTAGAGGGCGGGGTGAGCGAGGATTGCCCCGACTATGGGCTTCAGGCGAAAGTCGGAGCGGCGGTAGAGCGACGCAAGTCGCGCCTTCTCGGCTCGGGGGGGAGGTGAGCCCACGAAGAACTCCCACAGCTTTCCGGTGATGAAGGGAGCGTGCGCGGGCTGACGCACGGACAGGCGGAGGACGTCCTGCCAGTCGAAAGGCCCGCGTTTGCCGAGTATTCGCTTGCGGCCCGGATCGTGGTACTCGCGGTCGTAGTAGATGCGCACGTTTCCGTCGTCCTGGCGCTCGGAGCGAAAACCGGTCAGGGCGCGAGCCGCGTGGCGGATGTCGCGCTCGCTGTAGCCACGGCCCAGCGTGTAGAGCTCCATCAGCTCGCGGGCGTAGTTCTCGTTGGGAGCCTCGGGGTCAGAGTCTGCGATCGACAGGTGGAGCTGCATGGCCGGGTCGCGCGTCACGTCGCGCAGCAGGTCGGGAAAGCGCCCGAGGGCGTGGCGGCGAAACATGCGGTTCTGGGCGAGCATCAGGGGCGTGTCCTGGTCGGTGGTGGCGAAGTGGTCGTGCCAGAACAGCGTCATCTTCTCCTGCAGAGGGCGCGGCGAGCGCACCATGCGATCCAGCCACCACAAGACGTCGTGGCCGTATTCGTTGAAGGGGTCGAGCCCTGCGCCGTCGATAGCCGGCGCGGCGATCCGCGGGACCGGTGCCACGCCCCCGCTCAGCAGCCAGCGGACCGTCGCGGACTTGCCACGCCGAGCCCAGTAGCGGGCCTCACGGGGGGTGGCTCCGAAACCCGCACGCCAGAACAGCCGCCTGACATGGGCCTCGTTCCAACCGGCGCGGCGTCCGTGCCGCCTCTTGTCATTCCGTGACACGGGGCGCGATGATTACAGCCTTCACCGTGCCCAAAGTGCCGTCTTTGGACAGGGCAGCTATTGCACGGCTTAGAGCGTCGAAGCACGCAGTTTGGCCCGCTATCGCGTGCCGCTGCGCCGTGTCGTTGCGGACTATTGGAGCAGCGCCTCGCGCGCCGCTCGATCGCGCAGCTTCTCAATTCTTTGCAACTGGTCCCGCCCGCCTTCCAGCAGGCGCGTGAGGCGCTCGGCGTCGAGGCGCGGTTGCTGGGGGGCGATCTCGAGCAGCGCCTGCCACAGCGAGAGCTTTCCGTTGATTCCGCCGATCAGCCCCTCGAGCTCCACCATTCGCGATAGGGGCGAGTAGCCGGTCAGGCGCCCGTTGAGCTTGAGCCGCCCGGCTTTCTCCGCCGCCCAGAAGGCGATGTTCTTGGCCCTGTCGGCGCCGAAGCCGAGGTCGTCCATGATGCCCTCGAGCGTGCGCCGGTCGGCCTCGATCTCGTCGGCCAGCGTGGACAGAGGGTCGCCGTAGGTGGTTCCGCGGTTGGCGCCCGCCGCACGGCGGACCAGCTCTACGCCGCCGGTGGCGCCGGCCAGGTGGTCTTGCAGGTAGATGCGCAGCAGCTTGTCGGCCATGGTGCGACACGCTATCCATAGATCATGGGGAGCGCGAGCGAGCTCGATCAGGTTCTGAGCGACGCCGGGGGTGCCGACGCCCCGCCCGAGTGGTCGGCGCGGCTGCGCGAACTGCTGGGAGCCGAGCTTGAGCGTGGAAAGGCCGAGCTCGGCGAGCCGCGCACCGGGCGCGAGCGGCCGATCGTCGTGGCGCTCGCGCCCGCCGACGGCTCGATCGTGGCGGTGCTTCCGCTCGCCCCGGAGCTGCGAGCCGACCCCGACGCGGTGACGGAGCGCGGCGGAGCGCTGGCGGCCGTGGCTGTGGGATGTCTGGTCGAGGCGGCCGAGCCCGGGCCGCCAGGCCGAGCAGAGGAGCTGGCGCTGCGGCTTGGATCCCACGACGGCTACCTGGCCCTCAGCTTTCCGGCCTCCGACCCACGCTGGGCCGGCGAGTACGCGCGCGAGGCGTTCGACCACGTCGCCGCCGGCATTGACCGCCTACGCACGCGGGCGCTGCTCCTTCCCGTACATTCCGTCGGGCCTACGGACCTGCGCTCACCGATCGGGGCCACCCACCCGCTGCGCGTGGCCGAGGCGGTGACGCGCCTGGGCGGTTCGCCGATCGACGACGACTCGATCGAGGTACTCGAGCCGCGGCTGCTCGCCCTGCTCGAGCCCGAAGGGTCGGTGGCCCGCGCCCACGACGACCCCGACCCGCGCCGCCGGGCGATGAGGCGCATCCTCCAGCGGCTGGACGGAATGGGGAAATGGGGCGGCTACCACACCGCCTTCGATCACCTGGCCCGGGGCTTCCCCGGTCACGAGCGCGCGCTCGCCAACGAGGTGGGGGAAGAGCTGCTGGCCGCCGGGCTGCTCGCTCAGAAACCGAGCGTCGGCCAGCGCCACGTGAACCTCAACTCGCGCAGGGCGGGGGAGATCCGGCGGCTCATCGATACGGGCGAGCTGCCGCCCGGGCTCTAGCGGCGGCCCTCTATCGGGCTCACGCGCAGCTCGCCGTCCGGCCCGACGCTCAACGAGAGCCGCCCGGCCACCAGCGCCGCCAGCTGATCCCCCACGAGCTCGCGCCGCCAGCCACCGGCCACGCGCACATGGTCGCCGTCCTCGCCCCGGCGCAGAGAGGTCACCAGAGTGCTCAGCTCGGCCTGGGTGGCGATCAGCTCGACGGCCACCTCCTCATCGACCGAGCGCTGGCGGACGAGCGCCTGGGCGAGCGAAACCAGCGGGGCGTCGGCCGGGTCGCGGCCGGGTGGGTCGGGTGGGGGCGGGGGAGCGGGGCGATCGGCCCCGCGAGCGATGGCCTGGAGCAACTGGTCGCCGCGGCGGTGCATGGTCTGGGCCGGCAGGCCGCGGATCTGCTCGAGCCCGGCTCGGTTGGACGGCGCCCTTCGGGCCAGCTCGATCAGCGCCTGGTCGGGCAGCACGTAGCCCGAGGGGCGGTCCATCGAGCGTGCGATGTCCTCGCGCCACGCGACCAGCTCCAGCGCCACCGCCCGCGCCTGCTCGTTCAAGCGCCCGAGGCGCGGCAGGCGCTCGTACATACGCTCGGCGCTGCGCTCGTCGGTCGAGCTCTCGAGTGCCCGGCATTCCTCACGCGCCCACTCAAGACGCCCGCGCTCGCTCAGCCGGCGCTCGAGCTCGTGGCCCAGGCTGAGCAGAAGCCGGGCGTCGTCGGCGGCGTATTCGAGCTGCTGCGCAGTGAGTGGCCGGCGGTCCCACTTCGTGAAGCCCTCGGAGCCCTTGAGGCGAACGTCGAGGACCTTGCGCACCAACGACTCGTAGCCCTCCTGGTTGCCCAATCCCAGGAAGCCGGCGGCCAGCTGGGTGTCGAACAAGTGGCTGACCTCGGTTTGCCAGACGCGCCGCAGGATGGCGATGTCCTGGCGCCCGGCGTGCACCACCACCTCGACTTCCGGATCGGCGAGAACCCGGGCCAGCGGCGCGGGATCGGGCGGGTCGTCGCCCAGCGGGTCGATCACCTCGGTCAGCACTCCTTCGGGCGTGTCCGGGGCTGGCACCGCCACCTGGACCAGGCAGAGCAGCGCCTGGTAGCGCCGCTCGGAGACGAACTCGGTGTCGATGGCGACCCGCTTGTGGGTCGCGGCCTGCTGCGCCAAGGCGAGAGTCACGGGGCGCCACCATACTCATGGCCATGTCCGCTCTCTCCACTGCGTTCGCGGCGGCCGCCGCGCTGGCCGCGGGTCAGCTCGCGCCGCCCGCGCCCGTTGTGCAGCCGGCCCGAGCCGCGGCCGCAGCGGAGACTGTGATCGGGCACTCGGCGGAGGGTCGTCCGATCCGCGCGCTCCGTATCGGCTCGCCCCGCGCGCGCGTAAAGATGCTGGTGGTCGGCTCGGTGCATGGCAACGAGCGCGCGGGCGAAGCGGTGATCGAGCGCCTGCGGCGACTGCGCCCGCCAGGCGGCACGGCGCTGTGGCTGATTGAGCAGGCCAACCCCGACGGCGCCGCCGCCCACGCGCGCCACAACGCCCACGGCGTCGACCTCAACCGCAACTTTCCCTACCGCTGGCGCCCGCAGGACGGCGTGTACGAGTCGGGCAGCGGCCCGGCGTCGGAGCCCGAGACCCAAGCCCTGCAGCGCTTCATCGAGCGCGAGCGCCCGCGCGTGACACTCTGGTATCACCAGGCGCTTTCGATGGTGGTCAAGGGCACCGGAGACCCGGTGCTAGAGCGTTTCTACTCGCGCGCGAGCGGTCTGCCGCGCCGCACGCTGCCGGCCTATCACGGCACGGCGACCTCCTGGCAGAGCTCGAGCTTCGACGGGGACAGCGCCTTTGTGGTCGAGCTGCCCGGGGGTGCGCTGGCCGGCGCCGGGGTCCGGCGCCACGCCGGCGCCGTGCTCGGGCTGGCCCGCGCCATCGCGCCGCCGAGTTTGGTGTCCACGCCGATCCCCTTCGGCGAGCAGCGCAAGGCCGACATGCGCGGCTACGCGCGGCGGCACTACGGGATCGACGACCACCGCCTCCTGGAGCCGAAGGTGATCGTTCAGCACTACACGGTCACGAGCTCTTTCCCACCCGTGTTCAACACGTTCGCCCCCAACGTTCCCGACCCCGAGCTCAACGAGCTGCCCGGCGTTTGCGCGCACTTCGTGATCGATCGCGACGGGACGATCTACCAGCTGGTGGCGCTCGAGCTGATGTGCCGCCACGCCGTCGGTCTCAACTACACCGCCATCGGCATCGAGCACGTGGGCACGAGCGATGCCCAGGTGATGGGCAACCGGCGACAGCGGGCCGCCTCGCTGAGACTGACGCGAGCGCTCCAAGGGCGCTACGCAATCGCCACAAGCAACGTGATCGGCCACAACGAAAACCGCTCTAGCCCCTTCCATCGCGAGCGTGTCGAGCGCTTGCGGACTCAGACCCACGCCGACTTTCCCAAGCCGGTGATGGACCGCTACCGGCGGCTGCTGGGGCGCCTGGCGGCTCCGGCCAGCGTGCGCTAAGCAGGCCCGTATTCGCGGCGGTAGCGAGCCACTCGCGCACCGCGATCTGGATGGCGGCCGCGGTGGGGATGGCCAGCAGGGCGCCCACGACCCCCAGCAACGCGCCTCCGAACAGCGCCGCCACCACGACTAAGAACGGGTCGAGGGCCACGGCACGGCTCTGAATGCGCGGCTGCACGACGTAGTTCTCGAACTGCTGGTAGGCAATGGCAAAGATCGCCCAGATGATCGTCGTCGTGGGAAAGCCGACGAACAGGGTGACCACGCCCACCACCAGCGCTCCGAGCGTGGCGCCCACCAGCGGGATCAGGTCGAGCAGAAAGATCACGAGCGCGAGCGGCAGCGGCCCGGGAACACCGAGGATCACCAGCATGATCCAGGCGGTGACGCCGGCGATCGTGGCCTGGACGAGCGCTCCTCCCACGTAAGACCCGACGGCGTCGGCGATCTTGTCGGTGGCCCGCCGAATCCGCTCGGCCTGGTCGGGAGGGCGGTGGCTCAGTGCGGCGTCACGCCAGGTCTTGCCCCGCCCGACGAGGAAGATGCTGACCACGATGATCGTGAACAGCGCGAAGAGGGAGGAGACGAGTCCGGCGCCGATGGAGACCAGCGCTCCAGCGGCGTTGCCGAGGCGGCCGACGAGGTTCTCTGCGGCGCTCTCGAGCTTCTTCGTGATGTCGTACTTCTCGTTGGCGTCCTGCAGGGTCGGGTTCTTCTCGAAGGCGTCGTTGAGGTCCTGGGCGTAGCCCGGCAGGTTGTTGGCGAGCTTCACCGACTGCTCAACCACCGGCGGCACCAGGATCGCGCCGATGACGATGGGGAAGAGCACGATGCCCGACGTAGACGATCGCGATGGCGGCCCCCCGGGGCAGCTTGCGGCTCAGCAGGTTCACGGGCCCCGAGGCGGCGATCGCCACGAAAGCGCCCAGGACGATCCAGCCGAGCGGCTCGCGGACGCGGTAGATCAGGTAGAGCGCCAGCACGCTGAGCACCACCGTGACGACGACGCGGAGGATCGCCCTGTAACTGAGTTGCTGCTGGCGCGGTGGGGCCCCGATGCCCAGGCATACTGAGCCGCGAGGCGGTCGTATCCCTGGTGCGCGCTGGCGTTTACAGCGCGAGTTGTGGCGACGCGACCTGGCGCGACTGGAAGAATGACTTCAGCTGCACGGACGCTGGCCTCGATAGGACGGAGTGATCATGGTGGGTAGTCCCGGGGGCGATGAGCGTGAGCGGCCGGCCGAGACCAAGCGGCGGTCACGGCGCGACCAGGTCCGCACGCTTGCCGCCGCGGCGCTCGGAGGCTTGGGGGTGCTCTTCGCCGTCTTGAACTTCGACGACGTGGCGGTCAACTGGGTGTTCGGCACCTGGTCGACGCCGCTGATCGTGGTCATCGCGATCTCGTTTCTGCTCGGCTCGGGCGTTGGGTTTCTCCTCGCCCGCCGCCGGCCGGGCGCAGGTTGGCGACGATCAAGGCGACGACGGTGACCAGGTAGATCTGGCCCAGCAGCGACTCCGTCACCGCGAGCATGCGGCCGACGTCGGTGGCCGGCGCGAGGTCGCCGAAACCGGTGGTGGAGAGAGTGATGTAGCTGAAGTAGAGGAAGTCCGAGCGTCCGGCGTTCGAGACGCCGGAGAAGAACGGCTGGCTCTCGAGCGCGGCGGTGGCGCCTTGGAGGAAGGAGAACAGCATGCCGACGAGCAGGTAGATGGCCAGCACGCCCGAGAGCGTTGGCAACGTCACCTGTCCCCGCCCGCGCAGGTCCCGCACCGGACGCCACCACGGCGGGAGCGAAGGCAACCAAGAGGCCGTTCACGAGAGCGGCGGTTGCGCCCGGGACCTCTCCCTTCACGATCAGCACGATCAGCGCCAATAAGGCCAGCAAGCCGGCGAGCAGAGCCGCGCCACGAACGAGCGAGCGGCGCGGCTGACCAGGCCTACGACAGCTTCGTCGTCCCACTGCTCGGATTGATCTTCCTGCCGCTGACCGCCCTGGTGTACGCGCTGGCCTGGTCGCCGATCGGTGGGGTGGAGGGAATCGAGTGGCCCTCCGTGGGGATCGCGCTGGTGCTCGACCTCAGCTCGTACGGCGGCGGCGCCCGCGCGCGCGGGCGCCGCGATTGACCGCACGGCTCCACCCGTAGCGCGTCCAGAGCAGCACGATGTCGACGCCCGCGCTCCAGAAGTGTCCGAGCGGCCCGGTCACGATCCAGGCCGCCGCTCGATCGCGGACGTTCACGCGGCGCAAGGTATCGTCAGACGCTTCATGCCCGCCGCCGTCAAGACCAAGACCACCGAGCTCTCCGACTCGCGCGTACGCGTGGAGGTCGAGGTGCCGAGCGAGGCGCTCGAGGAGCAGCTCAAGAGTGCCGCGGCCGAGCTTGGTCGCGAGATGCGGGTTCCCGGTTTTCGCTCGGGCAAGGTGCCGGCGGAGGTCGTGCTGCGTCAGGTGGGGCGCGAGGTGGTCATGGACGAAGCGGTCCGCCGCGGGCTGCCCAGTTGGTACGAGGAAGCGCTCGCCGATGCCGGGATCACCACGGTCGGCGATCCCGATCTCGACCTGAGCGACCTGCCTGAGCAGGGCGCGCCGCTCGCTTTCACCATCGAGGTGGGAGTGGTGCCGCCGGCGCAGCTCGGCGATTACAAGGGCCTGGAGGTGGGGCGGCGCGAGTCGAGCGTCGACCCGCAGGCGGTCCAGGCCGAGCTCGAGCGCCTGCGCGAGTCGCTGGCTTCGCTTGAGAACGTCGATCGCGCCGCCGGCACCGGCGACTTCGTGGTGATGGATTTCACCGGCTCGGTGGAGGGCGAGGAGTTCGAGGGCGGTGCGGGCCGCGGCCAGGTGGTCGAGCTTGGTTCGGGCCGCCTGGTTCCTGGCTTCGAGGAGCAGCTAGAAGGCGCTTCCGCGGGCGACGAACGAGCGGTCAATCTCACCTTCCCCGACGACTATCCGGCCGAGAACCTGGCCGGACAGGACGCCTCCTTCGCGGTCGAGGTCAAGGAAGTGAAGGAAAAGAAGCTGCCCGAGCTCGACGACGACTTCGCCGTCGAGGCGGGCGGATACGACTCGCTCGATGAGCTGCGCGCTGAGATCGAGGAGCGCATCGGCCAGGCCGACCAGCAGGCGATCGAGGGCGAGTTTCGCGAGGCCGTCGTGGACGCCGCCGTGGCCGGAGCGCAGGTCGACATCCCCAAGGAGCTCGTGCACGCGAAGGCTCACGAGATGTGGCACCGCACCTCACGGCGCTTCGCCGCCCAGGGCATCGACCCGGCCCGCTACCTCGAGATGACGGGCAAGACGGAGGAACAGCTGGTTACCGAGGCCGAGCCCGACGCCGAGCTGGCCCTCAAGCGCGAGGCCGTACTGGCGGCCATCGTCGAAGCGGAAGGCATAGAGGTCTCCGACGGCGAGGTGTCCGAGGCGATGCGCGAGGCCGCCGGCCCGGACGCCTCCGACAAGCAGGTCAAGCGCGCCCTCAAGCGCGCCCGCGCGCAGGGCGCCGACGAGGCGCTGCGCGAAGACATCGCGATGCGCAAGGCGGTCGACCTGCTCATGGAGAGCGCGAAGCCGATCGCGGCCGAGACCGCGGCCGCCCGAGAGAAGCTGTGGACGCCGGAGCAAGACGAGCCGGCGGCGAAGGCGGCAGAGCAGATCT
>Ga0136617_10004945_pt1 | contig 11923 bp, 9 predicted proteins | sample AntDrymUQ3222106_2_FD_129672 | JGI IMG/M metagenome (GOLD analysis project Ga0136617, IMG submission 129672) | Polar desert sand microbial communities from Dry Valleys, Antarctica - metaG UQ322 (21.06) | ecosystem: Environmental > Terrestrial > Soil > Desert | place: Antarctica: Dry Valley...
GACGAGGAGCCTGCGCTGCTCGCCGGCGGGACCGGGATGGCGCTGCGGCGCAGCGAGCAGGCCGCCGACTTCCTGCTCGACGAGCTGCGCTCCGACAAGCGGATGGGCTGGCTGCCCGAGGACATGTGGTTCTCGTACCTCGAGCTCGACTCGCCGGCGAGCGAGCTCGACTACGACCTTGCCGTGTCCTCGGCCACCGGTGGCGAGCCGTCGCTCGCCGACACCGGCGTCCCCGAGCCTGAGGCGATCCCCGTGGCACCGGCGGCAGCCGGCCTCGCCCGCTGGCCGGCCGTCGCCGGCGTCAGCGCCGGCCTCCTCGCACTGGTCGCCGGAATCGCCTGGATGCGGCGTGGCGCCCGGCACGAGGTGCTGCGGTGACCGTTCATTGCGTTCCCCGGCCACGCAGGCCACTTCTGGCCGCTCGCTCGCTAGCGCTCGTTCGCTCGCATCGTCGACATGGTGGTGCGGTTTCCACCCGCCGCTGGCTCGCACTCGTCGTCGCGCCGTTGACGATCGCCGCTGCGGTGACCGGCGCGGGGTACGCGGCAGCCGAGCTCACCGAGGAGCCGCCGGCCCCTGCGGCGGCGCTCGGCCCGGGCGACGTGACCGTTCGCATCGACGCCCACTACACCAAGTTCGAGCCCGACCACCTGCGGGTGGTGATCGGGACACGCGTGCGGTTCCTGCTCGACAACCACGATCCGATCAACCACGAGCTGATCACGGGCGGCCCCACCGTGCACGCCCGCCATGCTCGAGGCACGGAGGCGGAGCACCCATCGATCCCCGGCGAGGTCTCCGTCGGCCCGAACGGCTCGGCGATGACGACCTACACGTTCGACCGCCTCGGCACGTACGAGTTCGCATGCCACCTGCCGGGTCACTACGACTACGGCATGCGCGGCGAGATCGAGGTCGTCCCGCCCACGCCCGACGCCGAGGAGTAGCGCGGCCAGCGAGCCCGGCCGAGGCCTCGCGGTACGGTAAGTGGGTGGGGGCGACGACGACGGGCCAGTTGGCGGCGTTCCTCGGCCCGTCGCTGCCGGCCGACGAGGCACGCCGACTCGTCCCCGGCGTCGAGCTGCTGCCGCCGATCTGCCAGGGCGACCTCTCCACGGTCGTCGAGCGCGCCCGACCGAGGGCGATCCTCATCGTCGACGGCGAGTTCGGTCAGAGCCTCTCGGTGTGGCACAAGGAGATCCTGCACGCCATCCACCTGGGGATCCGCGTCATCGGCGCGTCGTCGATGGGCGCGCTGCGAGCGGCCGAGCTCGAGCGGTTCGGCATGGAGGGGGTCGGCGAGATCTTCGCCCACTACCGCAACGGGTGGTTGACGGCCGATGCCGACGTCGCCCTGCTCCACGCCGACGCGGCCGACGGCTACCGGGTGCTCACGATCCCGCTGGTCAACGTCAGAGCGACGCTGCAGGCGGTCGGCGACGACGGGCTGATCACGTCTGACGAGACGTCGGTGATCATGGGCGCGGCCGAGGCGCTGCACTTCACCGAGCGCACGCCCGCCGCCATCGCCAAGCAACTGCGCACCGATGGCCTCGACAGCGGTCACGCCGAACGGCTCGTCGGCCTGTTCAGCGCTCACTTCGTCGACCAGAAGGCGCGTGACGCCGCCGCCGGTCTCGATCACCTCGCTCGCATCGACGAGATCCCCCCGCCCGATCGCGAGGATCCGCTGTTCCGCGACGGGCGCGGCTTCCAACCGCTGCTTTGGAGCGATGTCGTCGTCGACCGGCCGACGGGCTCGCTGCGCCGCTATCAGCTCGTCAACGACGTCACCCTCCACCATCGTGACGTCCCCGGCCTGCTTCGGCGGGCGGTCGATCGCCAACTGGTCGCCGAGGTGGCGCGCCAAGCCGGTGTGTCGCCGACGAGCGACGAGGTCGCCGAGCAGCGGTCTCGGATGATGAGGCGCCTCGGTGTCTCCGACGAGACCCTCGACGAATGGTTGGCAGCCAACGACCTCGACGGCGAGGCGTTCGACGAGCTCGTGCGCAGCGAAGCGACCGGCGAGCGGACCCGGCGGTGGTACGTGGACCTGCTGCTGTACGAGCGGATGCGTCGACTGGTCATCGAGCAGCTCCAGCTCGACGGCGACTACGCAGCAGCGGCCGACGCCGCAGCACGCCGCCGGACGCTGGCCGACGCCCAGCCGACGCCGCCGTATCCGACCACACCGGAGGCGATCGTCGAGCTGGTGCGCCGGCACGTCGCGGAGTCGTCGTGGCGGCCACACACCGACCTGGTGACGCTCGCCGACGAGCACGGGTTCGACAACGTGCAGTCGCTGATCGTGGCGCTCGCCGACGCCAGCGCCGCATCGGCCGAGCGACTGCGGCGACGCGATCGAGCCGCCAGGATGCTCGGCATCGACCCGGTGACGGCGTCGGCACCGAGGCCGCCCACACCCGATGTCGAGCAGCTGCGCATGCTGTCGATGCTCGAAGCTCACCAGGTGACGCACGTGCTGCTGGCTGCCGACGAGGTCGGCATCCCGTCGGCGCTCGCCGCCGCGCCGATGACGACCGCGCAGCTGGCCGACGCCACCGGGAGTGATGCGACCCGCCTCGACCGACTGCTGCGCGCGCTCCAGGCGGCGGCAACCGTCACGCTCGGCGACGACGGACGATGGACGCTGACCCCCGCCGGCCGGACCCTCGCTCGGCACCCCGAACAGGCGACGCTCGGCGACTACGCGGCACACCTGCGCGACGACACGTTCGATGCTTGGGGGCGGCTTGCCGACGTCGTGCGCGGCGAAGAGCCGCCCAGCTATCCGGTCGACGAGCGCGCCGACCGATTGATCTCCGCCGCCACTGATGCGCTCGGGCTGCGCGACGCGGTGGTCCGCGACGTCGAACCGCCGCCCGGCGCGCACGTCGTCGACATCGGCGGTGGCCTCGGAGGCACGCTGCAGGCGTTGATCGAGACGCACCCAGGAACGACGGGGACACTCGTCGAGCTCCCCGACACCGCGGCCCGTGCGGCAGCCCATCTCGCCGAGTCGGGTGCCGTCGGGATCGAGGTCATCGCCGCCGATGACGTCTCCGAACCGAGCCGACCCGCAGACCGGTGCCTGCTCGGGCGCGTCATCGTCACGCTCGACGACGAGACGGCGATCGAGGTGCTCCGCCGAGCGCGGCGCTGGCTCGCCATGGACGGGACGATCGAGGTGTTCGATCTCGAGCTCGACGGTTCGCAAGCTGCCGCGTTCGGCGACGTGCTCAACCTCGCACGCAGCGGCGGCGGTGTGCGCACGAGCGACGAGTGGCGACGGCTGGGCGAGCGCGCCGGCCTGCGGCTCGAACGACGTCGCGTCGTCGCCGCCCCGTTCGTGCACCTCACGTTCCGCCCCGCCGATGATGGCGACCAACGCGTCATGGCGTCGATCTGATGGCGACGAGGGAGGCATCCGCGCGGCCGTCGGCCTCGTCCGAGGCGACGTTCGAGGAACGAGCGCTCGGCGGCGGTGGCTCCCCGCTCGAGCGGATCGATCACCTCTTCCACCAGACGTCGAAGCTGCTGTGGCTCGGCGTGATGGGCCTCGTCGTGCTCGTCGTCGCCGGCGTCATCTGGGCGGCGGTCGCCGAGGAGACCGTGACGGTGACCAGCCCGGCCGTCATCGTCCCGATCGAGGGTGTCTACAACGTCGGCCAGACGCAGTCGGGAGAGATCACCGGCGTCCTCGTCGAACCGGGCGCCGTCGTCGAGGAGGGAGAGACGCTGGCCGAGTTGCGCTCCGAGCTCGACAGCCAGCGGACGATCCTGATCGGGAGCCCGATCGCCGGCACCGTGCTGACCGTCGACGTGCGCGTCGGCGACGTCACGCAGCCGGGCAGCACGATGTTCCGGCTCGCGCCACTCAACCGGGATCCCGTCGCCATCGCGCTGATCCCCGCCGTGGCGATGAACGACCTGGAGGTCGGCCAGCCGGCCGCGGTGACGGTCAATGGCGTGTCGGCGGACCGCTTCGGCACCGTCCGAGGCCGCGTCGCCTCGATCGGTCCGATCCCGGCGTCCGAGCAGCGTCTCCAGCAGATCACCGGCGACAACTCGCTGCTCTCGCTCACGGCGGAGGTCGGCCCGGTGCGCGAGGTCGTGATCGAGCTCACCGCTGCCGACACCCCGTCCGGGTTGGCGTGGAGCCGCGGTGACGGCCCGGCGTCGCCGCTGTCCGTTGGCGTCAACGCGTTCGTCGAGGTGACGGTCGACCGGCAGGCGCTGATCGAGAAGGCCTTCAGCTGAGATGATGGCGACCGCGACCGCGAGCGTCGATGCACCCGCGGGACAGCCGGCCGGATCGACCCGTCGTGTGCGCACGCCGACGATGTTGCAGATGCAGGTCACCGAGTGCGGTGCTGCCTCGCTCGGGATGGTGCTGGCGCACTACGGCCGGTGGGTGCCGCTCGAAGAGCTGCGCGAGCGCTCTGGCGCATCGCGCGACGGCACCACGGCGTCGGACCTGATCAAGGCCGCAGCCGAGTACGGGCTGAGCGGGAAGGGCTACTACCGCCGCCGCCAGCTGCTCGAGGCCGTCGGGTATCCGCTGATCCTGCTGTGGAAGGGCGCCCACTTCCTCGTCCTGGAAGGCCTCGACGAGCGGTACGCGTGGCTCAACGACCCGGCCCGTGGCCCGCGGCGGGTGACGATCGACGAGTTCGACCGGGACTACAACAAGATCTGCCTCGCCCTCCGTCCCACGGAGGACTTCCGACGTGGTGGCACCCGTCCACCACGCTGGCGTGCGGTCACCCGACGCGGCCGGACGGTCGTCAGTGAGGTGATGGCGGTGATCGTCGTCGGTCTGCTCGCCACGGTCCCCGGGCTGGCAGTCGCGGCGATCTCCAAGCTCTTCGTCGACGACGTGCTCGTCGGCAGGCAGAGCGGCAGGGCGTGGCCGTTGGTGTTGGCACTGCTGGCGATCGTGGCGGTGCAGGCCGGGCTGCAGCTGTTCCAACAGCGCGTCCTGATCCGCGTCGGAACGCGGTTGACCGTGGCCGAGTCCGCCCGGTTCGTCCACCACGCGCTGCGACTCCCCGAGCGCTACTTCGTCGCCCGATCGGTGACCGACCTGTCCCTGCGCGTCCAGAACAACCGCGAGGTCGTGAGCGTGCTGACCGGACGGTTGGCGAGCGTCGGAGTCGGTCTCGTCGTGATGGTGGTCTACGGCGTGGCGATGACCTTCGTCGATCCGCTCCTGGCGGCGATCGCCATCACGTTGACGCTGCTCAACCTCGTCGCGATGCGGTGGTCGCTGGAGCGCCAGAAGAACCTGTCGCAGCTGCTCGTCGACGAGCAGGCGGCGCTGCTCCACACGACGGCGTACGGCGCGCTGACGATGGAGACCATCAAGGCGGGCGGTCTCGAAGGCGACTACTACGCCCGATGGGAGGGCACCGCCGTGCGCGTCGCCGAGGTGCGCCAGGAGATGGCCATGCTCACCCAGCTCGGCGACTCCGTCCCGCTGGTGCTGCGCGCCCTGGTGTCGGCGCTGGTGCTCGGCGTCGGCGCGTTCAGGGTCATCGAAGGCGATCTCGAGATCGGTTCGCTCGTCGCCTTCCAGAGCTTGGTCGTGTCGTTCGGCGGACCGGTGGCCGAGCTGGTCGGCTTCGGGTCGGCGCTGCAGCGAGCCCAGAACCTCGTGCGCCGCCTCGACGACGTGCTCGACGAGCCGATCGACCCGACGTGCGACCCCGCCGTGCAGCGCGCCCACTTCGAGTCCGGCCCGCCACGTCTGCAGGGCCGGGTCGCCATCCGCGACGTGACGTTCGGGTTCAAGCCGACGACCGCCCCGCTGATCGAGCACTTCGACCTCGACGTCGCGCCGGGAGCGCGCGTCGCCGTCGTCGGCACGTCCGGAAGCGGCAAGTCCACGCTCGTGCGGCTGCTGGTCGGGCTGTACGAGCCGTGGAGCGGATCGATCGTGATCGACGGTCGGTCGCGCCACGAGCACCCTCGGCCGGTCCTGACCAACTCGATCGCCATGGTCGAGCAACGCATCGCCCTGTTCCGCGGCACCGTTCGAGACAACCTCACGCTCTGGGACGACTCGATCTCCGACGCCGACGTGGTCCGAGCGGCGATGGACGCCGGGATCCACGACGACATCGTGGCGCGGGCCGGTGGCTACTCGGCCGAGGTCGAAGACGGGGGCGCCAACTGGAGCGGCGGCCAGCGCCAGCGGCTCGAGATCACCAGGGCACTCGTGCGCAACCCGTCCGTGCTGCTGCTCGACGAGGCGACCAGCGCCCTCGATGCCGACACCGAGGCATCCGTGGAGACCGCGCTGCGACGGCGCGGCTGCACGACGATCGTCGTCGCCCATCGCCTGTCGACCGTTCGAGACGCCGACCTGATCCTCGTGATGGAGCGGGGCGAGGTCGTCGAGCAAGGCCGACACGACGAGCTCGTCGAGCGTGACGGCCAGTACGCCCGGCTGGTGCGGGAGTGACCAGCACCGACGAGCTGGTGCAGCCGGCACCCTCCGCACCGGCCAGGCGCGTGCCCGACGACCGCGGCCTCGCGCCGATGGTCCTTCGCTCGGGTGAGCTGACCGTGTTCCTCGCCCCGGTCGACCGCAAGCGTCAGGTCGGTCGGCGCACACCGGTGGCCACCTTCGTCGCGCCGGCGCTGGTCGCCGCCGGCCCGGCGCCGCCGGGATGGGGGTGGGTCGTCGGCGCCGGGCTCGGCGCGGTGACGACGGAGCTCGAGATCAGCGGCGACGAGGACGACGTTCGCCGGGCCGCGTCGACGACGATCGAACGGTTGGGCGAGCTCGTGCGACCCGCCGCCATCCCGCCCGCCGAGCGCGTCGTGCATCTCGACGTCGAAATGACCCCCGTCGAGAGCGGCCGCGGGGCCGTGGTCGACGACGTCAGCTGGGTGCGTGCCGTCGACGGCGAGATCAAGCTCGCCGGCGTCACCCTTCCCGGTGCGGGCGCGCCGATCGGGCCACGGCTCGTGCTGTTCGGCGAGCGGGACGCCACGATCGCCGCCCGGCCGATGAGCTCGGTCGACGTGCTTGCGCTCGTCGCCGGCATCGAGTGGTTGTTCGAGGTCGCCGGGACATTCGTGCTGACGACGAGCATCGGCCGCCAGCGCGCCGACGCCGACACCGCTGCGACGGCGACCGAACAGGCCATGGCGGTCGAGGCGCGGGCCGTTCGGTTGCTCGCCGCCGAGCTGCGCCGCGACCAGGAGCCGGTGACGGCGTCGGCCACCGACCCACTGGTGATGAGCGCGATCCGCGTGACCACCGCAAACGGCCTCGACCTGCGCACGCCACGCGGTGGGCTCGCCGGGCGTGAGGGCACCGATGCGGTGCGTGCCCTGGCGTTGGCGTCGCGCCTGTACCACCGCCGCGTCTCGTTGACCGGACGCTGGTGGCGATCCGCCCACGAGGCGGTGCTCGGCTTCCGACCTGACGGAACGCCGCTCGCCCTGCTGCCCTCCGGTGAGGGCATGGTCGCCGTCGAGAGCGACGGCCGTCGCCAACCCGTCAACTCGACGACCGCGGCGGACATCCTGCCAACCGGCTTCGTGTTCAGCCGCCCGCTCGACGACGACCACGTCGACGGTCGCAGCCTCCTGCGTGCGGCGACCAACGGGCGCGGACGTCTGATCCGCAGCTACCTCGGCTGGTCGGTCGCCCTCGCCGCAGCAGGACTGGCAGTGCCGTTCTCCTCCGGTGTCGTGTTCGGCGACATCATCCCCGCCGGTGACACGACCCGCCTTTGGCACCTCGTCGTCGCCCTTGTCCTGGTGGCGCTGGCGACGCTCCCGCTGCAGCTCGCACTGACCTCCGCCCGCACCCGTGCCGAGACGGTCGCCGCGCTCGACGTGCAGCGCGGCATCTGGGGACGGGTCCTGCGCAGCCCCGTCGAGCTGGTCCGCCGGATCGGACCCGGCGATCTCGCCATGCGGCTCGCCGCCCTGGAGGCGGCGCGCGACCCGATCGACGTCGCCGTGCTGTCGGCGCTTCCAGCGGTGCTCGGCGGGCTCTTCGCCGGCCTGGTGCTGTTCCGCTACGACATCTTGCTCGCCGTGATCGGCATCGGGGTCGCGCTCGTCGTGATGGCCGTGGCGGTCCTGCTCGCCCGATCGACCGCACGCGCCCAGGGCAAGCTCGACGCCGCGACCGGTGAGATCAACGGGTTCATGTTCCACGTGCTGATGGCGATCCCGAAGCTGCGCGTCGCCGGAGCGGAGTCGCGTGCGTTCCTCGCCTGGGCCGAACGGTTCCGCCATGCAGTCGGGCGCCGACTGCTCCACGCCGGTGCGCGCCAGTCGCTGCTCACCGCGATGATCCCGACGATCGGCTCGCTCACGCTGTTCACCGGCGTCGCGCTCATCGGGGCCGACAGCATCGGCATCGGAGCGTTCCTGGCCTTCCAGACGACCTACTCGCTCTTCCTCGGCGGGCTGGCGACCTCGGTCATCGCGGCGGCGACCACGCTGCAACTCCGGCCGACCATCGAGCGGGTGATCGAGATCGCCAACGCCCCGCTCGAGACGTCCGAGGCGCGCCCCGACCAGGGCGATCTGCGCGGCGGCGTCGCGTTCGCCAACGTCACGTTCCGGTACACCGAGTCGGGCCCGCTCGTGCTCGACGGCCTGACGTTCCGGATCGAGCCGAGCCAGCTCGTCGCGATCGCCGGGCGGTCCGGTTGCGGCAAGTCGACGATCATCCGCCTGCTCCTCGGTTTCGAGCGGCCCGAGCAGGGCTCGGTGCTGCTCGACGAGCACGAGCTCCACTCGCTCGACATCGAGGCGGTCCGCCGGCAGCTCGGCGTGGTGATGCAGGACGGTCAGCTGATCCCGGGGACCGTGCACGAGAACCTCTCCGGGGTGGCGTCGCTGTCGGAGCGCGAGGCGTGGGAGCTGGCCGACGTGGTGGCACTCGGTGACGACATCCGCGCCATGCCGATGGGCATGTCGACGGTGGTGCCGATGAACGGCGGGACGTTCTCCGGTGGTCAGCGCCAGCGGCTGCTGATCGCCAGGGCGCTCGCTGCGCGGCCGCGCATCCTCGTGCTCGACGAAGCGACGAGCGCGCTCGACAACGTCACCCAGCGCGTCATCACCAGCAACCTCGCCGAGCTCGGGATGACGCGGATCATCGTCGCCCACCGGCTTTCGACGATGATCGACGCCGATCGCATCCTGGTCGTCGATCAGGGCACGATCGCCGAGGACGGCTCGTACGACGAGCTGATGGCGAAGGGCGGCATGTTCCACGGGTTGGCGTCGAGGCAGGTGCTGTGACCACCGAACCCGACGGCCCGCTCACCTACGAGGGCCGCAGCTTGCACGCGCCGAAGGAGTTCGTGTGGGGAACCCACCGGGCCATGGCGCCGGCAGAGACGTTGGAGCGCATCCGGCCGCACCTCCACCACGCCGGGATCACGCGGGTCGCCGACATCACCGACCTCGATACGATCGGCATCCCCGTCGCCGTGGCGATGCGCCCGGCGTCGGCGACGCTCGCCGTCGAGGGCGGCAAGGGCGTGACGTTCGAGGCGGCGATGACGTCAGCAGCGATGGAGGCGATCGAGCGGTACGTGGCCGAGGTCGACCCGCTGGACGACGTGCACGCGACGGTGGCGGAGGTTGCCGACCGGTTGCCCGTCCCCGCCGACGAGTTCCCGATGTTTCGCTACGCCTCGCTGTCGCCATCGACCAGGTACGCCTGGACTCGCGTGCGGGAGCTCGGCACCGACGAGGAGCGGCTCGTCCCGCACGACCTCGTCCGACTCGGCGTGGACGAGGTGCTCGGACCGTTCACGTTCGCATGGGCGGCGTCGTCCAACGGCCTGGCGTCGGGCAACCACCTCAGCGAGGCTCTGTGCGCCGGGCTCTACGAGGTGATCGAGCGCGACGCCACGACGTGCTGGCAGCTGGCTGTCGCCGAAGGGGCGTCGAAGCTGGTCGTCGATCCGGCGACGATCGAGGGCCCGATCATCTCAGAGATCCTCGATCGGCTCGACCGCGTCGGTGTGACCACGCAGATCGCATGGTGCCCGACCGACATCGGCGTGCCGACATGTCTCGCCCTGGTCGCCGACCGCAACGCACGAGTCGGCGTGTACAAGGGGTACGGCTGCCACCTCGAGCCGGAGGTGGCCATGGTGCGGGCGGTCACCGAGGCGGTGCAGAGCCGCACGATCATCGTCGCCGGCGCACGAGACGACCTGATCCGGCCCGCCTACGAGGCGATGAAGCGCAGCGATGCCTTCAGCTTCGACGAGATGCAGGCTGATGTGATCCGCGTGTCGCTCGCCGACATCCCCAACCGCGCCACGCCGACGTTCGACGGCGACATCGCCGTCATGCTCGACCTGCTCGACGCGGCGGGCTTCCACCACGTTCTGGCGCGAGAGCTCGACGCCGACGTGTTTGAGGCCGCCGTGGCGCGGATCGTCATCCCCGGCCTCGAGACCTACCGCTTCCCCTGGGTCCGCCTCACCAACCGAGCAAAAACCTTCAACCCCACGAAGTTCGGGTGACTCGCCGAGCAACCACCGGTTGCACCGGCCGACAGGCCGGCCCATTCAACTCGCCGAAAAACCTCCGGTTGCGAGGCGAAACCTCAGATTCCCGCGCAGATGGCGACGACGGCGGCCGTGCCGAGCACGCCACCGATGACCGCACCGGCGATCATCGCGTCCTGCTCGGATCCTGCTGAGACGGCGTCGAGCTGCTCGGGCGTGAGCTCGGAGCCGTAGCGGTCGAGGAACGCGTCACGGATCTCGTCGGGCGTGACGTCGAACCCGGCGGCGTGGATCTTTTCCAGCACCGCACCCTGATCTTCCTTGACCGCTTCGATCGACTCGGCGAACGCCTCGTCGGACTCGGCGCGGTCCATGAACGCAACAGCGTCGGACATGCTCATCGGTTTGGTTTCCTCTCGGTTCAGGGTGCGCCGAGTTGTGGTTTGCCCGAGACCTTGCCGCCCGTGTTGCTCGTCGTGAAGGCGAAGGGGAGGAGCTCGGCGCCGCCGGCGACGCCCTCGAGCTGGTCGGCGCTGAGCTCGGAGCCGTGACGCTCGAGGTAGGCCGCACGGACCTCCTCGGCGGTTACGTCGAAGCCCTCGTCTCGGGCGACGGCGACCAGGTCGTCGGAGTTGGCCTTCGACGCCTCCAACTTGCCGGCGAACTCGTCGTCCGACTCGGCGCGATCGAGGAGTGCGTTAGCTGCATCAGCGCTCATCAAGGACCCCTTCCCTCGGTTCGGAACGGGGCGACGTTAGCGCATCCGACGACGCCGAGCGCCCGCTACCACCAGCGCCCGCCCAAGAGGTTCACCACCGTGTAGAAGGTGTTCGCTGCTGCCCGGCACGCCAGCCACGGCGGCAGCCCGTCGATGTGCAGCACGTCGCACTGGTGACGCATGTTGTCGCAGAACCGGATGTCGACCGTGAACCGGCTGTAGCCGTGCAGCCCGTGGTTCCGATAGCCGAAGTCGTGGCGATCGCACGACCTCTCGAACTTGCCGCCGAAGTGGCGCAGGACGTCGGCGGCCGCCGGGCTGATGTCCTCGATGACGCTCGTTGGGATGCTGCAGCCGTTGTTGTTCCAGTTGAGCTGGTTGGGATAGCGCTGCTTGTAGCGACCATCGAGCGAGCCGTACACGCGCTCCGTCGTGACCGCTCGCGCAGCCTCGCGAACGCACTGGGTGGGATGGCAGAACGCCGCCGTTGCGCCGGCCGGCGCCTCCGAGGGCGCACTGCCGGCGGCAGCGGTCGCCACGCCACCGGTCATGACGCGGCGAGCACAGCCGCTGCGACGAATCTCTTCACGAAGACCTCCGGGTCGTCTCGCGGTGCGCGAGCGCCCACCGGTACGAGAATTGAGCCCACGGTCACTCTGCGCTCCAGGGGTCCGACCGATCAGAGAACTTTCTTATCTCC
>Ga0136617_10004946_pt1 | contig 11922 bp, 8 predicted proteins | sample AntDrymUQ3222106_2_FD_129672 | JGI IMG/M metagenome (GOLD analysis project Ga0136617, IMG submission 129672) | Polar desert sand microbial communities from Dry Valleys, Antarctica - metaG UQ322 (21.06) | ecosystem: Environmental > Terrestrial > Soil > Desert | place: Antarctica: Dry Valley...
CTTCCGCTGGGCCCGTCCCCGGGACCGCTCGCCGGGTCACCGACAGGGACGACCGGCGAGAGACCCGACCGAGACCGCATCGTCTCGGCGGAGCAGCCGGGCACCTGCCACGACCCCGGCGTCAGCTGCGGTCACCTGCGCGTCCCGCTGGACCGCCGGGACGCCTCGGCCGGCACCGTCCGGCTGCACTACGAGCTCTACCCGCGCAGCGACCGCAGCCGCCCGCTGTTGGGCACGATCGTCGCCGTCGAGGGCGGCCCCGGCTACTCGACCACCGGCAGCCGGACGTACTACCGCGACCTGTTCGAGCCGCTGCTCGACCGGCGCCGGCTGCTGCTGGTCGACAACCGGGGCACCGGCCGCTCTGAACCGATCGACTGCCCCCAGCTGCAGGCCTACCGCGGCAACTACATCACCGCCGTCGCGCGGTGCGGCCGCCAGCTGGGCTCGGCCTCTGACCTGTACGGCACCGCATTCGCCGCCCGGGACCTGGTGGCCGTACTCGACCGGCTCGGGATCGAGCGGGTCGACCTGTACGGCGACTCCTACGGCACGTTCTTCTCCCAAGCCTTCGCCGTGCGGTTCCCGGAACGGCTGCGCACCCTGATCCTCGACGCCGCCTACTTCGTCGGCGGCGCCGACCCGTGGTACTCCGACACCAACCGCGCGCTGCGGCACGCGTTCGAGGCCGCCTGCCGGCGCAGCCCCCCGTGCGCCCGCCGCGACGGGCCGGCCATGCGCCGGGTCGCCCGGCTTGCCGCCCTGCTGCGCCGCCACCCTCTGCATGGACGCGCCCCGGACGCCGACGGGGTGGTGCGCCGGGTAACCGTGCGGACCGGCACCCTCGTCAACCTGCTCACCGCCGCGGCAACCACCCCCACCCTCTACCGCGAGCTGGATGCGGCGACCCGAGCGGTGCTTCGCACCGACGGGTACGAGCGCCCGCTGCTGCGGCTCGCGCGGGAGAGCACCTACACCGGCGGCGCCGGGCCGGTGCGCTGGTTCTCCGAGGGCCTGTACGTCGCGGCAGCCTGCAACGACTACCCCCAGCCGTACGACATGACCGCGCCTCCTGCTGCGCGGCCGGAGCAGTATGCGCGCAGCGTGCGCAGGTTGCAGCGGCTGACGCCGTGGCTGTTCGCGCCGTTCGGCGTGCGCGAGTGGGTGTCGTCGCCGTACGGCTACTACGAGGACTGCATCCGGTGGCCGGTGCCGAGCCGGTGGGTGCACCCGGTGCCTGCCGACTCGGTCTACCCCGGCGTGCCGACCCTCGTGCTTGCCGGCGACCTCGACTCGCTGACCTCACCCGAAGGGGCCCGCACCACAGCACGCGCGTTCCCCAACTCGACCTTCGTGCGGGTGGCGAACACCACACACGTGACCGCGCTGGTCGACTTCGACCAGTGCGCCTCGGTCATCGTGCGCCGGTTCGTCCGCACCCGCGCGGCCGGTGACACCTCCTGCGCCCGGGACTACCACGAGAACCGGCTCGTCGACCGGTTCGCGCCGACCGCGCGGGGACTCGGCTGGTCCGGGCCCCGTCGCCGGACGACCCGGGTCGCCGCTGCGACGGTGGCCGACGTGATGGCTCGCTGGTGGTCGATGTACGGCTACCACGGGGTGGGCCTGCAAGGCGGCTCGTTCAGCACCCGCGGTGGCGCGTTCACCGCGCGCCGTCCGGTCGTGCGGTGGAGCCTGGACCGGGTGCGCTGGGTGCGCGACGTCGCGGTGAGCGGCACCGCGCAGTGGGACCGGCGCTCCGGCGAGGTGCGAGCGGTCGTGACGGTGCGCGGGTCCGGCACGCAGGCCGGTCGGCTGGTGCTCGGCTGGAACGACCAGGATCGGCACGCCCGCGCGACCGCTAGCGGGCGGATCGGCGGGGTCCGGGTGGACGCGCGTTTCCGAGCCCCCTGACCGGCACCCGCCGGGGCCACTCGGCGGGCGTGACGCGGTCGCGACCGGCCCTCTAGGCGACGGACAGCACTCGTCGACCCGGTACCACTCATTGGGCACGCACGCTCGCCGTTCCGCGCAGGCGCTCTCGCCTCCCGTCAGCCCGAATGTCAAAGGGCGGTCGATCGACGCTGACCGTCGAAGGGCACGGCTGCCGATGTCGATCCAGCAGCGGGGGAACGGACCGCGGCATCGGTCCGTTCGCCCTAGTCGTGCTGCGGCTACGGTCTGGGGGTGCGGATCGTGGTGGCGCTCGGGGGCAATGCGCTGCTCCGCCGCGGCGAGCCGATGACCGTCCAGAACCAGCGGGACAGCATCTCGGCCGCGTGCGCCGCGTTGGCCCCGGTCGCGATGGAGCACGAGCTGGTGATCTCGCACGGCAACGGTCCGCAGGTCGGACTGCTCGCGCTGCAGGCCGCGGCGTATGCCGACACGCTGGGCGCTCCACGCGACGCCGGCCCCCGTGGTGAGCCAGCCGACGACCCCAACGACGACCCCAGCCACGACCCCAGCGACGACCCCAGCGACGACCCCAGCGACGACCCCAGCGACGACCCCAGCGACGACACGTCGTACCCCTTCGACGTCCTCGGCGCGCAGACCGAAGGAATGATCGGCTACCTGATCGAGCAAGAGCTCGGGAACCTGCTGCCGATGGAGAAGTCGCTGGCCACGCTGCTGACGATGGTGGAGGTCGACGCGAAGGACCCGGCGTTTGCCGACCCGAGCAAACCGGTCGGGCCGGTGTACACCGCCGAGCAGGCCGGCGCCCTGGCAGCCCGCCGGGGCTGGACGGTCCGACGTGACGGCGAGCACTGGCGACGGGTGGTGCCGTCCCCGCTGCCGCTGCGGGTCTTCGCCCTCCGGCCGGTCGAGCTGCTGCTGCGCTCGGGCTGCGTGGTGATCTGCGCCGGAGGGGGCGGGATCCCGACGATGTACGTCCCGGGCACCCGCAAGCTCGTCGGGGTCGAAGGCGTGATCGACAAGGACCGGGCCAGCGCGGTACTGGCGCGCGAGCTGCGTGCCGACCGGCTGATCATCGCCACCGACGTGGAGGCGGTCCTCGCCGAGTACGGCACCCCGCGGCAGCGGGCCGTCGCGCGCGCGCACCCCGACTACCTGTCCCACGTCGCATTCGCCGCCGGGTCGATGGGCCCCAAGGTCGACGCGGCGGTGGAGTTCGCCAAGCTCACCGGTGGTGAGGCGGTGATCGGCGCGCTGACCGAGCTGCCAGACCTGATCGAGGGCCAAGGCGGCACCCGGGTGTCGGTCGACCACGACGGCATCACCTACCGGTGAGCGGCACGACGGCCGACGGCGTGGAGGACCGACGATGAGACCTTCCCGCCGTCCCGGCAACGGCAGTGGCTCATCGTCGAAGAGTGGGCATGCACGCGAGCAACGGAACCGGGCGATGCTGCGGGTGCGGGACACCATTGACCGCGCGTACGACGGCGAGCTCGACCTGGCGGCGCTCGCACGGGTCGCACACATCTCGCCCGCACACCTGGTGCGGACGTTCAAGCAGGTGTTCGGCGAGACGCCGCACCGGTATCTGCAGCGACGACGGGTCGAGCGGGCGATGGTGCTGCTGCGCGACTCCGACCAGGCCGTCACCGACATCTGCCTGGCGGTGGGCTTCTCCAGCCTGGGCACCTTCAGTCGAACCTTCACCGCAATCGTCGGCGTGTCACCGGTGCGCTACCGAGCCCGGGGACCGCTGCCACCCGCTCCCAACTGTTTCACCATGGCCTGGACGAGGCCGGTCGGCCCGGCGGGCGCAGCCGGCACCGATGCGTCGCTTTTGGAGAAGCGGGAATGGGCTCGCGCGCCGTAGCGTCTGCGCCCATGAACATCACCTCGAACCGGCTTTCGTCCATCTACGTCCTCGACCAAGACCAGGCGCTCGACTTCTACGTCGGAGTGCTGGGCCTGGAGGTCGCCACCGACGCCGATCTCGGCTTCATGCGGTGGTTGACGGTACGGGTGCCCGGTGACACCAAGGAGATCCTGCTGGAGCGTCCCGGTCCGCCCGCGCACGACCCGGCCACCGCAGCCGAGGTCCGGGCTCTGGTCAGCAAGGGCGCAGGCGGTGGCTGGCTGGCCTTCAGCAGCGACGACGTCGACGGCGTCCACGCGGCGCTCGTCGCGAAGTCCGTCGAGATCACCCAAGCCCCGTCAGACCAGTCGTACGGGCGGGACATGGGTCTGCGCGACCCGTTCGGCAACAACCTGAGAATCGGGCGGATGAACGCCTGAGCCCGGCTGCCTCGCCGGTACCGCCCTCGCTCCGGCGAGATGCGGGAATTGCGGCGGCTCAGGGGACCCAATCGGGTCCAACACCGCCAGAACCCCGCATTTCGCGGGGCCGGGCGAGCTGACTGCGCCGCCCATCGGGCACGATCGGCGGATGGCTCCGGACACCGCCTCCCATCTCGAGGTCGAGCAGACCTTCGAGACAACCGCCTCGACCGAGGTACCCGACCTGCAGGTGGACGGCGTCACCACCGTCACCGCCGACCGCGGCCACGACCTGGCCGCCACCTACCACGACACCGCCGACCTGCGGCTGCTGCGAGCGGGGATAACGCTGCGCCGGCGCCTCGGCGGCAGCGACGAGGGCTGGCACCTCAAGGTTGCGGCACCGGGCAGCAGCGACACCAGGCTCGAGCTGCGGCGACCGGCTGGCAGGTCGCGTCGCCCACCGATCCCGATCCGCCGGCTGGTGCTCGGAGCCGCTCGCGGTGCAGAGCTCGTCCCGATCGCCGACATCCGCACCCACCGGGTCGAGCGGCACCTGGAAGGCACCGACGGACGGGTGCTGGCCGTACTTGCCGACGATGCGGTGAGCACCCGGGTGCTGCTCGACCAAGGCACCGCCCGAGCGCCGGAAGCGGCGGCCTGGCGGGAGATCGAGGTCGAGCTCGTCGACGGGGACCGCGACCTGCTGGCGGCAGCCGCGCAGAGGCTGGGCGAGGCGGGAATACACCCGTCCCGCGTGCAGTCCAAGCTGCGCCGGGCGCTCGGCGACCGTCTCCCGGTCGGGGATCACGATGACGGTGCCCGGGGCGATGGCGGTGGCGATGGAGATGGCGATGGCGAGCAGATCACCGCCGGTTCGGTGCTGCGCACTCACCTCGAACGGCTCCGGGACGCGTTGACCGCCTACGACGTCCACGTCCGCGCGCAGCAGGCAGACGGGGTGCACCAGCTGCGCATCGCGACTCGGCGTATCCGCAGCGTGCTCGCGGCCTACCGGCCACTGTTCGTCGAGACCGAGGCCCGCCGGCTGGAGGCGGAGCTGCGGTGGCTCGGCCTCGCGTTGTCGACTGCCCGCGACCTGGAGGTGACCGACGCGGAGCTGGCCGGGCTGCTGGCAGGTGAACCGGCGGATCGCCCCACCAGGAACGCGCGCCAGGTGGCGCGCCGCCACCTGCGCCACACCACCCGCGGGGTGAGCGGTGAGGTGGGAGCGGTGCTCACGTCCGAGCGCTACCTGCGGCTGCTGGACCAACTGGCCGACCTCACCCGCGACCCGCCGCTCACCGAGCAGGCCGACCGACCGGCGCGCGGCCGACTGCGGCGACGCGCGCGCAAGGCGTACCGGCGGCTTGCGGGCCGGATGGAGACGGCCGGGCAGTGCGCTGGCGGTGACCGCGACCGCGCCCTGCACGAGGCCCGCAAGGCGGCCAAACGGCTCCGGTATGCCCTCGAGGTGGCCGAACCGGTGATCGGCAAGCCCGCACGCCGGCTGCGCAAGCGGACCAAGCACCTGCAGCAACCGCTGGGTGCGCACCACGACAGCGTGGTGCTGCGCGTGCTGGTCCGGGAGCTTGCGACCTCCGCGAGCAGCCCAGCGGCGTTCACGCTGGGGCGAGTGCATGCCCGCCTGCAGCACCGCGCCGAAGAGCTGGACGAGGATGGGCTGGCGGCGTGGAGCCGGCTGTCCACGCCAAAGATGCTGCGCTGGCTGCACTGACCCGCCGGCCCGCACGGGGGCTGACGAGCTTTCGACCAGTGTCAGGGGGCGATCGCTGGCCAGTTTTGTGCCTGGTCGAGCGCTCGCTCGCCCGCCCGCGGGTCGCTTACGGGTGTGCGGGTTCCTGGTCTCGGTCCGGTGCCGGCTCGTCGTCCGGGCAGGCCAGCGGCTCCAGCACCTGGAAGGCTTCAACCTCGAGGCGGACGAGGTCGCCGTCGGCGACCACCCGGCGGACGCGCACCTGCACCCATGCCTCGGCCAGGTCGAGCCCGGCCAGCTCGTCTCGCATCGGCTCGATCGTGCAGTCGCCGTCGTGGTCCACCTCAGCCGGCAGGCCCACCAGGTTCCCGGCACCACGTTCGCCGACGCACCACTGGGCAGGCTGCGCCACGCGCGCGCCGGGCTCCTGCACCGAGTCGCACGGCTCTACCGGCCCGGTCACGTCCACCAGCTGGCCGCCGGTACCGGGCACCGGCACCGCGCCCGGCTCGGGCTCCTCGCTCGGCTCCTCGCTCGGCTCCTCGCTTGGTTCCTCGGCGGGGTCCGGCTCCTCGGGCGGTGCCTCGGTCGGCTCCTCGGTTGGCTCTTCGACCGGCGGGTGGGTCGGGGGGTTCGCCGGCGGGTTCGTCGGGGGCTCGCCAGCCGGCCCGTCAGCAGGGTCGTGCGACGGCCCGGTTGGGGCATGCACCGGTGGGTCGGCGGGCGGGTCGGCCGGTGGGTCGGCGGCGGGCGGGTCGGCCGGTGGGTCGGCGGCGGGTGGGTCGGCCGGTGGGTCGGCCGGTGGGTCGGAAGGTGGGTCGGCAGGTGGGTCGGCCGGTGAGTCGCCGTGAGCGGGTCCCGTGACGGTCGGCGGCCCGGCGGCGAGCACGCTGGTTCCTGGCTCGGAACCGGTTTCCGGCTGCTGGCCGCCCCCAGTCACACTTGCCGGAGACTGGACACCGGGCTGGGCACCGGGCTGGGCGGCGGCTTCGCCCGCTGCAGCGACCGCGCCGGCAAACGTCGGGTAGTCGCCACGCGCGTACGCGGCGGCGTACGACAACACGACGTCGACGTACCGGTACGAGTGGTTGTAGCGGTACACCGCCGCTCGGGCACCGGCAGCGGTGGACAGGTCGCTGCCCGAGCTGCACAGATAGACGCCGGCGGCCAGGCCCGCGTCGTCGAGGTCGTGCGGGTCGCGGATGCCGTCGCGGTCGCCGTCGGCGCCCATCACCGCCCAGGTGGTGGGGATGAACTGCATCGGCCCGACCGCCCGGTCCCAGACTGCGTCCCGGTCGAGGCGACCGTCGTCGGAGTCGGCGATCGAGGCGATTCCGGGCGACCCGTCGAGCGGCAGCCCGTAGATGAGCGGCGACGAGCGGCCGTCTCGCCCGACCACCGCGCCGGCGTACTGGCCGTGACTCGACTCCACCGCACCGATGCCGGCCAGCAGGGTCCAGGGCAACCGGCAGGACGGGTCGACCCGGCCCAGCACCCGCTCCGCGTTGCGGTAGGCCCGCAGCGCCGGCCGGGGCAGCCCGTCGTCGGTGACGGCAGCGACCGCAGCTACTGAAGCGAGTTGTGGGTCACCGGCACTCTTGGGGCCGTTACCGCGGGGGGTCGAGCCGGGCGCACGGCCGGCGCGCGCCCACGGACGAGGCGCTGCGGGTGCGGCCTGCTCGGCCGCCCTCAGGTCACCCAGTGTCACGGCCGCTGCGTCACCCGGCCGCAGCGGATCGACCAGGGACGCGTCAACCGCCGGCTCAGCTCCGACTACCCGGGCGGCTGGGGCGGCGACCGAGGTGCTGGCGACGAGCACGCCGACAGCCACGATCAGCCGTGCCGATCGCAGAGTCCGCAACGCGCCAACCCCCCTCCCTGAGCTCTTCCTGCCGCCGGGTTCCATCCGAACCCGCCGGCGCCTCCTGGTCAAGCGGTTCGGCCAGCCGGATCGAAGCGTTCACGTTCAGCACAACCCGATATGTCCAACCGTACGTACCGATCCAGGTCAGCCGTTCGGTGCACAGGTCGACAGTCCCTCCGGATTCGGTGCCTACCCCATGAGGCTCGGACGACACCCATCGTTCGGAGCCCGCGCCATGCCTGTTTGCCGCACCTCGCGAATCGCCGCCTTGCTGTCTGTCGCCCTCGCCGCGTGCGCTGCCGTCTCGGCGCCCGGCGGAGCCGCCGCCTCCGGTCCCGAGGACAATCGGGCCGCCCACCCGCGCGCCTCCAGCGTGGACCTGTACATCGACGGACGCGGGTTCGGACACGGTCGTGGGATGTCGCAGTATGGCGCGCAGGGGCGCGCGTTGGACGGGCAGAGCGCCGGACACATTCTGGACGTGTACTACCCCGGCACCAGGGTCGGCGTGACCCGCGGCCGCATTCGGATCCTGCTGTCCACTCCCGCCGCGCGCGGCGTCGTCGTCGGTGCGCAGCCCCGGCTGTCGGTGCGCCGGGTCGCCACCGGCGCGCGGTGGCGACTGCCCGACCTGGCGGGGCTCACCCAGTGGCGGCTGCGCTGGACCTCGGCGCACTCGACCACGCTCGAGATGCACCGCCGTGGCAGCTGGGAGCCGTCCCCCCGCAAGCGCTGGCGCTCGATCGACGGGGCCGCGGAGCTGGTCGGCGGCGGACCGGTCGAGCTGTTCCGCGCTGGGGAGCCGACGCCTTACCGCGGTGCTCTGCGCACCTACGCTGGGAACCCCGACACCATGTCGGTCGTCAACGTCCTGGACATGAACAGATATCTGTTCGGCGTCGTGCCGCGGGAGTCGCCGGCGTCGTGGGAACCCGCCGCTCTGCAGGCACAGGCGGTCGCGGCCCGCACGTACGCGCAGTTCCACCGCCAGCGAGCACGAGACGGCTCCGCCGGCCACGGCGGGTATGACCTGTGCGACACCACGTCGTGCCAGGTGTACGGAGGCCGGAGCGACGAGGTGGCGACGACCAACGCCGCCGTGCGGGCGACCAGCGGGACGATCCGCACCTGGCGGGGCGAGCCGATCATCGCCGAGTACTCGTCGTCCAACGGCGGCCAGTCCGTCGGCACGGCGCTGCCCTACCAGCGGTTCCGGGCCGACCGGTTCGACGGCTGGTCGGGCAACCCGAATCGCTCCTGGTCGACCACTGTCGACGGCGGCCGGGTGGCCGAGATCTGGGGCCTCGGTCGGCTGAGCGACGTGCGGGCGGTGACCCGCGACGGGCATGGCAGGTGGGGCGGCCGGATCGATACGCTGCGGCTGGTGGGCACGAAGCGCACGGTGACCGTGTCGGGCGACACGCTGCGGCTGGCCCTCGGCCTTCGCTCCACCTACCTGCGCATCCAGGTGGTCTGAGCCGTCCTCGGCGAGCTGTGGCTCCGCATCATGGCCGAGCAGCCAGCGCCCTCGGACGCGGTGGTGGCCGCGACGGGGCTGGTCGCTGCGGCGCTGGTGTGGACGACTGCGTGGTCCACCACCCGGCACATGGTGACCCTGGTGCATGAGGGCGCGCACGCAGTCGTGGCGCTGGTGACTGGACGCCGACTGGTGAGCATCCGCTTGCACTCCGACACGTCCGGACTGACCGTGTCGCGAGGGCGGCCGTCCGGGCCGGGGATGGTGGTCACCATCGCCGCCGGCTACATCGGGCCGGGGGTGCTGGGGCTGGCCGCCGCCCGGCTGCTCGGCGCCGGCCACGCGGTGGGGCTGCTCTGGCTGGTGCTGGGCCTGCTGGCGCTGCTGCTGGTGCAGATCCGCAACTGGTTCGGGCTGTGGTCGGTGCTGGTCAGCGGGGCCGTCGTGCTGGCGGTGTCCTGGCGGCTGCCGGGCGCGGCGCAGTCGGCCTTCGCCTACGTGCTGACCTGGTTCTTGCTGTTGGCAGCCCCGCGGCCGGTGCTCGAGCTGCAGGGCTCGCGGCGGCGACGCTCGCCGAGCTCCGACGCCGACCAGTTGGCGCGGCTGACCGGGGTGCCGGCGATCGGGTGGGTGGGTCTGTTCCTCGTCGTCACGGTCGGGTCGCTCGGGCTCGGGGGCTGGTGGCTGCTGGCGGATGTGCTGTGACCCTGCCACTGTGCCGCGACTGGACACGGTTTGCGTGGCCGGTCCGCAGGAGGGGTGAAATGGTTCGGCGGGATCACATTGTCTCGGAGGAGGGCGGTTGCCATGCTCGACCTGGACCCGGCTGCGCGCGAGATGATCTGCCTGCTGGAAGGCGTCGCAGACGACCAGTTGGCTGACCCCACCCCCTGTACGGACACCACGGTGGGCGCCCTGCTGGACCACATCACTGGACTGACACTCGCCTTCACCCTGGCGGCCCACAAGTCCACCCCGCCCGCCGGCGACACCACCGGCAGCGGCCCACCCAAACCGTCCGCGGACACCCTCGACCCCAACTGGCGCACCGTGCTGCCCGAGCGGCTCGGGGCGCTGGTCGGCGCCTGGCGCGACCCGGCAGCCTGGGAGGGGACCGCCGAGGCGGGTGGGGTGACGATGCCGGCAGCAGACATGGGCTTGGTCGCCTTGGACGAGCTGGTGCTGCACGGCTGGGACCTGGCCCGCGCGACCGGTCAGCCGTTCCGCTGCGACGAGCAGAGCACCGCGGCGGTCCTCGCCTTCACCACCGCCTCAGCGCAGCCGGAGTTCGCGGGCTCCCGGGACGGCCTGTTCGGCCCGGTCGTCGACGTACCGCCGGACGCACCGGCCTTCGACCGCGCCCTGGGGTTGGCCGGCCGCGACCCGGCCTGGGCCCCCGGCTGAGCAAGCGGGACCACTCTCCTGCGTGGTCGGACCCGGGACCCGCACGCGAATTGCGGGAAGCTGGCTGGGTTCGGGCATTTAGAACCAGCCAACTACCCGCAATTGCGAGAGGCGGGCTGCCGGGTCAGGGCCCGGGGTGGCGGCGCAGGCCGCTGGCCCGCACGATCGGGCGCGAGACGGCCAGCCGCACGGCGTCCACCGAACCGAGCACGCGTACCCGCTGCTCCGCGCGGGTCACCGCGGTGTAGAACAGCTCGCGGGTAAGCAGCGGCGAGTCGGCCGGCGGGAGCAGCAGCGACACCCGCTCGAACTGGCTGCCCTGCGCGCGGTGCACGGTGGTGGCGTGCACGGTCTGCACGGCCGACAACCGGTTGGGGCTGAGCAGCAGGGCCTTCCCGGCGCGGCCGAAGGCGGCGACGATCCCACGGTCGGGATGGCGGACGACGACGCCGGTGTCGCCGTTGTACAGCCGCACGTCGTAGTCGTTGGCGGTGACCAGCAGCGGGCGGCCGACATACCACTCGCCCTCGGCCTGCCCCCTGCTCCGATAGCCGGCGAGGTCGGTGGCCAGCCAGCCCTCGATCTCGTCGGTCCAGCGGGCCACACCGTACGGTCCGCGCCGGTGGGCGCACAGCAGGCGGTGTCGCCCAAGCATGCGCAACGCCGTGTCCACGTCCCCGGCGCGGGCGGCGTCGACGAGCGCGGCGGCGGCGGAGACGACGTCGGCCCGCAGCGAGTCCAGCGCGGGCCCGGGACGCCAGGCGCCGGCGTCGGTCTCCACCAACTCGACCGACGGGTCGCCACGGCGCAGGACTGCCTCGACCTGCTCCGGTTGGCCGGTCCGCACCGCGGTGGCGAGCTCCTCGATCGCGCCGCTGAACCGGTACGGGTGCCGCAACCGCACGATCCCGTTGCGCAGGGCGTCGGTAACCGTCTCACCGGCCTCCAGGTCGTCGCCGACCACGTTCACCAGCCCCGCCGGCACCTGCGCAGACGCGGGCGCCGGCCGCTCGACCAGGTCCCCGAGCACCGCCCCGGCCTCGACCGACGCCAGCTGGTCCGGGTCGCCCACCAGCACCAGCCGCGCCTCGGGCCGGACCGCCTCCAGCAGCCGGGCCATCATCGACAGCGACACCATCGAGGTCTCGTCGACCACCACCACGTCGTACGACAGCCGGTTGTCCCGGTTGTGCCGGAACCGGCTCTGGCTGTCCGGGCGCCGGCCGAGCAGGCGGTGCAGCGTCGATGCCTGCACGTCAGCGACCC
>Ga0136617_10004948_pt1 | contig 11919 bp, 11 predicted proteins | sample AntDrymUQ3222106_2_FD_129672 | JGI IMG/M metagenome (GOLD analysis project Ga0136617, IMG submission 129672) | Polar desert sand microbial communities from Dry Valleys, Antarctica - metaG UQ322 (21.06) | ecosystem: Environmental > Terrestrial > Soil > Desert | place: Antarctica: Dry Valley...
GCTGGCGGCGGCGGTGGGCGATCACTCGCGCGCCGGCTGCACGGCGGCGCTCCGCACAGCCGCGGACCTCTACCGAGAGCTCCGGGCGCCCGCCGCCGACGCGGCCTCAAGCCGCGCGCGGACGCCGAGCGCGCGGCGCTCGCCTTCCTCAACGCGCTGGGCTGACGGGGATCAAACCGATATTTGAACGACGCTGCCGCATCGCGCGAAATGCGGTCACCGTATGTGGGTTACTGGCTCGACCTCAGGACGCGCGTCAAGGCGCGTGTAGGCCAGCATCCCAAGCGCTTCGGTACGCATCGACGACGAAACGGTCGACCGCTGCGACATTCGAGTTCTTCGGCAGGGAATGTCGATGATCTCCGCGCTGTCGATGCCCTGGAGATAGTCGATGTGATGCCGGATCATCGGCGCTCGGCGGGCATGGGCGGGTTGCGGTGGCCGAGCTGGCGTTGGGTGACGATCAGCGGGACGCCTTCGTGTGCCATCTCGTCGGCGTGCGCGTGCCGGAGCTGGTGCGGCGCGAAGCGCCGACGCACGCCAGCGTGCGTGGTGTCGGCGAAGCTCCCGCGCGGGCGGCCGCGCTCGACCACGGCCGGCCGCGCGTGGCCGTCGATGATGGAAACAGCGGACCGACGGGAGTCTGACCCGGACACTGAGCCATGGCTGGAGTTGTTCTCACGCCCGCTCGTCCATGCCGACCTCGCGTCGGCGGCCGCCCTTGCCGTGCCGGACAAGCAAAGAGCCGCGCGATGGTCGAGATCGGGCTCGCCGAGCGCGAGCGCCTCGTGGATGCGCAGCCCGGCGCGCCAGAGCACGACGATCAATCCGTGTAGGCGGCGACCATGTGCCCCGCCGCCCGCCGCCCGCATGACGGCGACGATCTCCTCGATGGTGAGCGGGTCGGCCGGGTAACGGATGTCCTTGTTGCGTGGCGGGCGACCGGCATGGTCGCCGGCGACGGGCGACGGGCGACGGCCGGCGGCATCGAGCAGCAGCTTGTTCATGACCTTTCCTCGGGCTCGACAGGCTCCCAAGCTTCGCCCCGCCGGCCCCTCGAGTCCCGCAGCCACCGCTTTCCTCGACAGAGCAACAGCGCGGCACGCGCGCCGGGCGCCGTCCGGCACGTCGGTTGCACGGAAGGCGCAAGCGCGGCTTCGCCGGACGCGGGCGGCCACACCCGGCGGTGGACCGGTGCGGCTCGGTGTCTGTGGCCAGGACGCTGCCACCGCGCGGCTCAGTGCGCAAAGAGCTGGAAGACAGGCGGGAAGGTCGCGACGAGTCCCACGGCGATCAGCGCCGTCGTCGTACGCGCGACGGGTCGCCACGGGAGCTCGCGGTTGCGCAGCGTTGCGTGAAGCACCGCCCAGGCGACCGCCCACAGCACCGTCGCGCCGAGGCCCTTTCCGGACAGCGGTCCGGCGCCCTCCGAGACGGTGAGCGCGTCCTTGACCGCGCCGCTGGCTTCGGCGAGGACGACCAGAACGCCGAAGGCCGCGCAGCCGATGCCGGCGGCCAGCAACGCCGCAGCGATTCCCCCGTTGGGCTCCGTAGCGCTACGCGATCCGCCCGTGTCGGCCAGCTCGGCCGCCGGTCGACCGTGGCGTGACGGCGGCGCCCCGGGGCGCCGCTCGGGGGCGCCGGATGACCGTTCGTCGATGAGGCTCATGGGAATACTCTCCGATCAGAGATCCAGGAACAGGTTGGGCGCGACCTTGTTGATCGCGGCGCCGAGTCCGGCCGCCACCACGGAGGCCAGCGCAGCGACGGTGAACAGGCGGATGAGCGACGAGCGGATGAGCTTGTCGCTGGACACTCGGCGGCCGTAGCGGATCGCGACGAACGCGACCGCGGTGGCGAGGAAGGGAGTCAGCCAGGCGACGTGCTCCTTCCACTCCATCCCGAAGTCGTGCCAGAACGCGAGGTCCTCGTTGGCCAGCAGGTCCGCCTTCGGATAGGCGGCCGTCGCGGCGCCCTCCGGCGGCTCCGCCCGGTAACCGGGATACACGAGCCACGTCCCCGAAATGACGGCGCCCCACAGCGCCGCCGCCATCAACAGCGTGCTGGCGGCCCGCACCCGCGCCTTCAGCCGCGTCTCCGCAAGCCGCGTGGTTGTCCGGTCGACGAGCGTCGCGATCCCCCCGGCGAAGCCGTGGATGAAGCCGATGCCCAGCCCAAGGTGCAGCAGGAGGAAGAACTCGCCGCCGCTCAGCAAGTTCATCGGACCTACCGGTTGTCAGGGCTCGTGTAGGCGCTTCCTCGGGCGGCAACCGACCGGGCGCCGCCCGTCGATCGTGAACGAGATCCGGAGCATTGGGAGATCAAGCCGCGATTGGTCGCAGGCACGGTGAAGCCATCCTTCCATTGGGCGGCCTACGGAGTTAGCTGTCGGGCTCGCGCGTTCGACGACCTACGCTACGCCGCACGCTGGCGGCGATTCGCCCCTGGGGACCGGAGTCCCGTTGGTTCCCCCGCTTCCCGTCGCTGTCGACGGGAACTCGGCCTTGGTCGATTGAGCGCCGACAACATACCAGTGCAGCGCGCATGCGCAAGGTGTGCCGGCAGTAATCCATGCGGCAACCAGCCTCGAGGCTGCAAGCGGCCATTGCGACCCGCTGAGCCGATCACAGCACCCGGCGCCTGAGCGCCTGACCGTGCTGCGGCGACGACGAGGAACTCGACGCAGGCAGGCCTGACGGCCTCAACTCCGCGATTCAGCAAGAGCTCCGCGAGTCGCCCGCTTTGCGCGACAGGCACCGCGACCGGCAGGAGGGACGACCCGCTGCAGGCCGCCGTTTGCAGTCTGTCGTCCGGCTGCAGCGCGGCGGCATGCTGGAGATCCTCCGCCAAAGGGCTTGCCGGCGCCGCGGCCTGCGCCCGGCCGAGGCGCGCTCGGCCACGACGACGCCACGTCAGGGCTCCAGGAGAACGACGACCGTGGCGCTCGCGGCGCTGCCTTCGCCGTCAGGGCCGAGGCCGTCGTTGGTTCTCGCCTTGACCGACACGCGATCCAAAGACATCGCCAGCGCGTCGGCGAGGTTGGCGCGCATCGCGTCGAGGTGCGGGCTCAGCCGCGTGGTCCCGAGCGTGACGTACGCGTCGACGTGCGCGACCACGAGACTGCGGCTCGCGACGTGCGTGCCCATCGCCTGCAGGAAGTCGAGGCTCCTCGCGCCTTGGGCGGCCGGCTCGTCGTCGGCGGGGAAGAACCGGCCGAGATCGCCCTCGACGAGCGCTCCCGCGAGCGCGTCAATGAGCGCGTGGCAGAGGACGTCGCCGTCGGATGGCGTGTCGAAGCCCTTCTCGGCCTCGATCTTCACGCCACCCAGCACGAGCGGCCGGCGGGCGACCAGGCGGTGGATGTCGTGCCCGATCCCGACGCGTGAACCGGTCACCGCGCCACCTCTGGAGGGATGGCGCGTCGCCAGCGGAGCAACCTCGGCGAGCGTCGAGTTCGTACGCCTGAGACGTACGAACTCGACACTCGGCCGATCGTGGCGGCGCCCGCCCGTACAGCTCGCACTCGCACTCGTGGTCGTGGGCGGTGGACGGCGGGCGGCATCTCGGAGATGATGGCGGCCATGGCGGTCGATGTCCGAGAGCTCTCCTCCCGCGAGTCTCCCGCCGGTGCCGGGTGGCAGGACTGCGGCGGCCCCGGGGCGTGGAAGGCCGACGTGCCCGCCGACGCCAAGCCGCTCTCCTGGATGCGGCCCAAGACGCTCTGGATCTCACGCAACGACGTGCTGGCCAAGCACCTCTCGGACCCGGCCGACCGCTCGCGCAAGGCCTGGGTGGGGATGGCGCGCGAGCGGGCGGCCGCGCACGGGCAGGACGCCGACTTCGTGGTGCGCCGCGGCGCCGGCGACGCGGTCTCGTTCCTGCTGTTCGGCGATCCCGGCGAGGGCGACGACAGCCAGTACGCGCTCGTGCCGCCGCTGCTCTCGCAGGCCGCGGGCGCCGAGTTCGCGGTGATCTGCAGCGACGTGATCTACCCGACGGGCGAGATGGGCGACTACCGCTCGAAGTTCTTCCGTCCGTACCGGGCGCTCGACATCCCGATCCTGGCCGTGCCGGGCAACCACGACTGGTACGACGGCCTGCACGGGTTCATGTCGCACCTGTGCGGGCTCGACGCCCCGGAGGCGCCGCTGGATGCCGGGCCCGGCTGGCGCGGCCGGCTGACCCGGCTGCTGTGGCGCCGGTCGGCACGGCCCGGCGACGAAGACCTCGCTGACATGCGCCGTGCGCGCGCGAGCGAGCGGCAGCGCTGCGAGCCGCCGCAGCCCGCGCCCTACTGGGCGATCGATGCCGGCCCGCTGCGGATCGTGGGCATCGACACGGGCATCACGGGGTCGATCGACGGCGAGCAGGCGGCGTGGCTGCGGCGCGTCTCCTACGGCTCGGACCGGCCGAAGCTGCTGCTCACCGGCAAGCCGCTCTACGCCAACGGGCACCGCGTGCCCGGCGGGATCCACGGCGAGCCAGGCACCGTCGACGACGTGGTGCGCGATCCTGCGGCGCGCTACGTGATGGCGATCGGCGGCGACACGCACAACTACCAGCGCTACCCGGTCACGCTCCCCGACGGGCGCCTCGTCCAGTACGTGGTGAGCGGCGGCGGCGGCGCCTACACGCACGCGACGCACCAGATCCCGCGCGTCGACGGGCTCGAGGGGGTGACCGAGGCGGACTTCCGCTGCTACCCGCTGCGCGGCGACTCGCTCGCGCGCTTCTCCCAGCTCTACGACAAGCGCTTCGCGGGCGGGAAGGGGCGGCTGGCGCTGACGCCCGCGGAGGCCGCGACCTACATGGGCGAGCTGCTCGGGATGGCGCCCACGCGCGGCGCCCGGGCGCCGCTCTCCGCACGCGCCCGGCGGGCCGCGCGGCTGCTGGCGCCGCTGCCGGCGGCCCGCGGGTTCCATCGCTTCGCGTCGGAGTTCTTCGACTGGAACGACCCGCCGTTCTTCAAGCAGTTCCTGCGTCTCGACGCCGAGCCGGGGCAGTTGCGCGTGCGCTGCTTCGGCGTGAGCGGCTGCGCGCGCGCGAGCGCGGACCCGCCAGTCGAGGACGAGTTCACCGTGCCGCTGTGAGCCAGCGCCAGAAGCGCGCTTGCGTCCGCGCGCCCTCCCGAGCCGACCCGACGCCGCGCGCGTGCAGGGTCCGCCACGGCGCTCGGTCGGCCGCCAACGTAGAGAGGGTCTGACCCCGTCTAAGTTCGGCGGCGTTCCAGGCACGCAGCCGCCGCCGCAGGTCGAGGCGCTCGGAGCCGAGCTCCAGCTCGGCCAGCACCCAGCCGCCGTCCACGGTGAACGTGCCCGCGCGGAACGGGCGGCGGGTGCCGAGCGCGGGGTGCGTGACGTCGCCGACGAGCGTGCCGCGGGGGTCGGCCAGGAACGCGTCGAGGTCGTCGATCTCCCAGCCCAGGCGCACGTCGAAGCCGTCGCCGCGCAGGCGCTCGCGGAACGCGATGCCGGGCGCCGGGTCGGCCATCCGCACCGCCGACCCATCCGGCGTCACCCCGCCGGCGTGCGGGGCGTCGAGGTAGGCCGCCGCGTCGCGGTAGCCCATCGCGATCAGCGTGGCGGCGTCGACGCGTCCGAAGAACAGGTCCGGATCCAGCGGCAGCGGGACCCGCGGGCGGATCACGTGCAGCGTCGCGCCGCGCTCGCGCACCAGCGCCAGCTCGTCGCGCAGCGCGGCGCCCGCCGCGATCTCGATCATGTGCACGTACTGGTTGAACGCTCCGTCGCGGTAGCGCCCGTGGTCGCCGATGCACCACACCAGCCACAGCTCCTCGGCGCCCCGCCGCAGCGCCTCGGTCACGTTGACGTCCTTGATCCACACCGCGTCGACGAGCGTCCGGCCGTCCCGCCGGACCGCCGGGTTGAGCACCGGCAGGGAGACGCCGGCGACGAGCAGGTCGAGGTCGGCCTCCGCGTGATCGACCGCGACGCACGCCTTCGCCTCGAAGTCGCACACGTTGAACGTGCCGTCGATCCCGCGCGCGGCGCGGATCCGATCCACGTCGACCCCGAGCGCCGGGAGCACGCGCTCGCGCAGTCCGGCCGGGCTGCCGAGCGCGGGGTAGGGCGGCCCGGCGAGCATCCGCCGCAGCGGCCACAGCGCCGCGAACGCGCGCACGTCGAGCGCGCGCCAGCGCCCGCACGCCTCGCCCGGCGCCACGCCGGAGAGCAGCATCGCGAGGTTGAAGATCCCGCCCGAGGTCCCGTCGGCGTGGTGGAAGCGCACGCCCGCCTCCTCGAGCGCGAGCAGCACGCCGGCCTGGTAGGCCACGCGGATCCCGCCGCCCGCCAGCAGCAGCGAGCGGCGCGGCCCGCCGGCGGCCTCGCCCGCCGCGAGCGCCGGCACGTGCGTCACGGCGCCCGGCGCGCGAGCGCCGGCGCGTCCATCAGCGCGCCACCGGCGGTGCGAGCCACTCCCGGCCGAGCCCGAGGCCGACCACGCTCTCCAGCCCCTCCGGCGCCACGGCCGGCGCCTCGGGAAACGTGAGAAACCAGCTCTCCATATGGTCGTCGAGGATCCCGCGCGTCTCGGGGAAGAAGCCGACGAGCAGGGGCCGCTCGCGGACGCCCAGGTGCTTTAGCGGCGCCATCCGCGGATGGTCGCCGAGCGTCAGCCGGGCCGAGCGCAGGAGCGGCAGGTTGAAGCCGGCGCGGCCGCGGAAGTAGACCGAGGACTTGTTGAGCATCCCGCGGAACGCGCAGTAGTTGACCGCCGCCATGCTGAGCGGGAAGCCGGCCCAGCGCGGGCGGTCGAGCTCGATCCGGCAGCACAGCTGCCCGTCGAGGTCGTACTGGCTCCACACGCGGTCATCGCGCACCACGAACTCCAGGTTGGCCTGGTGCTTGGGCATGCCCCAGATCCCCTTGCCGCCCTTGACCGAGATCTCCGACGAGACCGGCAGGTCGACCACGAACTGCCCTGTGCCGTGGCGGCCGCGCAGCAGCGCCGGCAGCAGCGGCGGGGCGGGGGAGAGGCCGTGGGTGCAGGCGATCGCGATCGAGAACTCGATGTAAGAGCCGATGTCGGTCGTGCGGTAGTCGACGACGGTGACGACCAGCAGCCCGACGTCGCCGCCGATCCGCAGCGGGTGCACCTCCTCGCCGGGCATCAGCTCCGCCGCGCGGGCGGCGGAGATCGGGAACGCGGCCATCAGCGCCGGCGTGTCACGCGAGTCCACCGGCAGCGAGAAGGGGATGCCGTCGACCAGCGCCCGCCGTCCGCGCAGGCGCTCGATCCGCTTGCGTGCGTTCATCGCGCTAGGTCCTCTCGAGCTCGGAGATCATCAGGGGGAAGACGTCGTGCGCCGCGTGGGCGCCCATGAACACGTCGAGGTGGCCGTAGTCGGGCAGCACGGTCAGCGTGTGGCGGCCCGGGTCGTGCCCGTCGAACCACGCGTGCGACCGGCGCTGGCTCTCGGCCTCGAAGCACGCGTTCAGCGCGCCCGCGAAGAACGCGAAGCGGGCGTCCGTGCGCGGCGGCCCGTCGACGAACGAGGCCGGCAGCGCCGGGTGCGCGTCGGCCGCCACGAGGTGACCGGCTTCCACGCACGCGAGGATCTGCTCGAAGAACGACAGCGGCACGTCGGCGAACTCCCCGCGCAGCCACTCGTGCGTCGCGCGGTTGAGGTTCTGGTGGCGCCACAGCGTCGGCTCGCCGGTGCCGTAGGTGAAGCTCGCCAGCCGGCATACGTCGTTGCGGCACTCGCGGTGCGTCAGCTTGACCCAGCCGGCGATCAGCTTCGGCAGCAGCCAGGGCGCGCCGGTCACGCCCCATTGCGGGTCCAGGTAGCCCATCACCCGCGCCGTCGGCGGGATCATCCAGCGCAGCTTCAGCCTCGCCAGCCGGCTGACCACCGGGTGCAGCGAGACGGCGTTGGAGACGACGACGGAGACGTCGGGCACGAGGCCGGCAAGGGCGGACATCGTGAACGACGTCGAGCCCTGGCAGTGGATGACCGCCCGCACCTCGTCGGCGCCCGTCCGCTCGAGCACGGTGCGCACCGCCGCGGGATGGTCGTGCACGGCGGCCTCGTCGAGCGTCCAGCGCCGGCGCGGCACGTCGATCGACGCGCGCCAGTTCTCCAGCCACACGTCCCAGCCCTCGTCGACGAGCGCGTCCACCAGCGTCCGGCCCGACGGCGCGCGGAAGATGTTCGCGCGCACGCCCGCCCCGTGCACGAGCAGCACGGGCGGTCGGTCCGCGCGGCGACCGTTCGAGACGTGGATCAGGTTGAGCGCGACGCCGTCGCCCGCGCTGAACGGGACGATCTCCTCGCGCATCACCGGTAGGCCTGCCACAGCTCGCCGGCGAACAGGGTGCCGAAGCGCGCGAGCGCGTCGACGCGGCGCGCCGGCCGGACCCGGAACGTCGTCATCTGGCGCGCGAAGTCGCGCGGCAGGATGTGCAGGATGCCGGTGGCGAGCAGCGGCGCGTCGGGCTCCTCCCCGGCGGTGACGTGCCCGGTCAGGACGCGCGTGTAGAGCGTCGAGGTGTCGCTCCAGAGGTCGAAGCCCGGGTCGTCGCGGACCTCCTTGAAGCCGACGAGCGTGAGCGGGTGCCCGGCGCCGTCGCGGAACAGCAGCCGGTAGTACATGCGCTTGCTCCGGCGGTCTCCGCCCTGGTCGACGAACAGGTTGAAGTGCCCGCCCTCGACCGCCAGCTTGCCGCCGAGCGCGTCGCAGCGCACCCAGCCGGCGACCTGCGCCTCGTGGCGCTCGTCGTCGATGAAGCGCTCGACGTCGTCGGCGGTGATCGTGAGGTGGAACATCAGCTTGCGTCCGGCCGCCTCGCCGGCGCGGGAGGCCGCCTCGTAGCCGGTCTCCTCGAAGTCGAGGTGGCCCTTCATCTCCTCGGTGAACGCCAGCGCGACGGCGCCCGCGGGCGCCGGCGGCGCCGCAGCCGGCGGGGCGCCCTCGGTCGAGGGCGCCGTGCGGGCGGCGCGGCGGCCGGGCTCCGGCGCGCCCTCCAGCATCGCGTCGGCGAAGCGCTCGGCCAGCGCGGCGATCGTGAGGCTCGGGTTCGGGCCCACCGGCCCGGGCATCACCGAGCCGTCGGCGACGTGCAGGCCGGGCAGGTTGAACACGCGCCCGTAGGGGTCGACGACGCCCTCGGCGTCGCTGCGGCCCATCCGGACGCCGCCGAGCGGATGCACCGTGATGACCCGGTTGAGGAGCCAGATCGGGTTGTCGAGGAACGTCGACCCGAGCTCGTCGGCAAGCCCGCGCGCCGTCTCTCGCGCGCGCTCGAAGTACGCCTGCGATCCACCCTCCTTGCTCCAGTCGACCTCCAGCCGGTCGCCGGCGAGCGACATGCGGCCGTCGGGCACGTCGCGGCCCATCGTCAGCAGCGGCAGCGCGCCGGAGGAGAGGCGGCAGTCGCCGAGCAGCCTGGACGCCTCGCCCGCCACGTTCTGGTCCTGGCCGCGCAGCAGCTTGGACGCCACCGACGCGAGCACCGGCAGCGCCCGAGCGATCGCCTGCGGCGTGTCGAGCGCCTGCAGCATCCAGGAGACGAACTCCGGGTAGCCGGCGTCCTCCACGTAGAAGCCGCGGCCCTGGGCGCCGTCGCCGTCGAGCGTGTCACCGACCCGCGCGGCGCTGGTGATCACCGGCCCGTACGCCGGGTCGATCCGGCGCGGCGCGCGCCGGCCGTCCATCCCGTCCTCGGTGCATCGGACCGCGAACGTGAGCAGGTCGCCGTTGCCGGTGAAGCCCTCGCCCAGCCGCGCCGAGAGCCCGGGCAGCGCCGCGCGGTTGCGCAGCAGCAGGTAGGTGCTGCCGAGCGTCCCGGCGGCGAGCACGAGGTGGTCGGCGGTCACCGTCACGCGGGGGAGCGCGCGCGTGTCGGTCCTGCGGCCCTCGTGCGCGTCGTCGTGGGCGATGTAGTGGACCGCCCAGCCGCGGGCGTGCGGCTCGAGCTCGCGCGCCTCGCAGCGGGTGCGGATCTCGGCTCCGGTGTGATGCGCGGCGCTCAGGTAGTTGTAGTCGAGCGTGTTCTTGGCGCCGTAGTTGCAGCCGACGTCGCACTCGCCGCACAGCCGGCACGTCTGGCGCATGCGGCCGTGGAGGTTGGGGCGCTCCTCGCGGATCGGCTCCCCGGGCACCGGGTCCTCGCCGGGGTTGGCGAACGTCACGGCGAGCGGCGGGAGGAACCAGTCCAGGCCGCGCGCCTCGGCGGCCGCCTTGAACGCGAGTGTCTTGGGCGTGCGGTCATACGGCGCGTGGTCGAGCGGGTAGCGCTGTGCGCCGAGCATCCGCTCCGCGCGGTCGTAGTGCGGCTCGAGGTCGGCACGGGTCAGCGGCCAGGACTCCCCGCCCGGGCCGTCCTGCACGAACCAGCGCTCGTCCTTGCGCAGCAGCACGTTGGCGTAGATCAGCGAGCCGCCGCCCAGCCCGCTGGAGACCAGCGCGTCGAGGCCGGAGAACGACCACAGGTCAAATAGCCCCTGCAGGCCCTCGCTCGGGTCCCAGAAGTTGGTCGAGAAGCCGATCGGGCTGCGCGCGAACGAGCCCGGCGGATAGGGCTTGCCGCGCTCGAGCACCAGCACGCGCTTGCCAGCGCCGGCCATGCGCTCGGCGGTCACCGAGCCGCCGAAGCCGGTGCCGACGACGATGCAGTCGTAGTGCTCCGCGGAGGCCATGCCCTAGCCCGCCCGCTTCGGATCGGGCTTGCCGAGCGGGAGCGCCTTCTCGCGCTCGGCGCGGATCAGCTCGTAGATCTTCATCGCGTGCTCGCCGAACGCGGCGCTCCCGCAGCTGGCGGACACGATGCTGTTGCGCGGGGAAAGGGAGGCCATGGGCGCAACCCGACCGCAATCGCCGGCTCCGATCAACCCCTCCGCGGGGGGATCGCGCTCACCCTGCCCGATCGGGCACGCGCAGGCCGGGCTCGATCGTGCGGATGAGCAGTTCGGCGGCCTCGCCGGCCGGCATCGCCTCGGTGCGCAGCCACCAGCGCGCGAGCGCCTCGGCAGCGCCCAGCATCGCGGCGGAGAGCGCCTCGATCTGCACCCGCAGCGCCTCGCGGCGCTCGGCCGGCAACCGCTCGAGCTGCGCGGCGGCCACGAGGTCCGTCAGCCGCTCGCGCTGCTCGGCGGCGCGGCGCGCGGGCTCGGCGCCGGCGGGCAGCGTCTCGTCGAACAGCACGCGCCACGCGCTGCGGTCGGCGTCGACGAAGATGAAGAACGCGTGCACTCCGGCGCGCAGCGCCCCGGCGGAGGTCTCGGACGCCTCCACGGCGGCGGCGACGGTCTCGACGAGCGCCTCGGCGGCGGGCTCCATGCAGGCGAGGTAGAGCTCTTCCTTGTTGCCGAAGTAGGTGTAGATCAGCGGCTTGGTGACCCCGACGGCAGCGGCGATCTCGTCCATCGTGACGGCCGCGAACCCGCGCTCGGCGAACAGCATGCGCGCCGCCTCGAGCGTCTGGAGCTCGCGCTCGGCGCGCGGCAGCCGGTCCATGCGTACGCAGCCTACGCGAGCTCCGCCCGCCACGGCGGCGAGGCGCCCGCGCGGGCGCAGGTCCGTGCCGCCACGCGGCACGCGAAGCGGGTCGCCGCGACGACGCGCTCGGCGTCTCCCAGCTCGTCGCGGCCGAGGCCCTGCTGCGACCACCACGCGAGCCAGCCGCCCGAGAACGCGTCGCCCGCGCCGATCGTGTCGACGACGTCGACGGGCGGCGCGGGCACGGCGGCCGCGCGCCCGGCGCTGAGCACCGTCGCGCCGGCGCCGCCGCGCGTGAGCAGGACCACGGCGGGGCCCCGGCCGAGCAGCGCGCGGGCGGCGTCGACGGCGGCCACGCCCGGGGCGAGCCAGTCGAGGTCCTCCTCGGAGACCTTGACCACGTCGGCGCCCGCCAGCACGCGGCCGAGCCGCGCCCGATAGGCCGGCGGGTCGACGA
>Ga0136617_10004949_pt1 | contig 11916 bp, 11 predicted proteins | sample AntDrymUQ3222106_2_FD_129672 | JGI IMG/M metagenome (GOLD analysis project Ga0136617, IMG submission 129672) | Polar desert sand microbial communities from Dry Valleys, Antarctica - metaG UQ322 (21.06) | ecosystem: Environmental > Terrestrial > Soil > Desert | place: Antarctica: Dry Valley...
CCCGCTACGCGTGCGCCCTCGGCCCGGAGCGAGCGCACGATCGCAGCCCCGATCCCGCTGGACGCGCCGGTGACGATCGCTGTCCTGCCGTCAAGGCTCACGGCGCGAGCTTAATCAGTCCGGGCGCGTGCTCGACCTGGAGCGTCGTGTGCGTGAGGCCGAAGCGCTCGCGGAGCACGAGCTCGAGCGTGCGGCGGATCCCGTGACAGTCGGCCCGCGGCTCGACGAGCACGTGCGCCGAGAGCGCCGGGAAGCCCGAGGTGATCGTCCAGACGTGCAGATCGTGGACGTCGACGACGGCGTCGACCGAGCGCATCGTCCGCCCGAGCTCACCCGTGTCGAGTCCGGCCGGAGCGCCCTCCAGCAGGATCCCGACCGATTCGCGCAGCACACCGCCGGAGCTCGCGAGCACGAGCACGCCGATCAGGAGCCCGGCCACCGGATCTGCGGCATTCCAGCCGGTGAGCAGGATCACGAGCGCCGCGATCACCACTCCCACCGAGGAGCCGAGGTCGGCGAGCACGTGCAGGAACGCAGCCCTGATGTTCAGCCCGTCGCCGGCCCCGTGGAGCACGCGCGCCGCCGCGATATTGACCGCAAGCCCTGCCAGCCCCGCCGCCAGCACGAAGCCTCCTTCGACACTCGGCGCGTCGCCGATCCTCCCGATCGCCTCGACGACGATCCAGAGCCCGAGCGCGACGAGCAGGAGCCCGTTCGCGAGCGCCGCCAGGATCTCTGCTCGCCGCCAGCCGAACGTGCGCGCCGGTGTGGCCGGCCGCCGGGCGAGCCAGGTGGCGAAGAGCGCGAGCCCGAGCGCAACCGCGTCGGAGACCATGTGACCGGCGTCGGCGAGGAGCGCGAGCGAGCCCGCGAGGAAGCCGGCCACCGCCTCGACCGCCGCGAACGCGAGGATCAGTCCGAGCGCGACGGCGAGCGCGCGCGCGTCCGAGCGGCCGTGACCATGACCCGCCATCGGGCCACGCTAGCTCACCGCTCGTTTACAAGGACGCGACCGAACCGTTATTGTCGCGACGTGGCCGGGGTCGCATTCGAAGGCGTCAGCAAGATCTACCCGGACGGCACCCGCGCGGTCAACCAGCTCGAGCTGGAGATCGTCGACGGTGAGTTCATGGTTCTCGTCGGCCCGTCCGGTTGCGGTAAGACGACCGCGCTGCGGATGGTCGCCGGCCTCGAGGAGATCTCCGAGGGCGCCCTCAAGATCGGCGACCGGACCGTCAACCACGTGCCCTCGCGCGACCGCGACATCGCGATGGTCTTCCAGAGCTACGCGCTCTACCCGCACCTCTCCGTCTACGACAACATCGCCTTCGGGCTGAAGCTGAAGAAGACGCCGAAGGCGGTGGTCGCGGAGCGAGTGCAGAAGGCGGCGCAGCTCCTCGGGCTCGAGGAGTACCTCGACCGCAAGCCGCGCGCGCTCTCCGGCGGGCAGCGGCAGCGCGTGGCGATGGGCAGGGCGATCGTGCGCGAGCCGGCCGCGTTCCTGATGGACGAGCCGCTCTCGAACCTCGACGCGAAGCTCCGCGTCCAGATGCGGGCCGAGATCTCCCAGCTCCAGACCGACCTCGGGGTGACGACGATCTACGTCACCCACGACCAGGTCGAGGCGATGACGATGGGCGATCGCGTTGCTGTGATGCGCAAGGGCGAGCTGCAACAGGTCGACTCGCCCCAGCAGCTCTACGACCGTCCGGTCAACCTCTTCGTCGGCGGCTTCATCGGCAGCCCGGCGATGAACCTCGTCGAGGCGACACTCGAGAAGGAAAACGGCGACCTCGTCGCAGTCGCGGGGAGCCAGCGGATCGCCCTCGGCGCAGAGACGCTGAACGCCCGACCCGCGCTCCGGGGCTACGAGGGCCGCACCCTCGTGCTCGGGATCCGCCCCGAGGACCTGGACGACGCCTCGCTCGAGGAGTCGAGCTCGGAGCACCAACGCCTGAACGGCAAGGTGACGCTGACCGAGGCTCTCGGCTCCGAGGTGATGGTCCACTTCAAGGTCGACGCTCCCGCAGCGGTCACCGACGACGTCCGCGAGTTGGCGAAGGACGCCGGCACCGAGGGTCTGGCCGAGCGCAACAACGAGGCCGGCGCCACGCTCGTCGGTCGCTTCGGCGCCCGCACGAAGGTCGGGAACGGCGAGAGCGTCGAGGTCGCGGTCGACACCCGTGCGCTCCACTTCTTCGAGCCCGAATCCGGGCTCGGAATCTACGACGGCAACGAAAGAGAGGCATCGATCGGATGAGGAAGCACCGGTTCATCCTGCTCGCACTGCTCGTCGCCCTGCTCGCGGTTCTCGCGGCGGGCTGCGGCAGCGACGACGACGAGGGCTCAGAAGGCGGCGCGGCCACCACCACCACCGCCGCGACAACGGAAGAGGAAGCCGAGGACGAGCCCGTCTCCGGCACGATCAGCGTCCTCGCCGTCTGGACCGGCGCCGAGGGCGAGGCCTTCCAGGCCGTCCTCGACGGGTTCACCGAGGAGAATCCGGACGTCACCGTCAACTACAAGTCCGCCAAGGAGCCCGCAACGGTGCTCTCGACCGCGGTCGAGGGCGGCAACCCGCCGGACATCGCGGCGCTGCCGCAGCCGGGCTTCATGACCGACTTCGCCCAGCGCGGCGCCTTGAAGCCGATCGATTTCGCGGAGGATGCGATCAAGGAGGGCTACGCGCAGTCGTGGCTCGACCTCGGCACGGTCGACGGCGAGCTCTACGGCCTCTTCTTCAAGGGCGCCAACAAGTCGACTGTCTGGTACAACGTCGCCGCCTTCGAGGATGCAGGCGTCGAGCCGCCCGAGAGCTGGGAGGACTTCCTGGCCGCCGCGGACACGCTGAAGGCCTCGGGTGTCCCGGCCTACTCGATCGGCGGAGCGGACGGCTGGACGCTCACCGACCTGTTCGAGAACATCTACCTCCGAACCGCAGGCCCGGAGAAGTACGACCAGCTCACGGCGCACGAGATCCCGTGGACGGACGCTTCCGTCAAGGAGGCGCTGACCGAGATGGGCAAGGTGCTCGCGGCGGACAACATCGCCGGCGGCACCTCGAGCGCACTCCAGACCGACTTCCCGACGTCGGTCACGCAGGTCTTCGCAGATCCGCCGAAGGCGGCACAGGTGCTCGAGGGCGACTTCGTCGGCGGCGTGATCGGCGACGAGACCAAGGCCGTGGCGGAGACGGACTACAACGTCTTCGCGTTCCCGGAGATCAACGACTCCGGCCCGGTGGTCGTGGGCGGTGGCGACGTGATGGTCATGTTCAAGGACACGCCGGCCGGACGGGCCCTGATCGAGTATCTCGCGACGCCCGAGGCGGCCGAGATCTGGGCGGAGAAGGGCGGCTTCTCGTCCCCGAACAAGAACGTCGACACCGAGGCCTACCCGGACGAGTTCACGAAGCAGACGGCCTCCGAGCTCGCAAATGCGGAGACGTTCCGCTTCGACATGTCCGACCTGATGCCGGGCGCCTTCGGCAGCGACGCGCTCTTCACGCTGCTGCAGGACTTCCTCAAGGCCCCGGACGACATCGACGGGATCACGCAGAAGCTCGAGAGGGCCGCGGCCTCCGCGTTCAAGACCCCGTAGCCGAGCCGAGCCCAGACGGTGAGTAGCACTGGCATCCGGACGGAGTTTCCCCCAGGCGGGGAAGCTCCGTCCGCGCCCTCGGGCACGAGCTGGCGGAGCTGGCTCGTTCCGCTCGGCTTCCTCGCCCCGGCCCTGCTGCTGCTCACGGTCTGGGTGATCTACCCGATGCTCGCCACGATGTGGCGAAGCCTCTTCTCCGATCGCGGCAACGAGTTCGTCGGGATCGACAACTACGAGCGGATCTTCACCGACGATCGCCTGCTCACGGCGCTCAAGAACAACGCGCTCTGGGTCCTGATCATCCCGGCGGCGGTGACGGCGGTCGGGCTGATCTTCGCCGTGCTCGTCGAGCGCGTCCGCTGGTCGGTCGCGTTCAAGATCTCGGTCTTCATTCCGCTTGCGGTCTCGCTCTTCGCCGTCGGCGTGATCTGGCGGATCATGTACCAGCAGGATCCCGACCGCGGCGCGATCAACGCGGGGATCGCCGCGGTGCAGGGGGTCGTCTCGGAGGAAGGCGTGCTCTCGACCGCGAGGCCGTCGAGCGACGCACTCTCCGGCACGCCGCAGGGCGGGCTCACCCTGACGGAGACGGTCGGACCGGGCGGGGTCGCTCAGCTCGGGCTGACCGCGATCCGCGCGACCGAGGTGCCTGAGGGCTCCGAGCAGGCCGTCCGTCCGGAAGCTCTCCAGGGCGGGATCTCGGGCGTCGTCTGGCGCGACTTCAAGCCGGGCGGCGGCACCGCCGGCGAGGTCGAGGACGAGGAGGTCGGTCTCCCGGGCGTGACCGTGGAGCTGCGCGACGCCGACCGCAAGCGGATCGACTCGACCTCGACGGGCGCGGACGGCACGTTCGCCTTCGAGAACGTGCCGGCAGGGGAGTACCGCGTCGCGATCGGCTCCCAGACGTTCGCCCAGCCCTTCAAGGGCATCAACTGGCTCGGGGACAGCCTGATCACTCCCGCGATCATGTTCGCCTACATCTGGGTGACTGCCGGCTTCGCGATGGTGATCATCGGCGCCGGCCTGGCGGCGATCCCGCGCGACACGCTCGAGGCCGCCCGCACCGACGGCGCCACCGAGTTCCAGGTCTTCCGGCGGATCACGGTGCCGCTGCTCGCGCCCGTGCTGACCGTCGTCTTCGTCACGCAGATCATCGGGGTGCTGAAGATCTTCGACCTCGTGCTCGCGGTCGCGCCCGGCTCGAGCCAGGACAACGCCGCGACGCTCGCGTTCGTGATGTGGCAGCGTTCGTTCAGCGGCCAGAACGCGTTCGGGCTCGGCGCCGCGATCTCGACCTTCCTGCTGCTCCTCTTCATCCCGTTCCTCGTGATCAATGTCCGGCGATTCCGAGCTGAGGCCCGATGAACAGACGACTCGTGAAAGGCGACTCATGAGCACTGCAGCGGCAGAGGTGACCCGGCGCGAGCCGGTCGTGATCGACAAGGGAATCGGCCCGCGGCTGACGCGGGCGCTCGGCCGCGCCCCGGTGCACATCGTGCTCGTCCTCCTCGGCGTCTTCTGGCTGATCCCGACGACGGGACTCTTCATCACCTCGCTCCTGACGCCGTCGGACGCGGCGCAGGGAGGCTGGTGGAACTTCTTCGCGAAGCCGAGCACCTGGACGTTCGACAACTACAAGAACATGTTCGACAACGAAGGAATCACCCACGCGCTCGTCGTGACCGCGCAGGTGACGATCGGGGCCACGATCCTGCCGATCCTGATCGCCTCGGCCGCCGCCTACGCGCTCGCGTGGATCGAGTTCCCGGGCCGCGACTGGCTCTTCCTGATCGTGGTCGGGCTCCTGCTCGTGCCGGTGCAGATGGCGCTGATCCCGATCTTCCGGCTCTACAACACGCTCAACCTCTTCGACACCGTGCCGGGGCTGATCCTCTTCCACACCGCGTTCGCTCTGCCGTTCGCGATCTTCCTCCTCCGCAACTTCTTCGCCGGGATCCCGCGCGACCTGATGGAGGCGGCGCGAATCGACGGCGCGTCCGAGGTGCGGCTCTTCTTCAAGGTCGTGCTCCCGCTCGGCCTGCCGGCAATCGCCTCGCTCGCGATCTTCCAGGTCCTCTTCGTCTGGAACGACCTCCTGATCGGTCTCGTGCTCGCCCAGGACAACGCCCCGATCGCGCCCGCGATCGCGTCGCAGCTCCGTCAGTTCGGCTCGAACCTCGACCTGTTGGCGCCCGCAGCGTTCTTCTCCGCGGTCATTCCCCTGGCGGTGTTCGCGATGTTCCAGCGCTACTTCGTCGAAGGCCTGCTGGCGGGTTCCGTCAAGTAGCCTCGACGCATGAGGTGCGCGATCGTCGGCTCCGGGCTCGGCGGCTTCGTCGCGTACGCGACGCTGCGGTACGGCGGCCTCGAGCCGGCGGAGATCGCGGTCTTCGGCGACGATCCCGACCCGGCGGGCGCGTGGCGTCTACGGGCGGCGGCGATCCGGCAGCACCGGATGCGCTCGGAGAGCAACGGCCACTGCTATCCCACCTCGTTCCCGGGGCTGGCCGTCCGGGAGGCGGCGCGGCGAGCCTCCCTGACGCCGGTCCTCCGGAGCGTCGCCGACCGCTATCGCCCGACCGTCGTCGAGTTTCTCCATCACGTCGACGTGCTTCGCGCGAGCTGCGGCTGGGATGAGAGCTTCTTCCCGGCCCGGATCCAGCGGGTGCGCGCCGTCGACCGCGGCTTCGAGCTCGACGGCTACGGCCGCTTCCCGCACGTCCTCCTCGCGCCCGGGCATCCGGGGCTCTCGGGGCCGCCCGAGCTCGCCGGCGACCCACGCGCCATTCATGCCTACGAGCCGCACGAGTACGCCTCGCGCGTGGCCGTGGTCGGCGCCGGAATGGCCGCTGCGACCGAGTGGCTGAACGCGCTCGAGGCGGGCGCCGAGGTGACATCCGTGCGGCGGCGTGAACCCGCGCGCCGACCGCTGAACGTCGCCCGTTCGCTCTTCACCAAGCGCGGCCTCGCCTCGTTTCACGCAACGCCGCCGGCCGAGCGCGCGGACCTCCTGAAGGGCTTCGGCGCGCCCTCGTACCCGCCCGGGCGCGCCTGGGATCGGCCGCTCGAGCGCGCCGCGCGCGAAGGTCGCTTCCGCGTCGCGAGCGAGCTGAACGGCGCCGAGCAGGTGATCTGCGCTACCGGCTTCCACCGCGGCTTCGAGCACGATCCTCTTCTGCACCGCCTCGTCGCGGAGCACGGGCTCGAGACGCAGGAGCGCTGGCTCGTCCTCGCTCCCGACTCGACCGTGCCGGCGCTGACCGACGCGACGCGAACGCTCTCGCTCGCCGGCGTCCCGGCGCAGTGGGCGTATCCGGCGGCCGACACCCTCGTCGGGATGAAGTACGCGGCGCGCCGTTTCGTAGGGAGGGTGCAGCGATGTCCTACACGCTGAGGGGCCGGCTCGAGTCGCGCCTCGCCGTCTCGCTGGCGCCGTTCGCCTTCGCCTGCGTGCTGACTGCGGTACTCGCCGAGTGGTGGCCGCTCCAGCTGGCCGGGGCGATGATCGCGGTCGGGCTCGTCCTCGACGCCGCGCTCTACCACCGGCTCCTGCCCTATCAGCCCGGCTGGGCCTCCTTGCCGCTCGGCCTCGCCGAGCTCGGCGCGACGATGGCGCTCGTCCTCCGGCTCGATCTCGAGGCGCCGCTCCTGCCGGCGCTCGCGTTCTTCGCCGCCTCGTGGCTGCTCGCGCAGGTACTGGGTCACGCCGGCTTCCCGCTCCTGCGCCTCACCTACGCCGAGGACGGCGGCGAGCTCGGCCGCGGCGGCCGCGCCCTCTCGCTCGCCGCTCCGGTCGCCGCGCTCGCGGTTCTCGGCGTCGCCTGGATCGCGCAGCCGCCGACGATCCGGATCTCGGGCAGCGTCGAGGGGCCGCTGATCCTCGACCACGCCCAGACGCTCGTCGGCGAAGCCGGAACCGTCGTTAGAGGCGGGATTGTGATCCGGGCCGACGACGTCACGATCCGCGACGTGGCTGTCTTCGGCGGCGAAATCGGGATCGAGGTGCGCGACAGCGAGGACGTCGTGCTGGACGGCGTCCGGATCGCCGGGACGACGATGGACGGGATCAGCGCTCGCCGCAGCTCGCTCGCAATCCGCGACTGCACGATCGAGATGCCGAAGGTCGAGGGCACTCAGGGGATCGACATCTCCTTCGCCGGCAGCCTGCCGCCGAGCGTCGTGGAGCGGTGCGAGGTGAGGGGCGGCAGCGAGGGGATCGTCTCGCACATGGCGATGGTGATGATCAGCGAGAACCGCGTCAGCGAGACCAGGATGCGCGGGATCGCCGTCACCGAGATGTCGATGGGCTCGGTCGCTCGCAACGTCGTCGAGGACGCGGCCGGCGTCGGGATCTTCTGCGGCGACTACTCCCACTGCGAGATCAGCGAGAACAGTGTCAGCGGCACGCGGGCCGACGGCTCCGGCGTCGCCTCGCGCGCGGGCTTCGGGATCGTCTCCCATTACTACGCCGTCGCCGAGCTCGAGGACAACCAGCTCGACCGCGGCGCGGCGGCCTTCATCGGTGGCGAGCTCGAGCGTCGCTGAGCTGCGGCGGCGGAGCGTCCGGGTGATCCGAGCCGGCCAGTCGCCGGAGGGCGGCTACGTGGCGAGCCCGACGTTCGCGCAGTACGGCTTCTCCTGGCTGCGCGACGGCTCGTTCATCGCCGATGCGATGAGCCGGGCCGGCGAGGTCGAGAGCGCCGAGGCGTTCTTCGACTGGGTGGCGCGGATCGTGATGGCCGGGCGCGGCTTCGACGCCCGCTACACGCTGGCCGGCGAGCGAGATTGGAGCGCGTGGCCGCACCGCCAGCACGACGGCTGGGGGCTCTGGCTCTGGGCGGTGCGTGAGCATTGCGCCCGCCACGGCCGTCCGCACCGCTGGGGCGACGCCGCCAGGCTGACAGCCGCGCACCTGGAAACCGTCCGCGCCGAGCCGTGCATCGACTGGTGGGAGGAACGCCTCGGCGTTCACGCGGCCACGCTCGCGTGTATCGCGGCCGGGCTCGAGGACAAGCTCGACGTGGCCGGCGCCGGGGATGGCCTCGACGCGAGCCTGCTCGTGCTCCCGTTCCTCGGGTTCGACGCTGAATATCGACAACTCGGCGGCGTGTCGGCGCTCCTGAGTCCCGGCGGCGGAGTCCACCGCCACCTCGAGGACACCTACTACGGCGGCGGCGAGTGGCTGCTCCTGACGGCGATGCTCGGCTTGGCCGAGCCCTCCCGCGCCGAAGCCTGCCTCGACTGGATCGCCGCACACGAGCGTCCCGAGGGCCTGCCGGAGCAGTCGCAAGATCACCTGCTCCACCCAGAGAGCTACGAGTCCTGGGTCGAGAAATGGGGGCCGCCGCCCTCGCCGCTCCTCTGGTCGCACGCGATGTTCCTGACGCTCGCGCACGCGCTGGAGAGCTAGTGCCGGCGCGTCTCCAGCTCGTCGCGCGGACAGGGCATCCCGACTTCCTCGACCTCCCGTGGGAGGCGCCGCTCGAGAGCTGGAGTCACGAACGGCTCGTCAACGTGGTCGCCGGAATCCACCGGCACGTCGTGCGCTTCGTCAACTACGACGGCCGGCTCTACGCGCTCAAGGAGCTGCCGGTCGAGCTCGCGCGCAAGGAGTACGGCTTCCTACGCCGGCTCGCCGCGGACGAGATGCCCGTCGTCGATGTCGTCGGCGTCGTCAGCGAGCGCGCCGCGGAGCTCGACGCCGTGCTGATCACGAGGCACCTCGACTACTCGCTGCCGTTCCGCACCCTCTTCGCCGGTCGCGACATCGCCGAGCTGCGCGACTCGCTCCTCGACGCGGGCGCCGAGCTGCTCGTCCGCATCCACCTCGCCGGCTTCTTCTGGGGCGACGCCTCGCTCTCGAACATCCTCTTCCGCCGCGACGCGGGCGCGCTCGCTGCCTATCTCGTCGACACCGAGACCGGCGAGCTCCACCCGACGCTCTCGGAGGGGCAGCGCGCCTACGACCTCCAGATCGCCGAGGACAACGTCGCGGGCGAGCTGCTCGACATCGCCGAGGAGCTCGGCCGGCCGGAGATCCGCGCCGACGAAACTGCCGCCGAGCTCGTGCAACGTTACGAGTCGCTCTGGACGGAGCTCACGCGCGACGAGGTCTTCGGGCCGGATGAGCGCTACAAGATCGACGAGCGCCTGCATCGGCTGAACGAGCTCGGATTCGATGTCGAGGAGCTCGAGCTGATCGCCGGCGACGAGGGCTACCGGCTGCGCCTCAACCCCCGCGTCGTCGAGCCCGGCCACCACCGGCGGCGGCTGCTCGTGCTCACCGGCCTCCACGCCCAGGAGAATCAGGCGCGCCGGCTCCTGAACGACCTGGCGCGCTTCCGGGTCGCGCTCGAGAAGAAGGACGGCAAGCCCGTCCCGGAAACGATCGTCGCCTACCGCTGGCTCGCCGAGGTCTTCGAGCCGGCGATCGCGGCCGTGCGGCCCGAGCTCTGGGGGAAGCGCGAGGCCGCCGAGGTCTTCCACGAGATCCTCGAGCACCGCTGGTACCTCTCGCAGCGGGCCGAGCGCGACATCGGGGTGCTGAAAGCAGCGCGCGACTACGTCAAGAACGTCCTCCCGCAGGCGAGCGACGAGCGAACCGTGCTCGCCCCGCCCGCGGCCGAGGATTAGCTCTCGGTGACCGGATCCCGGCCGGAGTGGCGATCACGACGCTCGTGTCGAAGAGCGCGCCGCTTGCGTCTCTCGAGAGCTCGAATCGAAGCGGTCGTCGAGCGGTGTCTCGGCGAGGTCGAGATCGCGGGCGAGCTCCTCGTCGACGGGCAACGCGAGGATGCGCCGGAGCGCCGCGCGATCGACGTCGAGGCGCGGCTCGTCCAGGGGGATCGCCTTATCCGCCAGTGCCGATCTCGACCTTCTCGATCGTGATCTCGCTCTTCGGCATGTCGCGGGAATCGCGGTCGGCCTGCGAGATCCGGTCGACGACGTCCTGGCCGCTTCGCACCTGCCCGAAGACCGTGTGCTTGCCGTCGAGCCACGGTGTCGCCTCGGCGGTGACGATGAAGAACTGGCTCCCGTTCGTCCCTGGCCCCGAGTTCGCCATCGCGAGCGCCCCCTTGACGACCTTGTGCTCGTTGAACTCGTCCTCGAACTGATAGCCGGGGCCACCGGTGCCGGTGCCCTGCGGGCAGCCGCCCTGGATCATGAAGTCCGGGATCACCCGGTGGAACTTGAGCCCGTCGTAGAAGCCGTCCCTCGCGAGCTTGGTGAAGTTCTCGACCGTCTTCGGCGCCTCGTTCGGAAAGAGCTCGACCTCGACGGGTCCTTCGCTTGTGTGGAGCGTGGCTGTAGTCATGCCCGCACCGTAACGGCCTCACGACGCTCTTCGCCGGAGCGGGGCGACCTGTCGCCGAGCAGGAGCGCGAGCAGCCAAGCAATCGTCAGCGCGGCAAGAGTCGAGCCCACGATCAGCACCGGGATCTGCCAGCTCCAGTTCAACGCGGTTCCCAGGGGAATCGAGTTGTTGAACGCGTGGAGCGCGATGCCGGGATACAGCGACCCGGTCCAGTGGTAGAGCAGACATAACCCGATCCCGATGAGGAGGATCGGGACCATGAACGCGATCGGCAACCAGCCGATATGCGTCGCCGCGAAGAGACCGCCTGTCGCAATAGCCGCCGGCCAGACGCCTCGCCAGTTGCGCAACGCGCGAAAGATGTAGCCGCGAAAGAGAAACTCCTCCTCGACCGGCGCGAGGATCGTGACGACCACGATCAGGATGACCACGGTCAGCGTTCCCTCAGTCCCCAACCGCTCCGTCAGTGCCTGACCCTCGTCGTCGTCGAGCCCCAGCGCCGCGACCCACAGGATGGTCACGGCGGTCAGCCCGATCCAGAAAGCAACCGCGAGCCCGATCGAGCGCCCGAGCGGCGGGCGGCGCAGACCGAAGTCGGCGGCGGTCGGTCTTCCCTGCTTGTAGGCAAGCAGAAGCACAAGACCGATCGGAGCGAGCTCCAGCAGGATCAGCGCGATCCCGATGGCGAGGAGCGAACCTTCGCCGTCCCCCGAACGAGTCCCGACGATCGCTCGGCCGGTGAGCACGAGCCCCAAGATTCCGATGAAAGCTAGCCCGACGGTCCACGGCTTCCATGCGGCCGCTCCGCGAGCGCGCGACGGCTCGCCGAGCTGCTGCTGGTCGACACCCGCTGCTGGGAGATCGGCCAGAACGCCGAGAGCGTAGCGCGATCCAAGCCGGGCTGAAAACAACCAAGGCGCTTAACGTCGTGGTAACAGTGGCTTTCGCGAACCGCACTACACTCCGCGAATGGCAGTGGCCGAGCCGCTTCCGCGCATTTC
>Ga0136617_10004951_pt1 | contig 11916 bp, 17 predicted proteins | sample AntDrymUQ3222106_2_FD_129672 | JGI IMG/M metagenome (GOLD analysis project Ga0136617, IMG submission 129672) | Polar desert sand microbial communities from Dry Valleys, Antarctica - metaG UQ322 (21.06) | ecosystem: Environmental > Terrestrial > Soil > Desert | place: Antarctica: Dry Valley...
CCGGCCGCCACCGCCAACTGGAGCCACGTCGAGGACGGCAGGATCACCCGCATCCGCGTGACCTTCGACGCTCGCCCGCTCGCGCCGCCCGAGGTCAGCTGAGCACCTCGACCGTGAAGCCGCAAGGAACCGGGACGGTCACGAACAGGCGATTCGGGGGTGCCGGATGACGGCTCCAGTGCGGGAATCAGATCGGACGGGTCCATCGGGACGACCCGCATGCAGTTGCCACCTTCGAGTGCTCCCGAGACCGATGACGCCAGCATACGTTCGGCTTCGGGTACTGGGGGTCGTGAGGTTTAGTCGTTGCTTGCGGCGGGGTGGTTGGCGGAGAGGGTGCGCAGGCTGGTCAGGAGGGTGGACCACTGGTCGGCGGGTAGCGCGGCGAAGATTTCTTGGGCGGCGAGTTCGTAGTCGTGTAGCCATGCTTGAGCGCGCTGGTGTCCGGATTCGGTGATCGCGAGTTCGGTTGCGCGGCGGTCATGGGGGTCGGTGCTGCGTTTGATGAGTCCGTCGCGGACGAGTGCTTCGGCCAGTGTGGAGGCGGTGCCCTGGCTGATGCCAACGCGCGAGCCGAGTTCGGTGAGCCGCAGTGGGCCGTGCCGAGCAAGCTCGACTAGGAGATGAAAGCGCGGCATCGATAGCCCGTGGTTGGCGAGGCGGTCTGTCAACCGGCTTCCGAGCAGCTTTGCGGTGTGGCCGAACGCGTCGGCCAACTCCACCGCGTCGATCGGTGAGGCCGTGCGTTGCTGATCAGTCAGTAGCTGGGCGTCGTCTTGCGGCATTCGCTCTGTCTACCCGTCGACTCTCGTCCGTGCTCGCCTGGGTGTCTTGACAGGACGATGATACATCGCTATCAATACATTCACGTCAATGCAAGCTCTGACTTGTTAGCCCTAATCAGCCCAATAGGACCTGGAGGCAGCAACCACTATGACGGACGCGCTCTCGTCAACATCCCCGCTGGGCGACCCCGCCGTCGGCCGTGGAGCAGCTCAGGGTCTTGAGGCGGTGACCGTCGTTGCCGAGGTCCGCGCCAAGCCCGAGCGACAGGGAGCGTTCCTGATCGAGTTGCTCGCCACCACCGCGCAATGGGCCGGTGAGCCCGGCTGCCTGAACGTCACCGTGCTCCGTGACTCGGCCGATCCGGCCCGCTTCGTGGTCCTGGAGACCTTCGCATCCGCGCAGGCGCTTCAGCTCCACGAGACGCTGCCGAGCACACGCGAGTTCCTGGGCCGGGTCCAGCAGCACCTCGCCGCACCACCGAGCCGCACGACCTGCCAGCTCGCGTCCCAACCGGGACCGGCCTGACGCCCAACCCTGAACCCGGGATGACGCCCAGCAGGCCAAGCAAGTCATTCGCCAAGTCGACCCGTCGCAGGAGGAACCATGACCGCCGCACTCACCCCCGGAGCGATCAACAGTCGTTGGACCGAAGCCTTCAACGCCGGCGACGTCCCCGCCCTGCTGGAGCTCTACGAGCCCGACGCAGTGCTCGTACCCGGGCCGGACGCGCCCCCCGTCTCCGGCCTGGCCGCCATAGAAGCATCCCTGCAGTGGCTCGTCGGGCTTTACGGCAGGATCACCTTCGAGCCGCACTACTGGCTACAACAAGGCGACCTGGCGATGGGACGCATCGACTTCCAGCTGACGGGCGGCACCGACAGCGACGGGAGCCCCGTCCACCTGCACGGCAGCGCGGCAGAGGTAGCGCGCCGGCAACCCGACGGCTCCTGGAAATGCGTGTTCGACCACCCATTCGGAGCAACGCAAGCATAAGACCCCGAACGCGGCAGCATACCCGTGCCACCACCGAGGCCGCGACGCACCGACAGGCGGTTTGCGCTTGGTCCGCAGTGGCACCCGAAGCTGGTGACCGGACTGCGGAGGCGCTGGTGCAGGCGGCGCGGCCAAGACGGGAGTGAGCCCGAGATGAACGATCCCCGTCTCACATTTCTGCACAGCCAGGAGCACGCTTATGACCTGCGACGGGCTGCCGACGCCCATCGGATCCACGGGAATCCTCCTACGCGCCAACGCCGTGCTGCGAAGTGTGCTCGTCAGACGCTAGCCGCGCTCCGAGTAGCTGGAGAACGGCTCGCAGCGTCGAGCCGGTAGAGGTTTCCGTTACGGCATCCCGCTTAGCGTTCGTTCCTGTTCCATTACTACCGGAAGGCCGGTCAGCGGCGCCCCCACCCGCACCTCGAACTCGTCGGTGTGGATGGATGTCGCGAACCGTTGGAGCAACCAGGCGATGGCGTTCTCGTGCTCGCGTGACTTGGGGCTCATGTCGACCAACAGGCCGTCGATGAGCTCGACGCGAGCGTCCTCGTCGAACACGCCGGCCTCCACGAGCCGGTGGTAGACGTCGGGCGACATGCGATGCAGCTGGCTGGGCAGGGCGACGGCCACGGTCGCATTCTACGGAGCGGACGGCACCGCCACGGCCCTTGCGGCGACGAACCATGTGCCCGTAAAGAGGACCTCGCCGTCGAGCTCGGCGGCGAGCTCCTCGGGTCGCAGGAAGCGCTTGAAGACGCGGTGGCGGCTGCCGTCGTCGAGGATCCGCTCCTGCCAGCCGGCGGGGTCGACGCCCGGTCGCCACGCGCTGTCGACCACGATCAGCTCGCCGGCGACGCGCGCGGCCTCGGGGAGGAAGGCGGCCCGCTCGGCGGCGTCGAGATGGCCGTAGAAGTGCGCGGTGAAGAGCCGCTCGAAGGCTCGGTCGGAGAACGGCAGCGCCAGCGCGTCGCCGACGCGGACGTCGGCGCGGGGGACCCGCGATGACGTTATGTCGACCATCGCGGCGCTCTGGTCGAGCGCGACGACCTCTCCGGGGAGGTGGCGGGTGAGGAAGCCGGTGCCGCAGGCGACGTCGAGCGTGCGCGCCGGCGCGAGGCCCTGCAGCAGCGCGACGACCTCCTGCACCTCGGCGTCCCAGCCGGGGCGCTCGCGCGCCGCGAAGCGCCCGGTGCCGTTCCACCAGTCGTCGTACTCGGCGGCGCGCAACTCGTAGTACGCGCGTGTGGCCGGATCGGTCGCGAACGCCATGCCCGACAGACTGGCATGATCGGACGATGCCCACGCCCGACTGGCACACCCCGGAGTTCCCGGAGCTGCGCGACGGCCCGCCATGGGTGATGCAGGAGATGATGGCGGCCCAGTCGGGGCTGGCCGAGGCGGTGCTGGGGGCGCAGGACCCGGCCGCGGCGGCCGTCGCCGGCGCGGTCGGGGAGGCGCTCGGCGCGGGTGAGACCGTGACGGTCACCGGCTGCGGGACGTCCGAGCACGGCGCCCACGGGATCGCCGCGCAGCTGGCGGCCGCGGTGCCCGCCGCCCGGCGCGGAACGGTACGGGCGCTGCCGGCGCTGACCGCTGCCTTCGAGCCGACGCCCGGGCTCTGCCTCGCGGTCTCCCACGACGGCGGCACCCGGGCGACGCTGCTCGCGCTGGAGGCGGCCCGCGCCGCCGGCGCCCGCACCGCGGCGATCACGCACAAGCCGGACGGGAGCGTCGCCGGCGCCGCCGAGCACGTCCTCGTCACGCCGGTCGGCGACCGCTCGTGGTGCCACACGGTCGGCTACACCTCCGCACTGCTGGCGGGCGCCGCGGTCGCCCGCCAGTTGGGCGGGAGCGGCGGCGCCGGTCCCGGTGCCGGTGCGCGCGGGCTGCTGGCCGGGGCGCTCGCGGCCGCGGGCGCCGAAGGTGCGGCGGGTGCCCTGGCCGACCGCCGGGTCGTGCTGTGCGCGGGCGCGGGCGTCGACCAGGTCACCGTGCGGGAGCTGGCGCTCAAGCTGGCCGAGGGCGCGCGGCTGCCCACCCTCGGGCTCGAGCTCGAGACCGTCCTGCACGGCCAGCTGGCCGGCCACGACGGGGCCGACGCGCTGGTCGTCGTGGCGCTCGCCGGGCCGGCGGACGCCGAGCGCGTCGCTCGGCGCCTGGAGCACGTGACCGCGGCGGCGGCAGCGCTCGGCATGCCGGTCGCCGGACTGCTCTCGCCCTGGCACGCCGAGCGGCTGGACCCGGAGCAGACGCCGGCCGGACGGCTCGTGGCGCCCGCGCCGGCCACGGAGCTCGCGCCGACGGCGGCGGCGCTGCTGGCCGGCGCCGCCCTCCTGCAGGCCCTCACCCTGGCGCTCGCGCACGCGCGCGGCTGCAACCCGGACCTGATCCGCCGCGAGGAGGCGCCCTACCGCGCCGCCGCCGCGGCCGCGGAGGGCGCCGACGGCTGGTGACCCCGGGCCGGCTTCAGCTGGGGTCGTAGATCGAGCGTCCCCCACCCGGTCGGGTGTTGGGCGGGTACGGGGCGAGGTCGTCGACGAAGCCGGGCAGCGCGCGCAGCCCGTCGAGCCAGCGCGTCACCTCGGGCCACTCGGCAAGATCGACGCCCGCGTCGCCCGCGACGCTGATGTACGGGTAGAGGGCGAGGTCGGCGATCGACGGCGCGTCGGCGACGACGAACGACCTTCCGGCGATGTGCCGGTCGAGCACGCCGAGCGCCGCTCGGCCAGCCGCGAGGCGAGCGGCGATCGCGGGTGCGTCGCGCGTGGCTCGGCCGGTGAGGACGCGGAAGCGCACGCCGCCCAGCGTGCCCATCACCCGCTCCTGCTCGAACGAGAGCCACTGCACGACCTGGGCGCGCTCGAGCCGTTCGGCCGGGAGGTACGCCGTGCCTTCGGCCAGGTACCAGAGGATCGCGGCCGACTGCGTGATCACCTGACCGGAGGAGATCTCCAGCACCGGCGTCTCGCGCACCGGGTTGAGCCGGGCGAAGGCGTCACCGAGCGTGTCGCCGGCGAAGATGTCGATCGGCACCCGCTCGTAGGGGCGAGCGAGCAGTCCGAGCAGCAGCCGGATCTTCAGGCAGTTGCCCGAGGCCGTGTAGTCGTAGAGGCGCATGGAGCTCATCGCATCCCGACGACGTTTCCCGTCACGAGCCGGGCGGCGTCCGAGACGAGGAAGGCGACCACCTCGGCCACCTCGTCGGGGTGCGCGACCGAGACTAGCCGGTCGCTGGTGCGGACGACCTCGCGCACGGCGTCGGTGATCCAGCCGGTGTCGGTGACGGGCGGGTTCACGAGGTTGGCCGTGATGCCGTGCGCGGCGAGCTCGGTCGCCGCCGACAGCGTGTAGTTGACCTGGGCGGCCTTGGCCGCGCCGTAGGACACCTCGGACGGGAACCCGTCCGGGCCGCCCGAGGTGATGCCGACGATCCGTCCCCACGACGCCCCACGCGCAACGTGCCGCCGGGCCAGCTCGCCGATCAGCAGCGCCGCCGCCATGGCGTCGACGGCGAACACGCGGCGGAACGACTCGGCCGTGACCGGCGCCATCGCCCGGCCGGCGGCGTCGTGCCCGTCGGCGCCGAACGTGTCCTGCACCCAGCCGCTGGCGTTGTTGACCAGGATGTCCACCGGCCCCAACTCGCGCTCGGCGGCGTCGAAGAGCGCGGGCGCCGCGGCCGGATCGGCGAGGTCGGCCTCCACGGCGAGCGCACGGCCGCCGTTCGCCTCGATCGCCGCGACGACGGCGTCCGCGCCGGCCGACCGCTGCTGTCCGTAGACCGCCGGCGTGCCCTCCGCCGGCGGCTCGTCCAGGCGCAGGTAGGTGATCAGCACCGCCACGCCGCGCCGGGCGAGCGCGTGAGCCACGGCGGCGCCGATGCCGTGGTTGGCGCCCGTGACGAGCGCGACGTGCCCACTGCTGTCGCCAGACGTCGCCATCCGCGCGACGCTATCCCAAGCCGGTGCGCAAGATCACTGGGAGCAAGCTGGTAGCGTCTTCCCAATGCAGACGACCATCGATGCGGTGGGCCGGATCGTCGTCCCCAAGCCGCTGCGGGATGCGCTCGGCCTGGTCCCGGGTTCGACCGTGGACATCTCCCGCTACGGGTCGGGGCTCCAACTGGTCCCGATCGGTCGCACGGCTCGGCTCGTCGAGGAGGACGGCGTCCTGGTCGCCACCGGGGACACCGCGATCGACGACGACGTCGTCTTCGGGCTGATCGACACCGGCCGACGGTGACCGCGCTCGGGCTCGACACGAGCGTCGCGGTTCCGCTGCTCGTGCGGACCCACCAGGCCCATCCCGCCGTCGTCCGCTGGTGGAACGGACGAACGGTCGCGCTGTGCGGACACGCGCTGGCGGAGACGTACTCGGTCCTCACACGGATGCCGGGCGACCTGCGGCTGGCTCCAGCCGATGCCGCCCGTCTGCTTGGCGAGCGGTTCGAGGAGCCCATGCGCATGGAACCCGAAGTGGCGGCTCGGCTTCCCGACGTGCTCAGCCGGGCCGGAATCGCCGGTGGGGCCGTCTACGACGCCCTCGTGGCGCTCGCTGCCGTCGCGCACGACGCCGAGCTGGCCACGCGCGACGCGCGCGCCAAGGCCACGTACGAGGCGCTGGGGGCACGGGTCGTCGTCGCCGGGTGAACCGGGAACGCGTCTTCCGTGTCCTGAATCCGTTCTGCAACGGTCTGCACATGTCCCTTACCAGGCGCCTGCAGATCCTGCTCGACGAGGAGCGCCCTCCGGCAGCGGCGACGCGGAGGAGGCGGGCGCGCAGTTCCTCGCCGCGGCGCCGATGCCGGTGGACGACTGGCCGGCGATGAAGGAGGAGCTGCTGCGCACCATGTACGGCGGCTCCGAGCCGGCCGCGTAAGCCGCTTCCTCTACCACACCGCCGTGTTCGTCTACGCAGTCGGCGCCGAGCATGCCTACCGGGCGCCGTGCCGCGAGATCGTCGAGCGCGCCCGCCGTCGCGAGCTCACCGGGGAGGCGAGCGTCGAGCTCGTCCAGGAGTTCCTGCACCAGCGGGCCAGGCGCACCGGTGATCGGGAAGAGGCAGTCCGCCGTGCACGGCTCCTGCCGGCGTTATGTCGTCTCCACGATGTCGAGCGCCGCGATCTCGCACGGGCGCTCGAGCTCTACGCCGGCAGCGACGCCCTCGATGCCCGGGACGCGAGGTTCGCCGCCGTCGCACTGAATCGTGGGATCGGCCTGGTCCTCAGCCCCGACCGGGCCTTGTCGACATGGGCGACGAGCCGTTCACCCGTGCTCATCGTCTCCGGTTGACATAACCGACGTTCACGAGCGTTGACGCGCGTGCCTGCCCACGCAGTTGAGCGCCGTGTTGTTGTTGAGCGTCACTGAGATTTCAGCGGTTTGGTCACCGAGGTTTCAGTCGTTGTGGTCATCTGCTCTTCAGTGGGCGCAGGCCGAGGTTGGCCATGAGCTCGGTGCTGACCACGGCAACGCGGGCCTTGTGAACGGGGTTTTCAAGCAGCCGTTCCATCTCGTCGAGCGGCATGTCGACGGACGCCTTGGCCAGTGTGAAGACGTCCCGCATCCGCACGGCGGCGTAACCATCCGCGGCCCGGGTGCGGGTGGTTCCGTCGGACCGGCCGTCGGCGAGCCGCTCGAGTTCGGCGAGGAAGGTGCCCGTCACGTCGAACGCTTCCAGGATCTCCATTACTTCCTCCGGGGTCTTCAAGCCCGCCCTCCACGCCGCCTCGAACAACAAGGCGCCCCACGGTGCAGGCCGTCAGGACGAAACCCGTTGGGGAGATCCGATGGCCACCCGTGGGGAGATCCGGACAGCCACCAGCGGGGACTTCCGACGGCCGCCTACGGGGAGATTCCCACGGCCGCCGTCAGCCCATCGGCAAGGGTGATCGCGAACACCTATGAGCATTGGCCAGAGCCGATTGAGAGCACGGGGGATTAGACGGGCCTCGCTGAGGCCTTCGCCTTGAATCGCTGCGGCTGCTCGAGCACGTGGCGACCTCGGTCGAACGCCCGGCTTGCAGGTTGTCGAGGCCTGACCGTGGACTATTGCTTGCCTCACTCACTCGACGCGATCCAGCCGTAGCGATCAAAGGTGCCGTCGGCGCAGGCCCGCTCTCGGACCGCTCGAGCCGCCCCAAGCACCTCGTCGAGTAGTTCAGGCGGGCGGTCGCGCGCCCAGGCGACAGCGACGGTGCATGGGGCAGCGCCGCGCAGCGGAACGTACGCGAGATCCGGGCGGGGGTGCAAGCGCGCGGCAGCGGCGGAGGTGATGGCGATCGCATGCCCGAGCGCGACCGTCGCGAGCTCATCCTCGAAGCTGTCGACGCCGACGGTCCGCGCGGGCGCGGACTCGCGGATGTCGGCGCCCATCCAGAACGCTCTCCACGTCTCGTCGGGTCCGGGATCGGCGATGATCGGCTCGTCGGCGAGCTGCTCGAGTGCGACGTCATCGTGGCGGGCGAGCGGATGGTCGGCGGGGAGTACCGCGACGCGGTGCTCGCTGAACAAGTGCTCGAAGTGGAAGGCGCCGGTGACCGGTCGGCGAAGCAGCGCGAGGTCAACGAGCCCGCGTGCCAGACCTGCGCTCGGGTCGTCGTAGTCGGCAAGCCGCAGCTGCACTTCGAGCTGCGGCTGCCGACGCTGAAGCTCCACGAGCAGCGGCGTCGTGAGCTCCGCCGCGGCGAGGACCGTGTAGCCGATGCGCAAAGTTCGATGGCGTCCGGCTCGACGCGCGCTCTCGACCGTCTCCGCGGCGCTTGCGAGCGTCAGCTGAGCGCCGCTGACGAAGGCTTCGCCCTGCGGGGTCAGGCGCAGCCCCCGGCCGCGGCGCTCGAATAGCTGGAGGCCGAACCGCAACTCGAGCTGCCGGATCGCGGCGCTGATCGACTGCTGACTGATGTGGATCCGATCGGCGGCCGCGGTGAACGTGCCCTCCTCAGCCGCGGCGACGACATATCGTAGCTCTCGCAGCTCCGGTAACACAGGCACAGACTGTACTTCGCACAGCGAATCAGCGCTAGGACGCAAGCGCCGCACAGGCGATAGTTGCGCCGTGAGATTCCAGCTCAATCCGATGTTGGATCCCGGATGGGTCCAGTCGATCGCGTCGGCGCGGGGCCGGGTCGCCTCCATGCCAGGCTCGGTGACGACCGGGCACCGGCGCGCTCGTGTCCGTCGCTGGCGGCCCGTCTTGAGCTGGGCGATGTGAGACTCAAGGACGAGCGATCGCGCTTCGGGCTGCCCTCCTTCAAGGCCCTGGGCGCGTCGTGGGTGGTGTGCAGCGAGCTCGCCGAACGCCTGTCGGAGCCGGAGCTGGCCACCGATCCCGAGCGTCTGCGCGAGCGCCTCGCGACCCTGCCTCCGCTCACGCTGACCTGCGCGACTGAAGGCAATCATGGTCGGGCGGTCGCGTGGATCGCGTCGGTCTTGCACCTGAAGGCCCGGGTCCTGGTCCCCGCCGGCACGGCGGACGCCAGGGTCCGGGCGATCGCAGCCGAGGGCGCGACGGTCGAGGTCTTCGACGGCGACTACGACGCCACGGTCGAGCGGGCAGCGATGCTCGCCGACGACCGGCACGTGGTGATATCCGACATGGCTTGGGCGGGATACGCAAGGTCCCGAGCCGGGTGATCGAGGGGTACACGACCGCGTTCGCCGAGCTCGGAGACGTGCAGCCGGACCTCGTGCTCGTCCCCATCGGCACCGGCATGCTCGCCGCGGCCTGCGCCGACTACTTCCGCGCGCGAGGATCCCGTGCGCGGCTGGTGGGAGTCGAGCCCGCCGTCGCGGCCTGTGCGCTCGAGTCCGTCGTCGCGGGACACCGGGTACGGATCCCTGCCCGTACGAGTCGGTGATGGCGGGACTCAACTGCGGCACGGTCTCACCCGCCGCGTGGCCGGCGGTGAGCCGCGCCTTCGACGCCTTCTGTGCGATCGACGACGCGGACGCGGAGGACGGTATGCGCAGCCTTGCCGCGATCGGCCTCGACGCCGGGGCGTGTGCGGGTGCGGCGCTCGGCGCGGCCTGTCGACTGCTCACGGGCCCGGACTCCGAGTCCACACGACGACTTCTCGGGGTCGAACCCGACGCCCACGTCCTCGTGCTGTTGACCGAGGGCGTCACCGATCCGGAGCACTTCGAGTCGACCGTTGGCCGGGCAACAAACACATCAAGAGGAGACGGCCTGCATGCGACGTCACATGCGTAGTGGATTGCTGGCGACCGGCGGAGCGATCGCCGTGACGCTGCTCGCGGGCAGCGTGGCCGAGGGCGAGGGGCGCCCACGCGCTCACGGTTTCGACCCGCTCGCTGGGAGGCTCGCCGAGGTGTTCCGGCTCGACGTCTCCGAGGTCCGAGTGACCTATGACTACTGGCCCTCGCAGGCACGCGTCGAAGGCGAGGCCGAGCTCCGGTTCGAGATGCGGCCCGGCCAGCGCCGTCCGCTGTTTCACTTCAACCCGCTACGCCGCGCCACGGCGGCCCAGGAGCGAGCGCTGCTCGACGCGCTCGAGCTCGACGGCGAGAAGCTCGATCCCGCGGACGCCGGCGACGTGCAACTGATTCGGTCATCCCCGTCGGCCGAGGTGGCGTTCGAGATCCAGCGCGATGTCAGGCCGGAAGCCAGCCATACGCTGCGCGCTCGATGGTCGGTTCCGGTCGAGGCGGCTCCGGGCCGGTTCTTCGCGAACTTCGACGACACCGAGGGCCCGGACTCCGAGACGGAGACGCAGTGGCCGACGATCAGCTCGCCCGAGGAATACATCCGGCACCGCATCCGTATCCGCGTCCACGCCGACCAGCCGTACACCGTGCTCGGATCGGGCTCCGTCCACCAGCGAGCGGCGACCGACGCGCAGACCTGGGACATCGACACCGGGCGCCCTATTCCCAGCAGCATCGTGTTCTTCTCCGCCGTCCCGTCCGCCAAGTTCCACACCGAGCAGTTCGAGGTCCGTGACGTCGCGGTAACTATCGCCTCCAATCGCTCAGCGGAGATCAACCAGAGGGCTCGCCGGATCGCGCGCAGGACGATCTCCCGCCTCGTCGACGACTTCGGCCCGTTCCCGATGTCGAGGATGCAGATCATGCTTACCGGTTGGGACGGCGGCATGGAGTACTTCGGAGCCACGCGTACGGGAGTCGGAGCGCTCGAGCACGAGCTGGTGCACATGTACTTCGGCACCGCCACCCTGAATCGCACGTGGCGCGACACCTGGTTCGACGAGGCGGCCGTGGAGTGGTGGCTGGCCCAGGACGAGATCACTCCACTGCCACCCGGCTTCAGGTCCAACCTCGCCCGCGGTCGCAGCGAGGTCGCGCCTGGCTTCGACGAGGCCGCCTACGACGACGGCGCCAAGATCCTCGGCGGGATCGCGAGGAGCCTCGGCGGAAGCCGCCCGATGATCGCATTCCTCGCCGATCTCCACCGGCGCCGGGCGTTCCGCCCGTTCACGACCGACGAGCTCATCGACGATGTCGTCGCGGCTCAGACCAGGATCGACCGAGGCACGCTCGAGCGCTGGCTGTACACCAAACCCTGAGCTCCTGGCTGACGCAGCGCGCCTTCATCACGACGTTCCGCGACGGCGGCGGCGCCGAGCTCGGCGCGCCGCGGCAGGCCGCTTACGTCTCCGACGCAAGAGAGGCAGAACGCCGCCACCTCGGCGCCCCTGTCGCGGTAGCTGTGCCGGCCACCGTGCCGTTCTACGAGGCGCTTGGCTTCACCCTCGAGCGCTATCCGCCTGATCGCGCGTTCTACACACCCGTCGACCGACTCTCTCCGGGGACGTGACGAGATGAGCCGAAGGCCGAACCGCCTCCGGTCCAGCATCAGACGTGGCGGTCAGCGACTGACATCATCCTGGCCCCGAGCAGGAAGGAGGTGACATGGCCGGTCAGGACCCGGCGTCGGGCCAGGCTGCGATTCCGCAGGCCGAACCTTGGGTTCGCGCGGTGATCGCAACACCGGCCTGAGGTGAGGGGCGACGGGGGGGCCGTCCGGTCTGCTTGGTTGGGTGCGCGTCGGTCGTCGCGGAGGTGAGCCGTAGGGCGAGGCGGAGCGGCGATCGACGCGCGGCGCGTCGGCCCCGGGGGGCTCTCGGACGCCGACCGGATCCCGGTTGCCTATGTC
>Ga0136617_10004952_pt1 | contig 11914 bp, 13 predicted proteins | sample AntDrymUQ3222106_2_FD_129672 | JGI IMG/M metagenome (GOLD analysis project Ga0136617, IMG submission 129672) | Polar desert sand microbial communities from Dry Valleys, Antarctica - metaG UQ322 (21.06) | ecosystem: Environmental > Terrestrial > Soil > Desert | place: Antarctica: Dry Valley...
ACGACGGAAACGGGCTGCGCGGGAACGGTTTTAGAACCGGCGGAACATCGTGAGGCGTTAGAGAATCCGTCGAAAAATTATCTTCTGCAATCGTGCGGCAGAGCGCAGACGAATGTTGATGTGACGATTGTCGGCGACGATTGGAATTTCTTAGCGGCTGACGAAACGGGAGAAATCGCCGTTCGCACCGAAGCCAATATGGTTGGATATTGGAATAATGAAGCGGCGACGAAAGAGGTTTTGAAAGACGGTTGGCTGCGAACAGGCGATATGGCGCGGCGCGATAAAGATGGTTATTTTTATCTGGTTGACCGCAAAAACGATTTGATTGTTTCGGGCGCACTTAATGTTTATCCGTCGGAAGTCGAGCGAGTTTTACATCTTCATCAAGACGTTTTTGAAGTCGCGGTCATCGGTGTTCCGTCGGAAAATTGGGGCGAAGAAGTCAAAGCGATTGCGGTTTTAAAAGAAGGCGCGAAAGTTTCGGAAAAAGAGTTGATTGATTTTTGCGCGGGTAAAATCGCGGGTTTTAAAAAACCGAAGTCAGTTGAGTTTGTTGAAAAATTGCCCAGAAATTTGACGGGGAAAATTTTAAAAAAAGAATTGCGCGAAAAGTATCGGCAAGAAAAAGGCAAGGAAGATTAGCCGCGAACAAACACGAACGAACACGAAAATTTGATTTTATTAATTCGTGAAATGCGCGTGTTTGTTCGCGGCAAAAATATGACGCGAGCAATTGATATAGTCGTCAATCTTTGGACGAAGGAAATCACCGAACATTATCCGCCGGAACTCGACCAGTTTTGGGATTTGGTCGGGATTCTGGAGATGACGAAAAACGGCATCACCGTTGAAGAAGAACTCGCGCAAATGGACGCGGCGGGAATTGAAAAGGGTTTGCTCGTGGCGACGACGGGCGCGGCGGTCGGCTCGAAAATATTCTTTGAAAAGCCGTTTGAGAAAATCGCGGAAGTTTGCCAAAAATATCCTGACAAATTTAAAGGCATCATCGGCATTAATCCATCGAAGATAATGACGTGGATAAAAAAGCTCGATGTCGCCGTGAAAGATTATGGATTCGTCGGAGCGCATCTTTATCCGCACTGGTTCGGCGAGCCGCCGGACAGCCGGATTTATTATCCGTTTTATGCGAAATGTGCGGAGTTAAATGTGCCGATTCAGATACAGGTTGGGCATTCGGCGCAGTGGTTTTTGCGAACAGTCGCGCAGCCGATAACGCTTGACCGTGTGGCGATTGATTTCCCCGAATTGAAAATCATCGGCATTCATATCGGGCATCCGTGGACGGAAGAGATGATTTCAATGGCGTGGAAACACAAAAATGTTTTTATCGGAACGGACGCGCATTTACCGAAGCATTGGGATAAAACTTTGATAAAGTTTATCAACTCGCGCGGGCAGGATAAGGTTTTGTTCGGGACCGATTATCCGGTTTTGCCGTTTAAGAAGGCGATGGACGAGCTTGATAAATTGGAATTGCGCGACGTGCCGAAGCGTAAGTTGCTGGTTGAGAATGCGGTGCGCGTTTATGGATTGGAAGATTGGGTCTGAAACGGTGGTTTTAAAAACGAGTCGGAGTTCTATGCGAAAATTTTCGTGTTTTTGTTGGCTGATTATTTTATTTGGTTCTTCGTTTGCCCAAACGAGCGGCGAATTCACAGAGCCTTGGAAAAAGTCAAACATAGCGATTGCGCTTGACCCGTTTCACGGAAATTCGATTGATTGGGAGCAACTGGCAACGGACAAACGGGTTGCCGGAATTATTCACAAAGCGGTTCAGGGAAAATCCAAAGACCCGAAGTATGCCGAGCGAAGAACGATTGCCAAACAGAGAAATTATAAATGGGGTTCTTATCATTTATTGACGACCGCCGACCCGATTGAGCAGGCGAAATTTTATCTGGCGACGGTCGGCGCGAGCGACGATGAGATATTGGCGGTTGATGTCGAATGCACGGTTGCCACCACTGACTGCGGCAGCGCGTCGTTCAAAGTAAAACTTGAAGACGTAAAGAAATTTATCGTATATATCAAAAAGGAAACGGGGCGTTACCCGCTGGTTTATTGCAACAATGCCGTCACGAAAGAAATTTCAACCAAGTATAAAGGCGACGAAATATTTTCTAAAGTCCCTTTGTGGTATGCGAGGTTTGTTAGAAAAGAAGTAACGGATTTTCCTAAAGGAGTCTGGACGACTTACAGTTTTTGGCAATTTTCCAGCGAAATAAACTGCAATCCGCAAATCAATTGTTTGTATCGCGTGCCGGGAACGAAAACCGATATGGATGTCAATGTTTATAACGGAACGGTCGAGGAGTTGAGAAATAACTGGGCGCAAATCGGAAAATAAATTGAGGTGGAAAGTATGTTAAAAAATCAGAAACCGAAGCGAACCGAAGAAGTAGAAAAGTGGCTGGCGGAAGAAGTCAGAGAACAACGCGAGCGTTATGAGCAGATTGCCTACGCGATGAATGTCGAGTTGGCAGAACAGCGTGAACGATGGATTCATGAATTTTACGAGCGAATCCAAACGACGGGCTTTTACTGGCACGCCGATAATAAAAGAATTATCAAGCCGGACGAGATTTTCCAGAAACCGGACAGAGAATTTAAAGTGGTATTTTAATTGGGAGCGCGGGCATCCTTGCCCGCCAGCGTCCTCCGAAAAGGCATATATTTTTTGCGCTAACGCGCTCAATGCGGGCAGGATACCCGCGCTCCGACTGACTAACAATTATGCGAAAACACATCGAACCGTTTGTTGACCGCGACGTGAGTTTTAAGCGGCTTGAATTAAAGGGAATTCCATCAGGCTATAATTATAAAATGCTTTCGATTGACGAAGATTCGGGAGCCTGCACGATGTCGGTGCAATGGGACGCGGGATATAAACAGCCACCGTCGGTTTCTTTTTCGGAATTGGAGATTTTTATTATGGACGGCGCGATGCGAATCGGCGATAAAGTTTGCGGCAAAGGCGAATATTTGTTTGTGCCGCGCGGCGTGTCCTTGCCGGCTTTTTCAACCGATACTGGCTGCTTCGCGCTCGTGATGTATAACGACAGCGAACCGCACATTATCGAATCGGACGAAGATATGAGCGGCGCGGAACGCGGTGGTTTGATACAACTTCAATCTTACGCCGGAATGCCGTGGCAAGTCCCGACTTTGTTTCCGCAGACGGCTTCGGGCTGTCTTTTGAAATTATTAAGATTCGATGAGGAAACGCACGCGATGACGTTTCTTTATTCGATGACTCCGGGCTTTCAACAGGACAACATTTCGTATCACGACTGCGCCGAAGAAGCCTACCACGTTTGGGGAACTTCGTGGATGATGCAGTTCGGCGATTTGCCGACCGGCGGTTATTTCTGGCGACCGGCGTATGTCAATCACGGAGCGTTTTACAGCGAACACGGCATTTTAGGATTCGGCAGAACCGACGGTGATTTGCACAACCATTTTCATCACAACGCTTATTCAAACCCGGACGAGAACGCCGACCGCGCCGCCGCCCGTTTGATTCGACAAAAGCCGGAACTCAACAAATGGCTGTGGACGAAAGACCATAATCATATTGACTTTGAACACCCGACGGAAACTTATTCGGCTGAATCGGAAAGCGACCGGATTCACAGCCATATTCACGACGAATTTCACCGGAAAAACATCGAACACAGTCACGATTGAAAAGTGGTCAGTGGTTGGTGGTCAGTAGTCAGATTTGGCAGAGTTGAGAGATTTTATTTAAGGCTGTTTGCTTATAAACAGAAGACAGACTTTTAGAAATTAAGAAGTTAGATTCAAAGTGAGCGTTGGCTTAGAGAAGTTTTTCTGTCCACTAACCGCCGACTTTCAAACGTATGGTATTGCAAAGTTATAGAGAATTGATTGTTTGGCAGAAGGCAATGAAACTCGTCAAATATGTTTATGAGTTAACGGCAAAGTTTCCGAAAGAAGAATTATACGGGTTGACTTTGCAAATACGAAAAGCATCGGTTTCCGTGCCGTCGAACATTGCTGAAGGACAAGGGAGAAATTCGACCAAACAATTTCTTCAGCATCTTTCAATTGCATATGGCTCGCTAATGGAAACCGAAACACAAGGTTTGATTGCTGAAATGTTAAATTACATCACAATGGAAGAAACGACGCTTCTACTGGAAAAGTCCGCCGAAGTCGGTCGCCTGATTAATGGATTGGTAAATTCTTTAGAACGGAAATTATCTGTCCACTAACCACTGACCACCGACCACTTTTTAGAAAATGGCAAAACCCAAAACATCATTCGTCAGCTCGCAAATTCCGCTTTATTACCAGCTTGAAAACGTCTTGCGCGAAAAAATCACGTCGGGCTTTTTCAATGACGGCGACCGTTTGCCGACGGAAATCGAATTGATTCAAGAATACGGCGTGAGCCGCATTACCGTGCGCCAGGCACTCGCCGCTTTGTCGGACGACGGTTTGATAGACCGCAAACAAGGGCGCGGAACTTACATTGCGAATCGCAAAACCAAACAGCGAAAATTTACCGGAACGATTCATCTGACGGGTTCGCTCGACGAGCTGATCGAGATGGGAATGGACACGCCCGTCAAGGTTTTGGAAATGAACCGCGTCGAAGCCGACCCGCACGAAGCCGAGCTTTTACGGATAAAAGTCGGCACGCCGATTTATCGTCTGAAGCGTCTGCGCCTAAGCGAAAACAAACCGTATTCGCTAATTTTAAATTATCTGCCGGAAGAAATCGGGGCGAAACTGACGATGGCGGAACTATCGAGCGGCGCGCTGCTGCACACGATGGAAACGAAACTCGGCTATCGTCTGGACAACGCGGTGCAGGAAATCAAAGCCGAACTCGCCGACCCGTATGTCGCTAAATTGCTGGATATTCGCGTCGGCACGGCTCTGCTGTCAATCGAGAGGACAGTTTATACGGACAAAGGAATGCCGGTCGAATTTGTTCACACGCTTTACCGCAGCGATTTATATGGCTATTCGGTCAAACTCGTGCGCGATAAAAAACGGAAAAAATAAATTTATGAAATACGATTCGATTATCAAAAACGGCACGGTTGTTTTCCCGTTTCACGGCGAAGCCCGATGCGACATCGGCATTACTGGCGGCAAAATTTCGACAATCAGCGATGCGATTGACGCGAATCTCGCCGATGACATTACCGACGCGAGCGGAAAATATGTTTTTCCGGCGGCGGTTGATTCGCATTATCACGTCGGAATTTACCGCTCGCATTCGGCTGACGCGGAAAGCGAATCAATGTCCGCCCTTGTCGGCGGTGTCGGAACAATCATCAGTTATTGGCGCACCGGACATCATTATTTGAACAAAACGGGTTTGTATAAAGACATCTTTCCCGAAGTTCTATCGCTGTCGGAAAATCATTTTTACACCGATTACAGTTATCACATCGCCGTGATGACCGCCGCGCAGCTTGATGAAGTCGAGTGGCTGGTGGAAAACGCCGGAGTCGGTTCGTTCAAGTTTTATATGTTTTATAAAGCGTTAACGCTCGCCGCCGATTCGACCAAAGGCTCGGATTACACGATGGCAGACAATTACGATTTGGGGCATTTGTTTGAACTGATGACGCGGGTGGCGCAAATGGCGGAAAAATATCGAGACGAAGCGAGAATCTCTCTGAGTCTGCATTGCGAAAATCCTGAATTGATTCGCGTTTTTATCGAGCGCGTCAAAAAGGAAGGCTTGACCGGGCTGAAAGCATATTCCGAAGCGCGTCCGCCTTTGACTGAAAAACTTTCGGTTCACGAAGCGGCGATTTTAGCCGACGCGACCGGCTGCCCGATAAATCTTCTGCATCTGTCGAGCCGCGACGCGCTGCAAGCGGGAATTGATGTCAGAAAACTTTATCCGAATCACGATATAAAATTAGAAACGACGCTTCATCATCTGGCTTTAGATCACGAGGAATTAGACCGCGGCGGCATCGGTTTGAAAGGCAAAGTCAATCCGCCTATCAGAACGCGCGAACATTCGGAATTTTTATGGCAGGGAATTAAAAGCGGCGCGGTTGACACTGTGGTTTCCGACCACGCCTGCTGCGGCGAAGAACACAAACAGCAAGGCGTTTGGGAATCGTTGCCGGGCTTCGGAGGTTCGTCAGTTTTGTATCCGGTTTTATTAAGCGAAGGCGCGCACAAACGCGGCGTTTCCTTATCCAGAATCGCCGAATTAGTTTCAGCCAATCCAGCCAGAAACTTTGGACTTTTTCCGCGCAAAGGCTGCATCGCAATTGGCGCGGACGCGGATTTGACGATTGTTGATATGAATTTAGAAAAACCGATTCGCGCCGCCGCACTTTTATCCGCGCAAGACCACACGCCGTTTGAAGGCGTGCTGACCAAAGGTTGGTCAACGCACACGATTATTCGCGGGCGCGTGATGTTCAATAACGGCAAAGTTACCGAAGAAAAACACGGTGAATTTATTAAACGTCCAACGGCGATTCATCAAAATCAAATAACGGGTAGAAAATGAAAGTTGATATGTCGCTAGGAGCCGTCGAAGGAAGACTAAAATTAGTTTCGCAGCTTTGGCGGTTAAGTATTTCATTGGGAAACGCCAAAAGGGAAACAGAAGCGAAGAGAAACGAACCAAACGACGAGAACAAAGATGACCGAAACAATTAAAAATAAATTCTTCTACGGCTGGATAATCGTCGGCATCTCGACGCTCGCACTTTTAATCAGCAATGGTTTATCAATCGGCGGGTTGCCGGTTTTTTATAAACCGATTCAGGAAGATTTGCTGCAAATCGGCTCGGTGACGGCGCAAACGAAAGATGCCGTTACCGGACTTGCCGCCGGTTTGACATTTTTGCTGGCGGGAATTTTTTCGTTTATCATCGGGCTTTTTATAAGGCGAATCGGCTTGCGGTGGTTAATGGCAATCGGCTGCATCGCTTTGGGCGGCGGGCTATTTTTTTATTCGTTTGCCGCGAAACCGCTCGACGTTTATCTATCGCATTCGATTTTGGGATTATCTCTCGGACTCGTCGGCGTGATGATTCAGACGGTTTTGATTGCCAATTGGTTTCGGCGCAAACGCGGTATGGCGATGGGAATCGTTTTAACCGGAACTAGTCTCGGCGGCGCGCTGATTCCGGTTTTTGCCACGCCTTTGATTGCCGATTATGGCTGGCGGACGGCTCTGCAAATTTTGAGTTTATTAGTTTGGCTGGTGCTGCTTCCCGCCGTCGTTTTCTTTGTCCGCGACCGGGCGCAGGATGTCGGCGCGAATTTCGACGGCGATGAATTGAATGCGGAACGCGGAGTGCGGAGTGGGGAATCGTCCGATGAAAAATCCGCTGCCGGTAATCAAATCTTGAGCGGCTTGACGTTCGGCGAAGCGTTGAAATCGCCGCTTTTTTGGGTTTTGGGTTTGTGCGCGGCGCTGATTTTTTACCCGATTTTTACGATTAGCCAGCAGTTTAATTTGTATCTGCAAAATACGGTCGGCGTGTCGCGTGAAACGGCGAGCGTCGCGCAGAGCGTTTTATTCGTGACCAGCGTCGGCGGGAAATTTCTATTCGGCTGGCTCTGCGACCGTTTTCCGACGCGCGTCGTGATTACGATTTGCTGCGGCGTGATGTTTCTCTCGACTCTGATGCTGCTCGGTTTCTTAAGCTCCGGCACGATTTTTATCTTTCTGATTCCGTTCGGTTTGGGCTACGGCGGAACATTCGTTTTGATTCAGCTTTTGACGGTCGAGAGTTTCGGTTTGCGCGACATCGGCAAAATTCTCGGCGCGATAACCTTGATTGAAACCTTCGGCGGATTTCTCGGCTCGGTTATCACGGGCAGATTGGCAAGCCTCAATAACGGCGATTATACGCTGGCGTTTTACGGCGTAACGATTGCCGCCGGACTCGCATTTCTCTCGACTTTCGCGGTTTATCTGCTGAGCAGAAGACAAAAAATACTCGTCTGAAATTTATGAAATACTGGTTTTTTACAATTCACAAAACCCCGAAACGCGATACGCTAGCAAACGAAAAAGTTTTGCCGATTCTGCACGCGCACACGGCTTATTTCAAACGGCGCGGGGCGGAAGGAAAATGTTTGATGGCGGGACCTTTCGCCAATCAGCACATTGGACTCGGCGCGGGCTGTTATGTTTTTATCTGCGAAACCGAAGAAGAAGCGCGTAAAATGGCGGATGCCGACCCGTTTGTAATTGAAGGAATATACGATTATAAAATTTATGAGTGGATGAAAGTCGTCCCGGAAGAAGTGAAAAGTGAAAAGTGAAGAAAATTCGTCCTTGCTAAACACTCTTGTTATTCCTACTTTATGTCAGACGACTTTTTCACTTTTCACTTCTTCAGCCAATCGCCAATGCCGTAAGGGTCGGCGGCTGGCTGCGAAAAATGCTCGTGGATTATTCTCCACTCTTCATCCGAACTTTTTTCAAAAACAAAAGTGCCGCGAAATCTAATTATCATCATCTGGTCTTTTATCCGCGCTTGAAGTTCGACGATTCCGCCGACAAATCCCATCTCGCCGAAGATTTTTGATTGCAAATTTTCCACCCATTCGCATCGTTTCAAAGCTATATCCGAATTGATAAAATCGCGCCAGCCTTTGGCAACATTTTCATAACCGACCGTCGCCCAGCGCGGTCCTTCGACGAAAACCAGTAAATCCTCGGAAGTTGAATAAGAATTTAGAATTTTCTCAACTTCTTTGTCTATAATCGCGTTGAAATGGTCTTGGGTTGCTTTGATTAAAATTGAACTATTCATAACTAATTGTGGCTTTCAGGTATGCAAAAGTAAACTCAATTTGAACAACTCCAAAGAAGTTAGACTGATAAAATAAGCGGTGGAGACCGGTCAATGTCTTTTTTCTTTGGATTAACGCAAGCATTAATTTAGTCAGGAAATTGACAGCTATCCGCGTCAACGTTCCTGATTCGACAAACGCCGAACTTCTAAACTACAAACGATTGGCGTTCAAATTGCTTCTCGAAAATTAATCGGCGCGGTTAACTTTGTCGGCTAAAACCGCAAGCAAAATTACGATGCCGAGGACGATTTTTTGCACATAGGTGTCAACGCCCGCGAGATTCAAGCCGTTGTTTAAAACGCCGATAAAGATTGCTCCGAACAAAGTCGAAACGACGCTTCCGCGTCCGCCGCTCAAACTCGTCCCGCCGACTACGACCGCCGCGATTACGTCAAGTTCGTATTGCAGACCGGAATTCGGCACACCCGCGCCGAGTCTGGAAGCCAGCGCAATCGCCGCTAAACCGACGAGAAAACCGTTTAAAACGTAAACCCGAAACGTAACGGATTTTGTTTTCACGCCCGCCAGAAAAGCGGCTTCCCGGTTGCCGCCGACGGCGTAAACGTAACGCCCAAAAGTCGTGTGCTGCAGCGTAAACCAGCCGAGCGCGAACATCGAAATCATCAGCCAAACTGAAAAAGGAATTCCGAGAAAAGCAGATCTTCCCAAACGTCCGAAACTTTCCGGGAGACTGCCGATTGAGCGACCTTCGGAAAAAATAAAAGCCAATCCGCGAGCAATCGTCAAAACCGCGAGCGTCACGACGAATGGCGGCACGCGAAAATAAGCGATTGTCGCGCCGTTAAACGCTCCGCTCGCCAGACCGACTGCCAACGCCGCCGCGAAACCGAGCGACGCCAATTCCGTCCGCCGCGTGACGAGTGCGGCAGTGACGCCGGCAAGCGCGACGACCGAACCGATTGAAAGGTCAATGCCGCCGGTTAAAATCACAAACGTCATGCCGACCGCCAGAATGCCGATGACCGCGATGCTCAAAGCGACGTTAATCAGATTTTCAAACGAGAGAAACTGCGGCGCGAGCGTCGTAAAAACGATTGTTTCTAATAAAATCGCGCCGAAGATAGCTAGTCCGCCGAGTTTTTGCCGGAATGCTCGATTCATTTCGCGCTTTCTATATCTATGATTTTCACCGGAACGGCGACTTTCGCTTCGACCGGCTCGCCTTTGAAATGTTTTGTAATCGCCTCGATTGTTTTCGCTCCGATGTGGTGCGGTTGTTGCGCGACATCGGCTTTGAGCGCGGTTCCGGCTTTAATTTTCGCCACCGCTTCGGGCGCGGCATCGTAGCCGACGATTATCAAATCCGTTTTGCCGCGTCCTTCCGCCGCAGCGAGCGCGCCGAGCGCGGTTTCGTCGTTGATGCAGAAAATCGCTTTTAGATTCGGATTTCCCTGAATCAAATCGTCAGCCGCTTTTAGCGCGCGGTCACGTACGCCGCCGCCGTTTAAGGTCGGGACAAGCGTTATTTTTGGATTTTTAGCAATTTCCACTTTAAAGCCGGTTTCGCGGTCAACGACCGACTGCACTTCGGGCTGTCCGATAATTCCGACCGCGCCTTCGCCGTTAAGCGCTTTGACGATGTATTCAGCCGCAAGCCGCCCGCCCGCCACATTGTCCGAAGCGACGTGCGAAACGATTTTGCCGCCGCCCGCTGCGATGTCGGCGGTAAAAACCGGAACATTCGCGGCGTTAGCGCGTTCAATCGCCGGCGCAATGCCTTGCGTGTCGGTCGGGCAAAGAATTATCGCGTCAACTTTCTGCACAAGAAAATTGTCTATCTGCGATTGCTGTTTGGATAAATCTTTGTCACCCGATTGAATGATTAATTCGTAATTGTTTTGCCGCGCCGCTTCCTGTAAACCCGCTTCGAGTTCGCGGTAAAAATCGTCTTCGCGCGTCAGAAGCGAAACGCCGATGCGCTTTTTCGCCGCGTCGCCCGCCGAAGAATTGCCCGAACCTGAATTCGTTGCCGTTTGGTTGCAGCCAAGCGCAAACAACAGACTTAGAGTTAAAAAAGTTACAAATAAAAATTTTATTTTCATCAAATTATAAGTTTTCCAGCAGTTTAGTTTTCGCACGCCAGGCGAAAATCAATTTCCGCCTCAAACGTGCGATTCCAAGGTAAATCGAAAGTCATCGCGGCGGGCTTTTCGCATTTCACGTTTTTCTGTAAACCGTTTTTATTTGTGCCGAAATAAATATCGGACAGTTCGGCAAACGCGTCGAGCATCAATTTCCGGCTGAATTCTTCAACCTTTTCAGTTGCTTCGTCCGACAGACGGAGAGAATTCCATTTATTCCGCTCGATATAATCTTTGGCTTTGGCTCTGACTAGCGTGTGGTAATAATAATCGTCCAAAATGCGGTGAAACGTAAACCAATTCTGAGCCGTCCAAATGCGGTTCGCCGCCGCTTTCGATTTTATTAATTTGGCTTGCGTCGCGGCGAAAATAACGCCCTGCGGCAAAGTCGTGCCAATCGTGTTTCCAGCGGTGTTCCACGAAGCGTAACCGTTCAGCTCGCGAAAAAGATTTCGCTTTCCGAGTTCGGTTGTGAATTTCGTGTCGCCGCCCTGCACGTCGCCTTTCGGGTCAATGTCGGCGACGATAACTCGTTTTCCTTTTTTTATTTGCGCGGCGATATCATCGGCAAAACTCGCCGCGCGCCCCGCCTCAAAACGAGAAGCGTAAACGTAAAAAAGTAAATCCGCTTGCTTTTCGTCGGCGACTTCGCGCGCGCCGGTCGCTTTAACGTGAAAGCTGACAGTTTCGCGCAGCGCGCGGTCTTCAAACGGCATCGCTTTGTTTGCCAATTCTTCCGACGAATAAACGGCTTTTATCTTTGGCGAAAATCTGTGAAGATTATTCAGAGACCGCGCCATAAGTAGCATCGCCACTTCGTCCGCGCCCGGCTGAACGGCGATTTTTTCGGATAAAATCAGCTTATTAATTTCGGCGATTAACCGTTCGCGGTCGGCGACGTGAATGCCTTTCAATTTTGCGTCGTCCTGCGACAAAATCAAATAATCAATCACGCCGCTTTTGAC
>Ga0136617_10004953_pt1 | contig 11910 bp, 10 predicted proteins | sample AntDrymUQ3222106_2_FD_129672 | JGI IMG/M metagenome (GOLD analysis project Ga0136617, IMG submission 129672) | Polar desert sand microbial communities from Dry Valleys, Antarctica - metaG UQ322 (21.06) | ecosystem: Environmental > Terrestrial > Soil > Desert | place: Antarctica: Dry Valley...
GGCGACCGCGACCGGGGAGGAGACCGTGACCGGGGTGGCCGCGATAGGGACCGCGGGGACAAGGTCGGTGACGGCCTGCGAACCGGCGCCTTCGACGCGCTGAAGGACCTGGACCTGGAGACCCGCGAGTAGCCGCGGCGAACTCGAATAGGGGACCCAAAAGGGGGCCGGTGGCGATTGCCGTCACCGGCCCTCTCGCCTCTGGCAAGAGCACGTTTGTAAAGTTGCTCGGAGACCTCGGCGCGGAGACCGTCTCCGCCGACGAAGTCGTTCACCACCTGCTCGCCGAGGATGCCGAGACTATAAACACGGTCGCGCAACGCTTCGGGGAAGGGGTGCGCGGCGAGAGCGGCATAGAGCGCAAGGCACTCGCTAGAGAGGTCTTCGCGGATGCGGAGGCGCTAAAGGATCTCGAAGGGATACTGCACCCTCGGGTTCGCGAGGAGACTAAACGGCGGGCCGCTGCTTCTCATTCGGACCTCTTTGTAGCCGAGATACCGTTGCTCTTCGAAGGTGGGGGTGCTGACGGGTATGACCTGACCGTAGCGGTGGTGACGCCGGAGGAGAGGCGGCGGGCGTGGGCTGGGGAGCGGGGGATGGGTGAGGATCAGCGGCGGGCGATAGAGGCTCGACAGCTCGGCCAGGAGGAGAAGGCCCGGCGGGCGAACGTAGTGGTGGAAAACGACGCGGGCCTGGATAAACTCAAAGAAGAGGCGAGGGTCCTGATGGACCGGGCACGTGGCGAGAGGGGTTCCGGCGGGGAGAGAGGCACCGAACAAGGGTAGGTACGGGCGGTCGCGGAGGTTCCGCAGGCGAGGGGTAGTGTTGCTCGTCGTTCTGAGCCTCGCACTCCTCGTGCTGCCGTTGCTCTTGGAGGCCCCGGATCTCGTCCGGCGCTTTACCCATCCTCTAGAGTATGAGCAAGTTATCCAGGAGGCATCCGGGGAGTACGGCATCGAGCCGGCGCTGGTCGCGGCGGTGGTGCGAACGGAGAGCCGGTTCGACCCTGGCGTGAAGTCCTCGCAGGGAGCATACGGGCTCATGCAGATACAGCCACAGACCGCCCGCTTTATCTCCGAGCGGAGCGGTATAGTCGGGGATTACCGGGACCCGCGGACGAACATCCAGATGGGCGCCTGGTATCTCGGTTATCTGCGGGACCAGTATGAAGGGGATGGGAGGCTGGTTTTGGCGGCGTATAATTCCGGGGAGGGCCAGGTGGATGAGTGGGTCTCCGAGGGAGTCTTCGAGGCGGGACTTGAGATACCCTTCGAGGAGACTCGCGAGTATGTGGAGAATGTGTCCGAGGCCCGCGACGTTTACGCGGAGTTGTACGGGAGTGATCTAAATAGACGTTCAGAATAAATTCAGAGTTACCAGCGAATACCAGCCGACCGGCGACCAGCCGCGGGCCATAGAGAGCCTGTCCGCCGGGCTCGAAACCGGCATGCGTGCCCAAACCCTGCTCGGGGTCACGGGGAGCGGCAAGACCTACACGATGGCAAAGACCATCGAGGAGATCGGGCGTCCCGCGCTCGTCATCGCGCACAACAAGACGCTCGCCGCCCAACTCGCCAGCGAGTTCGCCGAGTTCTTTCCGAACAACGCCGTTGAGTACTTCGTCTCGTACTACGATTACTATCAGCCTGAGGCGTACGTCCCCAGGACAGACACGTTCATCGAGAAGGACGCTCAGATCAACGAAGACATAGACCGCCTTCGCCACTCCACGACCAGCGCCCTGTTCACGCGGCGAGACGTGATCGTGGTGGCCAGCGTCTCGGCTATCTACGGCCTCGGCAGCCCGGAGGAGTACCGCTCGAAGATGGTGCTCCTGGAACAGGGTCACTTCTACGACCTCGACGATGTCTTGCGGGATCTCGTGCGCATCCAGTACGCGAGGAACGACTACCAGCTAAACCGGGGCACGTTCCGGGTCAGGGGCGACATGCTGGAGATACACCCGGCCTACCAGGACACCGTCTACCGGGTCTCCTTTTTCGGGGACGAGGTCGAGGGGATGGCGGAGGTGGACTCTCTGACGGGCGAGGTGTTGCGAGAACTGGACGTGCTCTCCGTCTATCCGGCTTCGCACTTCGTCACCAACGAGGACAGGATGGCGGCTGCGCTGCAGAACATTAAGGCGGAGGTGGAGGAGCGGTACGCGGAGCTTACGGAGCAGGGGAAGGTGTTAGAGGCGTACCGTATCAGGCAGCGGACGATGTATGACCTGGAGATGATGCGGGAGCTCGGGTTTACCTCCGGCATCGAGAACTACTCGCGGCATCTGGATGGTCGTCCGCCAGGCTCGACGCCATTTACGCTACTGGACTACTTCCCGGACGATTACGTGACGTTCGTGGACGAGTCGCACATTACGCTGTCCCAGATCACGGGCATGTACAAGGGTGACCGCTCACGCAAGACCACGCTCGTGGAGTTCGGCTTCCGGCTTCCGAGTGCGCTGGACAACAGACCGCTGAAGTGGGAGGAGTTCCTGCTAAAGACGAAGCAGCTCGTCTGTGTCTCGGCTACGCCGGGGCCGTGGGAGCTAGAGAACTCCGGGCAGATCGTGGAGCAGATCATCCGCCCGACCGGCCTCGTGGACCCGGAGGTCGAGGTCCGCCCGACGAAGAACCAGATAGACGACCTTCTCAACGAGGTCGCGAAGCGTGTCGAGCACGGCGAGCGAGTTCTCATCACCACCCTGACTATCAAGATGTCCGAGGATCTGACGGATTACCTGTTGGAGCACAACGTCAAGGCGCGTTACATGCACGCGAACATAGAGACGCTGGACCGCATCCAGATCATCCGGGGCTTGAGGACCGGTGAGTTCGACGTGCTCGTCGGCATCAACCTCTTACGTGAGGGCCTGGATCTGCCGGAGGTAACCCTCGTCGCGATCCTGGACGCTGATAAGGAGGGTTTCCTGCGTGGAGAGCGGGCGTTGATACAGACTATCGGCCGGTCGGCGCGCAACGTCAAGGGGCGGGTCATCATGTACGCGGACAGGATGACGGACGCGATGAAGGGGGCCATAGGGGAGACGGATCGGCGGCGTGAGATCCAGGTAGCGTACAACGAGCGCAACAACATCGTGCCACGCACCATCAAGAAGGGTGTCTCGGACATCCTCCTCGCCGCCGAGGCCAGGGGACTGTACAGGACCGACAAAAAGGTCACCGCGCGCGAGACTCCGCGCGACCCGGAGGAGTTGCGGAACCTCATCGTCGACCTGGAAGCGGAGATGCTCGTTGCGGCCGAGGACCTCAAGTTCGAGTATGCGGCGAAGCTGCGCGATGAGATCAAGGACCTGGAGAGGCAGTTGCAGGAGGTTGCTTTGTAGAGTCATTGGCCCCCGAACGCGACTCGCAACAACGTCTACAATAGAGGCTCGACGGTAACCGGCCAGTATGAGGAGTCGTGGTGCTGTTGGATTGGGGGCACGGCATAGTTTCGCGGGACCCCGAGGTGCTGAACGGGAATCTGGTCTTCGCCGATACGCGGGTGTCGGTAAAGAACCTTGTGGACTATCTGGCTGCAGGCGATACGCTGGATTACTTTCTGGAGGGGTTCCTAGGGGTTAGTCGCGAGCTGACGGTAGCTTACCTAGAAATGTCCCACAAGGTTGCGGAAGAGACTGTGGGTGTGAGTGCTTCTCGATGAGATGTTGGATCGGCGACTCAGGAACGAGCTTATGGCCTTCATGGAGGAGCGCCTGGATCTGCCGTGGAGTGGAGTGTGAGTTTCTTTGGCCCTTTCCTATATCTATAGAGTCCTAAGATTTCGTGGACGGGACGGGTCTAACTCCTTGTTAGAATGAACTCCTCGGCAAAGGGGCTGGCGTGACAACGGGATGGTTCACGAACGCGCAGAAGATGCGTAAGTCTCTGAGCCCGCGCACTTTGCTGATTGCCGGTATCTCCTCTTGGTCGGCGCTCGTGCTCCTTTTTGCTGTGTTGCCGGTGGGATCAGAGGAGCGCTTTCTCGCGCTGGTGGGGGCCTCGTGGGCCGCGCAGGTCTTTGCGGGGGTCGCTCTCTTCGTAGCCTTGCGCGGGGAGGACAGGGCCGAGCGGTGGCCGTGGATGCTCTTCGGTGGCGCGGTGGTTGCACGACTGGTTGCGGATGTGGTCTGGGTCGGGTCGCGGGCGTTAGGGCTCGGGTTGGCGGAGGCGTTTCAGGTGGTGGCGCATGCGGTTTCGTATGTGTTGTTTTTCGGGGTGTTGTTGTGGGTGATGTCCCGGATTCGGCAGGAGGAGGTCTCCGTGGCCGCGCTGGATACTCTGGCGGTCGTTTTGACTTCCGGACTTTTGATCCGCTTTTTCGCCCCCTTCCCTTTTGACGAGTTGCCTCTCGCAATGACGCTCGCCGTGCTCGTCCGGCCGGTTTGTGATCTCGGGCTTCTGTTTCTGGGCTTCGCGGCGCTCATGACGGTGCGGCGTCCGCGTTTCGTGGTGATCTCGGTGGTTGGTCTCCTGCTGCTCCTGATCGCGGATGGAGCGTTCTTGTGGACCCGGGCGCAGGGACTCTATGAACTGGGCTTCGCCGAGGCGTTCTGGTCGGGAGGTGTAATGCTGCTAGGGTGCGCGGTGCTCTACTGGGGTGGCGAGCCCGTAGAGCATTCGGAACACGTCGGCAACTTCGGGGTCGGGCTGTTCTGGTTCGGGCCGTTCTCGCCGCTACTGCACTATGGACTCTTGTTGCTCTGGGCTGCCATGTATGGACCGGCGCCTCCTTACCTGTTGCTCGGCGGAGTAGCGCTCGTGGCGATTTTCTCGGGGCGCAACTATGCCGCCGCATATGCCAGCGGCATCATGGCGAGGAGGCAGGAGGCACTGGCGTTGCAGGCGGAGCAGGGACGCATCCTGCGCGGGCTGCACGATACAGTCAAGCAGGACATACATGGCGCCTCGATGATGATCGAGGCTGCGATAGCAGCCCAGAAAAGTGGTGGCGACCCGGAGACTACGCGCGAGGTTCTGGAGAGGGCGCTGGAGGCCTCCCGTGAGGCGGGACGGGAGCTTTCGAGGCCGCTGGACAAGCTTCGGGCGGCCACCGGGCACGATGCCGCGAACCCGGCGCCTTTCTTCCGCGAGCGTCTCGGGAAGCTTGCAGGCTTCCACGGTATGCACACGCACGAGGATTTCGCGGTCCCGTGGGAGGAGCTGGGGCGGGAGGAGGTCGTGGTCGCGCAGCAGGTCTTCGTGGAGGCGGCCTGGAATATGGCGAAGCACTCGGGCGCGAAGAATTTCTGGCTCTCTACGCGCCGCGATGGCGGATGGTTTGTTGTGGAGATGCGTGACGATGGGCGCGGCTACGCGCCCGGTGAAGCTTCAGGAGGTCTGGGGCTCGGCCTTATGCGTACGAGGGCTGAAGAGGTTGGAGCGGTGTTGCTGATCAGGAGTGCCCCAGGTGAGGGTACGTCCGTGGAGGTAAGGTTCGAGAGTTGAGGATACTTCTCGTAGACGATCATCCCACTGTCCGCTTCGGGCTCAGGCATCTTCTGGTCTCCGCTGGCTTCGAGGTCGTCGGTGAGGCGGAGGATGCCGCTGGCGCTCTCCGGCTCGTTGGGGAGCTACTCCCGGATCTCGTGCTACTCGACCTGCGTCTCGGGGAAGACTCCGGTATAGAGGTCTGCCGTGAGATCAAAGCTCTTCCCGAAGCCCCGCGTGTCCTGGTTTTTAGCGCTCACTCCTCGGTCGAGGACGTCGCCGGGGCGACCCTGGCCGGCGCCGATGGCTACCTGCACAAGGGAGTAGGGGGCGAGGAGCTTATCGACGCGGTGCGGCGTACAGTAGCCAGCGGGCGCGTCTGGCTCCTACCTTCGGAGAACGAAGAGGAGGCCGTGGCGCGCATCAGGGAGGCCTCCAGTGAGGCCCGGCTCACCCCGAAGGAGAAGGAGGTCTTTGCCCTCGTCCTCACACGCCGCACCAACGCCGAGATCGCCGGGGAGTTGTATATCAGCCTGTATACCGTAAAGAACCATGTTAGCAGCATCCTGCGCAAGCTCGGTCTAATGAGCCGGCGCGAGATCTCCTGATTGGAGGGACGCGATGTCTCCCGCGCGGGCGTAAGGTATCGTGTAATGACATCGCACGCGAGACGGGAGGAGACTTCATGCAACAGTACAGCGGGGGCCGTTTCGCGGCGAAAGAGAACACCGGTTCCGCCGCCGGGAAGGACCAGAAAGTGCGAACCGAAAAAACTCATCAGGTGAGCTCGAAGGGCATACTGTTCCTCCTTGCCCTAATCCCTGTCGTGATGCTGTTGCTACTGAGTGGCGTCAGTATCTGGCAGCTCATCTCGGGCTTCTCCTGGATGAAGTTTGCTTTTTTGATTTACTCGTACAGGCTGGCCTTTCTTTTCTGGTCTTCGATGGCGGCCTTGACTTGCCGCGCGTCGGGGAGGGCCATGTGTTCGATGAGGATACGTCGTCCGTCGTTGACTTCGATGGTGAGGGCGCAGTTCACAAAACCTCTGATGGAGACGTGCGCAACCTGCTTGAGCCCCACCAGGTCGGCGTTCTCGTTATTCCAGCCGGTCCTCAACTCTATCCGATCCGGGAAGACGTTGATGACGCCGTTTCTGCCGGTGCCCTGCGCTAAAAGTTTCTGTTCCATACCTGCTTTCTAGCTCGAAAGACCCGCATTGTACAAGACATACCGGAAGCCGCGGAGGTATTCTCCGTGGCTCCCGGTGGAAGTCGGCCCGGCTGTTCCCAGGCCGTGGTTTATGCCGGCTCTCTCTAGGAGGCCGTTTCCTATGCGGTCCTGGCCTTCGCGGACTGCGTACCACCGTTGCCGTTCTGGTAGTCGGTGGCGACGAGTTGCTCAGAGTAACCGTAGACGCCGTGCTCGGAGATGTCCAGGCCGTCGAGCTCGTGCTCCGGTTTGACCCTGAGACCGATGGTCGCTTTTAGCAGGGCGAATACCGCGTAGGAAGTGATAAACACGAACCCGCCGCAGGCGACGATCCCGAGGGCCTGTACGCTTAGCTGGGCGAAGCCGCCACCATAAAGGAGACCGGGCTGACCAAAGCCGGTGGCTTCTACAAGCTCGGGGGTCGCGAAGATACCGGTCGAGAGGGTGCCCCAGATACCGCCCATGCCGTGCGCCGCAATGGCACCCAGAGGGTCATCCACTCCTATCTTGTCTACGAAGAGGAGCACCGCGTACATGATGACGCCCGCCACGAACCCGATAACTATCGAAGCCCAGGGGGCGACGAAGGCGCAGGCGGCGGTGATGGCGACGAGAGCGGCAATCGCCCCGTTGCCGGCCATTCCGACGTCTATGTTGCGCTTGACCAGGTAGCTCATGAGCATGGCCCCGAGGACACCCGCTCCCGCCGCCAGGTTGGTGGTCAGGGCTATGTCGGCGAAGCTCTGGCCAACGGCGGCCATCGTCGAGCCGGGGTTGAAGCCGAACCAGCCGACCCACAGGATGATGACGCCGAGTACGGCGAGCGGCATGTTGTGGCCGGGGATGGTCTGCGGGTTGCCCGCGTCGTCGTACTTGCCGATACGGGGACCGAGCAGGAGCGTACCGGCCAGGGCCGCCATAGCGCCCGAGAGATGGACCACCGTCGAGCCGGCGAAGTCCTGCATGCCGAACTCAGAGAGCCAACCGCCGCCCCAGATCCAGTGTCCCACCACCGGGTAGATGAGCCCGGCGAAGACCACGGCGAAGATGCAATAAACCGCGAACCTGGTCCGCTCGAGCATCGTCCCCCACACAATGGCCAGGGAGACTAGCGCGAACGCCACCTGGAAGAGGAACTTGGCCGAAACGGGTACCGCCGTCCACGCGAGCCCGGCGTAAGTCGCCTCGTCCCCGCTCAAGAAGAAGCCCTGGGTACCGATGATGGAGTTGCCCTCCCCGAAGGTAAACGCGAAGCCCACCGCCCAGAAGACTACGATTCCTATGCCCATCATCGCCAGGATCTTGGCGACCACGCTCCCGACGTTCTTCATCCGGGAGAAGCCGACCTCAAGCATCGCGAAGCCCGCCTGCATTAATAGAACCAACATCGCCGCCAGGACTACCCACATGGTGTCCACGGCCAACGCCACGTCCGCCAGCGTCTCCGCGCCCTGCACCACAGGCGTATCTTGCGCCAACGCTACCCCCGGCACCGCCGCTACTAACAGCAACGCCGCCATCACCAACAGAACAAACCTGCGCAAAACGCCCTCCTTCAATCCGAGTATCTACAGACGGAACATAGTCTACGTCCGGGGTCCGGCGGGTTCTTTGGCCCAATGTATAAACATGAGCACCGATAAAGGCTGCGAAATTATCCGTGCGGTAGAGAGGGTTGCCAAATGCCCCAGGCACCCCAGCGGACGGGAGACCCCATGGCTTATGCATGAGATCGTCGAAGTTCCCTACGGCCTCCGCGCTCGAACCCAGCATTCAAAGGCGACAAATCGTTGCAAGCGGGCGAAGGCGCACGTCTCCGCCTGGTGTGCTCGCGTGGTAGTGCCGATTTCAGCGGTCGCGGAAGGTGGAGGGCTTCTCCGGGACGCGTCCGAGGAGTTGCATGGCTTTGATCCCCAGGGTCAGGCGTTCACGGTCTTCGCTCTTATCCACGTCGAGGCGGGTTAGTTCCTTGACGCGGTCTAGGCGGTAGCGGATGGTGTGCCGGTGGGCGAAGAGTCCGGCGGCGGTCTTGGCCGTCGAAGCGTCGTTGCCCAGGTAGGTAGTCAGGGTGGAGACCAGCTCGGTGCCGTAGCGAGAGTCGTAGGCGACCACGGGGGCGAGGGTCTCGGCGTAGAAAGACTCCAGCTCCTCGGGCTCCTCCTGGAGGACGCGAAAGAGGAGCTTGTAGGTCCCCGTCTTTTCGAAGGTCGAGATCGAGGACGGGCCGGTTATGCGGTGGCCGATCTCCAGGGCTACCTCGGCCTCCGAGTAGGCGTCCGCGAGCGCCGCCGGGTCGCCCTTGAATCGCCCGATGCCGACCGAGACGGTGAGGTCTGGGAGGAGACCCTTTACGTAACGCTGGACGAGGGAGGCCAGGGTTAGGGCTTGCTCGGTAAGCTCCTCGACCGGGTCGTCCGCGGATGGTCCCAGGAACAGGATGACGTTGTCCGAGCGCGGGCCGAGAAGGAAGTTGGAGAACAGGCCGCGGGTCTGCAGGCGCACCGCGTCGGCGAGGCGTCTCTTGAGTTCCTGAATCGCCGACTCCTTCAACCTCCGCCTCCCCAGGTAGCCGGCGAAGTCATCTATATCCACGACGACCGCGAGAGCCCCCGAGGAGAGGTCCGCGCCCAGGTACCGGGCGCGCTGGAGCAAGAGATCCACCGAGCCGTGGTGGCTGCTCACGACGTCGTCCACGAAGTCCCCCCGGACACCGAGCTCCGTCTCCAGGCGGACCCTCTCTTTGCCAAGCTCCGCTTCCAGGGCGCGGGCGGCCCAGTACAGGACCACGACGTCTTCGGGGCGCAGAGGATTATCCGCTAGGTCCATCCAGAGGTAGCCCGCCGGAGCACCCGCGCCTATGGGCATCCAGAAGACCTCCGTGTCATCGATCCGCCACCGCTCGACGGGCACTGAGAGGAAGCCGTTCGGTAAACGGGCGTAGCGGTCACGGCGGTCGCGGCGGGTCTCCTCCACGCCGGAACCTCTGGAGGCTCGCAGTTCGAACTCTTCGAGGGTGGATATCAGGGCCTGCGAACCGGTATTGTTCCCGGATCTCCTCCCTTTGGGATCCCCCCCGGCTATCAGACGCCCGACCGGGTCTTCGACCACTACGGAGCGGTCGAGGAGGCCGGCGAGCTTGCCGGCCAGCTTCTCCACGGAATCTTGATCGTTGCCCGTACTCTCCAGCAAGGCTCGCGCCGCGCCGTGGGAGTGGCGTAGCAACCCCTCACCCTCACTATCCCGTGCGAAGAGCGAGAGGAGCTTGCGCAGCGGGATGCCGGCGGGGACGATGAGCAGCCCCAGGCCAAGCTCCTCGGCTTGCTTTACCGCCTCGGCCGGAGGCTCATTCTCCGCGCGCCACACGAGCGCGGGGGAGCCTCCTTTGGCGACGGCGGCGAGGAACCGGGAGTCGAGCCTCCCGCGGCCGGTTATTGCTACCTCGTCCGGGGCGAGCCAGCCCTCCGTCTCCTCATCCACCGCCATGCCCGTGACCGGACGGCCCGGTTCTCCCGGCGCCAGGCGCCGGCCCCCTAGCTCCTCGATAAAGATGTTGAAAAGCTCTTTGAGGATCATCCATCTCCAAACGCGGCCTGCCACAGCCTCCAGCACGTTACGAACTTAACCTGATCGACCTAATAATATACGACCGCCGGATGGATGATGGAACGTCACGAGCCGCGCGGCTTCCAGCGTAGCGGCTTCCAGCGTATAGTGTGCTACAGGCGTCCGGACGGAGGAGTCCTATGGAGCCGAGGCCAACGGAGCCGCGGCCAACAGGTCATCCGGACACGGTTGTCGGGGCCACTGGTAGGCTGTACAGCGGCAGATCCCGAGCTGTGCTTACCCCGTCCAACGGCCAACCGTAGTCCGCAAGCATCCTCGCCGCCTCTTCGGGGACTGGGATATTCTGAGCGCCCCGCACAAAGACCACCCTGTTGCGGGCCTTGTCGCGCAGCTCGAACCAGCACTCGCCTGTGCCGGAGTCCCTCTCGAAGAACGCGATGCCGTGCCCATTGGACTCCGCCAGAAGCGGCGGCATCATGCCATTGTCGTTGCCCCCGCCGAACCCGGACTTCCAGCCCTTGTTCTCCAATGCCTCCGTGATGTGGTCGAAACAACGCCACGCCTGCCATTCCCAAGTCACCGCGAATCACCTTCCCCAATCGCCAAAAGCCTGAACGGCTCTGTACCTGCTATTGCTAATTATAACGGCGGGCATGGTCCAAATACGTTGGACGAAAGGCCAAAGATGTTGCCCTCGTTATAGAGGGTGATAGGCCAGCTAGACTATATGCCGGTCGCACTTCGTAGCCAAACCGCGAGCGGCGAATGATAAAATTAGTGGTACGCAATCTCGTACTTGGCCTCCTAAGCGGGAGGCGTATACTTTCGTGGAAGCAACTTCAAAGAAGGGGTGGCGGGAGATCGCCGAGAACCGGATAGTCGTCAGTGGAGCGCGCGAACACAACCTGAAGGACGTCTCTCTATCCCTGCCGCGGGACCGGATGGTCGTCGTCACCGGCCTCTCCGGGAGCGGCAAGAGCTCGCTGGCCTTCGACACGATCTACGCCGAGGGGCAGCGCCGGTACGTGGAGAGCCTCTCCGCCTACGCGCGGCAGTTCCTTGGCCAGATGGACAAACCGGACGTGGACCACATAGACGGCCTCTCGCCCGCCGTCTCCATAGACCAAAAGACCACCTCCAACAACCCCCGCTCCACGGTAGCCACGGTTACGGAGGCCTACGACTACCTGCGCCTCCTCTACGCTCGCGCCGGACGCCCCCACTGCCACGTCTGCGGCTTCCCGGTCGCCTCTTCCTCGCCGCAACAGATGGTCGAGAAGCTGCTTACCCTTCCGGAGAAGACCCGCTTCATGGTGCTCGCTCCCGTGGTGCGGGGCCGCAAGGGCGAGTACGGGAAGATGCTCAAGGACTTCTCCGAGAGCGGCTACGCCCGCGTCCGGGTGGATGGCGAGTTGTACGAGTTGCCGGTCGATCTGAACCTGGACAAGAAGTACAAGCACGACATCGAGGTCGTCGTGGACCGGCTCGTGGTGCGCGAGGGGATAGAGCGGCGGCTGACGGATTCCATCGAAACCGCGCTCCAGCTCGCCGAGGGGCTGGTCCTCGTGGAGACGGTGGAGGACGGCAGTACGGGTGAGTCGTTGCTGTTCTCGGAGAACTTTACGTGTACGAACTGTGGGGCGTCCATTGCGGAGATACAGCCGCGGACGTTCTCGTTCAATAGTCCGCACGGGGCCTGTGA
>Ga0136617_10004954_pt1 | contig 11910 bp, 14 predicted proteins | sample AntDrymUQ3222106_2_FD_129672 | JGI IMG/M metagenome (GOLD analysis project Ga0136617, IMG submission 129672) | Polar desert sand microbial communities from Dry Valleys, Antarctica - metaG UQ322 (21.06) | ecosystem: Environmental > Terrestrial > Soil > Desert | place: Antarctica: Dry Valley...
CAAGAAGCGCGTCAGACCGGCGCCGAACGAGCCAGTCCCTTCAATCGCGAACGCACGCCGACCCGCCGCATGTTCCTCGGCGACCACGAATATTTGATTATAGGTCGGCGACTGGAAAAATCAAGACTTGCAAGCTGCCACGCTTTGCTCGCTGTCTTGCATTACGGTTAAATCTAGAGGATGGAAAAATCTCAGAAAGAGCTGGCGTTTCTGCGTGATCTGACCGTTCAGGACGAGTACACGCGGGGGTTTACCGATCTGGTTGATAAGCATATCGATCTACGAGATTCGGAGAATATGCTTTACATTAACGCGGGAACCGGCAGCCACGCGATGGCGATCGGGGAGCGATTTGGCGAGAAAACCGAGATATTTGCCTCGTGCGAGAACGAAGATCTGCTTGCAATAGCGGGCGACAAGGCAGTCGCCGTGCAATCGAACGTCGATTTTTCGACGATCCGGTTTGAGGACGACGCGTTCGACTCGGTGCTGACCGACGCGAGTTTGGTCCCGGCGAGCGAGATCGAATCGGTTATTGAGAATTCCGTCCGGGTTGCGCGGACGGGCGGTGATGTCGCGATATTTCTTCCGGCAGCGGGAAGCTTTGGCGAGATATTTTCGCTACTTTGGGAGGCATTTCTGAATGCCGACCTTGCCGATGACGGACCGACAGTCGAACGGTTAGTCGCCGAGCTTCCGACCGTTGCGAGGCTTGAAGAAATTGCTTCGCAGGCCGGCCTGGTTAACGTAAACACCGAGACAGCGATCGAGATTTTGGATTATCCGACGAGTGAAGAATTTATATCCTCACCGCTGATCGCAGATTTTTTTATGCCGGTCTGGCTTGCGGAAATTGACGAGGAGGATCGGCCACGAATGATGACAGAACTCGCCCGGCTGATCGATACGGAAGACGATTCGCCGACCTTCCTGTTCTCAGTCAAAGCGACGCTGGTGGCTGGCGAGAAAGGCTGAGCCGCTAGCCGACCTTCGCCTCGGACCGCCGCCGCATTTCCGCTTCGATGTCCGTATCGCTCATAGCCGAAACCTGGGGTGTCGGAGCCGAAGCAAGCTTCTGCTGGTCGGCCCGCTCCTCCTCTTCAGCCTCTCGCAATCCGTCCTTAAAAGCCTTTCGCGACTGGCCCAGCGACTTTGCAAGCTGCGGCAGACGCGTCGCGCCAAAGAGCAAGAACAAAACCGCGACGATCAGGATAATTTCTGTGGTTCCAAAGTTCATACGTTTTATACAGTTCGCCACTGACAGTCCAATCTTATATCAGTTCTGCTTAAACTTTTCCATCGCATCGACGAGCGCCGCGGTTATTCCTTTTTCCGAAACCGAATGGCCGGAATCGGGAACGACGATAAATTCCGCCTCCGGAAGTGCCTTGCTCAGTTCCCAAGCGGAGGAGATCGGGCAGACGACGTCGTAGCGGCCCTGGACAATCACAGTTGGAATGTGGCGGATTTTGTCGACGTTTTCGAGCAGATAATTCTCGGTGGGGAAGAATGAGTCGTTCATAAAGTAATGACACTCGATGCGGGCGAGGCTCAGAGCCTCGTGCGCGCCTTCCCAGTGTTCCATCAGGTTTTTGTCCGGGTAGAGCTTCGATGTCGAGCCTTCCCAGACGCTCCAGGCACGTGCGGCGGAGAGACGAACTTTTTCATCGTCACTGGTGAGCCGCTTGTGATAGGCGGTGATGAAATCGTGGCGTTCATCTTCGGGAATTTCGTCGCGATAGCGCTCCCAGAAGTCGGGGAAAATCTCAGACACTCCGTATTGATAGAACCACTGCAACTCCTTTTTCCGCGTGAGAAAGATTCCTCGCAGTATCAGGCCGAGGCATTGGTCGGGATGCGTCTCGGCGTAGGCAAGGCTAAGCGTACTGCCCCACGAACCGCCGAAAACATACCATTTATCGATACCAAATTTTTCGCGGAGCGTCTCGATGTCCTCGATCAAGTCCCAGGTCGTATTTTCACGAAGGTCAGCGTGCGGTGTCGATTTTCCCGATCCGCGCTGATCGAAAAGAATGACGTGATACGCTGCAGGGTCGAAAAACTGCCGATAGAGCGGAATCAGTCCGCCGCCCGGCCCTCCATGCAGAAAGACGACCGGAATGCCGTCCGGATTGCCGACGCGTTCGTAGTAAATCTTATGAACGTCCGAGACAGGAAGCATGCCACTGTCAAATGGTTCGATTTCGGGGTAGAGTGACGCCATATTGTTGATGTTAACGGATTTTGCGGTGGTTAGAAAGGTAGACGTCATCCACGATTAGTCTCGTACCAGAGCTGAAAAACGAGCAGCGTCCAAAGCTGCTTATGGTGACTCGCGACACCTTTTTCGTGCTCGGCCATCAGCGTTTGGACGTATTCCGGATCGAAAAGGCCTTGATTCTTTATTCTCTCGACAGCGAGCACATCATGCATTAGCGGATTGAGGCGGCCCTTTAGCCATTCAGCGACGGGAATACCGAAACCTTTCTTTTTACGATAAAGAATTTCGTGTGGCAGGAGCGGTTCCATAGCCTTCTTGAGGATGTATTTCCCCTGGCTGCCTCTGAGTTTGTAATCGAGCGGGAGCGACGCGGCGAATTGGCCGATGCGCGGATCAAGAAACGGTGCCCGCGTTTCGAGGGTGAAGGCCATCGCCGCACGGTCGACCTTGGTCAGGATGTCCTCGGCCATGTAGTAGTTGATGTCGAGAAACTGCATCCTCTCGATCTCGTCCGTGGCGTCGCACAGGGCAAGCCGCTCGCGGGCGTCGCGATAGACATCGGCGTCCGTTTTTTCCTGTACCTCGGCGGTAAGAAGCCGGGCCTGTTCTTCTCGCGAAAACGAACCGAACCACGAATGATGCCGCTCGATCGAATCCGATCCGGACGAGCGGATAAAGCGTTTCGCTTTGTATTCGAACGACAGGTTTTCTGTCGATACCGGCAGGCGTTTTACGATCGGCTCGATCAGACCTGCGCGGACGAATGACGGAATGGCCCGATAGCGCCTCGCAACTTTATGTGCGTAATACATCGGGTAGCCGGCGAACAGCTCATCGCCGCCATCACCGCCGAGGGCTACCGTCACATGTCGGCGGACGAATCGCGAAAGCATATAAGTCGGAATCAACGAGCCGTCCGAGAGCGGTTCGCCGAGGTGCGCTCCGATCTCGCTTATTAAGTCGGCGGCGGTGTCGACGCTCATTGTCGCCTCGTAATGCTCGGTGCCGAGGTGATGCGCGACCTGGCGGGCATATCGCGATTCGTCGAAGGAATCTTCCTCGAAACCGATCGAGAACGTTTTCACCTTCTCCGCCGAGTGCCGCACGGCGAGTGCCGCGACAGTCGATGAATCGATGCCACCAGAAAGTAGAATGCCGAGCGGCACATCGCTAACCAATCGCATCCGCACGGCATCCGACAGCAACTCGCGAAGCTCGTTCGCTTTCGCGGTAAAACCGGGTCCGTTACGATTCTCCGCCGGCTTTTTCCAGGTCAGGTTCCAGTATCGACGCGTTTTGAATTCGCCATTTTCGACCGTCAAAACGTGGGCCGCGGGCAGTTTTGAAATGCCTTTGTAGATCGAATGCGGAGCGGGAACGTAGTCGTAGGAAAGGTACTGACGCATCGCATCGAGGTTTAGCTCGGTCTTGACCGATGGATGGGCGAGCAAACATTTTGGTTCGGAACCGTAGATCAATTTACCGTCAAAAACGCCGTAATATAGCGGTTTTTCGCCAAAGCGGTCGCGAGCGAGAATCAACCGCTTCCGAGTCGCATCCCAAAGCGAGATCGCGAACATTCCGTTCAAATGATCGACAAAATCTTCGCCGTAGATCTGATAAAGATGCGGCACGACCTCAGTGTCGGTTTTAGTGATAAATCGGTGGCCGCGATTTTCGAGGTTCTCGCGAAGCTCGCGATAGTTGTAAATCTCGCCGTTCATCATCACGATGATCGACCTGTCTTCGCTAAAAACCGGCTGGTCGCCGGTCTTTAGGTCGATGATCGACAAACGCCGCATTCCGAGCGCGACCGTGTCGTCCGACCACAGTCCTTCGCTGTCCGGCCCGCGATGCACGATCTGCTCGCACATCTGGTGCAGAGTCGCTTCCGCGTTTTCCGCATGAGGTTTGGTAAGGTTGATCCAACCCGCGATTCCGCACATTTGAAAACCTAAAAGCTAGTTCGCAAATCCTATTTTCTCACGAACGGCGTAAATCGCTTTGTCCTGTGACTCGTGATAGGTGCGGACGAGGAGCTCGGCGAGCAGGCCCATTAAGAAAAATTGTATCGAGATGGCGAACATCACTATCGCCAAAATCGGCAGCGGCGTCTCGACAAAGTCGGCGTGATATTGAGGCAGGCCGAAAAGATTTGCCGATTTCAGAAAGATCGCGTAGAGACCGGCGAGCAGCGACGCGGCGAAGGCGAGCAGGCCGAACGAGCCGAACACGTAGATCGGTTTCGTATGGTATTTCGCCATGAACTTGATCGTGATCAGATCGAATACGACCTTGATCGTACGCGAAATGCCGTATTTCGATTTGCCCATCGTGCGGGCGTGATGATCGACCGGAATCTCGGCCACGCGCGCACCGGCCCAGCTCGCGTAGATCGGGATAAAGCGATGCATTTCACCATATAGTTTTACGTCCTGAATCACGTCGCGGCGATACGCCTTGAGCGAACAGCCATAGTCATGGAGCGGCACACCGCCGATCCAGGAAATGATGCGATTGGCGATCTGCGAAGGTATCTTCCGCGAGATGAGCTTGTCTTGCCGGTTCTTACGCCAGCCCGAAACGACATCGTAACCCTCATCGAGTTTATCGAGCAGCCGCGAGATGTCCGCCGGGTCGTTCTGCAGATCGGCATCCATCGGAATCAGGATGTCGCCCTTAGCCGCGTCAATGCCAGCCGACATAGCCGCCGTCTGACCGTAATTCCGCCGCAGCGAAATAACACGAACGCGGTCATCCGTCGCCGCAATCTCTTTCAAAATCGCGAGGCTCTTATCCGTCGAACCGTCATCGACATAAATAACCTCGGCCGATTTGCCGAGCGCGTCGAGCGCCGACCGTATCTTCGCGTGCATCGGACGGAGGTTTTCTTCCTCGTCGAGAACGGGGAGGAACAACGAGAGCTCTGGATTTTGGCTGGAACTTGGACTCATGTAGGCAAAACGAAAATTAAACCACAGATACACCCTGATTTCACACCGATCAAATCTTGGCTATCCGTGTTTATTCGTTCTTATCCGTGGTTTAGGTTTTACGCGCAACAATAACAATCGAAACGCCAAACGGAAAATTGAGTTTGTTCAGCCAAAACCGCTCGGCGGAGAATAGCTTGCCGAAAACGCCGTTGAGTGCCGAAACGTTGACATTGTTTTCCGATTCGGGTTTAAGGCCTGTGATCTTCATTATCGTACGGCCGGCGAGGATCGGCGCGAAAAACGTCCAGTTGGCGTAGGTCGCACGCTCGATCGCGTATCCGGCTTTCTTTAGCCGCTCGACGATCTGAGCTTTGGTATAGCGGATGCGGTGGTTCGAAATATCGTCCTGCACGCCCCACAGCCACATAAATGCCGGCACGAAAATGAGCGAATATCCGCCGCGTTTTGTCACACGGTACATTTCTTTGAGACCCGCGACGTCGTCGTCGAGATGCTCGACCACATCGAGCGCGGTCGTTATCTCAAACGTCTCGTCTGCGTACGGCAGTTTTTCGGCCAAGCCCTTCTCGGCCTTCAAACCTTTTCGACGGCAAAATTCCAACGCGTCATCCGATACATCGACACCCTCGGCATCGCCGAATTTAGCCAGCATCTCGAGATTAGCGCCCGTGCCGCAGCCGATATCTAAAATGCGGAGTGCGGAATGCGGAATGCGGAGTTTCGAGACAATCTGCCGCAAAAAGCTTCCAAGTATCGCCCGCCGTCCGACAAACCACCAATGCGAACCCTCGACCTCGTCCATGATGGCGTAGGTGTGCTGCTGCATTTCCTGGGGTAACGCGGTACTCATAGAAACATTCTGCCATAAAAGGGCGGAAACACGACCGATAGGGAGTGTGCTCTCGCGTTTCGAATACCTTGAGAATACGGAAATGCACACGCCTTACCGGTCGCGTTTCCGCCTTTCAAACGATGATCCCCATCATCTCGGTCGCGAGCCGTCCCTGATTGCCTTCTGCCGCAAGGCCGTAACTATTATTTAGCCGCTGCCTGATGCCGTCGTCATTCACAAAACAGCCGCCTTCGCTTCTGTTTCCCAGGATCATTAGCTGCAGGCCTTCGTCGAGATACTCAGGATGTCCGACGCAAATCATATAGTCGCCTGCCGTTTTGTGGGCTTCCCACTCAAGCTCGTAGAGCGTCGGGTTAAAGACGCTCAGCGGATTCATGTCGGCGTTGGACAGGCTCTCGAGCGTCTGTGCGAAGTCGTATGCGTGACGCCCCTCGTGAACAAACGTCCCCTCGCACCCACGCTGCCCGCCGGTGTCGATAGTTTCCTCGGCGACTTGGATGTAAATCTCGCCAAGCGCTTCACGCAAACTCAAGCGCTCGGTCATCAGTTTTAGATTTGTCGTAACCGGATTGATAACGCCCGTAATGCCCGAAGCCCCGCGAAGCTCGCTGACCGGCCTAACCTGCACGAGCATCTCCGAATCTTCTATTTCGTTAATCATGTGCCGGTGAAAATCATTGCCATGCTCGACGATAGCCGCGAATGCGTCGGTAATCGATTTGCGATACTTGCTGGCGATGCCGCGCTCGATCTTCATAAAAGGTATCGCCGGCAAAAATCCGAGCTAAGCGACTCTCCCAAAACCGCACCAGCTATTCTCATTGTGCCATGTGACCTTGACGTCCTCAGCCCTGATTTCATTCCACCATGATTCGAAATCAGTTTTTGAAATGTAGTACGCGGTCGGAGCGACGAGGTGGTCAAAGACTATGTTGTGCTGTTCGCGCCAGCCAAATGTGCCTAAGTGGTTGAGGTATTCGTTGTAGAAAAGCTTGTTTGCGACCGGTTTCGCAGCGGCGTTGAGCGGGCGATAGACGAGCTTCGTCGTTAGGAACAGCCCGAGCGTCGGCAGTTTTGACAGTTGATAAAGCAGCGGCTGGCTGATCTGCGATGTGAAGCCGGTGCGAACCGGGTCGACGTAGTTCGTTATCCACTCATTGTTCTCGGCACCATAAACCCACGCCGAGATGTGCCCGCCTTTTTTTACCTTCGAGGCGAGCGAAACAAACGCCCTTTTCGGGTCGGGCGTGTGATGCAGAACGCCCACGCTAAACGCGTAATCGCACGCCTTCTTGAGCGGCAGTTTGAAGATATCGCATTGGATGATATGTGCATTCGGCAGGTTTCGCGTAAGGGCAAATGCCGATTCGACACCATCGCCGAGGTCGATGCCGACGACCTCTTTCGCTCCCCATTCGGCCGCGAGCTTTGTATGACGCCCTTTGCCGCAGCCGCCCTCGAGCACGACTTTTCCCACAAAAAACTCTTTCTCGACCGGTTGCAGCCAGCCTAAGAATTGCTCATTATACTTCGGATCTTCTTGCGTAAAATGCGTCCACTGCCAGCCAAAATTCTCAGCCGTCTCGGCCTTGTCCTCCTCGATCTTGTCCAGATCGACAAACCGCGGCACCCCCCGCACGACTTTGTACTCGCGGTCGCACTTCCGACAAGTCAGAACGCCCTCGATGATCTCTTTGCCGTCGTATTTCCCGGCATCCGCCAGCAAAATGTCACCGCCACAGATTGGGCAGGCCAGTAGATTTAACAACTTTTCCTTCATATAAAGACATAGCCACAAATACACGAATATAGGGCCTCTCAACCATTCGTGCATTTGTGGCTATTTGACCGTTCGAATAAATTCCTCGTACGCGTTTTGCGGAAATGTCTGTCGCCAATTGAATTCAAATTCATCCGTCTCGCGGTCGGCGTAGAGCTGCTCGAATGTTGCGGCGAAGGCGTTCAAAACGACACCGACCGTGCCGTCGTGTGAAAAGACTAATTCTCGTTCGCCGTGATCGCGTTCGTCAGTCGGGTACTGATAAATCTCGATCAAAAGCTTCTCGCCGTTGCGAAGAAAGCGGAAATCGAATTCCTCAGGGTCGCGGTTCCATTTCACAACGTACTCATTCTCGGGCGACGCAGGGTCGGCAAGTGCGGTCAGTTTTCGCATCAACTCAGGCAATGCCGACTCGTGAGGAGCGTGAGCGGTTGTCGTGTGAAACTCGGAAATGCCGTCCTCAAACCCAATCGACATCCACCCGCACTGTGGGCTGTTAAAACTGATATCAAGCTTTCCCGGCATAAATGAAATAGTAAATCGTGAATCGGAAATAGTGAATAGTGAATAGTTAATAGTGACAGGCAAAAAGAGATTCTTGCGAGTAGCCTTCTTTTCCTATTAACTATTAACTATTAACTATTAACTTATAACTTTTCACTATTCACCGAACCCATGCGTCAGTATCACGACCTGCTCAAACACATTCTCGCCAACGGCACTCGCCACGAAGATCGCACGGGCGTCGGCACGATCTCGGCGTTTGGCTATCAGACACGGTTCAATCTGCGAGACGGGTTTCCTATAGTTACGACCAAACGCGTTCCGTTCCGTTGGGTTGCGGAGGAGTTATTTTGGTTTCTCGGCGGCTCGACCGATGAGCGGGATTTGAATGCACGCGGCGTCGATATCTGGGCCGAGTGGGCGACCGAGGAGCAGACGGCGAGATTTGGCCGCGAGAATGGCGATCTGGGGCCGGTGTATGGTTACCTTTGGCGTTCATTCGGCGGCAACTATCCGAAACGCGACGGTATCGATCAGATTGCTCGACTAATAAGAGAAATCGAAACCAATCCCAATTCTCGCCGCTTGATCGTCACCGGCTGGAACCCCGAAACCTGCGACGAAGTCGCCCTGCCGCCGTGTCACACGCTGTTTCAGTTTAAGATCGAAAACGAAAAGACGCTCCATTGCCAGCTCTACCAGCGCTCAGCCGACGCCTTCCTGGGCGTGCCGTTTAACATCTCCAGCTACGCCCTGCTAACCCACCTAATCGCCCACGTCTGCAATCTCGAAGTCGGCGATTTCATCCATACCTTCGGCGACCTGCACATCTATAGCAACCACCTCGAACAGGTGAACGAGCTACTGACGCGCGAGCCGATGGCGTTGCCAAAACTCAAATTCGTAAACGCGGAAGGATTGAAGGAACTTTCCGGCCTGCTCGATTTCAGGTATGAAAATCTGGAGCTCGCGAATTATCGCTCGTGGGGAAGGATTGCGGCCCCGGTAGCCGTATAAGGATTTGACTAAGGTTACGCCCCAATAATCTCGTTTAGTCCGTCCACCACCGTGTCCAGTTCCTCGGCCGAGGCCGTGCCAATCTTCCGCCCGATCCTTTCCGTCGAGAGGATTCGAATCTGGCTCACCTTCACCCAAGATTTTTTTGGCAGCTTCGCACCCGTTAGTTCCACTGTAAGAGGAAAGCCGGCACGCGGTTGCTGGCTCGTGATTGCGACCGCTATCACGGTTTTTGACCGTTCGTTAAAGACTTCGTGACTTAAGACTAGTACCGGGCGCGAACCGGACTGCTCATGGCCGAGCGTCGGATCGAGCATCGCCCACACTATGTCGCCTCTCAGTATTCTGGCCATCCCTCTAGATCAGCCGCCAGACCCACATCGGCTAGGCGACGTTCTTCGTCCGGATCGAGCTTTGCGCATTCACGGGCCAATCGGTGTCGATCAAGTCGCGTCATCTTCTCAGAAACAGCAAGTTGGAAGGCGTGACTTCGATTCGCGAAAGCGCGCGTTTTGACGAGCTTGTCGACTCTAACTAGAAGATTCGAATCAATTGAAATTGTAACTTTGGCGACACCCATGGTGATTATCCTACCATTGGTCATACCTATGAATCAATCAATTTGCTACTTCACATTCGGTGGATGAGCCACTTTCATTCGGACGGCGATGCCCTCGGCGGCGACTATGAAGAGTTTGCGGGCGTCGTAGGTTGAGGTGTTGGTGGGCGAGTACGAAAGCAGGAAGCGGTTCCTGCGGAGCTCGTCGCAGATTGCTTTTGCGGCCGTCTGGGCTTCGTCGAAAGGGAAAACTTTGCCGCCGGTTTCTTCGGCGAGACGGTTCATTACCGCTCCGGCTTTCGGCTTGTCGCGACGATAGGCTCCGCCGGTTCGGTCGGCGATCTGCAGGCCGTAAACTGTGACGTTGTTGTTTTGCAGGTCAGCGAGCACCTTGTCGAATTCGATCTTGCTGCCGCGGTCGAGCCCGTCGCCGATGATGATGACGGCCGTCTTTCGCGTGCCGGGCATCAGCGGAAGCAGGATCTCTCTCACCGAAACATCGAGCGCGTCAAAGAGGAACGGGTTCCCTTTTTTGCGAAACGTCGCAAACGACGCCTCCATCTTCTTCGCGTCGTCGGTCCACTCCTGAATGATCTCGGCCTTCTCGTCAAATGCGATGGTGAACAACTGGTCGCCCTCGAAGATCTCGTACGCAAACTCCATCGCCGCTGCCTTCATTTTCTCGATCGAGGTCGGCAGCGTGAGCGAATTATCGACGAGCAAAACGATCTTCGCAGGACTCGGGTCGATGCTGAAGTTTTTGATCTTCTGCTCGACGCCGTTTTCGTACAGGAATAGATTCTCGATCTTGATCGGCTCGGTTTTCTTGTCCTCGCGAGAGGCGGTGACAGTCAATATCGAGCCTTCGGAATCCGCCGTGCCGCGAGCACTTCGGCGTGACTGTGAAAAGGAAAGCGAGACAAGCGCTGTGACCGCGAGAATAAGGAAAACAGAAGTTTGGAAGCGTCGGATCATTCTTTGACAGTCTTTGTCGCCGTTTCGGCCGGCTTCGACTTTGCGTCGTCTTGAGGCTTTGATGCGGATTCCGCCGATGTGGTTGATTCGCCGCTATCGGATTTCTCGCTTTTCCCCGATTTCGACGCGGCGTAGTCGGTCACATACCAACCCGCACCCTTAAACTGAAACCCCGAAAGCGACCACTGCTTCTCAAGCTTTCCGTGGCATTTCTCGCAAACGGAAAGAGGCGCGTCCGAAACGCTCTGCCGCACCTCGACGTGCTGGCCGCACTGCTGACATTTGTATTCGTAGATTGGCATCTTCTAGCTCGCCGCCTTCACGGCGGCCTCATTCTCGTGTTCCGCCAAAAATCGCTCGGCGTCGATAGCGGCCATGCAGCCTGTTCCTGCGGCGGTTACGGCCTGGCGATAGTATGAGTCCTGTGCGTCGCCGCAGGCGAATACGCCTTCGACATTTGTCTTCATCGTCTTGCCTTCGGTGATCAGGTAACCGATCTCGTCCATATCGAGCACGCCTTTGAAGAGTTTTGTATTCGGCTCGTGCCCGATGGCAATAAAAACCCCCTGCGTCGGGAAGTTTGAGGTCTCGCTTGTCTGGTTGTTAAAAAGCGTAACGCTCTCGACTCCGGTTTCTTTCGAGCCGTGAATTTGTTTCACTTCCGTGTTCCACACAACCTCAATTTTCTCGTGCGCCAGCACGCGTTCCTGCATAATCTTTGAAGCACGGAATTCGCCGCGGCGATGCACCAGCGTGACCTTTGACGCAAATTTGGTCAGGAACAAGGCCTCTTCCATCGCCGTGTCGCCGCCACCGACTACGACAATCGGCTTGTCGCGGAAGAAGAACCCGTCGCACGTCGCACACGCCGACACGCCGTTGCCGCCGAGCCCCTCGGGCACCGGAGCCTCGCCCGGAATGCCGAGCCATTTAGCCGACGCGCCGGTAGAGATGATCAGCGTGTCGGCATTAATAACGGTCGAAATCTCGGTGCTGTCTTCGCTTTCTTTGCCGTAGAGTTTGAACGGACGTGACGACAGATCG
>Ga0136617_10004955_pt1 | contig 11909 bp, 9 predicted proteins | sample AntDrymUQ3222106_2_FD_129672 | JGI IMG/M metagenome (GOLD analysis project Ga0136617, IMG submission 129672) | Polar desert sand microbial communities from Dry Valleys, Antarctica - metaG UQ322 (21.06) | ecosystem: Environmental > Terrestrial > Soil > Desert | place: Antarctica: Dry Valley...
CGAATTTTGGGGAGGTGCTGATGGAACGGGAAAAAGAGATTGATGTCGAACGGTCTTACGCGGCGAAGGAGACGGTCGCTAAGCTGCGCCGTCTAGCCGACGCGTTGGAAGCGGAGAAAACTTTCGAGATACAGATCGGCGACGAGCGCATCTATGTCCCACCTTACGCGACCATCGAGTTTGAGTATGAGCGCGGCGAGGGTTATGAAGAGATCGAGATCGAATTCAGGTGGAAGCGTAGCGAGTGAGGGAAGTTGCTCACGAACCAGCAGGCAAATCGAACCGCACACCGCGACTTGAACCGCACACCGCGACGGGGCTGAAGCATCGCGTTGATACTCGCAGCCGTGCTTCAGCCTCGATGTGGTGATTGTTTATAAAATAGGAGCAGACTTAGATGAATCAGACAGCAGAGCAGACCGCAACCAACGAGAACGAGCCACGACGGTTGAACGACGTATTGAATCGTCTCATCGAATTTGATTCGGGCGGCTTGCCGGTCGTCAGTCTTTATCTCAACGCGCAAGCGAACCGGCACGGGCGCGACCAGTATGATCGCTTCATCCGCCGCGAGTTCTCCGCCCGCGCCAAAACTTACAACGAAGATTCGCCCGAAGCTGAAAGTTTCCAACGCGACGCGAAGCGCATCGAAAAGTACCTCGCGGAAGAAGTGCGCCCCTCGGCGAACGGCATTGCCATCTTCGCGTGCGCGGGAAAGGATGAGTTTTTCCTGCCCGTGCAACTCGACTTGCCCATCGAACGACACCAGCTTTTCGTCTTCACCACTCCGCATCTTTACCCGCTCGCGCGCCTGATGAATGAATACCGCCGCTACGCCGTGCTCGTCGCCGACACGAACCGCGCGCGCATCTTCGTCTTCGGACGCGGGCGAACGCTCGCCGCCGAAGAGGTGCAGAGCGATACCTTGAGCAGCACGCAAGTTGGCGGCTGGTCGCAGATGCGTTACCAGCGTCACGTTAATAACCTTAATCTCCATCATGCGAAGGATGTAGTCGAAGCCCTCGACCGTGTGGTGCGCGAAGAAGCGATTGAGAATGTCATTATCGCCGGGGATGAAGTCATCATTCCGCTGTTACGCGAACAGATGTCGCCCGAACTTGCGAAGAAGACCGAAGACACGATGCGCCTCGACATCCGCACGCCGGAACACGAGATCATGGAGCGCACACTCGAAACTTTCCGTGCGCGAGATGCCGTGATTGACATGGAGCGAGTCGAAGAATTGAAGGACGCGGTACGCGGCACGAACCTCGGCGTGGCGGGCGCAGCCGACACGCTTGCGGCGCTCTCGAATGGGCAGGTTGACGAACTGTTTCTCACCGCGGGTATGAGTGAGATCGAACACGAACCGGATGAAGTTGGCGCAGTGCTCAAAGCCTACGCGCCGGGCGAGGAAGGTGAAATGCCCGATTCAAATCGCCGTCGCATCGTCGTTGACGAACTCATCAGGCGCGCGATGGAGACGGGAGCGAGCATCCATTTCATCACCGACGGCTCGCTGCTCGCCGGGATGGGCGGCATCGGCGCGACGTTGCGTTATAGCATGTGAAAAACTAATTTCAGGCGGGCGTAGTGATGAGAAATTACGCTCGTCAGTTCGCCTAAACTGAAAGATGAAACCATGACCAAATCGAATGTTGATCCCGATCATTACAAAACGGCAGGGCGCGAGCGTCAAGGCGACGACATCGTGCAGGAGATTCACAAACAGAAACTCGCGCAGGCGGAAGCCGCCGGAAGCACAAAACAAGGCACGGGAAACTTTATCCCCGGCGCGGCTCCCGTCGGCGAACGCGCGGGCGACACGAACGCGGGGGGGGGCGGGCAACAACGCCGAAACCACCGGGCAGGTCAACGAATCGGCAAACTCGTCGGGTAGCACCTAAGAATCTTGTCGCCCCGTGCGCTGTCGGTGAGCAAAGCGCGCGGGTGGCAGTCTCACAAGTTGCATTGGTCAAACGACACAGACGAAGCCTTATGTACTTTGCGCTTCATTCGGCTTCAGTTCCGCGCACCATAATTCGCAGCAAATCGAAGCGCGCCATGATTCCGACGGGCACGCCGTCGCGCACCACCGGGATACGGTTGAGGTCGCGGCGCATCATCAGGTCAATCACCTTCTCCACCGTATCGTCCTCTGTCACGGAGATGACTTTAGTGCTCATAATGTCTTTGACAGGCGTTGAACGTGCTTCCTCGTAAATCCGCTCGACGCCCTCGCGGGACATGAATTTGCCGAACAATTGCGGCGCGTGAAATCTGGAGAACGGTATAACTTTGTCTTTCGCCAAATAGTCCGAGACGCTCAAGAAGCCCGAAATCTTGCCGCGCTCGTCGCACCACGGGAACGCCCCGCAACTTGTTCTCCAGCATCACGCGCGCCGCCTCTTCGAGCGTATCGTCCTCGCGCATCGAGATGACCGGCTGCCGCATAATCTGACTTACCTTCATCGCCCATCTCCTTCCGTCAAGGTTTACACCGTACTGTTCATCTCGCACACTCTCACGCGCAATGGTCGAGCCGAAATAGTTCGCCCTTTTAGCGACCGCGTATGAATCTTCTAATGTAAGAATCTGTGGAGCTTTGTAGCTCGTCGTATGTGCCGTCGAAGATCGCTTGCCCCTCGCGCAGCATAATGATTGTGGTGTTGGGAAGGTGCAATCCTTCGTCGGTCTTGCTCACCGCGTCGTCCGCCCCTCTTTCGGACAAATGCTTCACGATATGTATGCGATGAGTGACGAAGATCGAGGAGGCTTTCCTGACATCGCGCAACTGAATCGCCAGTTGGCTGACGACATGCGAAGTCGGCGGATCGAGTCCGGCGGTCGGCTCGTCGAAGAGGAGGATGCGCGGGTTGCCGACAAGGGCGCGGGCGATGCCGACCCTGCGGCGCATTCCGCCCGACAGTTCGTCCGGCATGAGATCAATCGCGTCTTCGAGTTCGACGAAGCGGAGCATCCGGCGCACCTGCTTCTCAACTTGGCTCTCCGCGACTCCTCTTTCATGCAGGCGGTAAGCGACGTTGTCATAGACCGAGAGCGAATCGAAGAGCGCGCCCTCTTGGAAGACCATCCCGATCTTCATCCGCACGCGCATCAACCGTGCTTCGCTGTACGCGGTGATGTCTTTGCCGTCAATCAGAATCCGTCCGCGATCAGGCTTAAGCAGTCCGAGTATGAGTTTGAGCACGGTGGACTTGCCCGTGCCCGAACCGCCAAGCACGATCTTCATCTCTCCCGGACGCACCGTAAAGCTCAAGCCGCGCAGAATTTTTGACTCGTCAAACGACAAATGCACGTTGCGAAACTCAATTGCCGGAACAATCTTCGGGCGACCGGCTGTTTGGGAACGCGGGCGCGCGGCGGGAGCGTCCTGAAGCTGCTTTGTCGTGTCCAGTGTCGTCATTGGCTGTTCCTGCCGGGTTGAACGGCGATTCAAAGTTTGACCTGCGAGCCGACTTCAATCACTTGGTCGGGCGGGATGCAGAAGTAGATCGTCGCACGGCGCGCGTTGCGTGACATGAAGGAGAACAGATTGTCTCTCCACGCGGCCATTCCCTCGTGCGGGTTGGCGATCAATGGTTCGCGCCCCAGAAAATAGGTCGTCTCCGCAGGCTTGTAATCAAGCCCCTGCTGCGCCTCCTCCTCAAGCGCCTGCGGAATGTCCGGGTCGTCCATAAACCCGTAGCGCACGGCAACTCTGTAAAAGCCTTCGCCGAGTTGCTCCGTCGCCACGCGATCCGCCGCCGCGACGCGCGGAATCTCTTCCGTCACCACCGTCAGGATGATGACGCGCTCGTGCAGTACTTTGTTGTGCTTGATGTTTTTCAGCCGCGCGGGCGGAACGCCTTTCCGGTCGCTGTACATGAAGACGGCTGTGCCGGGCACGCGCACAGGAGGATGAATTTTTAACTCTTCAAGAAAGTCCGCAAATCTGACGGACTGCGCGCGCAGTTTTTCCGCCAGTATCCGTCGCCCTTCCTTCCATGTCGTCATCAACAGAAAAATTATTCCGGCGACGACGAGCGGGAACCACCCGCCGTCGGCGACCTTGACGATGTTCGCACCGAAGAACGAAAGGTCAATGATGAGGAAGAGAGTGGCAAAAGCCCCGACCGCCCACCAACTCCAGCCCCAACGCTTGCGTGCGACAATGGAGAACATCAGGGAGGTGATCGTCATCGTCGTGATAACGGCGATGCCATAGGCGGCAGCCAGATTGCTCGACGAGCGGAAGCCGACGACGAGCAGCAGGCACGCGATCATCAGTGCCCAGTTAACTCCGGGAATGTAAATCTGCCCGACCTCGGTTGACGAAGTGTGCGTGATCGTCAAGCGCGGTAGGAATCCGAGTTGTACCGCCTGCCTTGTGATCGAGAACGCGCCGGAGATGACGGCTTGCGACGCGATGACGGTCGCAAACGTCGCCAGCACGACTAGAGGATAAAGCATCCACCGGGGCGCTAGCAGGTAAAACGGACTCTCGCGGGTCGCCGGGTCGGCGATCAACAGCGCGCCCTGACCGAAGTAGTTGAGGAGCAGCGCGGGCAGCACGATGGTGAACCAGACGAGGCGAATTGGGCGGCGTCCGAAGTGACCCAAGTCAACGTAGAGCGACTCGCCGCCGGTGATGACGAGCACCACCGTGCCGAGTATGAAGTAGCCCGTCCAACCGTTTCGCAGAAAGAAATCAACCGCGTGATATGGATTAACAGCAGTGATGACCGACGGATGCCGCGCGATCTGCACGACGCCGAGCGCGGCAATCGTGATGAACCAAAGAAGCGTTACCGGACCGAACACTTTGCCGATTCCGGCAGTCCCGCTCCGTTGAATCAGAAAGAGTGCGATCAGGATGACGACCGTAATCGGGATGATGTACGGCTTGAAAAAAGGTGTCACAATTTCCAACCCTTCGACGGCGGAGAGAACCGAAATCGCGGGCGTAATCATTCCGTCGCCGTAGAGTAACGCCGCCCCGAACAGACCGAGGGCAATCAACGCCCACTTTCGTCCGTGCAGCGCGCCCTGCATCCGCGTCGCCAGAGAGGTAAGCGCGAGGATGCCGCCCTCTCCGCGATTGTCAGCTTGCATGACGAAGACCAGATACTTGATTGAGATGACGAGGATGAGCGACCAGAAAATTAAAGAAAGCACGCCGAGAATGTTCGCGGGCGAAGGCTCGATGGCGTGCGCTCCGTGAAAGCATTCGCGCATCGCGTAGAGCGGCGAAGTTCCGATGTCGCCGTAAACGACGCCGAGTGCTGCCAGCGATAAGGTCAGAAGATAATGTCCGCGAGGCGCGCTTGGAATTGGGTGCGACGCGGCGTGAACTGCTTCCACATTCTGTTCCGCTATTTCTGCCATAACATTCTGTTTTGCTATTCCGCTCTACGAGTTTCATTCAGGTTGTTGTGGTAATGCAGCCGTGCGCCAATCAGAAACTCCAGAAGCGCGGGATCAACAGCGTGGCGAGTACCCAGAAGATCAAGTTCAACCCCGCGCCGACACGCAGAAAGTCGGAAAACTTGTACTGCCCTGTGCCGTAGATGAGCGTGTTCGTTTGATAGCCGACCGGCGTCATAAAGCTCGCCGATGCCGCGAACGCGACGGCGACGAGAAAGGGGCGCGGGCTGACGTTCATCGTCTCGGCGGTGGCGATGGCGACGGGCGCGAGTAGCGCCGCCGTTGCGTTGTTCGACATCACCTCCGTTAGTAGCGAGGTCAACAGGTAGAAAGCTGAGAGCATCACGACGGGTCCCCAGCCGCCGAACGCCGTGGTGATAAAGGACGACAGCAACTGAGCGGCTCCCGTCTTCTCCAGCGCGACGCCGAGCGTCAGCACCCCGGCGAGCAGGAAGATGATGCGCCACTCAATCGCCGCGTAAGCCTCCTCCGGCGTGAGGCACTTAAAGAGTATGAGCAGCACGCTGCCGATGACGGCGCTGGCCACAATCGGCACCGCACCGAGGGCGGCGGCGGCGACAACGCCCGTCACGACCACGACGGCGGGCACGATCTTCGCGGGACGAAACCGAGGCAGGTCAATCTCCGAGACGACCACGAAGGAACTGTTATCTTTGAGTTCATTCAGATGGTCGCGCTTGACTTCGAGCAGGAGCGCATCGCCCGAGCGGAGCTTCGCGTGGTTTAAGTTCCCGCGTAGCAGCCTCCCGCTGTGACGGATGGCGAGCACGACGGCGTTGAAGTGGTGATAAAACTGAATCTCCCTAATCGTCTTTCCCGGCAACATGGTGTGCGGTGCGACCACCGCTTCGACGAGCATGGTTTCACCGGAGTCGTCCGCATCGGATGCAAATGCTTGCGTATCACGCGCTCTCAGCCCGGAGCGCAAACGCACGCCGACCCGCCTCTCAAGCCGTTTGATCTTCTCCGCACTCGCGCGCACGCGCAGCACGTCGCCCGCCAGCAGGATCGTGTCGGGCGGCGGCAGCGCGACATGCTCGCCGTCTCTGCTGATCTCTGAAACGACCACGTTCAACTCGCGCACAAGCGGCGATTCACCCAAACGCCATCCGACGGACACTGAATCCGACAGCAACTCGATGTCCGTCAGGTAGTCGTTGATGCGAAAGCTGCGCGCCGGGTCGGCGCTCGACCGCCGCGCCGGGATGAGGCGCACGCCGACGGTCATCATGTAAACCGTGCCGACGGCGAAGATGATGATGCCGAACGGGGTGAACTCGAACATCCCGATGGCGGGCAACCCGTGTTGCTCGGCGACGGCACTGACGAGGATGTTCGTCGAAGTGCCGATGAGGGTGCAGACGCCGCCGAACATTGAGGCGAAAGAGAGCGGCATCAGCAGCCGCGACGCGCCGACGCCCGTTTCACGCGCGACGCCAAGCACGACCGGCAGCAGGACGGCGACCGCCGCCGTGTTGTTGATGAACGCCGAAAGCGCGCCGACCGACAACATCAGCGCGATGAGCACAAGCCAGAAGCTGCGCCGCGCGAGCCGCGCCAGCCACTCGCCGAGAAAGTTGACCGCGCCGGTCTTGAAGAGTCCGGCGCTCAAGATGAACATCGCCCCGACAGTGACGGTCGCCGGGTTGCTGAAGCCCGCGATGCCCTCCGTCGCCGTGATGATGCCGCTCAAGATCAGCACCGACATGACGAGCATCGCCACGAGGTCAACAGGCAGCCTCTCCGTGGCGAAAAGACCCACCGCCGCCACGAGGATGATGAGGACGATTGCGATCTCGGCAGTCATACGAATAAACGTCCATTCGCGCGCCGGCAACTTTGTCGAAATAAGAAATGACGTTGCCGGTAAAGTTGCCATGTGTGCGGGTGACGCAAGTCCGCCTGTGCGGTTGAGAATACCCGAATCACCGAAGATTTCGTTGAGTGAAAACACTCAAGCGCGTTAGGTATTCATACCGATGTTCACCTCGTCCCGGCTTGATATGCTGGCTCCTGAAATAACACCGGAAAAGGAATGGATAATAGATGAAAATACTTAACCAATAACGGCGCGGGCACGGGTACTGGCTCAGTGTACGTGCAAGGGCGCGATGACCTCGAACTGAAGAGCGGCTCTGAAGTCACAGTCCGCGTGGGCGTGCCGCGCTCGACCGGCGTCGTCAGCACGACGCGGTAACACTACACCGGCACGTTCCGCGACCTTGAATTGCAGGAGAAACCGGAGAGAACTTTTTCGCATGTGGCTGTCCGAAAAAGACGGCGCGCGAGTTGTTCTCTCGTTTCTCCTGCAAATTTTTACGCGGGGAGTTCCGACAACAGTAATATGATGGCAGTTTAAGTTAGCGTTTGCGGGCGAGTTGGCGAAGCTGTGTGACAGCAATTTACGAACGAGTAATTTGAAAGGTTGCTGGATTGATGAATGTTGTGTTGGCGGTAAGCGCGGGACATGGAACGGAGACGCTGCTGACGTTGTTCTGGATGCTGTTGGCGGCGAAGCTGATGGCTGAAGTTTTCGAGCGGGTACGCCAACCGGCGGTCGTCGGCGAGATACTTGCGGGCGTCCTGATTGGTCCTTCGGTGCTCGCCCTCGTCGCGCCGTCGGAAGTGACAAGTACGCTCGCTGAGATCGGCGTGATCTTCCTGTTGTTTACGGTCGGATTGGAGACAAAACCGGCGGCGGTTTTTCGCGTCGGCAAAATCGCCGCCGTCGTCGCGGTCGCCGGTGTCGTTTTACCGTTCGCGGGCGGTTGGGCGTTAATGCGTGTGTGGGGCGGGACGGGTATTGAAGCGTTGTTCGTCGGGACTGCACTGGTCGCCACTTCGGTCGGCATCACGGCGCGTGTGCTTTCAGGTATGGGGCTGCTCGACGCGCCGACGGCGCGCGTCATCCTCGGCGCGGCGGTCATAGACGACATCCTCGGCTTGCTCATCCTCGCCGTCGTATCGGGGGCGGCGACCGGTGAAGTTAATTACTGGGAGATCGGCACGACGGCTGTTCTCGCCGTCACCTTCACACTGTTTATCGTGCTTATCGGCGCGCGTGTTATCACGCGCATCGCGCCGCGCATCGAGAATTTGCGCGTGCAGGATTCGATGTTCGTGTTCGGATTGGTGCTGTGCCTCGGTCTCTCTGTCGCCGTGTCGTTCATCGGCGTGGCGGCGATTATCGGGGCGTTTCTGGCGGGGATGGCGCTCGCCGAAGCGACGGAAGGCAACCCTGAAATGCACAAGCAGACGGCAGGCGTGACGGAGTTTCTCGTGCCGTTCTTCCTTGTCAACATCGGGATGCAACTCGACCTCGCGGTGTTCCGCGATTTATCAGTCGTGCTGCTCGCGGTGGTCGTCACACTCGTCGCCGTCGTCACGAAACTGTTGGGCTGCGGCGCGGGCGCATATAGCTTGGGCTGGCTGCGCGCCGGGCAGGTCGGGATGGGGATGGTGCCGCGCGGCGAAGTCGGCATCGTCGTCGCGCAAATCGGCTTGAGCCTCGCCGTTATCAATCAAAGACTTTACGGGGTCGTGCTGTTTATGGCGGTGGCGACGACGCTTATCGCCCCGCCGTTCCTCAAGATGTTGTTTGTGCGCGAAGCCGCCGCAAACGCTCAGGTGGATGCCGACAACGCGGGCGGTATCGTCACGGTCGAAGGAGATTTCTGCCGCCTCGGATAAGAGGGGAATAGTGTGCCTTGAGTTCACGAAACACGATGCGAATTGCCGATGAATAAGCTGAAACGATTATGGAATGAGTTGCGCTCAAGCCTCTGGTTCGTGCCGGGTTTAATCGTGTTGGGTTCAATCGCAGTTGCGTTCGCGCTCATCGAAGTTGATAGTCGCATCAGCCGCGAAATGTTAATCAAGTATCCGCGCTTGTTCGGGGCGGGGGCTGCCGGTTCACGCGGGATGCTGACGGCCATCGGTGGCTCGATGATGACGGTCGCGGGCGTGACGTTTTCCCTGACCCTCGCCGCGCTCGCGCAAGCCTCCAGCCAGTACACGCCGCGCATCCTCCGCAACTTCATGGGCGACCGCGCCAATCAAATTGTCCTCGGCTCGTTTGTCGGTATCTTCGTTTATTGCCTCGTCGTCCTGCGGACGATTCGCGGCGGCGACGAAGGCGCGTTCGTGCCGTCGCTCTCCGTCGTCTTCGCCATTTTCCTTGCCGTCGTCGGCATCGGCTTTCTCATCTTTTTCATTCATCACATCGCTTCATCAATCCAAGCCTCGAACCTGATCGCGTCGGCAGCCGAAGAAACGCTTGCGGCGATTGACCGATTGTTTCCGCAACAAGTCGGCGAGAGTGCCGCCGAGACGGACGAGACGGGCGGAATGAAAGCCACACGCACGGCTGACGATTTAGCCAATCGAAGCTGGCGGGAGATTCCGTCGCGCGCCACCGGTTATCTCCAGAGCGTCGATGTCGAGATGTTGATTAAGCTGGCGACGGAACACGAAATCGTGATGCGGATGGAACGCGGCATCGGCGCGTTTATCGTCGAAAATGAACCGCTCGTGTCGCTCGCTTTTGCTACCGCGCCGGACGAAGCGGTAATCGAAAGTTTCGTCAAAAGGCTTGACGATACATACACCATCAGTCGCTATCGCACCGTCGAACAAGATGCCGCGTTCGGCGTGCGCCAGATCGTGGACATCGCTTTGAAGGCGCTCTCACCCGGCATTAACGACACGACGACCGCCGTGACGTGCGTTGACTATTTGTCTTCGATCTGCGCCCGCGTCGCCCGTCGCCGCGTGCCTGAAGCGTACCGTTACCATGAAGGAAGTTTGCGCGTCATCGCACGCGGGGCGACGTTCGAGAGTCTGCTCGACGATTCATTCGACCAGATACGCGAGAGCGCCGAAGGGAATGCGGCGGTCGTCGTGCGGATGCTGCACAGGTTGACCACGATTGCGCGGCAGACCTCCAGTCGTCGCCGCTTGCGCCACATCGCCGCACATCTTGAGCGTGTCGAATCACTTGCCGAGCGAAGCATCAAGTCGCCGCACGACTGCGAACGGATCAAAGAAGCGGCGCGAGAACTGAGTTCAGCTCTCGACACGTCGAACGGTTTTTGAACAACTAACAAACAGGCCACGTTTTTATGAATATCGTTCTGCTACAAACAGTCGCCGACAGTAATCCTGATTTCGACTTGAGTATCGTCTGGCGCACGATTAAAGACTTGGGCGAAGGCTTTCTCGCGCGCTTGCCTTACCTCGTCATCGCGCTCATCGTCTTCGGTGTCTTTCTGATCGTTGCGCGCATCATCAAGCGGGTGGTTCACGCGGCGGGCAAGAACACGCGCCTCGACGTGATGCTCGCCGATCTCTTGGGTCGCCTCGCGTCCGCCGCGATCACGGTGTTGGGGCTGTTCGTCGCCGCCGTCATCATCTTTCCGGCGTTCAAGCCGGGCGACCTCGTCACCGGTCTCGGCATTACATCGGTCGCCATCGGCTTCGCGTTCAAGGACGTGCTGCAAAACTTCTTTGCCGGAATCCTGATTTTGTGGCGCAGGCCGTTCGTCGTCGGCGATCAGATACGCACGAAGGATTACGAAGGCACGGTCGAAGAGATCAACGTGCGCTCCACGCGCCTGAAAACTTACGACGGCGAGCGCGCCGTGCTGCCGAACGGCGACGTGTACACGAGCGCGATCCTCGTCCGCACGGCTTACGACAAGCGCAGAGTTAAATTCACGGTCGGCATCGGCTATCCCGACTCGATTGAAGAAGCGCGCGAGACAATCCGCCGCGTCCTGCGTGAGACGGAGGGCGTGATGGGAGATCCGGGTCCGTGGGTCTATGTCGCGGAACTCGCGCCCTCGTCGGTTAACTTCACAGTCTATTTCTGGGTCGGCTCACAGCAGGCGAACGTGCTCAAGGTCTCCGACCGCGTGGCGACCGGAATAAAGAACGCGCTCGACCGTGCCGGGATTGACATGCCGTTTCCGCACACGGTTGTTCTCTTCCACGACGCGACGGGTTCACGCGAGGGCGACATCGAACGCGAAAGATACATCAGCGTGCGGCAACCGCGCGGCCGCGCGGCAGAGCGCGCGGATGGCGACGGAACGCCGCGCGGCACGTCGAGCAGGGGCGAGGGAGCGGAGCGTTGATGAATTTTCCGCCCATTGATTGGTGGCAGGCGGGCGCGAACCTGTTGAGCGTCGGCGTAGCCTACCTGCTCGCGCTCCCTGTGGCGTGGGATCGCGAACAGAACGCGCGCAGCGCAGGGCTTCGCACCTTCCCGCTCGTCGCGGTGGCGAGCTGCGGCTACGTCCTGCTGGCGAGGAGCGTTTTCGGGGGAGGGGGCGAAGCCGAAGCGCGCATCGTGCAGGGGTTGATGACCGGCATCGGGTTTATCGGCGGCGGCGCGATCCTGAAGCACGGCGCGAGCGTGCGCGGGACGGCGACCGCCGCGAGCGTCTGGAACACCGGCGCTA
>Ga0136617_10004956_pt1 | contig 11909 bp, 9 predicted proteins | sample AntDrymUQ3222106_2_FD_129672 | JGI IMG/M metagenome (GOLD analysis project Ga0136617, IMG submission 129672) | Polar desert sand microbial communities from Dry Valleys, Antarctica - metaG UQ322 (21.06) | ecosystem: Environmental > Terrestrial > Soil > Desert | place: Antarctica: Dry Valley...
CAATAGATGAATGGGGACTTTGGTGTATTTCCAACTTGCACAGTATTTTTCTAAAGAACCGAAATTTCCGCCACGCTTCTCACCCGATTGTTCCACCTGTATATGCTTCTTATGATTTATCACAACGCATCTCGAATGTAGCGAACGACAATCAGCAACACTGGGATGTTGACGGAGTTTTGGGTGATTACCGTCAAGGGCGAGTCACTCTCTACCCACGCGCACTCAGTCGTTGCTCTGCCGAGATTGGTATTCCGTATCGAGACTTATTTCTCATCGTTCTTATTCACGAAGTTGCACATTATTACCTTCACAAACTTCCTGATGAGGCACAAGGAGGTTGGGCTTCGGAAGGCTATGAGAAAACATCGCGCGATGTACACGAAGGGTTAGCGCAGCTTTTTACATACTGGGTTTTTAACGGTGGGCGTGACCATCACTCGAGGAGCTTTGAATTATTGAACGCACATCAATCTCAAAGCTATCGAGCATTTCAAAATATCCTGTCTGTTTGCGAAGAGCGGGATGCGATCATTGACAGCATAGTTAAACTTCGTTCACTTGATGGAGCCACATTTGATGATTGGGTTTGTATGATAAGGCAATAAACCTTTGTATATTTGCCTTCTTACAATGTATGCAGCACATCGAGCCATCCGCGCCGTCATTTCAAGCCACTAACGACTCTCAGCACCCAACCTTGTACAAGCGGCGAACTCCTTCAACCTTTGCAAATCCTCTCGCCGCAAGGTGACTTCCGTTTCGCCAAGCTGCATTTCGACTTTGCGTCCGGCGATTATTTCGAGAAAGCGAGCAACGGGCATTTTCAACTTTAATTGTTCGTTGAATTGCCGCATCGCGTACCCGCCCGATTTGTATGCTACGCCACCGTCAATGCGTTTGCCGTCAATGATGAATCGTACTTCCGCCTTGTTGCCGTAACGCAAGCGTTCAGTTGTTGAGTCAAACAGCCATTCGATTTCGCGCGGCGTAGCATCGCCTTCGGTTACGGTGCTGAAGCCGAGTCGCAGTTCTTCGCTTTCGGCGGTCATAATGGCGCGCGGTGCAAGCGTCGTCGTGTTGCGGTTGCGGAAACGGTCGTGACTTGTCGTGCAGTCGCCTTTTTCGCTGCGACTCGTTTGTGCTGTTGCGCCGGAAGATGAGCGCGTCGTTTGCGCGCGACTCGAATCGTATATTGGTGCCGGGATGGTGAAAGCGAAAAGTGTGGTGATAAATGCGATTGTAGTACGCACGTATTTCATAATGATATTTTCTCCTTCCGGGATTTCAGAATCAAGCGCGTTGATAATTCACTTCCGCGTCATTCGACGCTTTATGATGCGGCACGCTTGGTGTCGTCGAGCAGTTTGTATAAGCGCTGTCGTGTAATTTTGAGTTGCTCTGCCGTGCGCTTCCTGTTGCCGCCACAGTCGGCGAGCGCGTCATGCACGACATGGAGCGTGAAGCGTCGCACGCGCTCATCCAATCCTTCTTCTTCGTTATCGCGCGGCTCAAGTCTTCGGTCAAGATGTGCCTCACGTCTCTTCGATTGTTTATCGTTGATGGTGCGAACTGGCGCGACATTTGTTTTCGCCAGTTCCATGTATGACTGCAAATCAAAGCCGTAAACCTTACCATCCGGCGATTGGCGCACTGCACCGCGCACGATGTTTTCCAACTCGCGCACGTTGCCGGGAAACGAATAGCACATCAGCATCTCAATCGCTTCTTTGAAAAAAATAACCGGGCGGTTGAAGTGTAGTTGCAAGAAATGCTTGACGATGCCCGGCACATCTTCGAGTCGGTCGCGTAATGGCGGCAGATGCAAGCGGTGCTGGTTCAAACGGTAGTAAAGGTCTTGGCGAAACCTCCCGCTTCGTATTTCTGTTTCTATTTCACGGTTTGAAGCGGCGACGACTTGAACGCGCGTTTTCATAGCCTGCTGCGAACCCAGACGCTGCACTTCGCCGTTTTGCAAAACGCGCAATAGGGTCGCTTGTATGGCAGGCGTGGCTTCGGTGATTTCATCAAGAAACAGCGTGCCCCCGTCAGCCGACTCCCACAAGCCCATCCTATCTTTGGTCGCGCCGGTGAAAGCACCCGCGACGTGTCCGAACAACTCCGATTCGGCGAGTGCGGTTGGCAGCGAACCGCAATTAACGGCAACGAATTTCTTGCGCGAGTGCGGGCTATGGCGGTGAATCATCTGAGCGATGAGTTCTTTGCCAGTTCCCGTTTCGCCGGTGATGAAGAAAGCCGGAGGCTGTCGCGCCGTCATTTCGTTGATACCGGAGAGTGGATACTCGCGGCTGATGTTGTTGATAATGCGGGCGAGTTCTTTCACTACATCAGTGATAGCATCCGACTCGCCGACAAGCTCATGCACGGCGTTACGTTTGCCTCCATCGCTCACCGCTTTGACGGTAGAATCGCTTTCATCCCGCGCTTCCCTCGCGGCAGCGTAAAACCTTTCGCGCACGGCGAGCGCAATCTCGCGCACTTTGCTTTCGTCACACGGCTTCCGTAAGAAATCAGACGCCCCGTTCACAGTAGCTCTAACGATAAAATCTGTCTGTGACGCGCGTAAAGTCATGACGATGGGCGTCGAATCTCCGCAGTCGAACTTCAATTCGCTCAACTGCGAAATTGTTTGTTCGCTGTCGTCATTCTCAATTTGTGCGTCGAAGAAAATCAGTGAGTAGTGTTTCGGTGAGATGGTTGATGTCGCTTCTGTAATCGAAGGGGCGACGTTGACGCACCAACCAAGAGCGGTAAGGATGTCAGACAAGCGGTGACAATCATGCGGATTAGCGTCAATCACCAGCGCGCGCAATTGTACTGCTTCACACGCGGATTTTTCCGCACTGCGAACTCCGTGTTCTTTGTCAACGCTATCAATGAGCGTATTACTTTGCGAGGGAGAGGGGTACTTCATAACCGCTTGTATTACCCAGAGACGCCCGGCACTGTTTCTAAAACCTCAGTTGCCGAGCGTCACAAACCTACACCGCTTTGACAGCGTTTAACCGCGTCACGCGCTGATTTCGATAATTAAGATAGGGTACACGCTAGCGGCGCAGTGTGTCTGTCGAAATCCGACACAAGCGGAGATTTTGAGAATAAGGAAGGAGAGAATTTATCAGAGTTAGTTTTTCAAAGCGTCTGCGAGGCTTTTGTGGATTATCCTGTAGCACTCACATGAAACACGCTCTAATCCCACGCGGTCGAGAATCGTCAACTGCCCGCGCGTGTATCGAATCAGTTTCGCCCGTTGCAGCGCACCCGCCGCATCGGTCACGCTTGAGCGCGGCGCGCCAATCATTTGCGACACGCATTCATGCGTTAGACGGAAACTATCAGCATCCAACCTGTCGTGCGCTGTCAATAACCAACGCGCCAGGCGTGCCTCTACCCGATGAAAGCTGTTGCAAACCGCCGACTGCGCGATATGCATCATCAGCGCGTGCGTGTAGCGCAAAGCCAAATCTTTCAGAGCATTGCTTGCGTCAAGAGCGCGGCGTAGTTCGCTCGACTTGATACTGTATGCGACGGCGGGCAGTTGAACGACGACGTGAAATAAAATGTGCGGAACACCCAGGATGATAGGCACGCCGACGATGCCTTCGCTGCCAATCATCGCCACTTCGCTGACGCGACCATCCTCCAACGGGGCGAGCAAAGACACCATTCCGCTCTCAACGAAATACGCCTTGTGCATTTCATCTCCGGCGGAGTAAAGCAACTCGTCTTGCGGCAGGTGAACCAACTTGAGATGCGGCAGCAATCTTTCCGCGTCTTGTTCGTTCAGCGATTGCAGAATCCTGTTACTGAACTTTTGGAGATTTGTTTTAACCGCAGCTTGCATGGCGTTTTCCTCCGTGATGCTCAAGAACAGCCATCACTTAATCGCTCATTGCAAGATGCCGGATTTACAAAGCGAGAAAGCTAAAAATATTCTCAAACAGTCCAAACATTTTAGTCTAAATCAACTACTGACTACTTAACGATTTCCCTTAGCGAAAATACAATGAAGTGATTACTTTCCGTCAGCGGTATTGAACCGCGCCGTGATCTTCCGGCTGTGCTTATCCTTTTTCACGGCGATGCGATTGACATAAACGCGCGTCGTCGCCAAGTTGCGATGCCCCAAAGCGTCCTGCGTCTCAATCATCGAACCCGTCTCTTCGGCGACGATGCGCGCAAACGTGTGCCGGGTTTGGTGAATATGCACGCCGGTTTTTATCCCCGCACTCTCGGCATACCTTTTCAAGTTCTTCGCAAACGAATGAGATGAAAGCATGGCACCTGCCTTCCCCGCTCTGTCGTGCCGCGTCCACAAAGGTTTATCTGCCGTGAGCGCATCCATCCGATGACATGCCGCAAGGTAATCGAGCAACGCTCCTTTGACTTGCGGGTCGCAAACTTCCCTGCCCGTGTAATCGCCGCCCTTGACGCGCGCCCAGACGATTAAATCTTCGTCCCGAAGTTCGATGCTTCCACCACGAAGTGCGATGACTTCGTTGCGCCGCATCCCCGTCGTGATGTACATCAACAGTAACGCGCGGTCTCTTAGCCCGACGATTCTCTCTGCCTCTCTTGATGATTGCGCTTTCGCATTCACAGCTTTGAGCATCGCTTGCAATTCAACATCCGTCCACGCCTTCGCGCTCTCCGTTTGATACGCACGCGGAGCTTTCGGGCGCACCAACCTTGCCGGGTTGCTGGTAATGAACTTCCCCAGCATCGCATCCCGCATCACCCACTCATAAAAGGATGTAAGACGTGACAGGCGCGCATAAACGGTCGCCGGTTTGTGTCGCCGTTCCATCTCTACCCGCCACGCTTGCACGTCTTCGACTTTAACGTCGGCAATGTCTTTCCCGACAAACTTGAAGAACGACACGGCAGCGTAGCGTTTTGCGCCCAGCACCGTCGGGCGATGAAAGCAGTCCGCGCCCGTCGTCGCTTCTGCCCACAACTCGACGGCATTGAGCATCGCAGGCGTGATACTCGACTCACGCGCGAAACCTTTAACCGCGACTAACGCCCTTACGTTAAGAGGCGCGTCCATTGTGTCAGCAGATGTATTAGAGACCATCTCGACCGCCATACTCTTGTCCATCCCCGGTTTCTACGGTTCAAACAACGCATAAATCATAACACATCTAAGGTTACAAATCTTAGTTGGTACTGTAATCTTATTTTTAGGATTTATCTATTAATACCTTTTAGATTGGTAATAATAAGATAGAATGTGCTTGCTGTGAAACATTTATGTTTTTAAGGACTACCTAAACTCAATGCGTGCTACCCGCCGTCGCCACCGTATTGCTGATCCGTGCGCCTCGCCTGAATCTGTGCGCCATACTTGTCAGAAATTGCGCGAGCAACTACCCGATATTATCCCGCAGCAAGAGAAAGACTTATTGCGTTTCCTTTATGCCGTCAGACATATTGAGCGTCGCCCGGCAACAGATACACGGCGTGGTCGTCCAAGTCATTGGAAGCGTGAAGATTTAATTATAGCCGCAGCTCACCTACGCGCTATCCTTGAGCGTGAAACACAGGGGCGCGTCTCGCTTTCAAGTTTCATCGGGCAGTATCTTTCGGTGCTTCACTTCCCCGCTGACATTACGGATGCCCTTGCCTCTGGCGACATTAACTTACCAGAAGCCGCGCAACTCGCCCGACTGACTGCGCTTCGCCTCGACTGCACTTCAGCGCAAGCTCGATCTACGCGCAGTGAGGTCTTAAAGGCACACCTCAGAATGCACGGTTCGCAGAATGTGCTACGGGCGCGTGTCAAGGACGTTCTCGGCGAAACCATTAAAGTCTCGACCGTAGAGATGATCCGCGTGGTAGCTAAGGTGGATGAACTGTTGGAGATTGATCCGGCTGACCAACGACATCTTTTCTATGAAGAGATGAAGCGTCTGTTTTACGCGATGCGTGAGATTGAGCCGGATGATTTAGATGATGAGACGCTTGAACGGTTCATGAAGGCAGCAGATGAAATGTCAAATGTTCTCTATTCGATTGAAATCAAGCGTAGGTTACGTGAAAAGAAGACGCAAAAACTCGCGCTTTAAGATTGAACTTAAAACATTCACGAAAAGATTGACATAAGCCCAACTATGCTTGTAAAGTCGCACGGACTTACCTTTACTGGCTTAGGTAGCTTTGGTAGGCGGGCTAGTTTTGGTAGGATAGCTATAGCAGGCTGGTCGAAGCCGAAAACATGAATGGCGCACGATTGAATTTGCAAGCACAATCGTTTAGCTGGATTGAAACTTATGGCGAAGGTGATAGCTGTTACAAATCAAAAGGGTGGAGTCGGTAAAAGCACGCTCACCCGCGAGTTGTCCGCAATGTGTGCGATACGCGGTTACAGAGTCTTATCGGTTGACTGCGACCCGCAAGGAAGCCTTACAGCTTCGTGGATGGATACGGAAAAGTGTGAGCCGAATCTGGTTCACTGCCTTGTCGCACCTGAAGGTGCGAGAAAAACCGCTTCCACAGAGTTGACTCCACTTAAGGCTGCGATATTTGAAACGCCGATAGAAAGTCTGGATTTGGTCGGCGCAGATGTCAGGCTGATTCGATTCGAGCGCGAACCTGCGTCGGCGGTTCATCGCCTGCGGCAGCAACTCGCAACAGTTGCGAATGAGTATGACCTCGTTTTCTTAGATTGCGCGCCAAGTCTCGGAGACTTACTTCATGCCGCCCTATTTGCTGCCGATTATGTGCTAATTCCCTGCGCCGCTCTGCATATGTCACTTGAAGGGTTGACGGAACTAATCTTTACGATTGGCGAAGTGCGCCACGTCAATAAGGAACTTCAAATCTTAGGTTCTGTTATTAACCTCTACAAACCGCGCCGTCTTGGAGCGCAGGAAGCCCGCAGAGCCGTCGAGGAGATCAGTCATCTCGTCGGACCAATATTCGATACAAACCTACATGATTTCGCAGAGATTGCCGATGCCCACACGCGCAAACGCCCGGTGATTGCCTTCGCCGGAAGCAGTAAAGCCGCTGGGCAAATCTCCCTGCTAACAGACGAATTCTTAATGCGCTTGAAGATGCCTAAATCGGCGGAAGACGCGAAGCAGGATTCTGAGAAGACATACAAGATTTCTGCTCCTAAGCTCGACCCAATTACGAAACAAACCACAGCGAAGAATAAAACTACCAGCAAGCATGTAGTTTGAGGCTAACTTAAAATTATGTCCAAACGCCCTAAAATCAGCATCCGCGAGCCGAAGCAGCGTTACGAATCATCTTCAACTCCCATACCATCTGTCGCAATGCCCCACGAAAGATGGAAGAGTGCTTATAATGCTGGCGACAACTCCGATTTAGACACCTCTCAGCATTCGGCGGCGAATAGAGTAACTACTGTAGGTAGCCTATCCACCCAAGCTACCAATGCTACCTTAGCCAGTAAAGGTAGCATTGGTAGGAAGGCTGATCAAGCCAATGTCAACGTAAGTAGTAAATCCTCTGTGAGCACTAAAAGAAGTCGCGGTCAAACACAATCATCATTGTTACAGGGGCGCACGCGAGATGTCTGGCAATTTCTCGTGAAAACGGTGCGCGATTCACATGGCGGGAGTAATGAACGAATTAAGTTGTCACGTAAGGAAATCAAAGACAGAACGGGGATCGGTTCATTCAATACCATCGACCAGGCTCTGATTGATCTTCAAAGCTACGGACTCCTGAAGGTGCATCCCATATTCGGCTCCAACAAAGGCTACGAGTATGAATTACTGCGGTTGGATGATGAACCCGAAAGCGAAGTTAAAGCACCCCGTGCCATCGCAGAAGCACTAAAGGAAACCGCTCAAGCGATAGAGCAGTCGGGCGTCACGCACCTGAGCGGCGACCAGCTAAAAGAGTTGACGCGCCTCGCGCATTCAGCGCGGCGACTTGCGGCGGAAATTCTGAAGTGAAGGTTGAACTTCAGAAATTTCCTGATTTTTCTAATAGATCCTTGCTTTGCGCTCATTTAGCGGCACTATCATAAAGCTTCTCATCAGCCATAAGGAAGAGAATGTACTATATGTTGATCTAAGGTTACGCAGCACCACAACCTACAGCCCATTGGAGTCATTTTGTCGTGTATGCTGCAAGCAACAACAAAAGCTATTAGCATTATTAGGTAAGGTAAAGAGAGTAGAAGCGAAAAGGGGCATATTGCAAGAAAGCTATTAGCTATATCAGGTAAGGCTATTAGCTATATTAGGAAATTCGGCGGAGAAGCAAAATACAGATGAATTTCAGCCTTTTCGATTGCTAACTTGTTGATATTAAATGAGGTAAAGGGGTATATGACACTCTTGACCGAGCTAAAAAGGCATGAAAGCTATTAGCTATATTAGGTAAGGCTATTAGCATTATTAGGAAAGCTATTAGCTATATCAGGCAAGGCTATTAGTCATATTAGGTAAGGCTATTAGCATTATTAGGCAAGGCTAATAGCCTTATCAGGTAAGGCTATTAGTCATATTAGGTAAGGCTATTAGCATTATTAGGTAAGGTATAAACACTGTTCAATTGTTGACGTAGAAACACATCGGAGAATTTACAGAGAACAGCAACTTCATTTTTACCGCGCCTATATATGTATAGTAAGTAATGTATATAAAACATATATATACAAGGATTAAGAAAACCGGCTGGTGGGAGCGCATAAATGTCCACTAAAGCACAAAGGAATGAGAAGAAAGTAGCTCATGCTGTAAAAAAGAGTAAAGCCGGTGGCAAAGTCACGGGCGAAAATACTCAGCAACATAAACACAACATTGAGAAGGGAAGTGCTGACGCACCGTTAATCGCGCGCACTCACCGCGCCTTCGGACTTTTTCCAAGTGCTTTGTTGCTGCTCGGCTATGGTGAAACTGAGATCGTCAAAAACCGCTCTTTCACTCAAACTTTTACGGATGAAAACAGCAATGCTATCGAACGAAAGTTGGAGATGGTCACGGATAGCGATTTGGGACTTCCACGCGGCACAGACCCGCTCGTACTCGGCGGACTTCTAACATTGCTGTTTGAACGCGGCGAGCAAACCAACATGCTCGTCTTTAGAAAATCCGAATTGCTCGGCATACTCGGCTGGGACAACACCACCGCCGCGCGCCAGGACATTGAAGGCGCGCTCAAACGCTATTACGCGACGAGTTATCGAGGCGTCAATGTTTGGAGCAGCCAGACAGAAACCAAGCGCGTCGAGGAAGAGCGACGATTGATCGTCGGCTACAAGTTTGTGGATGAACGCAGAACAAGGTACATCGCCGACAAGATACATTCTGATAAAGAAGCAACACCGGACGGACATCGCCAGTTCACCCAGGTCTCATTCAATCCCGAGTTCCTAAACGACGTGCGTCGCTCCGGCGTCGCCATTGACTTCAAACTACTCCGGTCACTTCGCTCACCGATTACGCGCCGCCTCTTCGAGTTGGTTAACCTTCTCGCCGATGAAGGCACGCGCGACTTTGACTTCGGATTGAACGAACTCGCACACGAGCATCTCGGTCTTTCACAGAACATCACTGCTCCATCGCAAGTCTGGAGCAAGGTCGAACCATCCTTCGCCAAACTCTCCGAGCGTGAGATTTTAGAAAGCTACGAGTTCCGCAAAGCCACCGCCAGAGTTCACGGACGAATCGGCGAAAGCTACATCCCGCAACGACTGCTTCCGCTTCCACCTCTGCCATCAGATGCGATTGAACGTGAGACGTTGAAGAAGCGGCTCCTTGCACTCGGTACATACCCGAATCAGATCAACTCGCTGATCGAAGAATGCCCGAATGAGTTGCTTGAAAAAGCGGCTTATATCCTCAGTTACGTTGAGCAGGACAAACGCGAAAACTCAACGAGACCGAAGCCGAAAGCGGAAGGCTACAGTTGGGGCGGATGGGCGGCGAAAGAACTGCGTTACTTGATTAAGAATTCAGAGATGAATCCACGCCTCGCAACATTGCCGGATGCAATAAAGGCTTCCGAGCGTCAAACGACCTTACCCTTAGATATTGATGCTACTCAATGCCCGGATTGTCGTGGCACCGGCTATTGGTATCCTGCGGGACCAGAGAAGGGCGTTGCTCGGTGCAAGCACTTGAAGTTGACGGAGAAAGAAAGCCGCTAGAAGCAACAGCACATTATTAGGTAGAAACGCCTACACATTCACAAGTGTAGGCGTTTCTTAAGTACGATTAAGCAATCGGAACAAGGTAGTGCGACTGCACCGGATGGTTATATCTGCTTCGTCCCGCTTCGTTTTCGCCTACTCTTTTAGCGAAATCTTCATCGGAGACGATTACGCTTGCTACACCTTGATTGCTTGTCCGAGGAACGTGGCGGGGGTTGATGCGAACGAAATTTTCAGCGACGCATATCACACTAAACCCTATGTACAGACGTTCTTCGATCTCGCAACAACGAAACCGCGAAGGAAGGGAACGAAGCGTTAGGGTCAGCATTAAGTTGGACAACGGAGAAGCAACAGCCATGCGTCGCGTAATCACAATTGACATTGAGACACTGCCAAACGGTGAGATTAGTGCAATAAGCAAACAGAATGAAAAAACAGAAGACCAATTGGGCGTTGACTTGAAAACGGCACTGAATGGTGACTTCGGGCGGCTGCTTTGTATCGGATACATTGATGAAACGCCGGATGGCAAGGCAAAGCGAGGCGTGATCGGATGGGACGAGGAAAGCGGCGCGTTCACGCTCAACGAGCGTGAGATGCTGACGGAGTTTTGGCAATTGCTACGTGGCTTCCGCCCGAACTTTGACCGGATCGTCGGTCATTGCATCTTTGACTTCGATTTGAAGTTTATCCTTAAGCGGTCGGTTATTCATGGCATCCCGCCAACCGTAGATTTGTCGTTTGCACGCTACAGGAATACGCCAATCTACTGCACTTGTGCGGAATGGGAGCGGTGGAGCTACGGGGCGAAAATCAGTCTCGACAAGTTGGCTAAAGTGCTCGGTCTGCCATCATCGAAAGCGGAGGGCATCAACGGTTCGCATGTATTCGATATGTTTCAGCGTGGCGAGTATCGCGCGTTGCGCGACTATTGTTTGCGCGATGTAGCTTTAACGCGCGCGATCTATCGCAAGATGACCTTCGCCGATTGTGCATCTTCAACAGGGGAACAAATTCACGGCGCACGTCTGGTTGCGTAAATCAGATTTGAACAGGTGATAAGCAGGTGAGTATTTGGCTTGACAGTCTTATAGCCGGAGCAAATGGTGATGCTGAAGGAGCGCGCCATTTGCTGCGCTATGACTTGCCGCTGGTGATACTTGAACCCACTCCGATTGGAGCGAGGAAGCCTTACGCGGGTCCTCTTCCGCAAGCCGTGTTCTGGTACATCAAGGATCACGTCCCGTATTACGAACAACAGTTAGCGCGGCAGAACGAAGAGGACTTCCTGATGTACATTTTTCAGGATGTCCTCGTCGGAGTCGAGAAGCCGCTACTGCTTGTCGAATTGTGCTTACGCGAGCCGCACGCCACGCTTGATGAATTCGTTAATCTTTATGCTTGGGAAATCGGGTTAAAGCGAAGTCATGCACAAAAGCGGGAGTGGATTGCCGATCACTTGCAATCAATGAATAAGCACGGCATACCACTGCCGCCGCCGATTGTCGGCACGCTCGGTGATGAAGGCGAAGCGAAGTACGAATATAACGAAAAAGCCTTTGCCACGAGTTCTGAGCGCATGAGGAAAAGCTGGCACGACTTCAAGCATGAACAGGGTCTCGACGCCACTTTCGACAGTGCCAACACGTCTGACACGAGCGACGGAGTCGAGGCGGAAGCCCTAAATATTGGAACGCGATTGAAATCTCGATTGATTCTTTCGGAGAAGCCTGAGGTGTTAGTCGGGCGC
>Ga0136617_10004957_pt1 | contig 11909 bp, 10 predicted proteins | sample AntDrymUQ3222106_2_FD_129672 | JGI IMG/M metagenome (GOLD analysis project Ga0136617, IMG submission 129672) | Polar desert sand microbial communities from Dry Valleys, Antarctica - metaG UQ322 (21.06) | ecosystem: Environmental > Terrestrial > Soil > Desert | place: Antarctica: Dry Valley...
CTCCAGGTCCGCCACGGGGAGGTCGGTCTCGTCGATCTGGCGCTCGACCGCCTCGTCCCACGGCACGATCTCCTCGCCCCCGACCTGAAGCGACGCGGCCCGGGCGAATCCGCCATCGGCGGTCGCGTCGACGGCCTCGACGGTCCGCGTCTGGAGCTGGAGAAACCGGACGCGGACATCAACACAGGCGGCGCCAGTCACCTCGAGCAGGCACTCGGTCTGCATCTCCCACGATTCGGAGCGGTCGCGGAGGCTGAAGTCCTGCGGCGCCACGACGCCGAACTGGAAGCGGACCCGGTTCTTGTCCGAGCCGGCGTGATACGGATACAGGAGGTAGCCCTCGTAGAGCACGGCGTCGGCCACCTTCTGGACCGCCTGGAAGGTCATACCGGCTCCCGCTCGTCGGCAGCCGCTCGCTGGAGGAGGAGATCGATCGTCTCCTCCCAGGTGCGCAACGCTTCGTGACCCTTGAACCGATGCAGCGCGTCGAACGTGTCGCGGCGCAGGCGAAGCCACGCACTGTCGGGGAAGTACATGTCCATCATCTCGCGCCAGACAGGGACCGGGAGACGGTACGTCGCTTCCTGGTTCCAGGCGATCTGATCAACGGTAAAGCCGTTCGGCGCGCGCGAGAAGACGGACCCGCTGAACTGGAGGAGGAGCGGGATCTCGCCGTCGTCCAGGGCGTGGAAATACTTCCCGGCGGCGACCTCGAAGTCGTAGCTGCAGGCAATCGGGATGTCGACCTCGACGCTGCCGTCGAACGCCGGCACCATCATCCCCACGTGTGTCCAGAGCATCGTCCGGAGCGTGTCGCCCCAGCGGGGCGGGGGCCCGAAGAGCTCGAACAGCCGGCCCTCCTCGGCATTGCTGTAGTGGCGCCGCTGTGACTCGATCTGGATCTGGATCCGCAGTCCGACGGCATGGATGCTTGCGCCGTTGGCGTCGCGGATGCCGAGCCGGAGCATCAGGGTCGGCACGGCGGCATACGGCTCCGCCCGGGCGCCCACGACCGTAAAGCGAAGGTCGCTCATGCCTGGAGCATCGGGCGCGGCTGCGCCGCCGCCTGCCGTGGCGGCCGGCTGCGCTCGCTCAGGCCGGCAAAGATCGCCTCGATCTCGCGCCAGACCTCCTCGCCGCCGTCGAAGCCCTTCCAATACCGGCGGATGATGCCCACCAGCTCGTAACACGCGTCGATCGGGACGACGTAGCAGCGTTGATCGCCATCTCGCGGCCGGTAGACGAGGAGCGCCTGGACATCGGGCAGCATCGTCTTGAGGACATCGTTGGTCGCGACCAGCTCGTCCCACGTCTCCAGTGGCAACATCGATTCGGTTGCGCCGGCAGGACTCGGGTAGAAGGCGACGGCGTGTCCGAGATCCGACTGGTGAAAGAAGAACGCCATCCCGACCGGGATCTGGAGCGCGTCCCATTGGCCCTCCGTCAGCCGGAACCCGGGATCGAGGGTCACGTCGTCCGGGACGGCGCGGTACTTGCCGCCGGCGGCACCGTCCGTGGCGAACAGGAGGTAGCAGCCGCGGCAGGCGCACATGAGGCTGCGCGACTCGACGTTGACGACGTGCGGGTGGCCATCGAAAACCGGCTCGGTGCAGAACTCGCAACGCTCACCCGGGATCGCCCGCTTGCGCGGCTCCAGGAACCGCTTGAGCCCAGGTGGGAGCTCCGGGGTATCCGGCGTGCGGTCCGGCCGCGGGGCCAGGAAGCGAGCGAGCCCGCCGGCAGGTGCCGGGCGCCCGTTGTTGCGGCTATCCACGGGGGCTCAGACCGAGGCGATCGTCGCCGTCGCGTCGAATGCCACCCCGAGCCCGTCGGCCGGCATCGCAGCGAACGGGACGGGTACCGCGATCCGGATGGCCCCGCCCTCGGACAGGAGCGGCAGCGGCTCCAGGTGGAAGTCGCCGTCACCGATCAGGCGCCCGGCCAGCCGAACATCGAAGGTGTGGCCGCACGTGCCGCAGGTGAGCACGGCATCGGTGAGCCGGCCCTGCTCCAGCCCGGACCGGCAGTTTGGACAGCGATCACGATAGGCATACAGGTCGTTGCCGGAGCGACATACCAACACGCGGAGCCCGGCGAGCTCCACCGAGCGCAATCCGGTCGGCCCGGGTCGAGCCGCGGGGTCGAGCGTCACCCACTCGCTGCGCATCGGCGGCGTCGAGTCGACGGCGCCGGGCGATGAGGATCCACGCCGGGCCCCCAGCTGGATCAACGCCCCCTGCGTCGCGGGCTGGACCTCCTCCGCCTCGATCCTGGCGATCTCCGGCGCCGCCGCGAGGATGGCCTTCTCGATCGCGAAGTTGAGGGTCACCGTCGACGACGGGCAGCTCGAGCAGCTGCCCTCCATCTTCAACCGGACCACATCGCCCTCGATGCCCACGATCTCCACGTCGCCGCCGTGCGACCCGAGATACGGCCTGACGCCGTCCAGGGCTTCCTGGACGCGGGTCTCGAGGTCGAGCGGGTGCAGGTCGTGGATGACCAGGATGCCGTTGATCAGCTCGTCCCTGGTGAACTGGTCCAGGAGCTGCGGCTCCAGGACGCCCGCCTCGTCGGCGATCTCCATCATCCGACGGATGCCGGCGCCGTAGAACTGCATCAGCGAGCTGACGAGATCCTCGGCGCGCTCGGTCGTTCGCGGATCGGCATGGCTGCCGATCTCGGTCAGGAGCGCAGCGACGCGCTCCCCTACCCGCCTGGCATCGAGCGGCTCCGCCGCGGCCGCCTGATCACCGACCCCGTTGCCGAGGTCGGGCTCGAGGCGAGCGACGCTCACGTCTGCTCGAGTCCGGCAGGCGAATGGTGTCGCTCGAGCAGGGTGCCGCCGCCGTCGTACATGTGGACGCCGCACGGCAGGCACGGGTCGAAGCTGCGGACCGTCCGCATGATGTCGATGCCCTTGAACTTCTCGCGCGTGTTCTCTTCGAAGATCGGCAGGCCCTGCGTCGCGTCCTCGTACGGTCCGGGTGTCCCGAACTTGTCGCGCGGGTTGGCATTCCACGGGGTCGGCGGATACGGGTGGTAGTTCGCGATCTTCCCTCCGCGAATGACCATATGATGGGACAGGACGCCACGGACGGCCTCCGTGAATCCAACGCCGATCGCCTCATCCGGGACCTTGAACGGGGTCCAGGTCTTGGTGTGACCCGCCCGGATCTCGGCCAGCGCCTTCTCGACGAAGTGAAGCGCGCAGGCGGCGGCGTAGGCCTGGAAATAGGTACGGGCGCGGTTCCGCTCGATCGTGTTGCTCCACTGCGGGATCTTCCATTCGAACGACTTCTCGGGCAGGAGCGCCGTTCGCGGGAGGTTGATCTGGACACTGTGGCCGGTCGCCTTGACGAAGCCGATATCGACGAGACCCGACAGCGCTGTCGACCAGAGCCTCGCCAGCGGGCCGCCGCCTGTATCGAGCGGGAGGTGCTTGTTGTCTCCGGGCTCGTCCTCGTGGTACCAGCGCGGCGACATGACCCAGCTGTACTTGCCGTCGAAGTCGCGCTTCTGGGGTGCCGGGATGGTGGTCTGGTTCCACGGATGGTCCATGGAAACCGGATTGCCGAGCGGGTCCTTGTCGACGAACTTCTCCTGGTCCTGCCATTCCTCGTAGAAGGAACTACCGAGCAGGATCCGAATGCCGAGATTGATCTTGACCAGGTCGTTGGTGACGAGCTTGCCGTCGATGACGATGCCCGGCGTGACGTACATCGCCTTGCCCCATTCGGTCATGTCCTTGTAGTCGAAGTTGCACACGTCCGGGTTGTTGAAGGCGCCCCAGCAGTTGAGCAGGATCCGGCGGTTGCCGACCTCCTCGTAGCCGGGCATCGCCTCGTAAAAGAAGTCGAACAGATCGTCGTGCATCGGCACGACGCGCTTCATGAACTCCACGTAGCGCATCAGCCGGATGTAGTAGTCGGTGAAGAGCTGGATGGTCGCCGTGGTGCCGACGCCGCCCGGATAGAGCGTCGAGGGATGGACGTGGCGGCCTTCCATCAGCGAGAACATCTCGCGGGTGTAGCGGCTGACCTGGAGGGCCTCGCGGTAGAACGCGCCCTCGAACGGGTTGAGGGACCGCATGATGTCGCCGATGGTCTTGTAGCCGTGGTCCTCCGCGTGTGGCGCGGCGGTCTTGTTGGCCAGCTCAAGGACCCCTGGGTTGGTCTCGCCGACCATCTTCTCGCAGAAGTCGACGCCAACCAGGTTCTCCTGGAAGATGTTGTGGTCGAACATGAACTCGGCCGCCTCGCCGAGGTTGATGATCCACTCGCCCAGGTGCGGCGGGACGACGCCGTAGGCCATGTTCTGGTTGTAGACGGAACACGTCGCGTGGTTGTCGCCGCAGATGCCGCAGATCCGGCTCGTGATGAAGTGGGCGTCGCGCGGATCCTTGCCCTTCATGAAGATGCTGTAGCCGCGGAAGATCGAGGACGTGCTGTGGACCTCGACGACCTTTTTGTTCCCCCAGTCGATCTTCGTATAGATGCCGAGGCTGCCGACGATCCGGGTGATCGGGTCCCACGCCATTTCGACGAGGTTCTCGTTGCTCGTGGTCGATCTACCGGGGGCGACGGTCGCCATCAGGCTCCTCCTCCGCTGGCCTGCCGTGCAGCCACACATGGGCTGCCCGGCGATTGATCATCGAGTGGGTGTGTACGTTGGCTCCCTTATGTCCACGGCCGGTTATAGCCCGTGGTCAGATTCTTGCCGGTGTGCCGCCACTTCGGCTCCTTGTCGACCGTCCGGGCGGTCATCGTGCGCAGGCCCCGGATCAGGCCGCCATAGGCGGTGCTTGCCGCAGTCGAGACACGTGCCCCGGGCGGCTCATCCATGAACGGCATGAACTTGTCCGGGAAGCCCGGCATCGTGCAGCCGATGCAGATCCCGCCGACGTTCGGACAGCCCCCGACGCCGTTGATCCAGCCGCGCTTGGGGACATTGCACTTGACGACCGGTCCCCAGCAGCCGAGCTTGACGATGCACTTCGGCGAGCCGTACTCGGTCGCAAAGTCACCCTGCTCGTAGTATCCGGCTCGGTCGCAGCCCTCGTGGACGGTCGCGCCGAACAGCCACGTGGGCCGCAGCGCCTCATCCAGCGGGATCATCGGCGCGGCGCCGGCTGCCTGGTACAGCAGGTAGAGCAGGGTCTCGGAGAAGTTGTCCGGGTGGGTCGGGCAGCCCGGGATGCACACGATCGGGATGCCGGCCTTGGACTTCCAGCTCCAGCCGAGATAGTCCGGGACGCCCATCGCGCCGGTCGGATTACCGGCCATCGCATGGATGCCGCCGTACGTGGCACAGGTTCCGGCAGCCACCACGGCGAGGGCTTTCGGCGTCAGCCGGTCAAGCCATTCACTCGTGGTCATCGGCTGGCCCGTCTCCGGGTTGTTCCCGAACCCGCACCAGTAGCCTTCCTTCTTGATCGCCTCGTTGGGAATCGAGCCCTCGATGACAAGGACGAACGGCTCGAGCTCGCCGCGATCCGCCTTGAAGAACCACTCGATGAAGTCGTCCGCACCACCGACGGGCCCGTTCTCGAAGTCGATCAGCGGCCAATGGACCGCGACCTTGGGGAGTCCGGGCAGGGCGCCGAGCGCGATCTCCTCGATGCTTGGCTGGGTCGCCGCGGTGAGGGCGACGGAATCACCGTCGCAGCTCAATCCAGCGTTGATCCAGAGGATGTGGATGACGGGATCCTCCGTCTTGGCCACCGCCTCGGCTGCCGTCATGCGTCCTCCTGATGCGGATCGCCGCTGTGGGTTGCGCTGGAGACCGACGATATCCTTGTCCGAGAGCCTAGGTTCCTGGTCTGATGCCGTCCAATGCATATTCTCGATCAACTGCATCCGCTGCTGTCATGTCCAGCAGGTCCATTCGCCAGCGAGCCCTCCACCCGCGATGTGCGACGCGAACAACGCGGTGCGCGCGCACGTGTCGTAACTCGATGGCCGACCGCCCGCCCGTGACAACAGTCCCCGTGACAGCTGCCGCCGGGTGGGCCAGGGCCCCGTGGTTCGAGGCTAGCGTCGGGGCCGCGTCGGCGTCAACTATCAATCGCCTATCAACCGGCGCCCGGCGCAGCGCGGGACCCGCCTACCGCCGGCCCATGGCCTTGCCGCGCTGCTCGATCAGGCGCCAGATCATGGGCGTGAAGATGAGCTGCATCGCCAGGTCCATCTTCCCGCCCGGGCAGACGAGGGTGTTCGGGCGGGACATGAACGAGTTGTGAAGCATGGACAGCAGGTACGGGAAGTCGATCCCGCGCGGGTTCCGGAACCGGATGACCATGAAGCTCTCGTCGAGCGTGGGGATGTACCGGGCTATGAACGGGTTGGAGGTATCGACGACGGGCACTCGCTGGAAGTTGACGTGGGTGCGCGTGAACTGGGGGACGATGTAGTGCACGTAGTCGTGCATCCGGCGGAGGATCGTGTCGGTCACGGCCTCATGGGAGTAGCCGCGCCCCGACTTGTCTCGGTGGAGCTTCTGGATCCACTCCAGGTTGATGACCGGCGTCACGCCGATCAGCAGGTCGACGTGCTGCGCGACGTCGACCACATCCGTCTTGACCCCGCCGTGCAGTCCCTCGTAGAAGAGCAGATCGGTACCCTCGGGGACCTCCTCCCAGGGCGTGAACGTGCCCTCCGGCAGACTGAATGGCTCGGCCTCCGCTTCATTGTGGAGGTACTTGCGGGTGAGCCCCTGGCCCGTCGCCGCATAGGTTCGGAAGAGCGTCTCGAGCTCCTCGAAACTGTTCGCCTCCGGCCCGAAATGGCTGAACGCGTGGTTGCCACGCGCCGTCTCCTTGTCGAGCTTGATCGCCATCTGTGCCCGGTCGAAGCGATGGAATGCGTCGCCCTCGACGAATGCGCCGTTGACGTGCTCACGGCGGAAGATCTGGCGGAACGTCTCGGAGACGGAGGTGGTTCCGGCTCCGGATGACCCGGTGATCGCGATGATCGGGTGCTGTTTGGACACCGTGGCCTCCTACCACGACTGGCGAAACAGGCCACGCGAGCCGAATAACGGCGCATCGTAGGGACGTTCGTTGAATTCCCGGTGGTAGCCCTCGATGCGCTCGACCTCGTCGCGTGCCCCGAACACGAATCCCGTCCGCTCGTGCACCCCTTGCGGCTGGACATCGAGCACGGGCCCGAAGCCGGTGCTGGCGCGGCCGCCGGCCTGCTCGATCAGAAGTCCGATGGGGTTGGCCTCATAAAGGAGGCGCAGCTTGCCGCTCCGAGCCTGTTCCCGGTCGTCCCGTGGGTACAGGAACACCCCGCCGCGCAGGAGGATCCGATGGGCCTCGGCGACGAGCGAGGCGATCCAGCGCATGTTGAAGTCCTTGCCCCGCGGTCCGCTCTGCCCGGCCAGGCACTCGTCGACGTAGCGCTCGACGGCCGGCTCCCAGAAGCGGCTGTTGGAGGAGTTGATCGCGAACTCGCTGGTGTGCTCGGGCACCTTCAGGTCGGGGTGCGTCAGGATGAACTCGCCGATCTCGCGATCCAGCGTGAAGCCATGGGTTCCCCGCCCGAACGTGAGCACGAGCATCGTCGTTGGCCCGTAGATCGCGTAGCCGGCGCACACCTGCCGGGTGCCGGGCTGGAGGAAGGCGCTGTGGTCCGGCTCTCCGCAGTCGTCCGGGCACTGGAGCACCGAGAAGATCGAGCCCACCGACACGTTGACGTCGATGTTGGACGAGCCGTCGAGCGGGTCGAACGACAGCAGGTAGCGACCCCGCGGGAACTCGGCCGGGATCTGGTACGGCTCGTCCATCTCCTCGGAGACCATGCCCGCCAGGTGGCCGCCCCGTTCGTTGGTCCGCAGGAAGATCTCGTTGGCGGTGATATCGAGCTTCGCCTGCTCCTCCCCCTGGATGTTCGTGGTGCCGGCCTTGCCGTAGGCGCCCACGAGCGCCCCCTTGCCGACGATGTTCGCGATGCGCTTGCAGGCGAGCCGGATGTCGTTCACCAGCGCCATGAAGTCGCCCGTGGCCTGCGGTGAGTTCCGCTGCTCTCCGATGATGTACTCCGTCAGTGTCACCTCCCGTTGCAGCGCGACTTCTGCCACGTCCGGCGCGCGCATCACGTCGACTGCTCGGTGTAGTCGGTGAAGACGCGGCTGACCCGGATGTCCTCGGCCTCGATGGTCATGAGGTCGGCCCGATCGAGCGGCGTCCCGCGTCGGCTCACCAGCCGGCTGGCCTGCCGAAGCCGCGCGCGGTCGAGGGCGTTGCGGATCGATCGAGCGTTGGCGAAGTTGGGCCGAGCCTGGCGCCGGATGATGTATTCCTCGAAAGCGGCCTTCGCGCCATCCGACAGCCGGTACTGCATGCCCTCGAGCATGAGCTTCGCGATCGCGAGGAGCTCATCCGAGCCGTAGTCGGGAAAGTCCACATGGTGCGCGATCCGTGAGCTCATCCCAGGATTGCTGGCGTAGAACGTCTCCATCCGGTCCGTGTAGCCGGCCAGGATGACCACGAGGTCGTCGCGCTGGTTCTCCATCACCTGGAGCAGGATCTCGATCGCCTCCTGCCCGTAGTCGCGCTCGTTCTCCGGCCGATGCAGGAAGTACGCCTCGTCGATGAACAGCACGCCGCCCATCGCCCGCTTGAGGACCTCCTTGGTCTTGGGCGCGGTGTGACCGATGAACTGACCGACGAGGTCATCCCGGGTCACGGCCACGAGGTGGCCCTTCCGCACGAACCCGAGGGCATGCAGGATCTCGGCCATGCGTAGGGCGATGGTCGTCTTGCCCGTGCCCGGGTTGCCGGTGAAGCTCATGTGCAGCGAGGGAGGTCCGGCCGACAGGCCGACCTGCATCCGCAGCTTCTCCACGAGGAGCAGCGAGGCGATCTCGCGGATTCGAGTCTTTACGGGAACGAGACCGACGAGCTCGCGATCGAGCGTCGCGAGCAGGGCCTCGACATCGGTCTCCGCCATCACGGCGGCCAGGTCGAGCGGTGGATCGTCGCTGCTGGCCACCATCGTCACGAGTACCGCTCGCCTTCGGGGCGGTCGGTCGCATAGGACCGGATCGCGTACCGGATGTGACGCCCCTCGACCTCCTGCCGGAGCAGTTCGAACCCCGGCTCGTTCGCCGGTCGATTCACCATGAACGACAGGCGCAGCGATTCGATGCCGCGCGTCGAGTCGAAGGCGTTGACCTTGACGTAGTGCTGCGGGAACGCCTGTCGGGCGGCGGCGACCTCGGTCATCACGCCCGCCGCGTCGCGCAGGTCGAACATCGGCTGGCCGAACATCTCCCAGTACGTGTTCCGCGGATGAGCGTCATCCGTGTATTCGATGGAGATGGCCCAACCGAGGGCCAGGCAGTACTCGACCTGGCTGCGGATCTGCTCGTCGGTCAGGTCGGGCAGGAACGAGAACGTCCCCTGGGTGATCCTCATGGCCACACTCCTCAGGACGTGGTCGGCGTCGGCACGAAGTCGGGCGTGTCCGTGCTGGCGTAGTCGAAGGTGACCTCGCCCCACGTGTCGAGCGCCGCCCGCAGGGGCTGGCAGCCACGGGCAGCATCCGCGAGGATCTGCGGGCCCTCGTTCCAGATGTCGCGGCCTTCGTTGCGCGCCAGGACCATCGCCTCGAGCGCCACCCGGTTCGCCGTCGCGCCGGCCTGGATGCCCTGCGGGTGCCCGATGGTGCCGCCACCGAACTGGAGGACGACGTCCTCGCCGAGGTAGTGCAGGAGCTGGTGCATCTGACCGGCATGGATCCCGCCGGAGGCGACGGGCATCACCGCGCGCAGGCCGGCCCAGTCCTGGTCGAAATACAGGCCACGCTGCAGGTCGACGGGGTTGTGCGGCTCCCGAAGGACGTTGTAGTAGCCCTGGACCATGTCTGGATCGCCTTCCAGCTTGCCGACCACCGTCCCGGCGTGGATGTGGTCGACACCAGCCAGGCGCATCCACTTCGAGATGACCCGGAAGGAAATTCCGTGCGCCTTCTGACGTGTGTACGTGCCGTGGCCGGCCCGGTGGAGGTGCAGGATCATGTCGTTCCGCCGCGCCCACTTGGACATCGACTGGATGGCGGTGTAGCCGATCACCAGGTCGATCATCACGACCACGCTGCCGAGCTCCTTCGCGAACTCGGCGCGCTCGTACATGTCCTCCATCGTCGCCGCGGTCACGTTGAGGTAGTGCCCCTTCACCTCGCCCGACGCCGCTGATGCCCGATTGACCGCTTCCATGCAGAACAGGAACCGATCGCGCCAGTGCATGAACGGCTGCGAGTTGATGTTCTCGTCGTCCTTGGTGAAGTCGAGCCCACCCTTCAGCGCCTCGTACACCACCCGCCCGTAGTTCCGGCCAGAGAGCCCGAGCTTCGGCTTCGTCGTGGCGCCGAGCAGCGGCCGGCCGAACTTGTCGAGCCGTTCGCGCTCCACGACGATCCCAGTCGGCGGTCCATCGAATGTCTTCACGTAGGCGACCGGGAAGCGCATGTCTTCGAGGCGCAGGGCCTTGAGCGGCTTGAAGCCGAACACGTTGCCGATGATCGATGCGCTCAGGTTGGCGATCGAGCCGGGCTCGAACAGGGCGAGGTCGTAGGCGATGTACGCGAAGTACTGGTCCGGCGCGCCGGGCACCGGGTCGACCTTGTAGGCCTTGGCTCGATAGACGTCGGCAGCCGTCAGGCGATCGGTCCAGACCACGGTCCAGGTCGCGGTTGACGACTCGCCGGCAACTGCGGCTGCGGCCTCCTCGGGATCGACACCGTCCTGCGGCGTGATCCGGAAGAGCGCCAGGATGTCGGTGGCCTTGGGTTCGTATTCGGGATCCCAGTACCCCATCTGGGCGTATTTGAGCACCCCCGCCCGGTACCGATCGGCAGGGTCGAGCAATGGCTCCCGCGCCGATTCCAAGCCAGCCGTGCCGTTGCTCACCATGGCCCGAGCGTAGCCCGATATTTGATGCTGTCCAATGCATGTTGTAGATGAGTCATATACGATCTGCGCATGGATGATCCACGGTCGCACCTGAGGCTCGCCCCGAACTTCGATCAGCTGGTCACGGTCCACCAGCTGCGGCTCCTCACCGCGGTCATGGAGCGAGGTGGGTTCTCAAAGGCGGCTGACGCCCTTGGCTTGAGCCAGCCGGCGATCTCACACCAGCTCAAGGCGCTCGCGACGGCCGTTGGGATCCCGATCATCGAGATCGTGGGGCGAAAGGTCCAGCTGACGCAGGCCGGCCAGGTCCTGCACGAGCACGCCCAGCGGATCCTCGCGGAGTTCGAGGCGGCCGGCACCAGCCTGGACGAGCTCCGCGGCCTGAAGCGCGGCAGCATCCGGCTCGCGGGCGACACGACGGTCGGCATCTACGTGCTGCCCGACCTCCTGGGGGCGTTCCGGAAGGCATACCCCGAGGTCGACGTGCGCCTTGGTGTCGACAACCGACAGGGCCTGTACGACCGCCTCGTGGCCAACGAATTCGACTACGTGGTGAGCGGGCGACCCTGGGACGAGCCATCGGTTCCCTTGACGGCCCGCCCGTTCCTCGCCAACGAGCTGATCGCGATCGCGTCGCCCCACCATCGGCTGGCCGGCGGACCCCGAGTCACGCTGGCACAGCTCGCGGCCGAGCCGTTCATCGTTCGAGAGCCTGGGTCGGGCACGCGGGAAACCGCCGACGAGGCCCTTCGGGCGGCAGGGCTCTCGATCCGACCGGTGATGGAGCTGGCGAGCAATGGCGCGATCAAGCGCGCCGTGGCCCAGGATCTCGGCGTGTCGATCCTGTCGCGCTACGCGACGGGCCTGGAGATCCAGACCGGCCACCTCGTCGAGCTCCCGGTCGAGGGCTTCCCGTTGCACCGCCAGTGGCATCTCATCCATGCGCGTGACAAGCGGATGGGACCGGTCGACGAGGCGTTCCTGCGGTTCGTGGA
>Ga0136617_10004959_pt1 | contig 11907 bp, 9 predicted proteins | sample AntDrymUQ3222106_2_FD_129672 | JGI IMG/M metagenome (GOLD analysis project Ga0136617, IMG submission 129672) | Polar desert sand microbial communities from Dry Valleys, Antarctica - metaG UQ322 (21.06) | ecosystem: Environmental > Terrestrial > Soil > Desert | place: Antarctica: Dry Valley...
CCGGCTGGGACCGTTCACCCTTCACCGGCGAGAGCGCGTCGCACGTCTCCGTCTGGGAGAAGATCGGTCACTAGGACCCTCGTCCGCCAGCCTCGCCACGACCAGCCTTGCCTTGCTCGCTTGACGCTTCCAACGGCGATTCGGAGAACCGCCACTCGGCATCGATCGGGTGACGCGGTCGAGCCGGGCCCCGGCCGGGCCCGGCACCGTTGGGTCCAACGAGCGGTGCGGTTGCTTCGCGACTCCGGCCGCATGTCCGGCTTCCGGGCGCATGTACGACCGCACCGGTCCCGGCAAAACCACTTCCACGCATCACGTCACCTCCTCGGTGACAACAGCGGGGACTTCACGCACCATCGTGACCGCTAGGTCTGCCCCAGATGGAGACGTTGCCCGACGGAGGGACCCGACGGAGCTGGGACTGTCGGGACGTCGCGCCGATGTTCACGTGCGGCGAGCTCGGAGGACGACATCGGGGATGTCCGGGCCGTCGGAGCCGGGCGGCCCGGTGCGGGGTCGCATCTCCTGGGTCTCGATGGTCCACGCCGCGTCGAGGTGTTGCGCGACATCGGTGGGTTGGACGTAGTCCGAGGGGTCGAAGCCGCCGTGTCGGTGGTGATCGCTGCCGTCGAGGTCGTGGCCGACGACGAGCAGGGTTCCGCCTGGCGCGACGGCGTCGATGATCGAGTGGATCGCGTCGTCGCCTGGGGTGTGTCTGAGCGCGGGGTAGTGGACTGACACGAGGTCGTAGCGGCGCCCTGCCGGTGGTTCGCTGGCGCTGTCGGCCCGGATCCAGTCGATCTCGACGCCGACGTCCTCCGCGGCTCGTTGGGCTCGGTCGAGGGCCAGCTGCGAGATGTCGACCGCAGTGACGTCCCATCCGCGCTGTGCAAGCCAGAACGCATCGGCTCCCTCGCCGCAGCCCACATCGAGCGCGGAGCCGGGCGCGACATGTTCGATCTCGATGACAAGGGCGCCGTTGGGCTGGCCGCTCCACCGCTGCGCCTCGCTCGCGTACCGCCGGTCCCAGTCATCGGCGCTGTCACCGGGGAGCGCGTCCAGGGCAAGCGAGGTGTCCTCGTCGACGAGATCGGCGTTGATGGCGGCGGCGATGCGGCTGCCTTCGGCTGCGGCCTGAAGCACTTGGTGGCTGACGTCGGCGACGTTGCCGGCGGCGTAGATGCCGGGGATGGCCGTGGCGCCACGGCCGTCCGTTTCGATCACCTCGCCTGTTCCCATGGCAGCGGGAACCGGCGTGATGCCGAGCGCCTGGAGCAGCTCGGTCCGGGCGACGAAGCGGGGAGCGACCACGACGGCGTCAGATTCGATCAGTCGGCCATCGTCGAGACGGACACCGCGGACGGTGGCGTCGTCGATCACCACTGAGGCCACCGGGCAGTCCTCGATCTGTAGCCCGCGGGCGGCGAGACGGGACCGGTCGTCGGCGGCGAGGCCAAGCCTGTCGTGGACGATCATCGTGACCCGATCCGACAACTGGCGGAACAGCAGCGCTTGGTGGGCAGCCAGTGGGCCGGTGGCAATGACTGCGATCTTCTGGTCCCGCACCTCCCATCCGTGGCAGTACGGGCAGTGGATCACGCCGCGGCCCCACTGCTCCGCCACGCCCGGGATGTCGGGCAGCTCATCCACCAGACCTGTGGCCACGAGGACGCGACGCCCCTCGATGACGTTCCCTCCTGCGAGGACGACCTGGAACCCGTTCCCGTCGGGGTTCGTCCTCACCGTGGTGGCGGTGTCGTCGACGATGTCGGCGCCGTAGTTGTGGACTTCAGCGCGTCCGATGGCCAGGAACTCGGTCGGTGGCCGGCCGTCATGACCGAGGTAGGCGTGCATGTGAGCGGCCGGCGCGTTGCGGGGCTCGCCGGCATCGACCACCACGACCGACCGGCGGGATCGGGCCAGTTGCAAGGCGGCGCTCAATCCGGCGCCCCCGCCGCCCACGATGACGACGTCGCAGCGCCGATCTGGCGGCTCGGTCCAAGGGTGTCGTTGGTTCATGCCGGCGACCGTAGGCAACTCATGCTGAACCGACAACACGACTTGCAGAATTCGCAAGAGCAAGCCAGCATCAAGTGGTGGACGCCGACCGTGGCTTCGCTGACATCGACAGCCTGGTGCGCACCCGGCTGCGGAGCCTGCGCCAGGCGCTCGGCTGGTCTTTGGACGCGCTGGGCGAACGCAGCAACCTCAGCCCATCGACGATCAGCCGAATCGAGACCGGCAAGCGGACCGTCAGCCTTGACGTCCTCCTTCCTCTGGCGCGGGCGCTGCAGATCGACCTCGACTCACTCCTAGAGGGAGACATCGACGACGCCGATGTCGTCATCCGACCGGTCCCGACCAACTCGCCCGGGATGACGACCTGGCCCCTCAGCCGGCCGACCGGGAGCACGGCCTCGTTCAAGATGCGATTCGAGCCGACCGAGCATCCGCCGGAACCTCGGGTTCACCCGGGCCACGACTGGTTCTACGTGCTCGACGGCCGCATCCGCCTCACCCTCGGCGAACGAACGATCGTCGTCGAGACCGGCGAGGCCGCCGAGTTCTCGACCATGACCCCTCACGCCATCGTCCCCCTCGACGGCCCAGCTGAGCTCGTCATGGTCTTCGACCGTGAGGGTCAACGAGCTCATCTCCACTCAGACACCTGACGAGGGCGGAGGCAACGCCCCAGGGTCATGGGCGCAAGCAGCTCAGGGCTGGGTGAGCCCAGTCAATGCTGCGATGGCGCGCCTGCGTCGCGAGCAACGGCGCGGATGGCGTCGGCCAGCACGTCTGGGGCCTCCAGCGGCGGCCAGTGGCCGACGTCGGCCATCCGAACGATGGTGGCTCGGTCGCCGATGCGTTCCTCCGCCCGCTCGATCATGTGGGCGCCCGAAACCGGGTCGAGGTCGCCCCACACGAACGCGGTGGGCAGATCCGAGCCCTCCAGGGCTTGGCGCCAGCGGTCCGCGTGCTTCCGGCGGTCGGCGATGTAGTGCAGCAGCTCGTGCATGATCGCCACGCCGCCAGCCTCGTCCATCGAGGCGTAGATCTGGCCGATGTCGGTGGCGTCGAGCTCGACTCGCTCGCCCCACGTGCCCCGGACCCCCGCGATGAACGTCGCCTCGTCGAGGGCGGCGGCCACCTCGGCGCCGTGGTCCGGGTCGAGCAGCATCTGCTGGCCGAGCGTCGGTCGGTGCAGGTCTGGGTAGAGCCCGCCGTTCATCCACACCACGCCGGTGAGCTCGGCTGTGAGCGCTCGCTCGCCCCGACGGGCCAGCAGCTCCTGACCGACCGACACGCCGTAGTCGTGCGCGGCGAGGACCGTCGCCTCGACGCCAGCCGCCGCCCACAGCGCCTCCACGGCGTCGGCCGCAGCGTGGATCGAGTGCCGGTGGCCCGGCGGCTTGGCCGATGCGCCGAAGCCCGGGAAGTCCAGGGTCAGCACCCGCCAGTCCGGTTCGAGGAGGGCAGCCACCGGAGCCACGTCGAGCGACGAGGACGGGTAGCCGTGGAGGAACGTGACCGGCTCGCCGTCGACCGGTCCCAGGTCGTAGGTCGCCACAGACAGCTCGCCGCTCTCGATCGTGGTCGCCCCGTCACGCCACGACGCCCACGACGGCAAGCTGGAGCCCACGGCGCCAACGTAGAGGAACCCGCCCCTGGCCGCGGTCGGCGCACCCGTCTGGCAACGTTGGCCCCGCCGAGCCGACGAGGGTGATCCATCTATGACCGAGCCGCTGACCGTCGCCATCCCCCGGGAGGTCAAGACCGACGAGCGGCGCGTAGCACTCACGCCCGACGGGGTGCGCGAGCTGGAGGCCCACGGCATCGAGGTGGTGGTCGAGGCCGGCGCCGGAGTGGGGGCGGGCATCACCGATGACGCCTACCGGGCCGCCGGGGCCGACATCGCGGCCAACGCCACCGAGACCTGGGCCCGCGGTCAGCTCGTCTGCAAGGTCAAGGAGCCACAGGCCGAGGAGCTGGCCCTGCTGCGTGACGACCTGGTTCTGTTCACGTTCCTGCACCTGGCCGCCTACCCGAAGGTCGCCCACGCCCTGCTCGACGCGGGCACCTCGGCTGTCGGCTACGAGACGGTCCAACGCGCCGACGGCGGCCTGCCCCTGCTGGCGCCCATGAGCGAGGTGGCCGGACGCCTGGCCGTGCAGGTCGGAGCCCGCTTCCTCGAGGCACCGCAGGGGGGCCGAGGCGTCTTGCTCGGGGGCGCTCCCGGCGTGCAGCCCGGGCGGGTGGTGGTCATCGGCGCCGGCAACGTGGGCTGGAACTCAGCGTGGATCGCGGCGGGGATGGAGGCCGAGGTCAACCTCCTCGACCGTGACCTCGACCGTCTCCGCTTCACCGATCAGATCCACCGGGGTCGCATCTCGACCCTGGCCTCCAACAAGGGCACCCTCGAGCGCACCGTGGCCGAGGCTGACCTGGTGATCGGGGCGGTGTTGGTGGCAGGTGACCGGGCGCCGGTGGTGGTGACCGAGGAGATGGTCGCCTCGATGAAGCCCGGAGCTGTCATCGTCGACGTGGCCATCGATCAGGGCGGTTGCGTGGCGACGTCGCGGGAGACGACGCATCGCGAGCCCGTGTTCGAAGAGCACGGCGTCGTGCACTACTGCGTTGGGAACATCCCCGGCGCGGTGCCCCACACGTCGACTCTCGCCCTCACCAACGCGACCTTGCCCTACCTGCGCGAGCTCGCCCTCCACGGCGTCACCGAGGCCTGCCGGCGCGACCCCGAGCTGGCGGTCGGCCTGAACACCGAGGCCGGCCACGTGGTGAACGGGGCCGTGGCCCACTCGCTCGACCTCCCGGCGCAGAGGGCGAGCTTCACGGCCTAGCGGTTCGGGGGGAGGCGGAGGACGGTCAGGCAGCGGTGACGGAGAGGGACCACTCTGCTTCGGTCGAGGGCGCCGTCACCAGGCAACCGCCGCCCGGCGCCGGTCTCACTGCGGGGTTGTCGAGCCCTTCGACGAGCCCGATGTCGATGTCGTCAGCTTCGTCACAGGGCAGCCACGCCTCCAGCGACGGGCCGGGCTGCTCGACCTCGCCGACGACGGTGAGGAGGCTGGCATCAGGGTTCCACGCCGTGCCGGTGATGCGGCCCGGTGCGGCGCGGATCCAGCCTCGGCGCAGGTCGCGCGCAAGCGGGTCCCGGGTGCCGCTGACCTCGTTGGTCCGGCAGTCGACCTCGAACAGGCCCCACACCGTCGGCACCTCACCCTGGCGGACGGGGTCGACCTTGTGCGGGTCGCCGCAGCTCTCCCGCCAGGTCCACAGCGTGGCGCTGATGCCGCTCTGATCCTGGAAGATCTGGTGGTCGACGAAGTAGCCGTCGCCGTCTGGACCGGCCCGGGCCGGGTCTGCGCCCCACTCGCCGGACAGCACCGGCACCCCGCCCAGCTCGCGGGCCTCGTCCAGCGCGGTTGTGAAGGCCTCTTCGGTGATGGGTGTGTTGGTGAAGCCGCCGGTGTAGATGTGCGGCGCGTAGACGACGTCGTCGTCGTGGGTGAACGGCGGCGGTGGGCCCGAGCCGGTGGCCGACCAGAGCGCCGGCGGCTCGAACAGCAGCAGGTGGGGTTCGGCCCCAGCGGTGCCCTCCGCCTCGCGGATGGCGGCCATGGCCCCCTGGTAGAACGCCGACAGGGCGGCGACCTGCTCGTCGCCCAGCGCACCGGGCTCGTTCATCAGGTCGATGCCGGCCACCTCGTCACGCTCGGCGAACCGCTCGGCCACGTGGATGAGCATGCCGATGTAGCGGTTCTGGATGTTGACGCCGTCCGGCCCCGAGGCCTGACCGAAGAAGGCGCTCCAGGCCGCCATCACCGCCGGCGACAGCTCGCGGATGCCGTTGGGGGCGCAGCGTTCGGCGCCGCCGTCGAGCGTCGCCCACTCGGGAGCGCCGTCCCAGCCCAGGGCCGGCCGAGAGCCCTCGGGACACGTCGTGCCGTCCGGGGCGGCCAGGCTGGGTCCCCAGGCGTCCTGGTGCAGGTCGATGATCGAGTAGACGCCGACATCGGCGAAGCGGTCGATCACCGCCTCCACCTCGTCGAGGTACTCCTCGTCGTAGCGGCCCGGCTCCGGCTCGATGAGCGACCACGACACCAGCAGGCGCACGACGTTCCAGCCCGTGCCCGCGATGCGTTCCGGGTCGTCGTCGCCGAGTGGGAAGACGGTCGGGACACCCGGTCGTCCCTCCCAGTACTCGACGAGGGCGTTGACGTTCACGCCTCGCAGCCGGACCTCACGGCCCTCGCTGTCGACGATTCGCCCACTGCCGCCGGGGGAGGCATCGGGCTCGGCCGACAGGCGCAGCAGCTCCGGGGGCGCTGCGCCCGTCGGGGCCGTCGTCGAGCTGGACGTGGTCGACGAGGTGCGACGGGTGTCCGCGTCGCCCCCCGACGAGCAGGCGGCGGCCAGCACCAGCACCATGCCCACACCCAACAGCGGCCGGCGACGGGACCGGGTCGGGCGCGAGGTCAGCACCGCTGCTGCATACCACCGCCCCGTCCCAGCCGTGAAACGGCCGCGCTGACCGGCGGCTGTGGCCCAGGTTCGCGCCACCTCGGTTGGGGTTACTCCGACTCGTCCTGGGCCAGGACCACGCGGGCAAGGGTCTTGGGGGCGACGAGGATGTAGGAGGTTCGCACCCATTCGCGGATCTGAGCCCACTGCTCGTCGTCGGCGTCGCGGGCCACGTCGAGGGCGACCCAGCCGTGGCGGCCGAGGCCGTACCCGCTGGGATCGGCGCCTGGCTCGGTGGCCACGACGGCCGCGGCCTCCTCCTTGGTCAGCTTGAACGAGAGGCTGCACGCGTCCTGCGAGCTGAACACGAAGTTCTTCCCCCGAACCCGGAACGTCGGGTGGTCGCCCCACTCCTCCACGTCGACCCGGACCGCCTCGGGCAGCTCGGCCACGATGGCCTCCAGCCGCTCCATGTTCTGGTCGGCCGCGATCACGGGGTCATCGTCGCGCCAGGTGACGCCGTCGGCCAGGCCCGGGCCGCCGCGGCGAGGGCGACGATGAGGGCGCGGGTCGGAGGCGACAGGCCGTCGGGGCCGGGCCGGGGGGCGAGCGGGGAGCGACCCCGAACACGTGGGGGCAGCTCGAGCTGCACACCCCCGAGGCGGGGGAGGTTGACCGGGTTGTCGGGATGGAGGCCGCGCAGCCCGTCGGGGATGTCCTCGAGCTCGGCGACGATCTCGTAGGCGGGCAGGGCCGGACGGAGGTGACGGGCCACGTGCTCGGCCAGTGACCGGTTCGACCCACCGGCGAGCAACGTCGTCCAGCGACCCCGCCGTCCGTAGCCGTGGACGGTGACCACCACCTCGACGTGGCCCACGAAGCGGGCCAGGGCGTCGGAGCTGGTCGGCCGGAACCGCGTCGACGGGAGGTGCAGGTCGAGCCCAGGCGGGTGCAGCACGCCGTAGTACGACGCGCCGGCCGCGGCGGCGGCTTCGGACGCGACGACGTCGGTCACCTCCTCCAGGGCCCCGCCGTGGAAGGCCATGAAGCCGAACTGCGACCGCAGCTCCAGGACCTCGGCGACACCGGGCGATCCCAGGAGGGCGGCGAAGGGGTCGTCGGCCTCCCGAACCCGCTGTGCCTCACTGGCGAGGGGAGGGGTCACTCGATCTCGGACCAGGCCACGACCCCGTCGCCGAGGCCGGCCACGGCGGCGACCAGGGCCAGGCGGTTCGCCCGCACCGCAGGATCCTCGGCCATCACCAGGACCTGGTCGACGAAGGCGTTGAGCGCCGACGCCACCGGCTCGGCGGCGGCGAGGAAGCCGCCGAGGGATGTGGGCGCGTTGGCCGGGAAGGCCTCGAGCCGGACGTGCAGCTCGTGCTCGGTGGAGTCGTCGAACAGGGCCGGATCGACGGTGGGGAGGGTCGAAGGGTCGGCGTCGCCGAGCAGACGGCCGGCGCGCTTCAAAGCGTCGGCGACTATGAGGAGCTCGGGCGTCCCGACGTGCTCGGACAGGGCCCGCAGGGCGGCCATGACCCGAGCCGGGCAGTCGCCGTGCAGCATGGCGGCGCGGATCAGGTCATGGCGGAAGCCGAGGTCGAGCAACGTCTGGGTGAAGCGGCGTTGGACGAACGGTCGAACCCGGCCGGGCAGGTCCGCAGGCAGGTCGACGGGGAGGTGGTGGGCAGCCAGGGCCAGCCCCTCGGCGAGGGAGAAGCGGTCGAGGGCATCGTCGACCCCGTCCGAGGCGACGAGCACCAGTCCACGGGCGGCCCGGCGCAGGCCGTAGGGATCCGCGCTGCCGGTGGGTTCGGCGCCGACCGCGAACAACGCGGCCAGCAGGTCGAGCCGGTCGGCGATGGCGAGGATCGCGCCCGGCACCGTGGCCGGCAGTGCGTCGCCGGCGGTGCGGGGCAGCTCGGTCTCCCACACCGCGTCGGCGACCGGGTCGGGCACTCCGGCCGCTCGGGCGTAGTGGCGGCCCATGGTCCCGGCCAGCCCCGACATCTCGATGACCATGCTGGACGCCAGGTCGAACTTCAACAGCGGCCCGGCCTCGCGCACCACGTCGAGGGTCGGGCCGTCGACACCTATGGCGTCGCACAGATCCAGGGCCGTGGCCGCGATGCGATCAGCACGGTCGCGGACCGATCCGAGCCGCTTGTCGAAGGTCAGGTTCGCCAGATCGGCGGTCATCTGCTCGATGGGCGTGTCGAGATCACGGGCCACGAAGAAGGCGGCGTCGGCGTAGCGGGCCTCGATGACGGCCTCGTTGCCCGCCCTCACCTGGTCCGGGTCGCATTCGCCGTTGGCCACGGCCACGAAGTGAGGAAGCAGAGCGCCCGAACCGTCGGTCACCGGCAGGTAGCGCTGGTGCTTGGTCATCACCGCGGTGAGGACCTCGGTCGGCAGGCTCAGGTGCTCCGGTCGAAAGGCGCCCAGGACCGGTGTGGGCTGCTCCACCAGGTTGACGACCTCGTCGACCAGGGCCGACCAGCGGTCGATTTCGATCGAACCCCCTACCGTCCGGGCCAGGGTGTCGGCCCCGTCGACGACGGCCACCCTCCTCTCGGCCGGATCAGGGGCGATGCCCCCCTCGATCAGGCCCGAGAGCGCGGTCTCGGCCGATGCGAACGTGGTCTCGGGATCACCGTTGGACCGGAACAGGCGAGTGCGGCGGCCGCTGGCCAACCCAGCCCAGGACGCGGGCACGACCTCGTCGCCGAGGAGCGCCGCCAGCCAGCGGACCGGACGGCTGAAGGCGGCAGCGTCGGGTCCGGGCCGCCACCGCATGTTGCGTCCGAAGCGCAGTGTGCCGAGCAGCTCGGCGACGACCGGGCCGATCACCTCGATCGCCGGACGTCCCTCCTCGTGGGTCTCGACGGCCAGGTGCTCGACGCCGTCGACGGTGACCCGACCGAGCTCCTCGACCGTCGCCCCGCGGGACCGGGCGAAGCCTTGTCCGGCCGCCGTGGGTTTGCCGTCGGCGTCGAAGGCAGCGCTCACCCGTGGCCCGCGGACGGTCTGGTGCACGTCGGATTGGCGGGCGACCACGCCGTCCACCACCACGATCAAGCGTCGGGGCGTGCCCAGCACCCGTACCGCACCGTGGTCGAGGCGGGCTGCGGCCAGCCGGGCCGGCACCTCGTTGGTCAGCTTGGCGATGGCGTGGTCGACGTCGGCGGCCGGCAGCTCCTCGGTGCCCAGCTCGACGAACAGGGCCCGAGGCCCGGCGTCTGGAGCACCGGCCGACGACAGCGCCGGAGCCGGGGCGTCGACGTCAGTCCGGCCCAGCGGGAAGCCGAGCTCGTCGCGGCGGGCCAACCAAAGCTCGGCCACATCGTGGGCCAGGGATCGCATGGAGGCGAACGCGGTGGCCCGCTCGGTCGTGCCCATGGCGCGGCGGGAGTCGAGGACGTTGAAGGTGTGGCTGCACTTGAGGAGCTGGGCGTGCGCCGGGATGGGCAGGCCGGCGTCGACGAGGCGCCGGGACTCGGCCTCGAACTGGCGCAGCTGGTCGCGCAGCAGCGGAACGTCGGCCCGGTCGAGGTAGAAGGTGCTCCACTCGTACTCCGCCTGGGCGAACATCTCGCCGTAGGAGAGCGTCTCGGTGAACGGGATGTCCTTGAAGTGGGTCACGCCGTGGAGCCCCATGAGGATGCGCTCCATGCCGTAGGTGATCTCCGTGGCCGGCGGATCGAGGGCCAGCCCGCCGGCCTGCTGGAAGTAGGTGAACTGGGTGATCTCCATGCCGTCGAGCCAGACCTCCCAGCCCAGGCCCCAGGCGCCCAGCGCAGGCGACTCCCAGTTGTCCTCCACGAAGCGGATGTCGTGGGCTGCGGTGTCGATGCCGATGGCGGTGAGCGACTCCAGGTACAGCTCCTGGGGGTTGCCCGGCTCGGGCTTGAGGATGACCTGGAGCTGGGTGTGGGTCTGGAGCCGGTTGGGGTTGTCGCCGTAGCGGCTGTCGTCGGGGCGGACGCTCGGCTCGACGTAGGCGACGCTCCACGGCTCGGGGCCGAGCACCCGCAGGAACGTGGCCGGGTTCATCGTCCCGGCTCCCACCTCGGTGTTGTAGGGCTGCACGATGGCGCAGCCGTGCCCGGCCCAGAACCCGGTGAGGCCCAGCAGGGCGTCTTGCATGGTCAGCACGGTGCTCCTCGGTGCGGCCGTCGCCGGGCGATCGGAGATCGGGGTCTAGGAGACGCCGGCTGTGGGCTGGGGTTCGCGGCGCTCGGCGTGGCGCTCGTAGGCCCACCCCGGGCCGCGCAGCACGAAGCCGAGGCGGTCGGACCAGGTGTCGGCCCGGCTGACGTCGGCGAGGATGTCGGCGTGCTCGTGGGTGGCGATGCGAGCCGGGTTGAAGCTGTCGATGTTCTTGGTGAGGCCGTAGACGACTGGTTCGTCCTCGCGTTCGAAGGTGCCGAAGAGCCGGTCCCAGATGATGAGGATGCTGCCGTGGTTGCGGTCGAGGTACTGCCGGTTGCTGCCGTGGTGGACCCGATGGTGCGACGGGGTGTTGAGCACCTCCTCCAGCGGCCCCAGCTTGGCCACGGCCTCGGTGTGGATCCAGTACTGGTAGAGGAGGTTGACCTCGCGCGCGGTCTCGATGAGCCGGGGCCGGAAGCCGAGCAGGGACAGGGCGCCGTAGGGCAGGAACATGCCGAAGGCGTCGGCCACGGGCTGGCGCAGGGCGGTGGAGAGGTTGTAGCGCTCGCTGGAGTGGTGCACGACGTGGATGGCCCACAGCCACCGGCTCTCGTGCATGAACCGGTGGTTCCAGTAGTAGAGGGCATCCCAGGCGGCGATGGCGCCGGCCACGGCCAAGACACCGGTCCCCAGGTCGCGCTGGTGGCGTCGTCTCGCCCACAGGCGCCTAGCCGCGGTGTTCGACGCCCAGGTCGTCGCGCCGGCCGTGATCCCTGCGGCCACCGCCGTGACCGCGGAGGATGACGCAACCTTGCGGGCCAGCCGGGCGGCTCGTCGGGCCGTCGCCCGGTTGGACGTCGTCGAGCCTGGCTCGGGATCGGGTTCGGGCACGTGTCCCGCCTCCGGCAGGGCGCCGTCGGTGCGCTGCGCGACCAGGTCGGCGAGGGTCGTAGCTGCGGCTGCTCCGATGGCCACACCCACCAGCGCCTTGCCCCAGCGTCCCTTCCCCGGCACGACGGGGGCCAGGACCTGCTTCAGGACCAGGGGCACGACGAGGCTGCCCACGCCCATCGACAGGCTGGCCAGGGTGTCACGCCGCTCGTAGCCGCGGAGCGAGGTGTCGCCCGCGTCGATGCGCTTCTTGAGGTAGAGGTGCTCGACCCCCATGCTCCCGAAGTAGAAGGGAGTGGCGGCCACGGTGAGGTCCAACGGGTGGCTCCCTGACGGTGTCGTCGCTCATTGTGGCCCTTCGGGGACCAACGGGTGAAGGCGTGA
>Ga0136617_10004960_pt1 | contig 11905 bp, 9 predicted proteins | sample AntDrymUQ3222106_2_FD_129672 | JGI IMG/M metagenome (GOLD analysis project Ga0136617, IMG submission 129672) | Polar desert sand microbial communities from Dry Valleys, Antarctica - metaG UQ322 (21.06) | ecosystem: Environmental > Terrestrial > Soil > Desert | place: Antarctica: Dry Valley...
AGAAGGCAAAAGTAAAAAGGCAAAAGGCAAAAGGGGTAAATGAGTAAAACCCGTAACCAGATGGGGCATGATGCCGGACAGCGGTTTTGCCTATTACCTTTTTACTTTTGCCTTGCTACTTAGGTAGGGCCGTCAAGGTAACGCAACAGAAAGCTTTATTACTTTCAAACGACAGAGGAGCAGAACAGTTATGCCCGATCAAGAGATCGAGAACAAAGTGAAGCAGATTATCGTGGACGAATTGGGCGTGGACGAAAACGAGGTGACTCCGAACGCTCGGTTCATCGACGATTTGGGCGCCGACTCGCTCGACACAGTGGAACTCGTGATGCGTTTTGAGGAGGAGTTTGGGATCGAAATCCCAGACGAGGACGCCGAAAAGATTCAGAGCGTGCGCGACGCCTACAACTACATCGACCAGCAGAAGAACAAGTAGTCTTTCCGGCACCGCGAGCGGGCCGGACGATGGCGCGAGAGTGGGTGCCATCGGCTGTCGATTTGTTTCGCGCGGGCCGCGTCTAAACATTTGACCCGTGGCGGCCCGGTCCGCCATTCACGATGTGCGCATCACATCCGGCAACCATCAACTTCCCGCGTGGAGGAGTACCGATTTTGAAACGTCGCGTTGTTGTCACGGGACTCGGCCTCGTGACCCCGGTCGGCAATACAGTCGAGGATAGCTGGTCCGCCATCATGTCTGGGCGGAGCGGCGTCGGCTATATACAGAAGTTTGACACTGAGAAGTTCTCCGTGCGAATTGCGGCCGAGGTCAAGGACTTCGACCCGCTCAGCTTCATCGAAAAGAAAGAGGCGCGGAAGATGGGTGCCTTCATCCACTACGCGATAGCCGCATCCGACGAGGCGCTGAAAGATAGCGGCCTCGCCATCACCGGCGAGAACGATGAGCGCGTCGGAACATACATCAGCAGCGGCATCGGTGACTTCTGGGCCATCGAGCGCGAGCACTCGAAGCTTTTGAACGAAGGCCCGCACCGCGTCTCGCCTTTCTTTATCCCTTCCGCCATCGTCAATCTGGCCGCCGGGCAAGTCTCGATCCGCACTGGCGCGAAGGGGCCGATTTCGGCGACCGCAACGGCCTGTTCGGCGGGCGCGCACGCCATCGGCGACAGCTTCAAAATCATTCAGCGCGACGATGCCGATGTGATGATCTGCGGCGGCGCGGAATCGGCAATCACTCCGATGAGCGTCGCCGGGTTCGCGGCGATGCGCGCGATGTCGACGCGCAACGACGATCCCGTGCATGCCTCGCGGCCCTTTGAGCGCGACCGCGACGGCTTCGTCATCGGTGAGGGAGCGGGGATGATGATCCTCGAAGAATTGGAGACGGCGCGGGCTCGCGGCGCGCACATTTACGCCGAACTGGTCGGCTACGGAAACACCGCCGACGCCTTCCATATCACGATGCCGGACGAAACCGCAGCGGGGCCGATGCGTGTGATGCAGATGGCGATGCGCGATGCCGGCGTCACGGCTGAACAGGTCGAATATATCAACGCGCACGGCACCTCGACGCCCTACAACGACAAGTTCGAGACGCTCGCGATTAAGAGGGCATTCGGCGAACACGCCTACAAGCTGGCAGTCAGTTCCACCAAATCAATGACCGGCCACCTGCTCGGCGCGGCAGGCGGGATCGAGGCCGTCTTCTCGGTGCTCGCGATCACCCGCGACAAACTGCCGCCGACCATTAACTACGTCAACCCGGACCCGGACTGTGACCTTGACTATGTTCCGAACGAACCCCGCGAGGCTCATATCACTTACGCGCTGTCGAACAGCTTCGGCTTCGGTGGAACCAACGCGGCACTACTTTTCAAACGTTACGAGGAATGAGTTTTCAGTTTTCAGTTTTGAGTTTTCAGTTGGAATCGTCCTGCTGAATCTGAAAACTGAAAACTGTTAACTGAAAACTGTTATGAAGATAATCGTTTTGATGAAGCAGGTCGCGAATAAGGATGCGATTCTGCGTATTAACAAAGCTGCGACGTGGATCGAAGAAGCCGACCTGACTTACGAGGTCAATGAGTCGGACGGTTACGCGCTCGAAGAGGCTCTGCGTCTGAAAGAAAAACTAGGCGGCGAAGTGGTCGTCTGCTCGATGGGTCCGACGCGCGTGAAGAGTGTCATTAAAGACGCGCTGGCGCGGGGCGCGGACCGGGCGATTCACGTTGTCGGCGACGAGTTGGCGCACATCGGCCCTTTTGCGGCGGCGACAATTTTAGCCGAAGCGATTAAGGGCGAGCAGTCCGACCTGGTGCTCACCGGGTTGCAGTCCGACGACTACGGCTTTGCGCAGACCGGCGTGATTCTCGCCGAACTACTCGGAATGCCGCACGCGACCATCGTCATCGAGGTTGATGCGTCGGGCGAACAGTTGCGCGTCAAGCGCGAGTTGGAGAACGGTTGGTATCAATGGTACACGATGCCGCGCCCCGCGCTCTTAACGATTCAGTCCGGCATCAGCCAGATTCGCTACGCCACGCTGAAGGGCATCATGGCCGCGAAGAAGAAGGAGATCAGAGAGGTCACGCCCGCCTCTGCTGCGCCGAACGGCGGGTCTCATCAGCGAGTCACGAAAATCTACTTCCCCGAAAAGACCAAGCAGACGCAGTTCCTCGGCAATGGCGACGCCAAAGCGGGCGCCGTGCAGTTGGCGGAAAAGCTGCGCAGCGAGGCGAGGATCATTTAAGCGGTTAGGCAAAACTAAAAAGCAAAAGTGAAAGCAATGCTGACGACGCTATTATTCAACATTCGTACCGCATCGCTTTTGCTCAGGTACTTCAAAAAATTCAACGAGCGTTGTTCAATCAAAGGTAAGGAATGAGTAACGGTATTCTGGTTTTCGCCGAGCACCGCGCCGGCGCATTTAATAAAATCACTTTCGAAGCGATTGCCGCTGCGCAGCAGTTGGGCACGTCGCTCAAACAGCCCGTCACCGCCGTTGTGCTCAACAAAGACGCGGGGCTGGCGCGGGAGATTGCCGCCTTCAACTTCGACAAAGTTATCTCGGCGGAAAATGACAAACTGGCCGAGTACACGCCCGACGCTTACACCGACGCGATGCAGCACGTCGTCCGTGCGCTCGACCCGCGTTACGTCATCATGCCGCACACTTACCTGGTGCGCGACTTCGCTCCGAAACTCGCGGCCCGCTTCGGTCGCAGCGTCGTCAGCGATTGTTTGCGCTTCGCGGCGGACGACGGCGGGAGCGTGGTTTTTTCGCGGCGTATCTTTCTCGGCAAAATCGACGCCGACGTGGTCACAGAAGACGAGTCGCCGGTCTTTGCCACGTTCCAATCGGGGGCTTTTCGCGGCGAACAATCGGAGAAGGGGACGGGCGCGCCGGTTGAATCGATGGCGGTTGAGATTGGCGAAGTGCGGATGCATCCGGAACCCGCCTTCCAGGAAGTAAAGCAGGCCGTCGATTTGTCGAAGGCTGATGTGATCGTCGCCATTGGACGCGGCATCAAGAGTCAGGAGCACATCGCGCTGGCCGAACAGTTGGCCGCCGCGCTCGGTGGTGACCTGGCTGCGTCGCGCCCGATTTGTGACGCCGGATGGCTGCCGATTGATCGCCAGATCGGTTCGTCGGGGCAGACGGTGGCGCCAAAACTTTACATCGCGCTGGGCATCTCCGGCGCGATTCAGCACCTCGTCGGGATGAAGAACGCGGGCACCATCGTGGCTGTCAACAAAGACCCGGAGGCGCCCATCTTCGACATCGCCGATTACGGGATCGTCGGCGATTTGTTCGATGTGATTCCGACGCTGACCGAGGAAGTGAAGAAGTTGAAAGGTTAGGGAAACAAATCCAGAACGTCAGGCGTGTGAAAAGCCTCCTCTGAAATCAGAGGAGGCTTTTTGTTGATGTGAGCACGGCATAAGTAATCAGATCAACAGACGTGAGCGTCAGCCGTTGAGATACACTGACGCATCAGGCGGCAGCCTGTGGAGTTGTCGCGGCTAGAGCGCCGGTGTGCCGGTAGCGGTCAGATCTTTCTGCTACTGCGTCAGCAGTGTGCGAAAGTCGCGGAGCACGTCATCAATCTTCCAATCGTTTCCGCGATAAACTTTGTAGACCCGGCCATCGGGTGCGATGAGGGCCGTACGGAGCGAGTGAATAATCTGATCCCGGTCTTCGAAGTAGCTGAGTCCGAAAAATTGCGCCATCCGCTTAACATCATCCGGCTCGCCGGTCAAAAACTCCCAACGCCCAAACTTTTCGTTAGCCGCGTCCTCGGTCTGAGCCGCGCCGTAACTGCGTAAGACCTGTGGCGTGTCGTGTGCCGGGTCGATGCTGATGCTGAGCAAGTGGGTTTTGTCGCGCAGCGTCGCGTCTTGTAGCAATTGCTGGTTGAGGCGTGCGAAGTTATCGCTCATCAGCGGACAATATTCCGGCAACGGGCAACGCGTGTAGATGAACGTCAGAAGCAGCGCGCGACCTCGGTATTGATTCATTCGGACGCGCTTCCCGTCCTGGTTGACGAGTGCGAAGCCGGGCACCTCTCTACCCGGCTCAGGCTCGGCGCTCGCCGCCGGAACATCGCCCGGCGCGCTCCCGGTCGGGGCTTTAGTGATGACCGTGTTTTCGAGCCACGCACCCGAGTCGGCCACGACCAATGTCGCTTGCACCTGATCGCCCGCCGCCAGCTCTTTCAGCGCCTGCTCGTCCCTGACTGTGAACGGCATCGTCATCGCCTCCATGAAGCCGGGCACCTCTTGATGGTCGACGACCACCTGTCGCCCTTTCAAGTCAACCGACACGACCTTCCCGCGAAGTTCATACTTAACGGTGGGCGCGTCGCTCGGTTTCGCGGAGCAAGCGGATAAAGCCAAACACGACAGAGCCAAGCCGAGGTAAGGCAGAAGGTTTGCCGGGCGGCGGACGACTCGATTAATCAAGTGAACCATATCGGTCAATACTCCGAAACTGGCAGAAGAGATGTTGGAGAACTTTCCTCCGGTGTGACGCTTGCGCGAGCGTGATCCGTCGAATGGCGGCGAGTTGCGGCATCAGTAAATGAAGACTGTGCAAATTAAAGCTCTTTGTTTTCAGTAGTTTCGCCATTTCACCCGGCTCTTCAAAAGGATTCTAGGAAACAGCTTTCAGCCGAAGTTAAAAAGCTCCAGAAAGAACAGCGTTTTCGCTTCGGGATTTTTGCACAGGTTTCAAGTAAATAGAGAAGCTGAGCCGGGAAGTAACAAACAACTGGTTTCCTCAAAAAAATTGAACAGCGAAATGCATTTGGCGGTGGCTACAAAGTATCCGGCCTGCAAAAAATTTAGCAGCGCGATTAAAGGCTTATGCAGGCAGCATTTAGCATCCGTGAAGAATTCAGAGGGTGTAAAATGTGCTGCACAGAAAGAATCGCTGTAACTCATCTCACTCCTCAAAGTATAAGCATAAACCCACGAATCTCTTTAATGATGACATAAATTTGCCTTCCGCGGGGCTGAGCGATAACGGGAAGCTCCGAGCCGGAACGCCAGTTGCACAACAACTTCGTTAAGGCGGCATAACGAAATCTCATCAGTGTTCGGGCGCCCCGGCACTCTACAGATTAAGGTCCTCAAAAGGTAGCATTAAGCTTTGTTTCAAATCAGAATACTGTACGCGGAAGACTACGACCTGGTGCTTTTCACCGTCAAGCAGTTGCTTGAATTGGAAGGTTGGGCCGTGGATATTAGCCGCGACGGTGCGGCGGCTCTCAAGCTAATTGAAAGTAACATAGAATATGACCTCCTTTTGCTCGACGAGGACATGCCGGTGATCAGGGGCGTCGAGTTGGTGCGGCGCGCGCGCGCTCTGCCACACCGGCGAGAGACGCCGATCATCATCTTCACCGCTAGTGATTGCGGCGCTGAGGCGCTCGCTTCCGGCGCTGACGCATGCCTGATTAAACCGAGCGGGTTGCGCGACTTAATCAGAACCATCGAAGAGTTGATTGACCGGCAGAGCCCTCCGCTCAGAATCAGCAATCATGGTACGTAGAACACCTCCGCTTAACCGACCCTAATAACTCGGCAGTGACAGGTAAACAGTGACTAGGTGACAGGAGAAAGCAACACTGATGCGGCTTGTCGATGCCGCCCGCATCAAACGGCTTCCTCACTCACCACATGAAGTCAGCGCAGCGACAGTTAGGAACTGATCGTACACGCTTCTCACTATTCACTTATCACCCGTCACTTTTGAGTAAGTAAGCTCAACCCAACCAAACCGAGAGGTAGTGCCTGTAAGGCCGCTCGTCGCTCGTTGCGCCTAATCCGGGCGGCACATATACTGCTCACCAATACGGATAGGCTTCATCTTCGGAAATCAGTTCAACATTATGGGAGACGCCTGGCGCGGCTCGTCAGCCATCAAAATAGAAACGTCGTGCTGGGGAAGTCAGGCACGTAAAGCTCAGGCCGCCGGTGGAGGAAACCAACGGGATTTCCCCTGAGCGTTTCACCGAAGCGATTCGAAGCGACCGGCGTGGCGCGTGGTCACCAGATGAATCGAAAAAGTTCTTCGTCGGGTAGCTGAGAGCCAAGTCGGGGTGGATGCGGATCAGCGATGTGTACCTTGTCAACCGAAGCGGACAGGCATCAGGCACAACTGTTGGACGGCGCGCGAATCGCCGCTGACATCAGGAATGAGGTGCGCGCTGACGTTGCTAGTCTGCACGAGACCGCGGGCGTTGTGCCATGTCTCGTGGTGGTCAGGGTCGGCGACGATCCGGCGTCGCTCGTGTATGTTCGCAACAAAGTTCGCACTTCGGAGGAGTTGGGACTTCGCTCCGAGCACTGGGCGCTGCCTACCGAGACGACGACCGACGATCTCCTCAGTCTGCTCGCGACGCTTAACGCGCGCGACGACGTTGACGGCATCCTGGTGCAGTTACCGTTACCTGAGCACGTTGACGAAGCCCGTGTGTTGGAGTCGGTAGGCCCATTGAAAGATGTCGACGGATTCCACCCGCTCAACGTCGGGCGGTTACATCAAGACCGGCCTGCGCTTGTGCCGTGTACGCCCGCCGGGATCGTCGAATTGTTGTTGCGCGAGGGGGTAGCGATCAGCGGCGCGCGGGCGTGCGTGGTGGGCCGCAGCCGCATCGTCGGGCGCCCGTTGGCGGAACTCCTGTTGCAGCACGATGCGACCGTCACGATCTGCCATTCGCGCACACGCGACCTCACGTTTGTCACAAGCCAGGCCGACATTTTAATCGCTGCCATCGGGCGGGCCGGGTTCATCCGCGGTGAGCACGTCAAACCGGGCGCGACGGTCATCGATGTCGGGATGAACAAGATCACGGACGAGACGGCGGCGCGCCAACTGTTCGGCGATGATGCCGACCGGCGAATTGAAACAATCAGGCAGCGCGGCTATACGCTGGTCGGCGATGTACATCCGGCTGAAGTGAAGGCGGTCGCCGGTCGCCTGACGCCTGTCCCCGGCGGTGTCGGGCCGCTGACGGTCGCGATGCTGATGCGCAACACCGTCACGGCTGCGATGCGCCGCCGCGGCTTCGTGTAAACTACGCATCAGCGATTCGGTGATTGAAATAGTGATAACAGATGTTGCGCGTCGGATTGACAGGGTCGATTGCGGTTGGCAAATCTTTTGTCACCGACTGCCTGCGTGAGGCGGGTTGCCGAGTAATCGACGCAGACTCAGTGGCGCGTGCCGTGGTCGAGCCAGGTCAGCCTGGCCTCGCACGAATCGCCGAGGCGTTCGGCACGGAAGTACTGCGGCCCGACGGAACGCTCGACCGGGCGCGTCTGGGGGCGATTGTGTTCGCCGACGAAAAGCGTCGCGTGATGCTCAACGCGATTCTCCACCCGCTGATTATCGCGTCTCAGGACGAACAGTTGCGGCAGTGGGAGCGTCAAGAGCCGCACAGGATCGGCGTCGTCGACGCGGCGCTGATGATCGAGACCGGGAGCTTCCGGCGGTTTGATAAGTTGATCGTCGTGCATTGCGCGCCTGAAGTGCAGATTGAAAGGCTGATGAAGCGCGACCACATCACGCGCGAGGCGGCCCAACTGCGAATCGCCGCGCAGATGCCGCAGCAGCAGAAAATGGCCTATGCCGATTATCTGATTGACACGACGAGTGATTTCGATGAGACGAGGCGGCAGACGCATGAAGTCTATCGACAACTAAACTCACTCAAAAGTGACAGGTAAATCGTGACAGGTGACAGGTGACAGGTGACAGGAAAGTTTGAATTCAGTGCTGCACAGGACGAGTCCTGTCAGCCAGCATCTTGACCCAAAAAACTTTGGCCCGCTCGGAAACACTCACGTGCCTTAACTCTGTACTTGTCACCTGTCACCTGTCACTTTTGAGTGAGTTGCAAAATCTTTGACATGCGTATGAACCTGCTTCAGGAAAATTCAATCGATGCTCAAACGGGCGACTCGGCCCCGGTTGCTTCGCCGCGCGAACGCCCCACCTCTGCCTGTAAAATTCACCCTCTGGCCGGACAAACAAATCGCAGTTGAACTCATTGAAATTGGTTATCCTGTTGTTGACCCTCGGTCTGTCGGCGTTGGGTGGAGGATGCTTCGAGGGGCAGCAGGGTGATCGTTATTATGGCCGCGTGATCGTCCCGCGCGCGCAGGAGTTTCGTTGGAGCGACGGCGGGTTGCCGAAAATTTTCGACCCGGCGCTGGCCGCTGTCCCGCCCGACACGGACGTGGTGCGCGCGATGTTCGAAGGGTTGACTGATTACGACCCGCGCAGCTTGAAACCGGTCTCCGGCGTTGCGACGCGCTGGGAGTCTTCGGCGGACAAGCGCGAATGGATATTCTATCTGCGACCCGAGGCGCGCTGGTCAAATGGCGACCCGGTTACTGCACACGACTTTGTGCGCTCGTGGCAACGAACGCTGCGGCTCGGCGAGCGCGCGCCGCACGCCCGTTTAATGCAAAACATCGAGGGCGCGCAGGTGACACACGCCGCGACACCTGCCCTGTTATCGGCCCAGCCGCCCGCCACCGCGCCGCCGCCCGCCTTCAGTGGTGACAGCGCACGCGCCGGCGAAGATGGCGCGCAACCAGCCAACGCTTCACATCTCCCTCCCGTGTTCGGCGCGGAGGCGATGAACGACCATGTCCTCAAAGTCCGTCTGCGACACTCCGACGAAGACTTCGCGGCGCTGGTCGCTCACCCCGTCTTTCGCCCGGTCCACAAAGTCATCGCGTCATCCAAGGATCGACCTCTGGATGACCAATTATCTGCAAATGATTCAACCGCGGGTGAAGGCGAGTCCGATGCCAAGATCGTCTCGAACGGTGCCTTCTCGTTGGCAGCGCGGGAGACTGACAGCGTACTGTTGGAGCGGACAGGCAATTACTGGGACGTTGGGGCCGTGGCGCTCAAGCGGGTCAGGTTCGTCCGCATGCGCGACGGCGAGGAGGCGCTTGCAGCCTATGGTGCTGGCGAAGTGGACGCAGTTTCCAATGCTTCTTTCGAGCCGCTCGCTTTAAAATTGCTTGCGCCCTACGAAGACTTCGACCGCGCGACATACGGCGCCCTGACCTATTACGCCTTCAACAACGCGCGGCCACCTTTTGATGATCTCCGCGTGCGGCGCGCTCTGGCCATCTCCATCGACCGCGAGCGTTTGAGCGCCGACACGTTGGAGGGCCGAACCGAGGCCGCGACAAGATTTCTTCCGTTCCCGATTGCTGTCAGGGAGAACGACGACAGTAGTAGTAGTAATAATCCGAATAAAACTTTTGAAGACGCAGATGCCACGCTCGGCTTCGACCCGAAGCGAGCGCGACGGTTAATGACTGAAGCGGGCTTTCCCGGCGGTGACGGCTTCCCGACAATCAAGCTGTTGGTAAACCGCAACGACCAGCAGCGTCTGCTCGCGCAAGCCATCGCTGGCATGTGGCGGAACGTGCTCGGCGTCGAGACCGAGATCACCGTCCGCGCGTGGGACGAATACGAAGCGGCGCTCGGAGCGGGTGACTATGACATCGCGCGCCGGAGCGTGGTGATGCCGACAGCCGGCGAGAAGATGAACTTGTTGGCGATGTTTGAGCCGCACGCCGGCGACGCTGAATCTGTTTACCCCGCTGCTGCTTTAGCGGGCGACGGTACCGCGGCGTCACCGTTGACGTCTTCGGCCACAGCGCCCGGCATGCCTTTGGTCACAGCGCCGGTCACACCACACGGTGCGGCGCCGTCACAATCCGTCGCGTCCGCTCAGGGAAATACCGACGGGCAAATGTCGCCAGGCAATGCTCCGGCGACCGCGCCTGTTGTTTTAAGCGAGGCGCAGGCGCTCCGCGAGTTGCCGGCGATTCCAATCTACTTCGCCACGTCGAACGTCCTCGTCAAGCCTTACGTCGAAGGATTTCAAACGAACCTTTTGGACGCCCCCATCCTCAAATACGTGCGCATCGACACTGGCTGGAAGCCGCCGAGCACCGGCGGGTCGTTGGTTAAAATCGCACGTAGTGATTGAAGATCAGAAAACAAAACGCATGTCTCCCCAACCGGTGACCTGAAGTTTGCCGATCATCCCCAATGAATATCTTGATCGGGAAACAGCGCGCGTGATAGTTTGAAGTCAGCCGATGAATGTAAAGCCACGTTCCCGACTCAAGCATTCTCCTCAGCCGTGGCACACCATCGGTAATTGCAGAATCCAGCCAAATGCATTCAACACCGGAACAAGCGTCCGACCTCCGCACCCATGGTGCCGGAATCTGTGCGACGCCCGTTCGATTGCGCGGACCTAATTCACTAACGGAGTTCGAAGTCCATGATTAACCAGCACGTCAGAATATTTCAGTTGACGGCCGTGATGGTCGTGCTGTCTTTGCTGAGTTCGGCCTGCGCGAGCGGCAGCGCGAGCAGCACCGAGTTCTTCGGGAAGACCGACCCGCCCGAAGGGCAGGTCCTGCGCTACGTCTCAGGCTCCGAGCCGGAGTCGCTCGATCCGCACATGAGCACCGGGCAACCCGAAGGGCGCATTTACATGTCCCTCTACGAAGGGTTAGTCGAGTACCACCCGAAGACGATGGAGCCGATCCCAGCCATCGCCGAGCGTTGGGAGATCAACTCTGACATCTCCGAGTTTGTCTTTCATCTTCGCAGGAATGCGCGCTGGTCGAACGGCGATCCGATCACCGCACACGATTTTGTGTACAGCTTGCGGCGTGGCCTTGCTCCGGCGACGGCGGCGCGGGGCGCGGATCTGGCCTACTACATCAAATACTCGCAGCCGTTCAACGAGGGCGCGATGTTTGTGCGCGACCCGCAGACGGGTGCGTTCCTGCTGGAAAAGGATTTCGCGCCACAGCCTTCGACGCCGGCGACTGTCGAAGCGGTGAAGACATCTTCGGCGGCTACCGAGAGGGCAGGGAAGACGACGACTGACGTGCCCACAACACGACAAGTCGCCAATCCGGCCCCAGCAGTTGAGACTGAGTTTTACCGCTTCATCCATTCACCCGCGCGGCTGGTGGTGGCGGCGGACGAGAAGAAGCGCGCTCAACAACTTGAAGCGAACCCCAAACTAAACGCCACCATCGCAAACAAAGAATTCGTGCCGGTCAAAGCTGAAGACATCGGCCTCGAAGCGGTTGATGATTACACCGTTCGCATCACACTGAGTCAATCGGCGCCGTTCTTCCTCGGACTGCTCGCGCATCAGTTCTTCAAAGTCGTCCCGCGCCAGGCGATTGAAAAGCACGGTAAGGTCAACTGGACACAGCCGGGCAACATCGTCACGTCCGGCCCCTTTAAGCTTAAGTGGTGGAAGCCTTACAACGAGGTGGTCGTCGAACGCAACCCGATGTATTGGGACGCCGCGAACGTCAAGTTGCAAGAGATACGGTTCTACCCACTGGATGAACTAACCACGATCATGAATCTCTA
>Ga0136617_10004961_pt1 | contig 11904 bp, 15 predicted proteins | sample AntDrymUQ3222106_2_FD_129672 | JGI IMG/M metagenome (GOLD analysis project Ga0136617, IMG submission 129672) | Polar desert sand microbial communities from Dry Valleys, Antarctica - metaG UQ322 (21.06) | ecosystem: Environmental > Terrestrial > Soil > Desert | place: Antarctica: Dry Valley...
CCATGACGAGCTCGAGCGCGCAGCGATCGAGCAGGGAATGGGCCGGCTTTGGGACGACGGAGTCAAAAAGGTGCAGGCCGGGCTCACCTCGGTCGAGGAGCTGGGCCGCGTCCTCTCCTAGCTAGTAGACCTTCTTGGGGGCAGGAACTCGTGACGTTGTGACAAGTCTCGTGGTGTTGCTCTTGGGTGGTTCCGGCGGAGCCGGGCTTGCCCGGCGCAGCCACCTCGCGGCTCCGGCGCGTCTGCTTTCAAGGAGGGGGCCCGTGGGGGAACCATGGGTTCCCCCACGCTGACATTCGGTCCAGCGCCCGTCCGATCGCGCCGGGGCGGGTAGCCCCCCTGGTGTGAGGCGGGCGGGCCTCCGGCTCGATCCGGCCTTGCTACTCCGACGTGACCTCGCACCCGAGATACTCGAGTGCGAGCGCCGTCTCGTCGAGGAACATTCTCGCCTCGTCGACGGTCCTGAAGGTGTACGGCCCGAGCTTGAGTGGATCGATGCTCGGCGCGTTCACGGGGCGAACCTCGCACTCGATCAACGAGCCGCCTCCGTTCTGCACCGATCGGAGCACGACCACCTGGCGGCCGTCCTTCACAGCGGTCCGAACCAGGGTCTGGGCCGGCGCGGCTGGTCCGCGGCCCGCGATCTTGAGCGAAAGTGTGCCGAGCGCCTCACTCATCGTGCGGTGTTCTCGGCTGCTTGGGCGATCAGCTCGCGATCCGAGTAGCCGACGAAGCGGTTCTTCTCGACACGACCGCGAAGGAAGAGCACGGTCGGGCTCTCCAGCACCTCGGACAGCTCGTACAGGCGCGCCGCAGCTTCCGCGTTCGTCGTCGGGACGGCGACGAAGCCCACGCCGGCAAGCTGTGCGCCCGCTCGCGCCTCGGCGTTCACGAGCCGGTCGGCGGCTGCGTTTGGTGAGAAAACCGAGAGCACGACGACACGGTTACCCGCGAGTGCCCGCGCGAGTCCGGGCGGGAGCGGCGGTGTGGCGGGGCGCGTCGCTGGGCGTGCGCTTGGCCTGGCCGCTCGAGGCGGCGCCGGCCCACCCTGCGCCGCGGGCGCTTCGGCCGAGCTGGAGGCCCGTCCGCGCACGAACAAGAGCAGTGCGAACGCGGCTGCGACTGCGCCGAGCGCGACGAGCAGGAAGGGCATCCGAGTGGAGAAAGTCATGAGTGCTGTATCGGCACCCATGGGGTGCCGCTTGAGCTGCGGAAAACAGAAAAGGACGCGGTTTCCCGCGCCCTTTCTGTGCCATCGAGCGAGGTGTTCTTACGTGCAGTTCGCAGGCGTGGTTGCGCTCGTCACCCTGCTCGTGACCTTGCCCGAGGGGCCGCGCTTCCAGGCCGTGTAGTTCCCCTCGGTCGTGAGGACGCAGTAGTCGGCTGTTGCGAGGTTCGAGAGCGTGTACTTCGTCGTGTCGATGCCCTGATCGTACTGCGCTTTCAGAATTACCATCGTCATGCCCGCGTACCCCGAAGTCGTCGCGAGACCGTCGGCGACAACCGGGGGTCCGACCTCCGAGGCGTTGCCGACGTTGTCAGACGCGTAGGCCTCCACCGACGGGACGACCGCTCGGACGTTGGCGCCCGCCGCCGACTTGGCCGCCCTGTCGCGGAACCCGAGGTACGACGGGACCGCGACTGCGAGCAGGATGCCGATGATGATGATGACGACGAGGAGCTCGATCAGGGTGAAACCGGCCTGATCGGTCGCTAGTCGCCTCTGCAACTTCGTCATGCTTCGAACTCCTTCCGGTGGGGAGAAACTTCGTGTCTTCCGGGCCTATCGGTCGTGCGGATCGGCGGGATTACCCCCGTATGGGTGAAACGCTCCCCCCGGGCGGGTGAGGCCGTGGGTGAGAGCCCGCCCGCCTCGGGGGCTCAAGCAATCGGCTGGCCCGGCCGATAGCTCACCGGCGATGACCGACGGACTTCTCACGATCGACGCGCTGCTAGAGGAGCTGGCAGCGCGCAACGCGTCGGATCTCCACGTGACGGCGGGCTCGTTCCCCGCGATCAGGATCCACGGCCATCTGGAGCGCCTGGAGCAGTTCTCGGAGCTCACGCCGGAGGACACGCTTCAGCTCACGTACAAGATCCTCTCGAGCGAGCAGCAGAAGCAGCTCGAGGTCAAGCGGCAGGTCGACCTCTCGTACTCGGTGCCTGGCGTTGCCCGCTTCCGCGTCAATGTCTACCTCCAGCGCGGGAGCGTCGCCGCCGCCTTCCGTCTGATTCCCGCGCAGCTGAAGACGATCGAGGAGCTGGGTCTCCCGCCGGCGCTTCTGGAGCTCTGCAAGAAGCCACGCGGGATCGTGCTCGTGACGGGCCCAACGGGCTCCGGGAAATCGACGACGCTCGCGGCCATGATCGACGAGATCAACCGCACGCGCAGCGACCACCTCATCACGATCGAGGACCCGATCGAGTTCCTCCACCATCACAAGAGTTGCGTCGTCAACCAGCGCGAGATTGGAAGCGACGCCACGAGCTTCGCGGACGCGCTTCGCGGAGCCCTCCGCCAGGACCCCGACGTCATTCTGCTGGGCGAGATGCGCGACCTCGAGACGATCTCGACCGCGCTCACCGCCGCAGAGACGGGGCACCTCGTCTTTGCAACGCTGCACACGCAGGACGCGTCCTCGACCGTCGACCGTGTCGTCGACGTCTTTCCACCGCAACAGCAGGGTCAGATCCGGATCCAGCTTGCCGGATCGCTCCAGGGTGTCGTCGCCCAGACGCTGCTGCCGACGGTCGGCGGGCGGGGCCGCGCCGCCGCGCTCGAGATCCTCTTCCCCGACGACGCTGTCCGGAACCTGATCCGGTCGGCGAAGGTCGAGCAGATCTACTCGATCATGCAGACGCGCTCGGGTCGCGGCATGCAGACGATGGAGCAGTCTCTCGCCGATCTCGTCAGACGAGGCGTCCTCTCGCAGGATGTTGCCCTCAGCCGCTCGAGCCGTCCGGAGCAGCTCCTTGGTCTGCTCGAGCGAGCCGGCCTCGCCGTTCCTCCGTCCGCCGCAGCGGGTCTACGGGTCGCCGGGAGCTGACGTGCCTGATCTCCGGAGAAACGTTGCGCTTCCGGATCTGCGGTCTGCCGTGCGCAAGTTTCCGCGGGCGGCGCTTCCTGGCTCCGGCAGCGGCCGGGGAAACCGCGGCAGAACGGCGATCGCGACCAAAGAGCTCGTCGGGCTCAAGGTAGGGGCGTCGCAGCTCGCTGCCGCGACCGTGATCAACAACGGGGCTCCGAAACTCGTTCAGCTGGCCCGGGCCCCGCTTCGCCGCGGCGTCGTCGTCGGCGGGGAGCTGCGTGAGCCCGAGGCGCTGGCGCCTGCGCTCCAGGACTTCTTCTCCGCGCACGGGTTCCCTCGCGACGGTGTCCGGCTCGGGATTGCGAGCAACCGCATCGGCGTGCGCACCATCGAGCTCTCCGGCGTCGATGATCCGAAGCAGCTCGACAACGCCGTACGCTTCCGGGCGCAGGAGGTGCTGCCGGTCCCCCTCGAGCACTCGGTGCTCGACTACCACGTGTTGAGCGAGGACATCGGCGAGGACGGCTCGGTGACCCGGCGGATCCAGCTCGTCGTCGCCTACCGCGACCTGATCGATCGCTACGTCGGTGCGTGTCGGGCTGCCGGGATCAAGCTGGTCGGGATCGACCTGGAGGCCTTCGCTCTCCTGCGCGCACTTGCGCCTCCGCCATCGACCACCGAGGAGTCTGCGGTTGCTCTCGTCGCGGTTGCGCTCGGCCACGATCGCTCGACGTGTGCCGTCGCGAATGCGTCCGTCTGCGAGTTCACCCGTGTGCTTGAGTTCGGCGGCGCGGCCCTGACCAGTGCCGTTGCCCGCGCGCTCGACGTTCCACCTCCGGAGGCCGAGCTCGTGAAGCACGGGCTCTCGCTCGATCCGACCGCTGCGGCCCCCGCGGAGCTCAGCTTCGAACAGGTGGAGCGGGCGCGGGACGCAATTCGGCGTCAGCTCGACGGCTTTGCCAGGGAGCTCGTCTCGTCGCTTCACTTCTACCAGAATCAGGCGGACTCCCTGCCGATCGGAGAGGTCGTGATCACGGGAGGAACGGCCGGCCTCCCCGGATTGGCGGACGAGCTTGCCCGACTTATCGGCGTCCCCGTCCGGGTCGGCGACCCGCTGGCCCGTGTCCGGGTTGCGGACGGCCTAGAGCCGGGGCGAGAGTGCGGCTCCCACACGATCGCCATCGGGCTCGGGATCGAGGACTGACCCGTGCGGGCAGTCAACCTCCTTCCACGGCCGGAAGCCCGAGCAGGCGCTTGGTACTCGAGCGGGAGGAGACCCCTTTTCGCGGGTGCGGGCGCCGCCGTCATGCTAGTCGGTCTGTTCGCCGTGCTCTTCGTGTCCGCCAGCCGACACGTCGACCGTCAGCGCAACGAGCTGGCGGCTGCCCGCGAGGAGCTCGTGGCCGTGCAGTCGCAGGCCAAGCCGTCCGAGGCCGCCAGGCTGGTCGCGGAACGCGACCGGCGGGTGAGTGCAGTGACCGCCGTTGTCTCGGAACGTCTCGCCTGGGATCGCCTCCTGCCCCGCGTCTCGCAGGTCCTGCCCGAGGGGGTCTGGCTCACCGCTCTGGAGGCGACCGCGCCCTCCCAGGCCGCAGCGGTCGCTTCGGGGACGGCGGCTCCGGTGCCCGCGGAAGGCTCAGCCAGCTTCAGCGTCACCGGCTTCGCCTACACCCAGCGCTCGGTTGCTCGGACGCTGGCGCGCCTGGGCGCTCTCCCGGATCTCACCAACGTGCGGCTGCTGAACAGCACGCGCGCCGATGACCAGGGACGGAAGCTCCTGCAGTTTCGGATTGCCGCCGAGCTGCGACGAGTTGGAGGGCCGGCCTGATGGCCGCGCCCTCGCGCCGCACGCTGATCGTGCTTGCGGCTGCCGGTGTGCTTCTCCTCGGAGTCCTTCCGTACGTCCTCATCGTCGGACCCAAGCGCTCGGAAGCGGAGGACCTTGCGCGAGATGTCCAGGCGACACGTGATCTCATCGCGCAGGCACGCTCGCAGCGCACGGCCAATCGCATCCCGAGCGAGACGGTCGCCGAGATCCTCAACCTCTCGACTGCGGTGCCAAGCGTGACGGACACGCCGGGTGTGCTGCTCGAGCTCGACCGGCTGGCGCGGCAGTCGGGACTCGACCTTTCGTCGGTCTCGCCCGGTGACCCGGCCGCGGTTGGGGGCTTCGAGGTCGTGCCTATGAGGGCGACCGTGGAGGGCTCCCTTTTCGAGGTGTCCAACTTCGCCGGTCGCCTGCGCCGGCTCGTGGAGCTGCGCCAAGGCGGAGCGCGCGTGCGCGGCCGGCTCTTCCGGATCGACCAGATCGAGTTGACCGAGGGCGAGTCCAAGTTCCCGCAACTCACAGCGACGCTCGCGCTCGGTGTCTTCCGGCTCGGTAGCCAGACCCCTCCGGTCGCGGCGGGAGCCACGCCTGCCCCGACGGCAACGTCCCCGGAAACCCAGGCGGCTCAGGCGACGCCGTGACCCTCGGACGTGTCACGAAGCGGCAGAAGATCATCCTGGTCGGCGGTGGCGTCCTGCTCCTGGCGATAGGCGCGATCCAGGGGCCGAAGACCCTGAAGGCGCTGAGCGGAGGCTCGACCGCTGCAGCTCCCGCTTCGACGACGGCGGCCCCGCCGGAAGGAGCAGCCCCGGCGGAGAGCACCGCAACGCCTGCTCCCGGCAGCAGTGCTCTCGCCGATGGAAACAAGCTCGCCTCGTTCGAGCGCTTCGCCCGGAAGGACGTGTTCGTTCCGGACGCCGGCCCTGCGCCGAGTACCAGCTCTGGGGCCGCGAAGAAAGGCCGCTCGAAAACGCCCTCCCGTTCGCAAGTGGGTTATAGCGTCGTCCTCGCCTCCATCGCTGCCGGCGACGGTCGCAGCGCGGCAGCCCGGGAGGCCCGGACCGCAGCGCGCAGGGGTCTGCCGAAGGTTCACGTCAGCTCGTCGGGCACGGTGGGGCTCCGCTCGGGCTACTACATCGTGGTCAGCGGCGGCTTCGAAGCGGCCTCGGAGGCCGCCTCTGCGCTCCGCCGGGCTCGCAGGAGTGGCTACCCGTCGGCCTACACGCGCCGGCTCGCTGCCTGAGGCGGCTCCGGCGACTCGACCTGATAGGCGTAAGCGGCGGCAAGGAGAGAAACTCGAGGGCCACGCCGAAGCGGGAAAGAGACGCTCGCTCCCGGCATGTCCCGGCGAACGCAGTCCCGAGAGCCAGTCCCAGGCGGGCCTTCCCCCCAGGCGGCGAGAGCCTGCCATCAGTCGCGTCGGCGTCTACCCCGTCGAGCGGTCGAACGTCGATACCTGTCGGGCGAAGGCAGTGCCGGCGTTGCTGCGTACAACCACCGTGACGCGCTTCAGCCGGTCCTGGGCCGGGTCGCCTGTCGGTGCCCGGCAGGTCGGATCAGCGGCGCTCGTCGCCCAGCAGATGTACGTGTCGATGCGATAGGCGCGCCCGTCTGCTCCGGTCGTCGAACGGCTCGGGTTGCACTCCGGAGCAAGAGGACAGACAGCGGTGATCTGGGTCGAGGGGTGAGCGGAGTCGGACGCGTACAGGGTGTCGGTGTTCGCGTCCGCGACCAGCCCCGTGTCAAGGCGAATGTCGATGTGCCTGACCGCCCGGTAGAGCTCGATCTGGGACGACGCGAGCGTCGACGCGGTCGAGGTCTGGCTTGCGCGGTTGAGCGCGAAGACTCCGGAGCTGAACGCGGCGACAAGGGCGAGGATGCCGATGTTCAGCACGGTCATGGAAATTAGAAGCTCGATCAGGCCGAAGCCACCCTGGTCTGCAAGACGTCGCCGCATGCCTCTCTATCGGCGTGCGCGCGTTATCGCTCAAGTCCCTCGTCCTGCTTGCCGATGCCGAGCGCTGGATGGCTTCCTATGCGTACAGCGCGATCAATGCGCAGGGACTCGAGCTCTCAGGCGAGATCCACGCCCCGGACGCGGAGGCCGCGCGCGAGCAGCTGCGCTCACGGGGGCTCCTCGCGCAGTCGCTGAAGCCCGTCAAGGACAGCGCCGCTGCCGCGACCGGACGCAAAAAGAAGGTGAGCCCGAAGGCGCTTCAGATCTTCTCGCGCCAGTTCGCAACGATGATCGAGGCGGGTCTCAGCATCGTTAGCGCGCTCGTCGTTCTCGAAGACCAGACGGAGGAGAAGGCGCTTGCGGAGGTGGTCAAAGAGGTGCGCTCGGATGTCGAGGGAGGTCTCTTGCTCTCGCAGGCCATGGCTCGATACCCGAAGGTCTTCAACCGCCTCTACGTCTCGATGGTCGAGGCGGGGGAGGCGGCCGGGATCCTCGACGAGGTTCTCGACCGCGTCGCGTTTCAGATCGAGAAGGACACGAAGATCAAGCGCCGGGTCAAGGGCGCGATGATTTACCCGACTGTCGTTCTCGGGTTCGCGACACTCGTTCTGATCGGAATGCTGCTGTTCCTCGTTCCGGTTTTCGTCAAGGTCTTCTCCGATCTCGGCGGTGAGCTCCCGACCCTGACCAAGGTCGTGCTGGCAGGTTCGAATGCAGTTCGAGGCTACTGGTTCATCATCTTCCCGCTCATGGGCGGTGCCGGCTACGGCCTTCTGCGCTGGAAGCGAACAGAAGCCGGTCGCCAGAGCTTCGACCGCTTCAAGCTGCGCGTGCCGAAGATCGGCGAGATCGTCCGCAAGGTCGCGATCGCCCGTTTCTCGCGCACGCTCTCGACGCTCGTCGCAGCAGGCGTGGACATCATCAAGGCGCTCGAGATCACGGGCCAGACCGCCGGAAACTACGTCCTCGAGGAGGCGCTCGCGAACGTGCGCGAGAAGGTGCAGGCGGGCGTGCCGATCGCGCAGCCGCTCATGGAGAGCCCCGTCTTCCCGCCGATGGTCAGCCAGATGGTGAAGATCGGTGAGGAGACGGGCGAGCTTGAGAAGATGCTCGGGAAGGTGGCCGACTTCTACGAGGACGAAGTCGACGCCTCGGTGCAGGCGCTGACGTCGATCATCGAGCCGCTGATGATGATCGGCGTGGGGCTCATGGTCGGGGTCATCATCATCTCGATGTACCTGCCGATGTTCAAGCTGCTCACGCTGATCAAGTAGAGCCTGCGAGGGTTAAGTTCGCGCGCGCTGGTAACAACTGGCTGCATGAAGCTGCTGGTCTCCACAGTGCTCGCCCTCGTGCTTGCCCCCTCGGCCGCCGCCCAGATCGCCACGAGCGTCGTCGACGACGCGATCTCGGCCCTGCGAGTGGGCGAGACCGTCTACGTCCACCCTGCGGCTGAGGCGACCCTCGACGACGAAGAGGCGGAGCAGCTGAGGGCGCGGATCGAGGCGGCCGGCGGGCAGATCTTCGTCGCCGTTCTGCCCGCCGAGGTGGCAGCTCCGGATGCGGCGCTGCGGGAGATCGCAAACGGGGTTCGCGACCGAGGTGTCTATGCGGTGGTCGTCGGACGGAGCTTCCGCGCGGGTAACTTCGGCGGTCTCAGGAAGGGGCTCGTTCGGCGCATCGCGGACGACGCGCTACGAACGGGCAGGGACGAAGGCGCCGTCGGCGTCCTCGGGGAGTTCGTCGACAGGGTCGGGGGGGCGCGCGGCCGCTCCGGCACCGAGGAACCCGCATCCGACTCCGGCTCGGACGGCGGCGGAGGAGCGGGCCTCGGCATCGTCGCGGCGATTGCTGCGGGCGGAGTCGCTCTGTTCGCGCTTCGCCGGCGACGCGAGCGCAACCGCGGCCGCGATCGGGAATTTCGCGCGGTACGCGAGACGGCGGAGGAGGATCTCGTCGCGCTCGGTGAGGACATCCGGGCGCTCGACCTCGACGTCGAGCTTCCTGGCGCAGATCCGGCCGGAAAAGAGGAGTACGCCCGGGCGTTGAGCGCCTACGAGGCAGCCAGCGCCGCCTTCGGCCGAGCCCGAGCACCCGAGGACATGGAGGCGGTGAGCAGCTCGCTCGAGGAGGGGCGCTTCGCGATGGAGTCGGCGAAGGCGCGGCTCGCCGGTCGGCGTCCTCCGGATCGGCGCCAGCCCTGCTTCTTCGACCCGCGGCACGGGCCTTCGGTGCGCGACGTCGACTGGGCACCTCCCGGCGGCGAGCCGCGCCCCGTGCCGGCGTGCGCCGCGGACGCCATCCGGATCGAGGAGGGCGAGGAGCCGCAGGCACGCGAGGTGCTCGTCGGTGGACGCTCGACCCCGTACTGGAACGCCGGCCCGGCGTACGGCCCGTACGCGGGCGGCTTCTTCGGGGGCGTCGCGGGCGGTCTCCTGCCGGCCATCCTCGTCGGCTCGCTGCTCGGCGGGGCGTTGGGCTTCCCGGGCGCGGCCTACGGAGGGGGCCCCGACGACGCCGGAGACGGCGACTTCGACGGGGGCGACTTCGGCGGCGGCGACATCGGAGGAGGAGACTTCGGTGGCGGCGACTTCGGTGGCGGCGACTTCGGCGGCGGCGATTTCTAGCCCCACGCGGCTTGCTACACTCGTGACCGCATTGCGGCGGCGTAGCTCAGTTGGTTAGAGCAGCGGAATCATAATCCGCGTGTCGCAGGTTCGAGTCCTGCCGCCGCTATTGCTTCAGGGCACCCGAACCGAAGATAGAGAGAGATGGCAACCGGAGTCAGAGTCGGAATCACGCTCGCCTGCACGGAGTGCAAGCGACGTAACTATCAGACGGCGAAGTCGAAGCGGAACACGCCTGACCGCGTGGAGCTGAGCAAGTACTGCCGCTGGTGCGGCAGGCACACCGCGCACCGGGAGACTCGCTAAATGGCCAGGCCCACCCGTTCCGAGCGCCGCGCGCGTCGCGAGGCCAGGGAGCAGAGCTCCGGCAGCGCCGTCAACTCCTCCGGTTCCCCCAAGCCCGGCGCCTCGGGTTCGCTCACCGAGCGCGCCCGCGCGCGTCAGCAGCAGCGCCCGGCCTCCCAGCCCATCCGGCAGCAGACCGGCCGGCGCGAGGCCGCCCCGCGGGGGCGCTTCGTGCGCGAGTCCTGGGGCGAGCTCAAGAAAGTCGAGTGGCCCGGACGCAGCCAGGTCACCCAGGCGACGATCGTCGTGATCATCGCTTGCGCGATCGTCGGCGCGTACCTCTTCGCCGCCGACCGCGCGTTCCAGCCGCTCGTTGAGTTTCTGATCGGGGAGTAGCCGTGTTCCAGTGGTACGTCATCAACACCTATTCGGGGCACGAGAACAAGGTCAAGGCGAACCTCGAGCACCGGATCGTCTCGATGAACCAGATCCCCCGCTTTCGCCGGGTCGTCGTCCCGACGGAGCAGGTGATCGAGACGAAGGACGGCCAGAAGGTGCAGATCGAGAAGCGCGTGCTGCCCGGGTACGTGCTCGTGAACATGGATCTGAACGACGACGCCTGGGGCGTCGTGAAGAACACCCCGGGCGTGACCGGTTTCGTCGGCGCCGGAGCGAAGCCGGTGCCGCTCTCGCAGCCCGAGGTCGACCGCATCCTGCACACGGGCGCGACCGCGGGCGAGCGCCCGCGCACGCAGGTGGAGTTCTCGCTGGGCGAGTCGGTCAAGGTAACCTCCGGGCCGCTCTCCGACTTCGACGGCGAGATCGTCGACGTCAACCCGGATCAGCAGAAATTGAAGGTGCTCGTCGACATCTTCGAGCGCCAGGTTCCGGTCGAGCTCGCGTTCGACCAGGTGAAGAAGATCGACTGATGGCCAAGAAGATCCTCACCGTCATCAAGTTGCAGATCCCCGGCGGGGCAGCCAATCCGGCGCCTCCGGTCGGCCCTGCGCTCGGGCAGCACGGTGTCAACATCATGGAGTTCTGCAAGACGTTCAACGCCCAGACGGCACAGGCCGGAGGCCGCATCACGCCGGTCGAGATCACCGTCTTCGAGGATCGCTCGTTCACCTTCATCACGAAGACGCCGCCCGCGGCCGTGCTGATCAAGGAGGCGCTGAACCTCGAGAAGGGCTCGGCCGAGCCGAACCGGAACAAGGTCGGCCGCCTGAGCCGCGACCAGGTTCGCCAGATCGCCGAGACGAAGCTCGAGGATCTGAATGCCCGGGACGTCGACCAGGCGATGAAGGTCGTCGCCGGCACGGCCCGATCGATGGGAGTCGAGGTGGAAGCATGAGGATGTTCCCTAACCATCGTTCACCCGACGGGGGAACGGTGGCATGAGTACGCACGGCAAGCGCTACACGTCCGCGCGCGCGACGATCGATCGCGTGCGCCAGTATTCGCCGGTCGAGGCGGTCAGGTTGCTGAAGGGTCTCGAGACGGCGAAGTTCGACGAGTCCGTCGAGGCCCACTTCCGGCTCGGGCTGAACGTCCGGCACGCCGACCAGCAGCTCAGGGGCACCCTCATGCTCCCACACGGAACCGGGCGGGAGGTACGCGTCGCCGTCTTTGCGGAGGGCGACAAGGCCCGGGAGGCGGAGGAGGCCGGCGCGGACGTCGTCGGCAGCGCTGACCTCGCCCAGCGGATCCAGGACGGCTTCGACGACTTCGACGTCGCCATCGCGACGCCGGATCAGATGGGTGTCGTCGGTCGCCTCGGCCGGATCCTCGGCCCGCGAGGCAAGATGCCGAACCCGAAGACCGGCACGGTCACCGCCGACGTGGGCAAGGCGGTGGGCGATGCGAAGGGCGGCAAGCTCGAGTACCGCACCGACCGAGGCGGGAACGTCCACGTCACGATTGGGAAGAAGAGCTTCGAGGAGCGCCAGCTCGTCGAGAACTACGCGACGCTCGTCGAGGAGATCGTGCGCGCCAAGCCGTCCGCGGCGAAGGGTCGCTACATCCAGCAGATCACCCTCACGAGCACGATGGGCCCGGGGATCCGCGTCGATTCGGGAAAGACGCGTGGGATCCTCGAGGAGCTCGACGATTCAGCCCCAGCTGGCTCGTCGCGGGAGGCAGTTCCAGCGTAACCCTTTCGACTAGCGCTTTGCCGTA
>Ga0136617_10004962_pt1 | contig 11904 bp, 8 predicted proteins | sample AntDrymUQ3222106_2_FD_129672 | JGI IMG/M metagenome (GOLD analysis project Ga0136617, IMG submission 129672) | Polar desert sand microbial communities from Dry Valleys, Antarctica - metaG UQ322 (21.06) | ecosystem: Environmental > Terrestrial > Soil > Desert | place: Antarctica: Dry Valley...
AAGCGGCGTCTTTGTCCTGCTTCTTGCGGATGAGCGGGAGCTTTTTACCCTCCACCACCGCGCGATTGATCGTCACTTCCGCGATGTCTTCGCGGCTCGGGACGTCATACATGATGTCGAGCATGATCCGCTCCAGCATCGAGCGCAACGCCCGTGCCCCCGTGCCCTTGGTCACCGCCTGAGCGGCCAACGCGCGCAAAGCATCCTTCGTTACGCTCAAGCGCACACCCTCCATTGAGAAGAGCTTGGTGTACTGCTTGATCATCGCGTTCTTCGTCTCGGTCAGAATCATGACCATCTCGTCTTCGGTCAGCGCGTCGAGCGCGGTCACAACCGGCAGGCGACCAATGAATTCCGGGATCATTCCGAAGCTGAGCAAATCTTCCGGCTCCACATGCCGGACGGCTTGCTTCGCGAGAGCTTCCTCGACTTCAATGCTTGGGCTGTTGAAGCCCATGGTGCGATTGCCGATACGCTTCTGCACAATTTTGTCGAGCCCGACGAATGCGCCGCCGCAGATAAACAAAATCTTCTCGGTGTTGACTTGAATGTATTCCTGGTGCGGATGCTTCCGGCCCCCTTGGGGCGGAACATTGCACGTGCTGCCTTCAAGAATCTTGAGCAAGGCTTGCTGCACGCCTTCACCGGAAACGTCGCGCGTGATGCTGACGTTGTCGGTCTTGCGGCCGATCTTATCGATCTCGTCGATATACACGATGCCGATCTCAGCGCGCTTCACGTCGTAATCGGCGTTCTGTAACAAGCGCAGAATAATATTCTCGACGTCTTCGCCTACGTAGCCTGCCTCGGTCAACGTCGTTGCATCCGCGATGCAGAACGGCACGTCCAGAATCTTAGCGAGCGTTTTGGCGAGCAGCGTTTTGCCGGAGCCAGTCGGTCCGATGAGCAAAATATTGCTTTTCTCGATCTCTACATCCGCGAAGGGATCGGGCTGAAAGGCGGCTGAAGAATCGGATGGCGGCGCGCTTTGCAGCACGCGCTTGAAATGATTATGAACCGCAACGGAAAGCGTCTTTTTCGCGACTTCCTGGCCGATGACATACTGATCCAGCGAACGCCGGATCTCGACCGGTTTAGGAACACGAATATTGGAGGACTGCCTCCGGGCGTCTTCGTTCAGCTCCTTGTCCAGGATGCTCTTGCAGACATTGATGCAACTATCGCAAATGTAGACGCCGGGGCCGGCGATAAGTTTGCGCACCTCCGCGTGGCTTTTGCCACAGAAGGAACACATCGTGAGGTTGGAAGCGCGGGCCATGAATTTAGCGGCTTATAAGAGCAGCTTCTATTCCGTCAGTTTGTGTGGCAAAGCGGCTTCCGCGATGGCTGTCGTGCGTTCCGGCACGGCTCCATCCAGCAGTTTGGCTTCTTTGCGAGATTTGATCACTTCGTCTACCAAACCATAGTCTTTTGCCTCGGAGGCAGACAGGAAATAATCGCGATCCGAATCCAGCTTAACCTTCTCTTCCGGTTGGCCGGTGTGCGAGGAAAGGATTCTGATCAGGCGCTTCTTCAGCTTGAACATGTATTCCACGGTCCGCTCCACGTCGCTCGCCTGCCCTTGGGCACCGCCCGAAACCTGATGAATCATGATGTCGGAATTCGGCAGCGCGAATCGCTTGCCTTTGGTCCCGGCCGCGAGCAAAACCGCTCCCATGCTTGCCGCCATGCCCAGGCAATAAGTTGTCACGTCGCAAGTCAGAAACTGCATCGTGTCGTAGATCGCCAGACCCGCCGTGACCGATCCTCCCGGAGTGTTGATGTAAATATTGATGTCCTTCTTGCCATCCTCCATCTGCAGGAAAAGCAACTGAGCAATGACCAAATTGGCGATGTGATCGTCGATCGGCGTTCCGATGAAAACGATGCGGTCTTTAAGCAGTCGGGAGTAGATGTCGTAGCTCCGCTCACCGCGGCCGGTCTGCTCTACCACCATCGGAATGAGCACAGATTGGGAGCGATTTTTGTTCGAGAAAGTCATGTTTTTACGCGGCAGAAGCGTCGCTTTTCGGCGTTTCTGAAGACGGCTGGACGCTAACATTCGCCTTCAGAAAATCAAGGGTCTTGCCCAGCAGAAGCTCCTCGGCGAGGCCATCTAAGCGATCATGTTCCTCGATTTCTTTGCGCATTTTTTCCACGGAAACATTGTACTGCGCGGCTTGTTCGCGGATGCGCTCGTCCAGCTCTTCGCGCGTCACCTCAATCTTCTCCCGCTCCGCGATGCGATGTAAAATGAAGTTCGTTTTCAACCGATGCGCAGCGAGCGATCCGGCGCCGTCGATCAGCTCTTTTTCCTTCCCTTTCAACATTTCGTCAGGCACGCCCCGCTCGCGGTTGCGATGCACCAGCTCATTCAACGCGCGCCGGGTTTCATTTTTCAAAAGGCCCGGGGGCAGATCGAAACTGATGTGCTCGTGCAGAAATCTCACAATCTCGGATTCCTTCGCCCGCTCGACTTCGTGTTCTTTCTCGTGTTCGAGGTTGTGCTCGACCGTGTGGCGCAAATCGCTCAGCGTTTTTTCCGGCATTAACTTGGCGGCGAAAGCGTCATCCAGCGCAGGCAATACCTTCTGCTTGATCTCGTCCAACGTGACCGCGTAGTCGGCTCTCTTTCCGGTGAGCTCAGGCACCGGGAAATCGGCCGGAAATTCCACTTGCACGCTGCGGGTCTCGCCCGTGTTCATGCCGACGATCTGCTCGCAAAATTGCGGCAGAAAATTTTCCGGAGCGAGGCGGAGCCAAAACTTCTTTCCCCCTTGCAGGTTTTTGCTCGCCCCCGGGACGATTTCGCTGATTGCGACGCCGTCGATTGCCCCTTCGAAATCAATCACGGCGAAATCTTCCATCGCAAGCGGCCGATCAGTCACATCCTTAAAATCAGCTCCCTGATCGCGTAACCGCTCGAGCGCAGCATCCACCTCCGCGGCCGCAACTTCCGCGGAAGGCAATTGCACCGGAATGCTCTTGTAATCGGGCAGCTCAAACTCCGGTGCCATCACGACCGTGGCGCGGAAACGCATCGAACGGTCATCGCCGAACTCGACGTCTTCCAGATTGGTTAACGACACGACCCGGAGCTGCTTCTCCGCTATGGCCTCATGATAACTTTTTGACACGAGCTTCTTCGTCAGCTCGTCCTGGATCTCTTTGCGGAACTTTTTTTCGATCACCGGTCGCGGCGCTTTGCCCGGTCGGTAGCCTGGAATGCGGGCATAACGCGCGTAGTTCGCCGCGATTGAATCCCATTCCTTCCGCACTTCCTCCGGCGGTAGCTCGATGCGGAGCGTGGCGACACTTTGCGGCTGCGTTTCGACTTCGACTTTCATGAGCGGAGCGACGGTAAGGGCGCGCCATGGGATGCGCAAACGAACGGCGATTGCGACGCCATCCCCCGTCCGGTCGGAAGACCGGGCCTACATCCGCGCTTCAGCGGGGCACGCCGCCGGGCCGCTCCTGACGCGAGGCGGCGCAATGTAGGCCGGGTCTCCCGACCCGGCGCGCCGACCGCTTTCTACGAAGCGAAAACTCGTTCACCTCGCACGTTGACAGAATGCGTCTGTGGCAAGCCGAAGTAGTAAGCGAGCTCTCGGTAATCGGCGCAGTCGAAGATCGCGAAATTCGCCAGTTTGCCCTTTTCGAGCGAGCCGATCCTGTCGCCGCGACCAAGGCTGTAGGCGGCATTGATCGTGCCGGCCGTTACGCTCTCGGCGGGCGTCATTTTCATTTGCGTCGAGGCAAGTGAGAAGACCATTGGCATGGAAGCCGTGGGCGAAGAGCCGGGGTTGAAATCCGTTGCCAGCACCACCGCCAAGCCGGCTTCAATCATTTCGCGCGCTCGCGGGTAGCGGCCCTTACCCAACGCGTAAACGGACCCCGGCAGCAGCACCGGCTGAACCCTCGCGCGCGCCATGGCTGCGATCCCGGCGGCCTCCGTTTGTTCGAGGTGATCGGCTGTCGTAGCCGATAACTCGGCAGCCAGTTCGGCTGCGCCGGAGTTCGTGAGCTGGTCCGCGTGCATACGCAAATTGAGCCCGTGACGTTTCGCGGAGCTCAAAATGCGTCTCGAAGTTTCGAGATCGAAATAACCGCGCTCGCAAAATATGTCGCAATATTCTGCGAGGGCTTCGCTAGAAACCTGTGGAAGCATTTCGTTAATCACCAGTTCGACATAGCGCTGAGGTTCGCCTTGATACTCTTCAGGGATCGCGTGCGCGCCCAGGAAAGTCGGAACGAATTCGAGCGGCGAGAGTCGTTTCAAATCGCGGATGACGCGCAGCATCTTCAGCTCATCTGCCACGGAAAGCCCGTAGCCGGATTTCGCTTCCACCGTGGTGGTTCCACACTGCAGGAACCACCGTGCATGCTTAAGCGCTTGCTCTCGCAGTTGCTCCTCGGTTGCGATCCGCGTCTTCCGCACCGTGGAACGAATCCCCCCACCCGCGGCTGCGATCTCTTCGTAGCTCGCACCTTGCGTGCGCAGCTCAAACTCATCCACGCGGTCGCCCGCGAATACCGGATGCGCATGGGCATCGACGAGGCCAGGCAGAACAACGCGCCCGCCCGCATCGATCACCTCGGTCTCCGGCGGCGCCGCCCGCTCGATTTCTTCCGAATTACCCGTGGCGATAATGACTCCGTCGTGCGCAAGGAGGCCGCCCTTCTGGACGATGCCCAAGTCGCGCATTTCCGGCCCGACGCGCGGCCGATTCGGACCTGAGAGCGTGACCAGCTGCGAGGCATTGAGGACGGCGAGCGTCATCACGTCGTGACACAACCCGCCATCCCCGAAGCGAAAGCCAGAAGGAACGAAGCCGCCGCGAGACAGGTGGTTTCTGCGACATCTTTCGTCGGATCAATTTCGACGATGTCCATCACCAGGACCCGCGAGTGCTGACCGCAAAGGCGCGCTGCGTGCCGCAGCATCCAAGGTTGCAGCCCGCCCGGACGTGAACCGGGACACGCAGGCGCGAACGCTCGATCAAGAACGTCCAAATCCAGATCCACGTAAATGGCATCGGCGCGGTCGCTCAGAGTCGCGAGCGCGTGACTGACCATTGCGCCGATCCCGTGAAGGTAAACTTCGTCCGCAGTCACGACCGTGATTCCTTCTTCGCGCGCGACGCGGGCGTAAGCGGGGGAATTCGCAAAAGGTTGGATCCCTATCTGGATCACATTCGCTCCCGGAAGCCCATCGCGGAGCAAGGCCCGGACTGAATTACCATTCGTTAGGCCATGCTCCAAATCCCGCAAATCGTAATGCGCGTCGAAGGTGAGCAGACCGCACCGCTCGAGCGGAAAGCCGAGCGAGTGAACGCCCGGCCGCGTCACGGAACTATCGCCGCCCAACAGGATGGTGGAGTCACCGATATGCGCGCGTTTCATCACGTCCACGCATCGAAAAAAATTCCCTTCTGCGGAGCTGCCGGAAAGCGTGACATCACCGAAATCGCGCACGCCGATCCGGGTGAGATCAGCTCCATCATCGGCATCATAGAGACTGTAGCGAGCGAGCGCTCCGCGAACCGCCGCCGGCGCCTGGTCACAATGGCCTGGGGTAAGCGAGCAATTCAATGGCACGCCCAGAACGGAGAGAAATCCGCTCTGATCCCCCTTGGCGTTATTGGCAAGCCACTTCGAAGCGCGCGGCCAGTTTGGATCCTCGCGTGTCAAGGGCGTGCCCTGGCTTCGGTCGGAATTCTAATCTCTCGCCCCCGTGCAGACTCGATCGCCCTGAAATACCCGGCATCTGCCTGATGAAGGACGCCCATTCCGGAAACTGCTGCGTCAGTTTTCATTAACCATTTTGCCTTCAATAATCTGCTCAATTTTCTTAAACTCCGAGTCGGAGTCGCCTTTGATTTTCCGAATTTTTTCCTGAAGAACTGATTTTAGCGTCTCATCTTTCAGGCCGGCCAGGTTGATTCTGACGTTCATCGCCGCGCCCTCAATCCCAGAACGCAAAGCGAGCAGACCAACTCCGACATCTGAGATCGAAGCAGGGTTACCCTTCTCCGCCATTTCAGCGAGAACGGGGTAAGCTTTGGAAGCAGTCTCCATCACCCGCAGCGGAATCTCTGCGGCATACTTGTTCGCCAGCTGTATTGCGGCTGTGCGCGCGGCTTTTTCTTCTGCCGACGCCTTGGGCAGGGCAAAGGCATCCATCACTTTATTAAAAGCAGCCGTGTCTTCATCCACCAGAAACAGCAATTCATCCTTTAGTTGCTGTGCCTTTGCCGCCCAATCACTGAAGTAATTGAGCTTGTCGTCCCAGCCCCGTTTTCCAGCCGAAAGATTGGCAACCATTCCGCCAAGTGAAACGCCCAAGGCGCCCATCAAAGCTGCGACCGAACCACCGCCCGGCGCCGGAGAATCGCTCAGCGTCTCGTTGCAAAACTGGCGCAGGTTCATCTTCAAGAGCGATTTTTTGGCCGCCGCTTCCATCTTCCATTCGATGATCCTTTCTTTCGGGTCGAACGCCTTCAGCTCGCTCAATCCCATGGAGCGGATCGCGATTTCGATCAGCTCTTCTTCCGCAGCGCCTTCGGACCATTTCTGTTTACGCAGAAAATACTTTCCCGCCTCGACCAAGCATTTCTTGGGCAGCATCCCCACGACTTCCGATCCCGTAACCCGCAGGCCGCGTTCGCGGGCTGCTTCGTCGCAGGCATCAAAGGCGGCATGCAAAGGCGTTTCTTCGAGGTTGGTCAGGTTCATGGAAACCTGGGCCATTCCATATTCCTCGACATACCACCCAATGGCTTTGACGTGCTTCAACCGTCCCGGGACACGGACAGGCTCTCCCTTTTCATCGCGCACTGGCTTACCGTACGGCGTGCCATCTTCGGTTTTGACTCGGCCGTTCTCTCTCACGTCGAAAGCCACCGAAGTAGCCCTGCGCGCGGCTCTGGTATTGAGGTTCACATTGTAGGCGACCAAAAATTCCCGCGCGCCTATTGCCGTCGCCCCTGATTTCTCGTTGAAAACGGAAGACCCGAAATCCGGCTTCCAGGCGGCGTCCCTTATTTTCGCGGGGAAGCCTTCGTATTCTCCGGCACGGATGAGCGCGAGATTGGCCCGAGCCGAATCGCTCGCGGCTTTTTCGTAGAGATAAACCGGAATCTTCAGCTCCTCGCCCACGCGCTTTCCCAACTGCTTCGCGCAGTCGATGGCTTCATCCCAGCTCACGTCGCTTACCGGGACGAAAGGGCAAACATCCGTCGCGCCCATCCGAGGGTGGGCACCTGTATGTTTGCGCATGTCGATCAGTTCGGCCGCTTTCTGGATTCCACGAAAAGCGGCTTCCACCGCCGCTTCAGGACTGCCCGCGAAAGTAACTACTGTCCGGTTCGTGCTCCCACCCGGATCCACATTGAGCAGCGAAATTCCTTCCACCGATTCAATCGCAGCGGTGATCTGCCGAATGACTTCGAGGTCACGGCCTTCCGAAAAATTCGGCACGCATTCAATGATTTTTTTCATAATCAATCCCGCGCTCGTGGATCCAACGGGATTTTAACTTTGTGTGTTTCCGCGAACTTGATCGCACTGGAATAACCTGCATCGGCGTGACGAAGGACGCCCATCCCGGGATCACTCGTTAGAACACGCTCCAGGCGACGGCGCGAGCTCTCGCTTCCGTCGGCCACCACCACCATTCCGGCATGTTGCGAATAACCGATGCCGACCCCACCACCGTTGTGAATCGAAACCCAAGATGCGCCGGCCGCGGTATTGACGAGAGCGTTCAGCAGCGCCCAGTCTGCGATCGCATCGCTCCCATCGATCATGCCTTCCGTCTCACGATAGGGCGAGGCGACCGAGCCGGTGTCGAGGTGATCGCGGCCAATGACGATGGGCGCCTTAATTTCGCCTTTCTTAACCAAATCGTTGATTGCGACCCCGAACTCAGCGCGTTCACCGAATCCGAGCCAGCAAATGCGCGCCGGCAATCCCTGAAATTGAATGCGTTCCTGCGCGAGCTTCATCCAGCGAGAAAGGATCTTGTTCTGGGGGAACATCTCAAGGGCGAGGCGATCGGTTCGCGCGATATCAGCCGGATCGCCGCTCAAGGCAACCCACCGGAAGGGACCTTTCCCTTCGCAAAAAAGCGGCCGGATGTATTCGGGAACGAAGCCCGGGATCTCGAATGCGTTTTCCACGCCGGCTTTGCGCGCCTGAGTCCGGAGGTTGTTGCCGTAATCGAAGGTGATCGCACCTTTCTTCTGTAACGCGAGCATCGCCTCCACGTGCACCGCCATCGATTTCATTGAGCGCGCGACATAATCATCGGGATTCGCGACCCGCAGCTCGAGCGCATTCTCCAAGCTCATCCCATGCGGCACGTAACCATTGAGGGCATCGTGCGCGCTCGTCTGATCGGTCAGAACATCGGGAACAATTCCGCGCCTGACCATTTCCGGCAGGACCTCGGCGCAATTCCCAACCAGCCCAACCGAGACCGGGTCGCCGCTGTCACGCGCAGCGTCGATCATCTGCATCGCTTCCTCCAGCGACGAAGCGATCCTGTCGCAGTAACCACTCGTTAGGCGCTTCTCGATTCGGCTGCGGTCAACGTCTACTCCCAGAAAGACGGCGCCAGTCATGGTGGCGGCGAGCGGTTGCGCGCCACCCATCCCCCCCATTCCGCCGGAGACGACGAACTTGCCTTGAAGTGAGCCGTTGAAGTGTCGCACCGCCGCGGCGCTGAAGGTTTCAAATGTGCCCTGCACGATTCCCTGGCTCCCGATGTAAATCCACGAACCCGCCGTCATCTGGCCATACATCGTGAGACCCATGCGCTCGAGGCGATTGAACTCCGCGTAATTCGACCAGTGCCCGACGAGGTTGGAATTCGCGATTAATACGCGTGGTGCTTCTTCGTGCGTCCGGAAAACTCCGACCGGCTTTCCGGATTGCACCAGCAGCGTCTGATCGTTCTCTAATTCGCGCAGAGATCGCACGATCGCATCGAACGCCTCCCAGCTCCGCGCCGCGCGTCCCGTCCCGCCGTAGACGATGAGCTTGTCTGGCGCTTCCGCGACGTCGGGATCGAGGTTGTTCATGAGCATGCGCAAGGCGGCTTCCTGATGCCAACCCTTGCAGCTCAACTCAGCGCCGCGCGGCGCGCGGATGACACGCTTGCCGCTCATAGCTTTTCGTCCTCACTATCGAACTCGCCCGCGCGAAGGGCCGCGGCCACACGCGCGATGTCCTTATACATCGCGCGATCATCCGTGAGCGGCGGGATGAGTGCACGCAGCTTTTCATATGCGCGCTCTACCCCAGCGCCCGCCTTCAAAGGCCGTCGATATTCAAGGGCGGCCCCGGCCACCAGCAGTTCAATCGCGAGCAAGTTTTCCGCGTTGTCGACGATCGAACGGAGCTTCAATGCCGCGGTCATGCCCATCGAAACGTGGTCCTCCTTCCCGCCGGAAGTCGGCAGATTATCGATGCTTGCCGGGTGAGAAAGAATCTTCGCTTCGTTGAGCAAAGAGACCGCCGCGACGTGCGGGATCATAAATCCGGATTGCATCCCGGCGCGCGGAGCGAGGAAGGCGGGCAAACCTTCGCTCGTGTCCGGATTGATCAAACGATCGGTCCGTCGCTCGCTGATGCTCATTAAATCGGTCAACGCGATAGCCGCATAATCGAGCGCCAGCGCCAATGGGGCGCCGTGAAAATTTCCGCCTGAGAGGACATCGCCGTTGTCCGTAAAGACGAGCGGATTGTCGGTCGCGGAGCCGGATTCGATCGCAAGCACTTCCTCACAGTGTGCGAACGCTCCGCGCACCGCGCCGTGAACTTGCGGCATGCAACGCAGGCTGTAGGCGTCCTGCACCCGCGGGTCGCCAACCTTGTGAGATTCGCGGATCTCGCTTCCACGGAGAAGCGAGCAGAGATGTTCCGCGGCTGCTTTTTGACCCGGATGAGGGCGGGCGTCCTGGATGCGAGGATCGAAGGCAGTCGGCGTTCCTTTTAGTGCCTCCAGACTCATCGCGCCGATGACGTCTGCGACACGCGACAAACGTTTGGCGCGCAGCAAGGCAAGACCGCCGACGCCATGCATGGCTTGAGTGCCATTAAGGAGGGCCAGTCCTTCCTTGGCTTCCAAGGTCACCGGGGAGAGCGCGGCACGTTTCAGAGCGGTCGCGCTCTCCTGGCGCTCGCCTTTGTAAAAAGCTTCGCCTTCGCCGAGGAGCGACAAAGCCAGATGCGCCAGCGGAGCCAGATCGCCGCTCGCACCCACCGACCCCTTTTCTGGAATCATCGGATGCACCCCGCGATTGAGCATTTCCCTCAGCAGCTCGATCACCTCCAATCGAATTCCGCTAAAGCCAAGCGTCAGCACATTTGACCGCAGTAACATCATCGCGCGAACTTCCGGCTCCGAGAGTGGCACGCCGATCCCGCAAGCGTGGCTGCGAACGAGATTTAGCTGGAGCTGACGCAAGTCCGAGCGAGCGATGTGGATTTCCGAGAGCTTGCCGAAACCGGTATTGACTCCGTAAACAGCGTCCTCGCCGCGAGTGATGCGATCGATCACTTCGCGCGCAGCGTTGATCCGTGCATGAGCGGAGGGCGCGATCTCGACCACAGCACGATCCAACGCAACTTCGGCGATCGCGGCGAGAGACAAGGGCTGTCCGCTTAGTTCCATGGCAACATCCTAGTGGAGAGGTAGCTTTTGGTTAAACAGGATTCCGCTGCGCGAGCTGCGCACAAGAAAAGGCCAGGCCGATAGAACGGCCTGGCCTTGGTTGAAAGCTATCCGGAGCCGGACAACTGAAACTTACTTCGAGTAGGTGCTGCTGCTGGTGGACCCTGTGCTGGTGGACATGGTCTCCCTTTTCGATGCGCACGCCCCCAGGCTCAATGCGCTGGCCGCGATGGCCAAAATCATAACCGCTTTGAAAATTTTCATTCTAATGAATCGCCCCCTTTCCGAGCAAGTTGCTCGCGGTCATTTAGGCAGGTCACTCCCTCTTCGCAACGCTTTTCTCACCTTTTTCCCTCGGCTCGCGGTGGGGCTGGGAGAGGCTATTACAACCTGCGTATCGACCGCAACCTGGTCGAAAAGCTCCGCCACATCCGCGTTTTTCATCCGGATGCAACCATGGCTGGCCGGCTGGCCGATGCGTTCTTCATGGTTCGTGCCGTGGATGTAAATGAAGCGGTCGTAACTGTTCGCGTTCTTACGTTCCAACCCATCGAGCCAAAGGATGCGGGACATAACGAGATCCGCCGACTCCATCATTTCCTTAGAAAGCGGGATTGGCTTGCGACTCTTGAAGGCTGTCCCGTGCGGCAGACCGTCGCCAAATTTTTCCGCGATGCGAAATCGGCCCAGCGGTGTCTTCATGCTCCCCTCCTCGGAACCGAGGCCAAACTTTGAGGTCGAGATCGGGAAGATGCGGAGGGTCGTGCGGCCGAGCTTTAACCTGAGCCGCTGTTTCGGAACAGAAACGTGGATGCTGGTCTGCGCGCTTTTCTTCGCCATGGAGAAGGCCTAGAGTGCCGCCCCTGTTGAAAAAAAGCTATCACATCGCGATCGTCGGCGCGACCGGCGCGGTCGGGGTTGAGCTGCTCGACGTGCTGAAACGCCGCGCTTTTCCTATCGAACGAATCCGGCTGCTCGCCTCGGCGAGATCGGCAGGAACACGCCTCACTTTTGCCGGCACGGAGAGTGCAATCGAGGAACTGCGCGAAGACTCGTTCGCGGATGTCGACCTCGCATTCTTTAGTGCGGGGGGAGATGTCTCTCGAAAGTTTGTTCCCATCGCACGAGATGCGGGAGCGGTCGTGATTGATAACTCCTCCGTCTTTCGGATGGAGCCGGACGTTCCGCTGGTGATTCCTGAAATCAACGGACGAGATGTCGCCGGG